>Ga0070704_100001704_pt1 | contig 11975 bp, 11 predicted proteins | sample KBSK5252metaG_FD_65467 | JGI IMG/M metagenome (GOLD analysis project Ga0070704, IMG submission 65467) | Corn, switchgrass and miscanthus rhizosphere microbial communities from Kellogg Biological Station, Michigan, USA - KBS K5-25-2 metaG | ecosystem: Host-associated > Plants > Roots >... | reverse complement strand
GCGCCGAAGCGCTGGCGCATCAGCGCCTTCGTGGCGCGGACCGCCGCCGGCGGCAGCGCCGCAAGCGCAAGCGCGGCCTCGCGGGCACGCTCGAAAAGCTCTGTCTCGGGGACGATCGCGGTGACGAATCCGGCGGCCGCCGCCTTGTCCGCGTCGAAAGGCCGCGCAAGCAGCAGGAGCTCCGCGGCGCGCTGGTAGCCTGCGATGTAGGGCAGCAGGAAGCTCGATCCGGCTTCAGGCACGAGCCCGAGGCTGACGAACGGCAACTGGAATTTCGCTCCCGGCGCGGCATAGACGAGGTCGCAATGCAGCAGCATCGTCGTGCCGATCCCGACCGCCGCTCCGTTCACCGCGGCGACGAGCGGCTTGGCCATCACCGGCAGCGCCGAGAGAAAGCGGAACACCGGCGTCTCGCCGGCATGCGGCGGGCGCTCGAGAAAATCCTTCAGGTCGTTCCCCGCCGTGAAGCAGTCGCGCGCGCCGTGAATCAGCACCGCGCGCACGCCGGGATCCTTGTCTGCGGACTGGAGGGCGTCGGCCATCGCGCCATACATCGCCTGCGTAAGCGCGTTCTTCTTCTCGGGCCGCGCGATCTCGATGCGCAGCACGCGGTCTTTCGTCTCGGTGCGGATCTCGCTCATGTGCCGGGCAACCGGTAGTCGCTGAACTTCTGCCGCAACTGCAGCTTGGAGAGCTTCCCGGTCGCGGTGTGCGGCAGGTCGGCGACGAACAGCACATCGTCCGGCATCCACCACTTGGCGATCTTGCCTTCGTAGAACTTGAGCAGCTCCTCCTTCGACACCTCCTGCCCCTGCTTCTTCACCGCGATCACGACCGGCCGCTCGTCCCACTTCGGGTGGCGCACGCCGATCACCGCGGCTTCCTGGATCGCCGGGTGCGCGACCGCGATGTTCTCCAGGTCGATGGAGCTGATCCACTCGCCGCCCGACTTGATCACGTCCTTGGAGCGATCGGTGATCTGGATGTAGCCGTCGGGGTCGATCGTCACCACGTCGCCCGTTGGGAACCAGCCGTCCTTCAATGGATCGCCGCCCTCACCCTTGAAGTAGCTGCTGATGATCCACGGCCCGCGCACCTGCAGGTCGCCGAACGCCTTGCCGTCGTGCGGCAGCTCCTTGCCGTTCTCGTCGACGATCCTCAGATCGACGCCGAAGATCGCGCGGCCCTGCTTGTTCTGCAGCGCGAGGCGCTCTTCGGGACTCGCGTGAAGATGCTTTTCCTTGAACGTGCACACGGTGCCGAGCGGGCTCATCTCGGTCATGCCCCACGCATGCAGCACCTGCACGCCGTATTCTTCCTGAAACGTTCGCAGCATTGCCGGAGGACACGCCGATCCGCCGATCACAGTCGACTTCATCGTGGAGAACTTGAGGTTGTTCGCCTTCATGTAATTCAGCAGCCCGAGCCACACCGTTGGCACGCCGGCGCTCATCGTGACCCGCTCGGACTCGAACAGCTCGTGCAGGCTCTTGCCGTCCAGGTGCTGGCCGGGGAATACGAGGCGCGCTCCCATCAGCGCGCAGCTGTACGGAAGGCCCCAGGCGTTGACGTGGAACATCGGCACGACAGGCAGGATCGTGTCGCGCGCCGAGAGGTTCAGCGCGTCGGGCAGCGCCGCAGCATAGGCGTGCAGCATCGTCGAGCGGTGCGAATAGAGCGCGCCCTTCGGGTTGCCGGTCGTGCCCGAGGTGTAGCACAGGCACGCTGCGCTGCGCTCGTCGAAGCTCGGCCATTCGAGCCGGTCGTCCTGCGCAGCGAGCAGCTCCTCGTAGCACAGCAGGTTCGGAATCTGCTCCTTCGGCATGTGCGCGCGGTCGGTCATCGCGACGAAGCCCTTCACGGACTTCAGCGCCGGAGCGAGCTTCTCGACCAGCGGCGCGAACGTGATATCGAAGAAGATGTAGGAATCCTCGGCGTGGTTCGCGATGTAGCTGATCTGGTCGGGAAAGAGCCGCGGGTTGATTGTGTGGATGATCGACCCGATCCCCGCGACCGCGTAATAGATCTCGAAGTGCCGGTAGCCGTTCCACGCCAGCGTGCCGATGCGGTCGTTCATCTTGACGCCGAGCGCCTGCAGCGCCTTTGCCAGCTGCCGCGCGCGCTTGTGCGCGTCGCGATACGTATACCGGTGCATCCCTCCTTCCACCGTCTTCGACACGATCTCGGTGTTGCCGTGGTGCCGATCCGCGTGGCGGATCAGGTCCGAGATCAAGAGCGGCATGTCCATCATCAAACCCAGCATGGCGGTCCCTCCAGGAATGCGTTCGTCAGCTCAAAGACGTGCCAGGACTTCCTCGGCATGGTTCATCACGCTCGGGCTGCCGATGACATGCGCTATTGTGCCCTGCTCGTCGATGATGAAGGTGACCCGGTCCGCGAGACCCATCATCGCCTGCGCGATGCCGAACAGGCCCCCGCCGCCAATCGCGCCATAGGCGCGCGCCACCGAGCGATCGGCATCCGCCAGCAGCGGAAAGTTGAGGCGATGGGTCTGCGTGAAGCGCTTGTGGGAGGCCGCATCCTGCGTCGATACGCCGAGGATCTGCGCGCCCTTGGCGCGGATGTCCGCGTTGCGGTCGCGCAGCGAGCAGGCTTGCGCCGTGCATCCGGGAGTGAAGTCCATCGGATAGAAATAGAGCACGAGTTTCGTGCCGCGAAAATCGGCAAGGCCGATCTCGGTTCCATCCGTCGTTACTCCGCGGAAATCCGGCGCCGGGTCGCCTGCTCTCGGCCGCATGAGGGCCTCCCGAATTGCCCTATAGTTGTACGACGCCCGTACGGACCAGGTACGCCAGGCGCTCGCGCTGATCGGGATCGAGCAGTGCGTGCAGCCGCGCCAGGGCCGCAACAAGCGCACTGCTGACCTTCTCCGCGCTTCTCACTTTCAGGTCCGCCGCTGCCTTCGCCTTGCCCATATCGAACTCGGCCGCCGATGCAAGATCGGCAAGCGCGCTCGCCGCGCGTCGCCCTTCGACCTCGGCCTGAGCGCGTTCGGTCTTCAACTCGGCGAGCACCTTCGCGAACTCAGTCGTCTGCTTCTCGTTCAACTCGAGCTTCCAGGCCAGAAACCGGAGCGGCCGGCGAACCCCGAATGAAGCGCCCGGGGACAACTCCGCCCGATAGGAATCGGCGGCGTCCGTCGAGGAATGACAAGCGTGGGCGAGGACCGCAGACCAATCATTGCCGCAATACGAGCCGCGGCCCGCGCGTTTCCGCCAATAGATGAAACCAGGGTACATGTGAGCCTCCTCTGCCGGGGCAAGTCGCGCCCGGCGGGTTGAACGCGCGGGCACCATTGCCTCGCGCGGTAAAACCAGCATAGGCCCTCGTGTCCGCCGATACAAGGTAACCAAAACCAGCACTAGATCAGGCACTTGGTGCATAGCGGGAGGAATTAATGCTGCGTTGCACAAAGCTCTTGACTTTCATGCCTGTTTCTTTAGAATGCCAATTGCTGCGACGCAACAAACTAGCGTCCAAAGAATTCCCAACCTACCCTAAAGGAGCAACAGATGAACACCATGAATCCGATCAGCGTCACCCCGGAGCAGGTCCGGGCCGCCGCCAAGACCAACCTCGAAGCGATTATCGAGATCACGACCGCCCAGGCCGTCGCGGTTGAGAAAATCGCCAACCTGCAAGCCATGGCGATCAAGAGCGCATTCGAAGACACGATTGCCAACGCGCGGGCACTCGCCGGCGCGAACGGCGTGCAGGAATTCGTCAAGCTGCAGGGCTCTTTTGCCCAGCCCGCCTATGAGAAGGCGATGGCCTACTCGAAGGGCATGTACGAAGTGGCGACGCAGGTGAATGCGAACTTCGTCAAGCTGGCGGAGCGCCGCGTGGCAGCGTGGAACGAAGGCGTCGTGTCGTTTTTCGACCAGGCCCTGAGGAACATCCCGGGCGCGTCGGAGACGGTCCTTCCGGCGCTCAAGCAGGTGATCGCGGCCGGCAACTCGGCCTACGAGAACCTGAGCAAGGCGACCAAGCAGGCGACCGAGATGGCGGAAGCGAACGTCGCGGCCGCGAGCGAGACGGTCAAGGGCTTCGCAGAGAAGACCCGCAAGGCCGCATAATCAGCATCCCAAGCAGGTAACAAGCGAAAGCCCCGCCTCCGCGGGGCTTTCTATTTGTGGGAGCGCTATCGATCAGGCGGCGCTGAAAACCGCCTGCTTGCCGCGGCCCGGATCGGGATAGACCATCCGGTGCAGCGCGACGCTGCGGAACGGCTGCCATTCGCCCTCGGGCTGCGCCAGCCTGTGGGCGATCGCATAGAGCACCGCCGGGTTGTGCCCGAGACCGCAGTGGCTTCCTTCGACCTCGATGTTTTCGCAGCGCGGGCAATCGCGCTCCACGCTGCATCGCCAGGTGACGATCCCGTCGCTGCGGCTGTAGATCGACGTCGCCGGAACAGCGAGCGGCGCCTTCAGAACGTCCCGCCAGTGCGAGTCGTCGACGCTCAAGCCGCTCGTCATCTCGTAGAGCCGCCAGGCATTGCTCGCGCGCGGATCGCCGGTGAACGGCGTGCCCAGCGTGATGACCTGGCGAACGATCTCCGGTGCCCGTGCCGCAAGCGCACGTGCATAGAGGCCGCCCAAGCTCCAGCCGATCACGCTCACCTTGCGCCCGGATCCTTCGGCGATTTGCGTGAGCTTCGCCATCATTCCGTCCTCGATGCCCGCGCGTGGACCGTAGTTCCGGCCGAGTTCCCACCCGCTCGGCGAATAGCCGCGGTCCTCGAGAAATCCGCGCAGCAGGCGCGTAGAAGTGTCGCCGGCCATGAGCCCCGGCAGCACCAGCACCGAATGACCATCACCACGCGGCATCATGCGCAGCACCGGGATCGACGCGAAGAATGCGCCGAGCTCCCAGAAGGCGCGCCATTCGAGCGCCAGCAGAAGCCTGGACGGCGGATTCAAGCGTTCGGCTTCAATGACCTTTGGCACAGACGCACTCCCATTGCGGACGTCGCAGATTAGTGACGCATAGCACCGGTGTCAAACCGGTTGCAAGCGCGGTTATGATCAGACCAATGAAAAGCGGATTGGTTGCGCTGCTCGGCGCCACGGGGTACACGGGCCGGCTCGTCGCCGCGGAGCTGGCACGCGGAGAACGCCGCTACCGGCTCGGCGCGCGCGATGCGCGACGGCTCGCCGAGGTTCCGCGCGCAGCGCATGGCGAGGCAACAGTCGTGAACGTAAAGGACGCTTCAGCGCTCGATGCGTTCCTCGCCGGTGTCGAGGTGCTGATCAGTACCGTGGGACCGTTCAGCGAGCTCGGATTGCCGGTGGTGGAAGCAGCGGTGCGCAATGGCGTTGCCTACGTCGATTCCACAGGCGAACCGGCGTTCATGGCGGACGTCTACGCCCGCTTCGCAGACGCGCCGGTGGCAATCGTGCCGGCGTGCGGCTTCGACTACATTCCAGGCGACCTTGCAGCGGCGCTCGCGGCGCGCGATCTCGGCGGCAAGTGCGAGCGCATCGGCGTGCACTATGAAACGAACGCGGCGCTGCCTTCGCGCGGCACGGTACGCAGCGCGCTCGGGGCGCTCGGCCGGAGCGGCGTCTCGCAGCTCAAGGCGCGACGACTTTCGCTCCCCGAAGGCAGCCGCGACGCGATCGAGTGGCCCGGCGGCGAGCGCGTGACGGTTCCGCGGCACGTTCCGGACGCCGAAGTGAGCGTGACGATGATCGTCTCCGGCATACTGCTTCCAGGATGGCAGCTGGGCGCGGCAGCGATGGCTACGCTTGCGCCGGTGTTGCGACCATTGGCCGATTTCCTTCCTGAGGGCCCGCCTCCGGTACTCCGCACCGCGGCGCGCTATCGCGTGTTCGCCGAGGCAAGCGGCCCCGCCGGCCGTACCCTCGTGCTGTGCGAGGGTTCCGACCCGTACGGTATGACCGCGAAGCTCCTGGTGGCGGCCGCAGCATGGATCACCGGCAGCGGCGCAATGGCGCCGGCGCAGGCGCTCGAGCCGGCTGCGTTTCTGGACGCTGTTTCCAGCGCGGATTTCCACTGGCGCAGAATCGAGCCTGCACGGCAATGATGAGAGGACGAGCGGGGCCATGAGCGAACTGATCTTCCACCACTACGCGATGTCGCCCTTCGCCGAGAAGGTGCGGCTCGTGCTCGGATACAAGAATCTAGCGTGGAAGTCGGTGATCATTCCGATGATCATGCCGAAGCCCGACGTGATCGCGCTGACCGGGGGCTATCGCAAGACGCCGATTTTGCAGATCGGCGCCGACGTTTATTGCGACACCGCGCTGATCTGCCGCGTGCTCGATCGCCTGCATCCAGAGCGCCCCCTCTATCCCGCCGTCGCCGAAGGCGTGGCAAGCATCCTCGCGCAGTGGGCCGACTCGGCGCTCTTCTGGAGCGCAATCCCGTACACGCTGCAGCCGAAGGGCGTCGGCAGCGTGTTCGGCGACGCAACGCCCGAAACGATCCGGGCCTTTTCGATCGATCGCGCCGCATTCACCTCGGGTATGCGCAGGTCCACGACCGCGGACGCGACTGCGCAGTTGATGCTCTATCTCGGCTGGCTCGAGAACCAGCTCGCGGACGGACGCAAGTTTTTCGTCGCCGAAGCGCCGAGCATCGCCGATTTCTCGATCTTCCACAGTATCTGGTTCATCCGCCGCGCGCCGGAAGTCGGGAGCATCCTCGCACCGCACGGCAAGCTCGACGCCTGGTACGCGCGCATGCAGGCGTTCGGCCACGGTCAGCATGAACGGCTTGCGAGCCCGGATGCGATCGCGATCGCAGCGAACACCAAGGAACGCGCGCCGGTGGAGTTCGACGAGTCGCAAGGCTTCGTGCGCGACGAGCCAGTCAATATCAGCGCGACCGACTACGGCGCCGATCCGGTCGGGGGTCTCCTCGCGGGGCTCTCGCGCCAAGAAGCCGTCGTGCGGCGCAACGACGAGCGCGCGGGCGCCGTGCACGTCCATTTCCCGCGCATTGGTTTTCAGATCAGGAAGCCGAGGACATCATGAAGCGCAGAACATTTGTAACTGCAAGCCTCGCAGGGCTGATACTGCCCGCCACGACCACAGCGCTCGCGCAGCAAAAGGTATTTCGCGTCGGTCTCCTTGGTGCAGGTGGGCGTACACCCGACGGCGGTCCGCCCGCGCCGCTGCGCGAAGGCTTGCGTGACCTTGGATACGTCGAGGGAAAGAACGTGACCTACGAGAGCCGGTTCGCGGAGGGCAGGCCGGAACGGCTTCCCGCTTTCGCGGAAGAACTGGTGCGCCTCAAGGTCGACGCGATCGTGGCGCAAGGGTGGATGGCGCAGTCCGCGGCAAAGCAGGCGACCTCGGTGATCCCGATCGTCACCGCGCCCGCGGCCGGCGACCTCGTCGGAACCGGGTTGATCACCAGTCTCGCGCGTCCCGGCGGCAATCTCACCGGCCTTTCCGACGATTCGGTGCCGCTCAGCGCCAAGCGAATGGAGCTGCTGAAGGAAGCCGTGCCGAAGGCAACCATGATGGCAGTGCTGTGGAACGCGGACGATCGCGGCATGACACTTCGCTCGCAGGAGATCGAAAAGGCTGCGCGCATTCTGAAAGTCGACGTCAAGGCGATCGGCGTCCGCAGGGCCGAGGATCTGGCCACGGCTTTCTCCGACCTCTCCCGCCTCCGGCCGGACGCGGTGTTCGTCGTTGCCGATGCGCTGACCGGCATGAACCGCAAGGCAATCATCGAGTTCATGACGCAGCAGCGGATTCCCGCGATGTACGAGGTCAGCCTCTACGTGAATGACGGCGGATTGATGTCGTACGGGCCGAATCCGGCCGATATGTTCCGCAAGGCGGCGGTTTACCTGGACAAGATTTTCAAGGGCGCAAAGCCCGCGGACCTGCCTGCGGAGCTGCCGACGCGCTACTACCTGACCGTCAATCTGAAGGCAGCCGAGGCAATCGGGCTGACGATTCCGCCGGTGCTGCTGCTGCGGGCGGACAACGTAGTCAAGTAAGTGGCGGCAACGAGCAGGAACTACGACGTGGCGGTCGTCGGCGCCGGCGTGTTCGGTGCGTGGATCGCCTATCACTTGCAGCGCGCCGGGAAGTCCGTAGTCCTGGTCGACGCCTACGGCGCGGCGAACAGCCGCGCCAGTTCCGGCGACGAATCGCGCATCATCCGGATGGGCTACGGGGCCGACGAGATCTATACGCGCTGGGCGATCCGCTCTCTCGTGTTGTGGCAGGAATTCTTCCGCGACATCGAAGAACCGCTGTTTCACCGGACCGGCGTGCTGTGGATGGCGCGCGAGCAGGATCCGTATTCGCTGGATACGCTGCGGACGCTCGAGAAACTGGGCGTTCGCTTCGAAAAACTGTCGCGCGCCGAGCTCGAAAAGCGCTACCCGCAGATCGATTTCGGTTCGGTGACCTGGGGAATTTTCGAGCCGGGCAGCGGCGCGCTGATTGCGCGCAGGGCCGTGCAGAGAGTCGTCGATGCCACGATCCGGATCGGCACCGACTACCGGGTCGAAGCCGTCGAGCCGCCGGTCGGCTCCGGATTGAACTTCCTCACCACGCGCGGCGGGACACGCATCGGCGCGGCGAGCTTCGTGTTCGCATGCGGCTCGTGGCTACCCAAGCTGTTCCCCGACCTGCTGCAAGAGCGCATTCATCCAACGCGGCAGGAAGTGTTTTTCTTTGGCGTCAACCCGGGTGACCGCCGCTTTGCTCCGCCGCAGATGCCGATCTGGATCGACTTCGGGGAGCAGGTCTATGGGCTGCCGGACCTGGAGAGTCGCGGCTTCAAGGTCGGGCCGGACCGCCACGGGGCTGCCTTTGATCCGGACACGGGCGAACGGATCGTCAGCGTCGAAGGGCTCGCCACGGCGCGCAAGTTTCTCGCGCAGCGCTTTCCCGCGTTGGCGGATGCACCGCTCGTGGAGACTCGGGTGTGCCAGTACGAGAACACGTCGAGCGGCGACTTCCTGATCGACCGCCATCCGGCGTTCGACAACGTGTGGCTAGCCGGCGGCGGCTCGGGCCATGGGTTCAAACACGGCCCCGCGCTCGGCGAATACGTCGCCTCGCGAATCCTGGACGGCGGCGCAGTCGAGCCGCGCTTCGCGCTGGCGACCAAAGGTAAAGTACGCAAGCGCGAAGTATTCTGAGTCCATCCGAACGATGAGGGAATGCCATGTGCAGGAACATCAAGACGCTGTTCAACTTCGAGCCGCCGGTGACGGACGAGGAGATCCACGCGGCCGCGCTGCAGTTCGTGCGCAAGGTGAGCGGCTTTGCGAAGCCGTCGAAGGCGAATGAAGGCGTGTTCTTTGCCGCGGCCGACGACATCGCCGCGGTATCCCGAAGGCTGCTGCACACGCTCGAGACGAGCGCACCGCCGAGGAACCGCGAGGAAGAGATCGCCAAGGCGCGGGCACGCGCCGCGCAGAGATTTTCCTAGACGCTCTCCAGATCCGGCGCGCCAAGCGTGCGCGCGAGCACGCGATACACGGCAGGATTGAACGCAAGCCCGATGTGGCTGCCCGCCACCTTGACGTTCTTCGCGCGCCGCTCGCGCGCAAGCGCCGCCGGGTGGCGGACGATCTGGTCTTCGCGGCTGTAGATCGACGTCATTCGCACTGCCGCAGGCAGCGGCTCGCGCGCCATCGAGAGCGGCGAGCCAAGGGCAATGACATGCCGGACGACTTGCGGCAGCCGTGCCGCGACCGAGCGCCCCTGCAAGCCGCCCATGCTGTGGCCGATGATGGTGACGCGCTGGCGGGTGCGCCGGTGCTCGCCAAGAGCGATCTCGGCGAGCTGGGTAACGAGTTCCTCCGACCACCCAGGATTGCGCCCGATTCCTGACTTGACCGGCGAATACCCGTACCTGCCGAGCCAGTCCCGAAGGGGCTGCAGGTATCCATCGCCCGCGAAGAGGCCGGGCAGCACGAGCACCGGCCGGCCATCGCCGCGCGGTACGCCCCACCCCCAGTAGATCGGATCCGAGAGGAGCAGGCCGAACTCGGTCATCGGGCGCAGCGCGGCGCCCGCCAGACCTGCAAGCGAAAACTGTCCCCTCCGAGCCATCAGCGACTAATGGAGGCGCGACCGCGGGAAATCAAGGCTCAACTCCCCGCCCAGACATCGAGCACGTAGCGGTTCTGGCTGGTCAGGTCGGCAAGCCAGCGCTCGGCGCCGGCTTCGTCGGTGCGCGTCTGCGTGCGGTACATCTCGCCGAGCGCACGCCGCACGTCGGGTTCCATCTTGCTGCCGTCGCCGCAGACGTACACCTTCGCGCCCTGATCGAGCAGCTTCCACACCTCGCGCCAATGCTCCTTGATCAAGTCCTGGACGTACGTCTTCTTGCCGTCCATGCGCGAGCACGCCACGTAGAGCTGCGTGAGCCCCTGCTTCGCGTATGCCTCCAGTTCGTCGCCGTAGATGTAGTCCTGCTGGCGATGGCGGCAGCCAAAGAAAAGGATCGCCTCGCCAAGTTCCTTGCCTTGCGCCTTCAGCGCCGCGCGCTCGCGCAGGAACCCGCGGAACGGCGCCAGCCCCGTGCCCGGGCCGATCATGATGATCGGCCGCCACGGATCGTCCGGCAGCCGGAATCCGGCAGTGGTCTCCTTGACGAACGCATGGATCACGCTGCCTTCCGCCTGGCGGCGCAGGAACGTCGAGCACACGCCCTGGTAGGTGCCGTGGCCGGAACGCGCCGGCCCTTCCACGACGGCTACGGTGATGCTGCATCTGCCCTCGTCGGCGAGCGGCGACGACGAAATCGAGTAGTAGCGCGGCACCATCAGCGGCAGCATCTCGAGATACACGTTGAACGGCAGCTCGCACGCAGGAAACTCTTCCAGCAGGTCGAGCACGGACTTGCGCTTCTTCGACACTTCCGCGCGGTAGAGCGCCGTCGCCGCGTCGTCGCTGCCGGAGAGCGCCGCGAGCTTCGGCTTCGTGAACGGGCAGCGCGTGTGCTCGGCCATCGCGGCGATCTGCTTGCGCGTCGCGACCTGCTGCAGCTCGACATGGCTCGCGAGCAGCCGCTGCACCGCGATCGTCTCATCGACCGGCAGGAACGCCTTGCGCCCGCCGTGCGCCTGCATCCGCACGTGCGTGTCGCGCTCGAAGCCGAAGCGGCTGAGCACGCGCTCGACGAGCGCCTCGCCGTTCCCCGGAACGACGCTCAGGTGATCACCCGCCCGATAGCTCAAGCCGCCAGGAAGCTTCACCTCGATGTGGCGCGTCGAGCGCTCGGAAGGATTCGGTCCCGCGATGTTCTGCAGCTCGCGATTGACGCTGACCTCCATCGCCATCGCGCCGGTCGCGGCAACCAGCGGATTCGCCTGCGGCGCGGGCACGATCTCGATCGAGTAGAGCGGCTCGGCTTTCTCCGCGCGGCTCAGGTCGACGTCGATCGCGAGCGCCTGCGTGACGCTTTCCCAGAGGCGCTCGGACCAGGCCTGGAACTGGCCGTCGAGATCCTCGCGCGCGTCGCCTTCGCCACGTGCATAGATGCGCCGGGCGCCGAGCGCTTCCAGCCGCTCGTCGATCGCGCGGGGGATCGACTGGTACGTCGACGACCAGTCGCGGTTGCCGCAGCCGAACACGGTGTACTTGATTCCGGCGAGCGAGCCCGCCGCAGCGCCTTCGCGCACCCACCGCAGGAAGCTTGCGGCGTTGTCCGGCGCGGCACCGTTGTACGAGCCCGTGACGATCGCGAGCGCGACCTCCTTGGGGAGTCGCCCCGCATAGTCGTCGAGCGCTGCCAGCGTCGACGTGAAGCCGTTCCTTTCGCCCGCTTCCGCGATCTGGCGCGCGAACTCTTCCGAAGTACCGAGATTCGAGCCGAACAGAACGAGTAGCGGCGTGCCGTGGGCGGGTACTGCGGAACTCGCCGCAACCGTCGCCACCCCGCTCGCCGCCGCGGCCGGACGCTTCGTCGCCTTGCGCGAGGAATCTTCGCGCAGGCGCACTTTCATCTTC
>Ga0070704_100001697_pt1 | contig 11997 bp, 14 predicted proteins | sample KBSK5252metaG_FD_65467 | JGI IMG/M metagenome (GOLD analysis project Ga0070704, IMG submission 65467) | Corn, switchgrass and miscanthus rhizosphere microbial communities from Kellogg Biological Station, Michigan, USA - KBS K5-25-2 metaG | ecosystem: Host-associated > Plants > Roots >... | reverse complement strand
GAGGCCGCCAAGGAGAAGCCCGCGCAGCCCGCCGCCACCCCGGCCGCGAAAAAGGGGCGCTGAGGACCTACGCGGCCGGCAGGACCGACCCGGAGGTCGCGACCGCTTCTCCCGCGGGCGCGAGGTAGCGGGCCATCAGGGTCTGCGCCTCGGCGACGTGCGCCGCGAGACGGTCGCGGGAGCACGACGAGGGGGCGAAGATGACCATCGCCAGCGCGCGCGTGGCGGGGGTCACCGACGTCCTGAAGGAGTCCGACGTGGGGTTCCCGAACGGCCCCTCGGCGTCCGCCAGGGTCGGGCGCCCCTCCAGGTGGACCTCGTCCTTGCGAATGCCGGGATACGACTCGCCCGGTCCGCCGCGCCGCAGGACCACCTCGCCGCGCACGCATCCCGCGTCGTACAGACCGATCGGCAGCAGGAAGCGCAGGGAGCACAACGTGCAGACGTCCACCGCGTTCAGGATGCGCGGCAGCCCCTTCCCCTGCAGGACGCGGCGCAGCAGGGCCTCCGACGACGGCCGCGTGCGGGTCGGATCGATCCCGAAGGCCCGGTAGAGCTCGCGCGCCGGGGAGAGATCGTCGATCTCCCCCGGGGCGCGGCCCGCGTGCTCCGATCCCAGGGCGGCGGCCATACGGTCCAGCTCCGCCAGAAGCTCCGTGCCGGCCGGCCCGACGGCGATCGGCGCGGCATGGATCAGGCCGACGCGCAACAGCCGGCGCGCCTCATCGTCGATCCGCAGTCCCGCCCCGGGCTCCCACACGTCATCCGCCTCCTTCGATCGGGTTGTCCGGCGCTCAGCGCGAAGGCGGCTGGCGGCGGTTGACGACGCTGAAGGGCGCCGGCAGGCTCCCGACGTACAGCAGATCGTAGTCCACGCTGGCGCGAATCGAGGAGTATCCCTCGAAATAACCGGCGATGCCCGCCACGTTCACCAGGAAGTCCGGGTTGAGCCGCGACACGTCCACCGAGACCATGGCCCCCGGGATGCGCTCGAAGACGACTCCGCCGGCGTGCCGGCTGACCCGGAGATTCACCCGCTTCTGGGCCGAGAGGCAGTGGAACTGGCAGAGGAGCGGCACGTCGTGGGGCAGCGCCACCTCGGCCGAGGCGAAGGAGAAATTGAAGAAGGCGTTGTCCAGCACGTTGCCGCCGAAGACGCCCGGGGAGAGGAACGGCCCGCCGAACGCGCCGACGTTGGGGAAGTAGTCGAAACCCACCAGGTCGAAGGCGTCGGAGGGGAAGCCGGTGCGGTTCATCCCGGTGGTGTGGGCGTTCCACAGGCCGAAGGCAATCTGGGAGAAGCCGTTGGGGTCGGCGAAGAAGCCTTCGGACCGGATCGTGAGGATCGCCCCGAACTCGAAATCGTCGCCCGAGGTGAGCGTCCGGCCGATAGGAGTCGAGATGCGCGCCGTCGGCAGGGTCGTGTCGTAGAGCACCCTGAGGCTCCCCGAGCGGTCGGCCGGGAAGTGCGGTCCTCCGCCCTGGACGTAGGTGAACCGGGCCGCGACGTCCCCTTCGGAGAAGAAGTGGCCCCGTCCCCCGCGCACCAGCGGGTCCGATTCGAAACGCTCGACGAGCTGGGCCCTGGCGGGGGAGGCGCCGCCCCCTGCGGCGAGGGCCGCCCCGAGGGCGGCGGTGAGGACAGTGCGCTTCACAATGCTCGTCATCATCATGGCAGGCTCCTTGTGAGAATGGCGAAAGAGAACGGCGGCAGCCGGGCGGGCAGTGCCGCGACGGGGGCGCCGTTCTCGGCGTTGAAGATCAGAATGCGCGGATCGAAGAAGCTCGTATCGGCGACCAGCAGGAATCCATCTCCATCCACTTCGATGGTGGCGATCTGTCCGGTGCTCTCGAAGATCGTTCCGAGGACGTCGCCGGTGGTCGGATCGAACGCCTTGACGTAGTTGTGGAACGAGGCGTCCGACACGACGCAGTAGCCGCGGCCGGCGGAATGGACGGCGACGGCCGAGACGTTGCCGCCCAGCGCATCGTCGTCCACCAGGAGGCCGCGGGCGGTGCGGGTCACCGGGTCGACCGTCTCGATGCCGCCGCTCAGGACCGGCGTCGGGCTGGCCAGGCCGGGGAAGAGGCCGGCCAGGCCGACATAGATCAGGCCGGTCGCGCCGGAGAACGACAGCGACTCGAACGGGTTCTGCCCGGACAGGTCGAGAACGTCGATGACCTGGCGCAGCACCGGGTCGATCACCGCCACCCGCCCGTTCAGAAACTCGCTGAAGCTCGCGTTGGCGTCCTGCAGCGTCACGTAGACCAGCCCGTCGTGCAGCAGCGCCTGGTCGGCGCGCGGCAGGCGATCGCGGTTGCGGGCGTAAGGGGCGAGATCGATCCGGTCGACGACCCCGCCGTCCTTCAGATCGACGATCGCCATGTCGTTGAAGGCCGCGCCGTAGCGCGTCACGAAGGCGAGACCCGCATCCCCCGTCGTGTCGGACGGCAGGACGACGACATCGTGCGGATTCGACAGGCTCCCGGTCGAGTGCTCGAACAGGGTGGTGAACGACCCGAGCGGATCGAGTCCCTGCAGGTTGTCGAAGGTGAAGCGATTGACGATCATCGGCCGGCCGTCCTCGACGCGCGCGATTGGATCGCTGCTGGTCACCTCGAGGTCGGGCTCGACCGTGATGCGCGAGTCGTAACGCACCTCGACCACCGACGCCTTGCCGATCGGCCCCTGCATGTCGGTCCCGGCGACCAGGTAGCGGCGGCGCTTCACCGCCGCGAACGTCCCGGGATCCGGAATGCCGTAGAGCGCCGCCGACCCGGCGACGCGGCGCGAGCCGTCCTGCAGCGGCCCGGTCAGGTCGAGCAGGAGCGCGACGTTCCCGACGTGGATCGGCCCGAAGAACCCGGTCGCCAGGACGCCGCCGGCCAGGGTGCCGCGAATGGCGATCGGCTGCGGCGCCTCGAAAGCCTGCGGCACCCCCCCGGCGAGGATCGTGACGATGCGGGCGCGCGCCTCGAAGCCCTCGTCGTCGTCGCGCAGCGTGGGGTCATCGAAGGTGACTTCGATGTCGAGGTCGAGCCCGCGATACGTCAGTCCCGCGACGATGATCGTCGTGTCGGGATAGGTGGCCATGAAGTCGTAGATCGGCTGCAGCCGGGCCGTGCCCGCCCCGGGGAGGACGCGGACCGGCTGGACACCCGGACCGCAGGCCAGCATCCCCGCCACGAGAGCGAGCCCCGCCGCCCGGGTCAGAACTCCCACGACAGCCTCCCGTGGATGCTCCGCCCCGGCAGGGGGAAGCGGGCGACGTCGCGCGTCGGCTCGTCGGCGACGTTCTTGATCTCGATCGTGCCCTGAAGACCGCGCCGCAGCCGGACGCGGTACCCGAGGTCGTGCAGGAAGCGCGCCGGCAGCGCGGCTCCCGGGGTATTCGTCGGGTCGGTGAAGTTCCGGCCGACGTAGGTGAACTCGTACATCAACCGACCGGGGCCGACTTCGAGCGCCGCCGACGCGCCGACCTCGTCCTGCGGGCGGCCCGGGAGGACCTTGCCGTCGGTGTAGCGTCCGCTCGTGTCGATCGGCTCCTGGTGCGTGGCGTTCAGGGAGCCGGTGAAGCGCGGCCCGAGCGCCAGCGCCATGCTGAGCTCCAGGCCGCGGATCCGCGCCCGGTTGAGGTTCAGCGCCTTCACGGTCCCCTGGGAGTTGGAGATGAACTGGATGAGATCGTCCGCGATGGTCTCGAACAGCGTAGCTTCCAGATGCGCCTGCCGCAGCAGGGCGCCGTCGGGGCGGCGCACGTCGATCGCCAGGCCAAGGTCCATGCTGCGGCCGCTCTCCGGTCGCAGGGCAGGATTGCCCAGGACCGAGCCGCGATTGCCGAACAGCTCCGTAAGATCGGGGAGGCGCAGGAAGCGGCCGACGTTCCCCTTGACGCTCAGCGCGCCCCCCGCCTTCAGCCGGAACCCCACCTTGCCGGTGGTGCGTCCATCATCCGGCAGATCGAGAACCACCCCGCCGGCGGGGCCGGTCCGGAAAGTGCTGTCGTAGCGCTCGTGCCGCAGCGAGGGGTTGATCAGGAACCGGTCGGAGCCGAACGAGATCTGATCCTCCAGCGTCACCGTGGTCGTGCGCCGCGACGCCGTGCCCCGGCCGTTCGGGCCGGACTGCGTCAGGTCCTCGAGATCGGCGGTCTCGGCGCGCCGGGACGCCAGGAAGGAGATCGCCTGTCGCGACGAGGCGGCGAGGACGAGTCCGGCCTCCGCCCCGAGCGACCCGGTCAGGGCGACGTCGTCGACGTTGCGGCCGGAGAGGCTGATGAGGCCCCGCGGATCGTCGAACTCCTCGCGGTAGCGCGTGTAGTCGGCCGCGACCCGCGCCAGGAGCCGGCCGCCGGCGAGCCCCGGCACCTCCATCTCCGGCCGGACGAGAAAGCGGGTCGTGGTGAAACGGGCCGAGGGGGACAAGGCAAAGTCGAGCCCCGGCACCCCCTGGTCGCGGGCGAACAGGTCGGTGGTGACCTGGAAGCGCGCGCGCGGCCCGGCCTTCAGCGAGAACCGCCCCGACAGGTGGCCGCGTCGGAAGTCGTTGTTGTCGCGGCGCAGGCTGCGATCGTCCGCCGGCTCGTGCATGGTGCCGTTGTCGTTCAGGTACTCGAAGTCACCCTGGCTCGCGCCGCCATCGAAGCCGAAGGTGTAGTCGCCCCGTCCGCGCGTCCCGGCCAGCGAGGCGACCGCCTCGCCGGTCCGGAAGGATCCGAAAGTGAGCGAGGCGCCCCCGGCCGGCGAGCCTCCGGTACGGCGGGTGTGGATCATGATCGCGCCGCCGATCGAGGCGGCGGACACGCCGGCCGGCGTGAAACCGCGGTACACCTCGATCGACTCGACCTGGCCCAGCGGCAGGTCGGCCAGGTTGACGCCCCCGCCGAGGGCACGGTTCAGCGGCACGCCGTCGAGGTAGACGATCACCTGTTCGGCGCTCGATCCGCGGATCGAGACCGTGGCGAATTCCTCCCCCAGTCCACGCACCTGCACGCCGACCGCGGCGCGCAACAGCTCCGTGACCGACGTGACCCGGCCGGCGAAGTCCTCCGCGCGGATGACGGTGGCGAACGCCGTCGAGTCGAGGGCGGCCTGATCCCCCGTGTTCCCGCGCACCTCCACCCGCTCCACCGGCCTGTCGGGCGCGGGAGCGCCGTCCGGGGCGGGTGCGTCGTCCGCCGCCGCGGGCCCCGCGAGGGACAGACCGAGGGCCAGGAGCCAGGCGGCGGCATGCTTCACAGGCAGTCACCGGCCGCCGGCCGCCGCGCGTCGTGGGCCGAGGAGAAGCCGTAGCCCAGGCCGCTCCCCGCAGGGTTCTGGCGCACCAGGTAGAAGAAGGCGGTGCCTTTCGCGGGGACCGCGGCGTCGGGCAGCGTACGGGTCGTCAGATCGGTCGAGTCGTTCTCGATGCAGGTGACGACCCCGAGATCGACCAGCCCGCCCGTCGCGTGGAGCGCCGCGACGCCGCCGCGAATGACGTCGTAGGTCGTTCCCGTGCCGAGAAAGCTCCAGCGAACGATCGTGGGGGACGCCTCGGCCACCTCGAGATCCAGCACGGGGACGAAGAAGGGATCGGAGGCGGCGCTCGCGGGATTCCGGCAGGAGGCGACCTCCTCGCCGTCGGCCACGCCATCGCCGTCGGTGTCGGGGCGTGCCGGATCGGTCAGGTAATAATCGCGCTCGGCGTCGTCGGGCAGCCCGTCGCCGTCGCTGTCGGGCTCCGCGCCTGAGGGGAGCGGGCGCGCATGGATCGCGACGACCGAGTCCAGATCGAGGCCGTCGGACGGGCCGGGCACACCGATCGCCAGGTTGGGATCGGTGATGCGCACGAAGCGGGCCCGGGGCAGCCCGATCGCCGCCAGGTCGAAGGCATCCCCGCCATGCCCCGTGACCCCGCCCGGCGCGGCCGGATCGAAGACCAGCGGGTCGTCGGGGACCAGGTAGTTGCCGGTGAAGCTCGGCGTGATGCCGGCGAGGCCGACCAGCCGCGGCAGGAGGCTCTTGTCGGTGCAGATCGACACCACCTGGGACAGGGCCGCCGCGTCGTACGGGAACATCCGGAAGTTGATCCCGTCGTCGCTGGCCTCGACGATTCCCGGCTCGGCGAAGACGCTGTAGGGATCGGCCGCGGACGGGGGAACGGCGGTGCAGAAGAACGGGTTCTCGAAGACGATGAAGTCAGGGCCGGGGGAGTCGACGATTTCGTTGTCGGTGAACTCGAGCGTGATCTGCCCGCCGTGTCCCAGCGACAGGACGGCGAGAGACCCGGTGGTCGGCGTGGCGTTTCCCGGAGGGCCCAGGACGATCCCCGGCTGCCAGCTGTTGGTTGCCGGGGGGGAGGCGATCGTGCCGACGAGGTACGTGACGATCCGATCGGCGAAGCAATCCGTGGTCGACTGGGCGCGCGCTCCGGTTCCCGAAGCCGCGGCCAGAATCGCGGCGAGCGCGACGGTGGCGAGACGGCGCATGGCAACCCCCCTCGAGGAATGACGGCCTTTCGGGGAGTCATCGGCAGGATGGGCCGAGAGTCCTCTCCCGCGAGAGGTCCGTCACAACATCATCGCGGGCAGGTTTCCTGGCTCGCGGCTGTCTACTCGCCGGCCCTTCCCAGAAGCGCGTGGCTCCCAGTGGGATTCTCCGGTTTTCGGTACCGCTCACAGTTGCGGGGCAGCGGGGGCTTTGCACCCCCCTTCCCTCGCCCACGATGCGAAATCACCAAGAGCGAATGCCCCCCTTGTATACGCCGGGCACCGGGCCCTGTCAACCGGAGTCAGGGCGTGCGAAGATCTCCACGGCCCAGAACCAGGTCCCCCCCGAGCGGCGATGGCTCAGTCCCGCACGCTCGAGCACCCCGGCCATCTTCGCCGGCGAGTGGATGTGGGCCTGGAAGGCGCGTCCCCGAAGGCGGTTCGAGAAGTTGAACGCGGCGATGAGGAGTCGGATGATCCACCGCGGACGGGGAAAGCTGAACGCCACCAGGATCCGCGCGCGCCCCGCGCCCGCTCCCAGAATGCGGGCGAAGTCCGGGTCGCAGCAGACCACCCGGTCGAGGGTCACCACATCGGCCATGGGGAGGCTCGAGGCCACTTCCGGGAAGTCGGCGCGCCGGAACTCCACCCGCTCGGCGTGGCCGCGCCGTCTGGTCTCCGCTTCGGCGGCCGCCAGGTACGCCGACGAGGCGTCCACGTGGATCGCCCGGGCGAAGCCGTGCTCCAGAAGGTCGTGATGAATCGCGCCGATGCCGCCGCCCACATCCAGCAGGACGGGTTGAGACGGGAGCGGGAATTCCCGGACCGCCGCCAGGATCTGGCGGGTGGTCGCATCGGGCCCGCGGCGCCCGAAGCGCCGCAGGTCGCGCCGCGCGGTGCGCTGGTCGAACTCCTGGTCGGTGGCCTGACAATGACAGTAGGTCAATAGCCAATCATCGCAGCACTCCGCTTTGCCGGAGGCTCCAGGTATACAGGCAAATGGCCACGGTGATGCCCCAGCCTACGATCAAGCCGAACATCCCGATCGCCAGCACCAGGGTTCCTCTGGTCAAAAGGGTCGCCAGGGGTCCACCCATCATGAGCTGCCAGATCACGCTGGCGACGCTCAGGGCCAGCGCGGCGACGAACAGGTCGAAGGCCCGCCGGCGCAGCAGCCACAGCCAGATGGCCGCCGCGAGATTGAGTGCCATGATTCCCAATCCGAAGAGGACGCCTCCGATCGGCTGGTTCTGAAGAATGGCCAGCTCCTCCGCCGGCAGCGGATAGACCCCCAGCACGATCAGCGCTCGTGTCAGCACACCCCATGCAGACGAGACGACGAAATAGATGAAGATGACCCACACCCACACCGGGCGGAGACGGGCCATTCCTTCACCTCCTCGATCGGCGCGCGGCGCGCTCGTTGTAGAGAAGGTACGGTGTGATGGCCATGTCGTGTCCTCCTGAGTCAGCCGACGATCTCGACGGTGATCCCCGGTTCCACCAGGTCGAACAGCTCGATCACGTCGGCGCTTCGCATCCGGATGCAGCCGTGGGACGCCGGCGTGCCGAGGGCGGCCTCGTGCGGGGTGCCATGGATGTAAATGAACCGCCGCATGCTGTCCACCTCGCCGAGCCGATTCCTGCCGCGTTCCAGGCCACGCAGCCAGAGGATCCGGGTCAGGATCCAGTCTCTCGCGGGCTCGTCCCGCATCTTCCCGGGAGTCCAGATCTCGCCGGTCGGGCGACGCCCGACGAAGACCGCGCCCAACGGAGCGCCCGCCCCGATCTTCGCCCGGATCTCGTGGAGCCCGCGCGGGGTCTGTTCGCTGCCTTCCTGCTCCCCCGCGCCCTTCGCAGCCGTGGACACCGGATAGGAGGCCAGCACTCGATCCCCTTCGAGCAGGTCAAGCCTCTGCGAACGCAGGACGACGAGAATGCGTCGTTCTGCCACTCAGCCGTTCCCAGGCGAACCGGATGCGGCGACCGCCCCGAGCTGAGCCAGCTCTTCAGCGTAGATGCGCTGCAGCACCGGGGGCGCCGTGAGCGATTCAATCCATCCGCGCAGGCCCTTCCCCTCCCATTCCGTCCTGATCGTCACCTCGGCCTCGCGGCCTTCCCCGCGCGGGGCCACGGTGAACGTCGTTCGTGCCCCGGTCGCCAGGTCGGTCTCCACGAGCTCCGCGCCGGGCCTCGGCTCGGTGATTTCCGCGCGGACTCGCCGCGTCGTGCCGAGCAGCCGGATCTCGTACCGGATGATCGTTCCTGCGCCCGTGCCCCCCCGTTCCACCTCTAGCGGGCCGAACCAGGCGCGCGGCAGGATGCGGGGGTGCCCCGCGCGATAGTCTGCGATCAGGGAGTAGACGGCCGGAGCCGGCGACCGGATCAACGCCGACCTCGAGACGCTAATGAGGCGCATCGACCGCCTCACACATGCTGATCGACCAGGATCGGGTTTCCATCGGGATCCACGGCGATGAAACTGGCCGGCCCTGTCGTGTTCTCGTCCGCCTGTTGCTGCAGCTGCACCCCCTGGGCTTTCAGCTGGCGCTGCAGGACACGGACGTCGGTGAACGAGGCGAGCTTCTGAGCGCTGCTGTCCCAGCCGGGATTGAAGGTGAGGAGGTTCTTCTCGAACATCCCTTGAAAAAGCCCGATGACGTGCTGGCCGTTCTTCAGGATCAGCCAGTTCTGCGAGGCGTTCCCCATGAAGACCTGGAAGCCGAACTTTTCATAGAACCTCCTCGAAGCCTCGATATCCTTGACAGCCAGGCTGATCGAAAAATTGCCGAGCTCCATGGTTGTCTCCTCACCAGTGAAGCAGGAAAACGGGTGCCATCGCCGCCAGGGCAGCTCCGACCTGCAGGGCCAGGATGGGCACAGCCTGTCTGGGTGACTCAGGCACCCGCTTGATCGCGAAGAACACGACGATCGGCATCTGGCCGGCCATGAGAAGCTGCCAGATATGGGCGGCGGCCCCCTCATCCGCCTGGGGCGCGGGGCCGTGCAGGGCAAGGAAAACGAAAACGATGGCGAGGGCACCGAGGGACATTGCAATGGGAAGAAAGGCGCTGGGGCGCCTGAGGGCAGTCCATGAATTCATTGGGCCGGCCCGCAAACGCATTCCGGCTTGTCCGGAAGCAACTCATCGTCCTTCGATGTGTCCAGGTGCGCGCCTGTCAGGGGATCCTTGTACCCGTAGTCTATGGGCGGACCCGGATCGATCGCTTTGACGGTTCTCTGAAACACGAAATTCACGGCCTCTGGAAGGCAACTGTCGTCCTCGTAAAGCCGAGGCGTCATCTGCAACCGAACCTGCCTCTCCCGGTACTCGCCTTCCGTCCATAGCGTCACCGAGTACTCGTGCTCAGGCAGCTGTTTCCGGCAGTTGAGCTCCGCCACTTCGTTCCTGGTCGAGTCGCTGTTCATGAGCTTGTGAAGCGTCATGAGCTGCCCCCGATCGAACTGCTTCGACACGTTCCTGCCCCAATAGTTGCCGCTCGTATCGTCATCCGGACCGACGGTGATGTCCTGCTCGCCGCCCCGGCAGGCAAGCAGACCCAGCAGCAGGAATGCCATCGCCTTGTCTCTGGACATCCTTGCTCCTAGAACACCAATACGGAGCAACCTCCCGTCCGACCAATGGCCGCTGCGTTGCGTACGGCTTCATCATTCTCGCGACGGACTGCTTCCGGGTCAACCTTCGATTACTCTGTCGGCTGCGGGCCAGGAGTACGCTGCTTCGTGGTCAACGACGCCGCCCGCGGGGTGACACACACGTCATAGTCCGTGGGCAACCACCTGGATCGTTCGACTGGATCGATATGGCCCACGTCAGGAAGCGAAGTGCGGACAAGAAGACCCACCTGGGGCTCGCCCGCTATCGACGGGCACGTCGTGGACCAGCGCACGAATTCCCAGCCCTTCGCACGCGGCAACCGAAACAGGGCGGGCTCGGAGCCCAAGTCGCTCTCGGAGACGGCAATATACAGGTCCACGTCGGGACACGAGCTGACGAGGCCGCCGCACTCGTTGATCTCCGTGATGACTTCGTAGACGCGGACATTGTACGGCGCGTCCCGATTGTCATAGGTGTTCCCCAGTTCGTGCTGGTAGTTGAGCGCAGCGACGAGGTCTGCGTTTCGAACTGCCTTGAGTGGCGTCGCGCCCGGCGTGAGCGCGAGGAGCAGCAAAGCCCACAGTGTCATGTCAACTCCTGTCGCGGGGTCCGAGTAAGCTGTGCCGTCGAGCGTTGGTCATGCGTCTGGGTGCTGCCGTGGGCGGTCATGGGGCTCGGCCCAACCCAGGAAAATGTCGAAGATTCGGCCGAGCATCAGCGGCCCGCCAGCTCCTCGAAACTTGCCGCCTTCCACCCAACATCGCACCCAGTCGACCTTGGGGGTCAAATCAGACACCTCTTGAAACGTCTCCGACTCGAGAGTTGTGCCGGCCAGGTCGATCGTGACCAGCCAGCCCGGGTTATCGAGACTCTCAACCAGGACGCCATTCTGATGCTCCCAGTCTCCGTTGCAGGCGGAGACATACCAATATTGAAGCCGAAGCAATATGTCGGTTGTCATGTCGTCACCATGTCCCCGGCCGCCCCATCAGGAGCGAGACTTCCACGGTCCTTCCCTCCATGTGACGTCCATCGTGCCCAGGAGTTCCTTGTAGCACTCGGCGCGATGCAGGGCATGACACGGCCAGCTGTCGCGGATCTCCCGGACGTACTCCTTTCGATCCTTCCCATGGAGCGGTTCCAGGAGCGCTCGCACACGGGCGCACGCATTGTCCGTATCGCCGGCAAGCGCCAGGCCCCAGGAGAGAGGGAAGAGGATTGTCCGGACCCGCTCCGCGTCGCCGATAGTCTGCGCAGACTGGAGCGCCTGCTCGAGAAAACCGATCCCCTCCGCGCGGGAGTCGTTTGGCCGGATCAGCGCATCGCCCAGGCCCACCTGCAGGTCGATACGCTCGGTGTCCGGAATGGACGCATCGCCCAGTGCAAGGGCAGATCTGTAGAAGGGCACCGCTGCCGCCCAGGCTTTCCGATCCGAATAGTTCCTGGCAACCGCGGCGTGTACCTGATAGCTGTTGTGCGGGGCACCTGTCAGGCGCGCCATGAGAACTGTCTCATGAGTCGCTCCGGTATCCGGTCCGATTGTCATGGATCGCACGATGGACATCGCCTGCTCTGTGAACGAGGCGCACGCAATGGATGAGATGTGCAACTCGAAGCAATAACGGCCTCGCGTCCAGTAGCCGTACAATTGGTTCTGGACGACGGGTCCATGAGACTTGATGAACGCCCCGGCCACCGGATCACGAGGATCGTCGAGCACCTGATCGAAACGGGTGTAGTTCAGCGGTGCGGACTGGTGCTCCAGCCCCCGGATGTTCTTCCAGCGTGCGACAGTGTCGGGGTTGCCGGCATAGGACCGGGGGCCACGAACACATTGCTCGGGCGTGGCACCCTCCTTGCACTCCTCCGCGAACATTGAGAGGTTGAGCTCGCAGGTGCCCGAGGAGAGTG
>Ga0070704_100001695_pt1 | contig 12005 bp, 7 predicted proteins | sample KBSK5252metaG_FD_65467 | JGI IMG/M metagenome (GOLD analysis project Ga0070704, IMG submission 65467) | Corn, switchgrass and miscanthus rhizosphere microbial communities from Kellogg Biological Station, Michigan, USA - KBS K5-25-2 metaG | ecosystem: Host-associated > Plants > Roots >... | reverse complement strand
GAAGAGAGCCGCTGATTGAAAGAGAACCAGTAATGGAAATAGTGCGGCCGTCTTCCGACCGCCGCTGCGTTTCAGGCCTTCAGTCCACTTGGCGGACGCGGTAGAACCGTTGCTGGCCAGTGACACCAGGATCGGTGATGACCAGCGTGGCGGACGCCGCAACTTGATCGGGCACAATCGCGGTCCAATTTCCGGTCGTCAGATCCTCCGTATACTCAACGCGGTAGGTTTTGCCGACGGTCGCCCCGATGCTCAACGCGACGTCGCCGTTGGGTTGGCGGGTCACTCCCGATACCCGGAAGCCAGGCGTGACAATGGCCTGGAAGGTTCGAGCCGCGCGCAGAGCCGGCGTGCCATTATCGGTGACACGCACTGTAATGCGATTGGTGACGGCCACTTGCGGTGCGGTCCAGGTGAACTGGCCGGAGACAGCGTCGATGAGGGCTCCCGGCGGGGCGTCATCGTCGTCGAGCGAATACCGCAAGACCTGCAAGGGTAGATCCGGATCGTCGCCTTGGGCGGTGAACGAGAGCGTTTGACCGGTCACCAGGCGGACGTCGTCGATGGGGGCGAGGGTCGGATAGCGATTGGCCCAGGAGGAATTGGCGGCGCGCGGGGTGCTGACCGCCATGTAATAGCTCGGCCCGCTGCCGTTGGGGACGCGTCCCTGGCTGATGTCGGTGAATTGGGGCTCGAAGGTCACGGCATCAATGAGAGTGCCGTCGCTGGCGAACAGTCCGATTTGTTCGCCGGCTTGCTCGAGGCGGAAGTTGACGTGGAGATCGGGGTCATAGGGCGCATTGGCACTGGGTTGTTCGTCCGCCCAGACCAACAGATAACCGTGGGGCGCGATCACATATCCGGGTGGGATCTGGAATCGGAATTTATTGCTCAGATTGTCGGTCAGATAGAAGCCTGCCAGATCGGCGGGGGTGTTGCCGGGATTGTAGAGCTCGACCCAATCGTCGAAGCGATTGCTATGATTGGTGTTGAGCAGCGTATTGGCATTGGCGGCCATCCATTCGTTGATCCGGACGACGAGCGGGGGCGCCTGGTTGTTGTTGGGCGCTCCGGGAGTGCTGATGTAAAACTCCTGCCGGTCGAAGACCTGTCCGTCGGGATAATCGCCGTAGCTGCGTCCGGGCGTGACGTTGGTGTAGTTGAGGTAATCGAGAACTTGCGCGACGCCGGTGGGAGACCAGTTGAGCGAGATGGAGCCTGCTCCGGGCGTAAGGCGGAAGCTGGTGTGCCAGGCAGTGGGCGTGCTCTCGCCCGCCTCGCCATCGACAAACACGACTTTAAACTCGCCGGGTTGGAGCGATGCTCCGGCCGGGAAGGGCCATTGCGTGAGATTCACGTAACCGGAGGAGAGGTAATATCCGGTCAGGTCGATCCCATTGGTGCCGCCGTTGTAAATTTCCACCCACGGTTCACGCTCGCCGAAGTTGTCGACCAATCCGGTGAGATTGTCTGGCAGCGCTTCATTCAGCCAAACCGGCGGGAAGGGCGGGAGAGTTGAGGAGATGGTATTCGGCAGTCCGGGCGAACTGAACACTGGCCGATAGTCAACCTGGCCACTGCCGATCGTAAAGATGGAGGTTAAGCGGAAGCGGAGACCAGTGCCGTTGGTGCTGGGCAGATACCAGAAGCTGATGGTGTAAGTGTTGGTGGTGACAAGGCCGGTCATGGGCTGGGCCAGAGCGCCGAGGCTTCCGCCCGGTGCGGTGGCGACCAAGTGGAGGCTGTGCGTGCCACCATAGGAGATGCCTTCGACCAGAGTGGAGTTGGTGTGGTTGCCTTGGAGATTCCATCCCGTCAAATTGTCTTCGAAGCCGCCGTTGGTGAAGTAATTGAATCCGCTCTCCGCCTTCGGGCCGAGGACAAACGAGAGGTTGTCGATGTAGACGTCGCCGGCATTCGCCAGAAAAACCAGCATGGTGTTGGGCGCTGCGCCAGCCAGCGCCGTAAAGCTGTAGAATCGCCAGCCTGAACCGTCGGACCAATTCCCCACACGGCTGGTATCTTGGGCGGAATCGATCAATTGCAACGAGCCGCCGCCGCCGTTGGGGCGCGTCGTGGGCCAGGGCGCCGTGCTTTCGTAGCGGACCCGATTGACCACGAGCTCCGTCCCGCCAGGACCTGGGCGGAGCAACGTCAAGGTCTCGCCGTCGTTCTGCAGGTTGCCGGAGAAACTTCCGATGGGCGCGACGCCGTTGACCCCGTAGGCAGAGAAGTAGCCGGGGATGCTGGCGGCCACCACCAGCAAACCGCGACTGGGCAGAATGGTTCCTCTGGGGAAGGTGAAATCGACGCCGTTGAGGCGCCAGCCCGAGAGGTCGAAGCTCAACGTCGGCGACGCGTTGAACAATTCGATATAGGCCGCGTCCGGGGCGACCGGGTTGTACATGATTTCGTTAATGACCACCGAGCCGGCCGGATCCGGCGCGGCGCCGGTGTAATTCACGACGATCTTGCGCGGGGCATTGGTGGTCGGGTCGCCGTGCAAATCGTAGGGCTGCACGGTCAATTCCGTGGTGGCGGCCGTGAGCGGCACGCGCGCGGTCCAGGCCGACAAGCTCGTCCACGTGAGGGGATATTCGACGCCGTTGATGCGAATGCTGTATGCGGTGACCGGCGCGGTGCCGGTGATGGTGACCAGGTTGCTGGAAGTGTCGACAATGTTGGAACTGGTGACGTTGAAAGGCGCGTTGCCACCTTCGGAGTTGATTGTGCTGCGCACGAATGGCACGCGGTCCCGGATGGTATTGAACGAGGTGATGTAGTTTTGGCCCGGCGCGAAATTGTCGTAGTGATCGGTCCAATAGGCCATGTAACCGGGGTTGAAGCTCACATTCATGATGTCGAGCATGTGTGCGTAGAGCCGCCGCTTGTTGGAAATGAGGTTCATGATCTTGGCGACGTTCTGGTCGCCAATGAGCGCGCCGGACGCGCCCCGCGTGAAAGCAAAGTCCATGTCCCAAGGGAAGTACACGAACTTGCTGTCACTGGCCCGGCTGTAGGCGAAAAAGTTATGGTTGTTGCCGAAGGAATACATGTCTCCGACGCTGCAGAGTGAAACAAGCGCATACGCGCGGGTCCATTCGTCGAGATCCATCAGCACGCGCGTGGCCGCTTCCAGCGCCGGGCCGTTGAGGCTCCACGCCTTGGCCAGGGCAATGAACCGGCTGTAATCGTCCTCTTCGCGATGGTTTTTGAGCATGTGGTTGTAGCGATACCGCTCCTTGTCATCGCCCAAGTCCGTAATGTCCAAGCCGACTACATTGTCGGGCTGCGGCAGCTTGTAGCCGTCGGCATTGGCTGTGGTGGGATAATAAATTAACTCCATCTCGAACATCTGCCCGTCGCCGCCGTTCTCAAAGGCGGTTTCCAGGAAGAGATCCTCATGGCGCGGGAAGAATTGCGCCGGGCCGCTATGGACGGCGCCGCGCGGGGCGAGGATGCGGGCGATTTCGCCGTAGGTTCCCGGAATGCCCCCGGCCCGATTCAAAATGTGTTTCAGCACGATCTCCTCCTGGCGATTGGCGGTGGCATCGCCGGCCCCGGAACGATCAATCAACATCACCGGATGCGTGCCCCGGAAGAGGTCGTCGGGATTGAAGGTCAGATGGAACCCGGTGCGGATATCGCTGTAACGTCCGCGCTGGCTGCCGCGCAGGTGCACCCCGATATCGTAGTAAACACGGCTCTCGTCATAAATCACCGTGCACGGGAGCAGATCGTTGCTCATGACGTTGGTCAACGCGTGCAACAGGTCGGTGTTGGCCGGCGTCAGGATGATCCGCACGTTATGCGCCAGGTTCACGTCGGCTTGGCCGTCATTCACTTTGTAGAGTGCCCCGCTCGTCGGGCCATGAGCAGGAAATGTGGCCGCCGCTCCCAATCCGTCGGTGGCCCGCACATAGAACTGGACCACTGCGCCGGCAGATTGTCCCGGGATAATGCCGGAGTAACGGTCATTACCCAGGGCGGCCATCGGCGCGCTCGCCCAATTGGCTCCGTTGACGGAATAGAACACTTGGGCGGCGGCCACCCCTTGCGGATCGGAGGCGGAGACGGAGACGGTGACCGGTTCGTTGGCGTTGGGGATGGGGCGTTGGTGTCTGAAGCCGGAGAAGGTCGGTCCGATGTTGGCGACGAGGCGTGAGTTGGGGGCGCCGGGGGTGCCGTTGCGGGTGGGGTAATCGAGGGGAGTGGTGCGGGCGACGCGGTCGAAATAGCAGCGGGTGTTGAGCAGGTGATTTCCGTTCAGCCATTTGGCGCGGAAGCTCACGCGATAGAGGTGGCCGTTGGTGATTTGTCGCGTCCCAAGGAGGGTGGCTTCGATGTGATTGTGCATGTGTTCTTGCGGGCCGGTGGCCACCAGATGCAGCACATGATTCCCGCCGTTGTCGGGATCGATGATGACTTCGCTGTGTCCGTGGGTGCCAAGGACGCGCCAGCCGCTGAGGCCGTTTTCAAAGTCGCCGTTGCCGACGATGGAAGTGGAATTGTTGGTGGGAGACCAAACAATGCTGATATCATCCAGCAGACACTCGCCGGCCGATTGCAGGCCGAAAATAAAATCCCGCCAGCGCGTGTCCAAGCCGCTGTCGGGCTGCGGGCTGGCCTGGGCCACAATCTGATAGCTGTAGGTTTGCCAGGAGGACTTGCCCGATTCGTCGCTGGCTGCCCATGCTTCGGCGACGGAATTGTCCGCATTGGGGTCGCGAAGTTCGAGGCTGGACCCGCCTCCATCCGCCTCCAGCGGCCAGCGGCCATTAGCGAAATAGCGGACTTCGTCGGCGGGATTGCCGGAGGGATCTTTGAGGATGATGGAATCGCTGGTCTGGGAGAGGCGCCCGTTGATGTTGCCGACAATGCTGGCGCCGGGAAAAGCGGCGCGCAACGCCGCGGCATCTTCCGCCACGACGAGGTAGGCGCCGGGTGCGATGAGTTGGCCAAAGCTGAAGCGGTAGCCGATGCCCCCGGCGATTTCCCAGCCGGTAAGATTGACGGTGTTGCTGCTGCGGTTGAACAACTCGAACCAGGATTCGTTACTGGCTCTCCCGGGCTGGCCGTTTGTTCCGGGCAACAAGCGATGATCATACATGATCTCGTTGATCACGATTTCGTTCCGGAACGCGAAGGTATTGGCGGCGCCTGGAGTCGCAACCGATGGAAAGAGCCAATCGCCCGTGCCAGCAGGATAACGGCCCCGCAGACTGTCCTTGAGGACAACGGAGCTAATCACCCGGTCACGCGCAGGCGTCAGCAAATGAAATCGGTCGCCTGCAGCGTGAATGGTTCCAAATTGGTTGGAGATGGCGAGGAAGCCGCCGGGGGCGAGGTTGGCGCCGGGCCCGAGCACGAACGAACGATTCGTGACGCCGTCCTGCAGGAGCACATACCCGTCAAGCGAGAGCGCGTTGGTGCCGTAGTTGACCAGTTCGACAAAGAACGCCTGGTTGGTGGCCGAGGCTGCCTCGTTGAAGGCGACGGGAAGTTCGGGTGCGGGCACCGGCGCGGAGAACAATTCGACTGCGGCCAGTGCTTCATCGGTACTGCCGGGCGCCTGGTGGACTTCGACTGCCAGAACGTTCTGGCCGCTGAGCAGGGAACTGCTTGAAATCGCGACAGGACCGACCACTGCGGGAGCCGCGACGTCGGAGAGGGCGGGCGTGGAGGCGCTGAGGTCCCCCGGCGGAAGGTTTTGGCGATAAACCTCCTGGCCATTGAGGTAAACGACCGCGCCATCCGCCACCAACGCGCTCAAACGGAGGCGGGTGAGATTGGGATTGCCCGCGAAGCTGAATGTTTTCCGAAAATAGTAAGTGGTGAGGCCGCCCGGAAGCGGAGAACTGTTGCGCGCCAGCGCGGAAGAAGTGATAACGGCGCGAAACCCACCGGGATTGGGAGTGGTGCCGGCGTTCACCGTCTTGAATTCGAGTGTGTTCACGCCTGAACTGAAGCCTGATGTGATCGATTGGATGGCGCTGAGCGCATCAAATCCGGAATAGGCGATACCTTTCGCCACGCCGTTTAAGAAAACATTGGTGAGATCGTTGTCGACGGCAAAAGAGAGGTTGAGTTGAGCCGTTGCTGGAAGCAATCCGTCGAGCGAAAAGGTGGTGCGGAAATCGTAGGCGCCCGCGTTGACGTTGGCGGCCCCGGAATTAATCACGCCAATCCAGGTCGAATTCGCGCTGTTGGCGGCCCAGGCGCTGTTGGGCGTCATCACGATCGGGTTCGTTGGGACGCTTCCTTGGGCCGCCGCGACTAGCGTGTAATGGGTATCGAGTTGGCCCACCGGCAAGGCCGCTCCATTCGCGTTAACCCCGGTGTTGAAAATGGGAATTGAGCGATTCGATACCGAAGCCCGGCTAAGCCAAGTGGCGTCATCGTAGGCCGGGTTCCTCCAGACGGTGCCCAAATCGGTGCCTGAAGCCTCGACCCGCCAGGTCTGATCCAGGGCCATGACTCGCGTTTCAGGCGGATTGTCGCTGACGAAATTATCCACACCGGGCGTTCCCCCCAACTGCTCGGAATCGACCCAGCTGCCGGCTTTGTCGCTGGCGGTGTCGTTTCGACGTTTAGCCAGCGAAACACCGGTGCCATCGGGCCCGACGGGCCAACCGCCATCGACGCCATAGCTCACCGTGTCCATAATTCGGCCGCTATTATTGTAAAGGCGAAGGTCCTCGCCGGCGTTGTTGAGCCGGCCGGTGAATGGGCCAACGACGCGCGAGGCGGCCAAGCCAGGGGACACCGCCAGGAGGGCGGCGGGGTTAATGGCCAGCACCAGGTAGCCCCGGCCCGGCACGATGGTGTTGGAGGCGAACCGGTATTGAATGCCCCCCCGAATCGTCCACTCCGAAATGTCGACGTCGACCGCAAGCTGGTTGCGCAGTTCCACCCATTCCAACGACGATTCGTTGGTGGCCGGGTGGTACATGATTTCGTTGAACATGACGATTGCATCGGCCCAAAGCGCGTTGGGCGCACAGATCAAGAGGGAGACCAACAAAAAGAAGACTCTTTTCATACGCATTACACCACACCGGAAGTTGGACGCCGTCATCGGCTCTCGGGCGTCCGTGGCACGTGAACGACGAGCCATTACCCGAACACGGGCCATGCCACATGAGATCGATGGGACAAACCACTGTCGCAAAACGGGCTGGAAAAGGCCAGCCTTTTTGTTTTCCCTGACGTCTGCGGAGCGCGGCCTTCAGTTCAGGCCGCTGCTTCGTCCGACGTTGCAGGCGGGCTTCGGGCTCGCCCGCCGCCTGGCAAGTCCCCCCAAGGAAGCGGCCTGAAGGCCGCGCTCCCCAGATGTCGGAGAAAACGCACAAATCTCCTGTAACCTTTGGCTCCTCGACCTGCGTCTGGGAGGATGTCTGCCGCGGGATCTGCGTCCCAGCGCCCCCCACTTAGTGGTCCCGCGGCAGACGTTTTTGGGATAACTGGGTTGGCTGGGCATTGCCCAATTCCGTACGGGTTGGGCGTGGCGCGGGGGACCGAGGGCGCTGCTTTCATGCTTTGGCAGCGCCCTCTTTCCATTTCGGATTTTGGATTGCCGCGCACCGCTCACTCGCCCCGCCGCTTCGCCGTCCGCCGAGGCCCATTGGCCGCTACGGGCTGCCGCCTCCACTGAACATCCGTGAGATTCGTTAAATCCGTGGTTCAAAAAGGACGCCGCTCTGACCACGGATGCCTCGGATAACAGGGAAGAACGGGTTCTCGCATGCGGCGATACCCACCCCGCTAAAGGGGCGACGGGGATTGGGCTTGATCTTTGAAAGGCTGCCCGCAAGATTTGCGCGCACTTAACCATCTGATTTATGGCTGACATCGCGAACCGCTATCCTGAGAATGTGACTGGTAAATTCTACGTCGATAACCAGTGCATCGACTGCGACCTCTGCCGTGAAACTGCGCCCAATAACTTCACGCGAAACGACGACGGCGGTTACTCATACGTCTACAAGCAGCCTGAGAACGATGACGAGGAAAAGCAGTGCAAGGAAGCTATGGAAGGCTGCCCGGTGGAAGCCATCGGCAATAACGGGCCATAGCCGACTGCATCGTCACGGTTTGGTTCACTTTCGGCTGGTTTCTCCCCCACCGAGCATCTCTCGCCGGAGCAAATCCAGCACCTGCTGAGAGGTCACAAACTTAAAGCTCTCCCGGTCGAAGGGGTTCATCCGTCGTTGGGTCACTGTGCCGGAGCGGCTGGCCACCGCCATCCAAACCGTGCCCACCGGCTTCTCCGCGCTGCCGCCGCTCGGTCCCGCGATGCCGGTCACCGCTGCCGCATACGAGACGCCGCCCGCTTCACGGCGGGCTCCTTCCGCCATTTCACGCGCGACTGCCTCGCTGACAGCGCCGTGCGTTGCCAGGGTTTCCGCGCGAACACCCAAACACCGCTGCTTGGCCTCGTTGCTGTAAGTCACCCAGCCGGCGCGAAAAATCGCCGACGCCCCAGGAACGTTGGTGATGCGATTGGCAATCCATCCGCCGGTGCACGACTCCGCCAACGCCAGAGTCTCGCGTCCGTCGGTGAGTCTGCGCACCAGCACGGCCTCGAGCGATTCGTCATCGACGCCGTAGATCAAATCGCCGAGCAGCGAGCGGGCGATTTGTTCAGCGTCGGAGACTTTCTGGCTGGCCGAGGGGCCTCGAGCCACCAGCCGGAGGTCGACTTCGCCGAGTCGCGCGCAGTAGCCGAGCTCGAGGCCGGACGCCGTCAAGGCCGCCAAAGGGGCGGCGATGCGTTCTTCCACCATCGATTCACCAAGGCCAGTAGTTTTAAGCGTGCGACAGACGAAAGGTTCACGGGAGGGGAAATGCCGTTTTAACAGGGGCACAACCTGCTCGAGGAACATGGGGTGCAACTCACGCGGCGGGCCGGGCAGCAGGACCAGGAGCTTGGAGCCCTGCGGCAAGCCGGCGGCCTCATGGGTGGGCTTTGGAACCTCCATCACCAATCCGGGCGCGGTGCCATGGCTGTTGGACAGCACCGTCGCTCCGTCCGGCACCATGGCTTGCACCCGAGTGCTGTGCGGCATCGGCCGCCGACGTCCTGCGAACATTGCTTCAATGCTGGCCAGAACGGTGGCGTCTTCGCGCAGGGTACGCCCCAACAACGCGGCGATGCGCTCTCGGGTGCGATCATCGCTGGTCGGGCCCAGCCCACCGGTCACGATGACGAGTTCGGCGCGCTCCAACGCCTCGCGCGCCGCCTGCTCAATGGCTTCGCTTGAATCGTCCACTGCCACCTGACGTTCCACCGGGTAACCCAGATCGGTCAGTTGGCGGCAAAGCCATTGTTGATGCGTGTTCAGCACCCGGCCCAGCATCAATTCACTGCCGGTGTTGAGGATCTCGATGCGCATCCGCGTAGGATTGAAAGCTTCGGGAAAAGTTCCAATCCGAAAAATCACGCCTTCATTGAGCTATGGACAAGCTCTGTGCAATCGGTCTAATCTGCGCGCACCCCAAACGTCCCGTGGCGGTTGCGCCTGCCCGCGGACGCAACGGGGTGAAACTTTAAACGTAACGCATCTACTTCACCGACCATGAATGAGCCGAAGCAACCGCCAATCCAGCCGGCCTTGACCCGGCGAGGATTCCTCCGAACCACATCCACCGCTGTCGCGGGGGGAACGCTGCTGAGCACGCTGCCTGTCGAACGCTTCGCCTTGGGCGCGTCGCCGGGCGACACCATCCGTATTGCCCTGGTGGGCTGCGGCGGGCGGGGGCGCGGCGCGGCGGCTCAGGCGCTGCACACCGCCGGTGATGTCAAACTCGTGGCCGTGGCCGACGCATTCAAAAACAGCCTCGAGAGCGGGCTGAAAGAAGTTGCGAGCCAGTTCCGCGATCGCCCGGAGCGCATCGCGGTCAAAGAGGAAACGAAATTTGTGGGGCTGGACGCCTACAAGCAGGCCATCGCCGCGGCGGACCTCGTCGTGATCGCCACCCCGCCAGGCTTTCGGCCCATCCACTTCGAGGAAGCCGTTCGCCAGGGCAAAAATGTCTTCATGGAAAAACCGGTGGCCGTGGACGCTCCCGGCGTGCGCCGCGTGCTGGCGGCGGCGGAGGAGGCGAAGCGCAAAAACCTTAAGGTCGGCGTCGGCCTGCAGCGTCGGCATCAGAATGGTTACATCGAGACGGTGAAGCGCCTTCAGGATGGCGAGGCCGGCAAGATCCTGGCCATGCGCGTCTATTGGAATGGCGGTCCGGTGGGACCGAAAGCCCGTCGCGCCGAGCTGGAAAAGGCCATGGGCCGCCCGCCGACCGAAATGGAGTATCAGGTTCGAAATTGGTACATGTTCAACTGGGTCTGCGGCGATCACATCGTCGAGCAGCACATTCATAATCTCGATGTGGCCAACTGGGTTTTGAACGGCTACCCCGTGAAAGCGTGGGGCATGGGCGGACGCGCTTACCAGAAGGGTCTCGACAGTGGCGAGATCTACGATCATCACGCCGTTCAGTACGAATACGCCGATGGCGTGCGGGTCTTCAGCGAGTGCCGCCAGATTCCCGGTTGCTGGAACAGTGTCTCCGAACATGTCCATGGCACCAAAGGCACCTGCAACGTCGGCGGCTACACCATCCTGGGAGAGAACCCGTGGAAATACCGCGGCGGCGGCAAGGACCCGTACCAGCAGGAGCACGACGATCTGTTCGAGGCCATCCGCAATGACAAGCCCTACAACGAAGCCGAGCGCGGCGCCAAGAGCAGCCTCACCGCCATCCTCGGGCGTATGTGCACCTATTCCGGCAAAGAGATTTCGTGGGAAGAAGCAATGAGTTCCACCCTGGATATCATGCCTTCCGACTTTACCTGGGACGCCAAACCCCAATCCTTGCCGGACGAGAATGGGCTCTACGCCTACGCCACCCCGGGCAAGACCGTGGCATTTTAACAGCGCCTTGTTCTGCGTGCCGGTCGTCGCACGCGCACCTCGGCCCTCAGTGGGGGAGGTAAAGCAGACATCGAATCGAGAGTCCTTCTGTAGGAATTCGAGGAGCTGTTCTTGGCTGAATGTGAGATGGCCGGTGCAACATAGATCGCAGTGCAACCTCTCAATCGCTTGAGGCTTGCGCTTTGGGCGCAGGTGCTCAAAACAGGGTCATGTGCTCTCGCGTGCAATCTCCTGAAGGATGTCGAGTTTCTCAAGCCTCCTCCACATCGCCTCATCGACAAGCGCGAAGATGGGCTCACCATCCGTGTCGATATGAATCAAGTCCGCATGCTGATCGCTCGCCAATTTCTGTGCTGCGGCAAGCGTCATGAGCGGCCACTGCTGCTGGCCCTCCAGCGCATGAATACGGACGGTGTCGCTCAGGTTCTTGCAACCTCCGGGTAGTGTGGAAATTCGGTTCATAAGCGTGTGAAGCAACGCACTGCTCTGTGACGCGCCGCCAAGGGTGACCAATCTGGAACAGGTGTGCAATCGGCGCGTTCACTGGATCTGCCTGGCTAGCTCCTCACTTCGCAGTAAGCGGCCTGGCTGCGAGGCGTGGGGACTGGCAGCCCTTCCTCTCGGAGTCCATCCACATGAAACTGAATGGCCTCGTTCATTTTTTTTTCGACCTCCAGCCGATTTTCAGCTGTGGCGACGCATCCGGGTAAGTCAGGCGAATAAGCCGAGAAACCGGTGCCTGTCGCCTCGATAATGATCAGATAGCGGCTCATTTCAAACCTGCTTGCTTGAGTATACTGTTCTGCGTCCCCGGTGCAAGATCGTCGCCCGGCTTGCCGGCGACGGTGACCAAGCCGGGTTTGGCCGGGTGTTTGTATTGCCGGTGGCTTCCTCGAGTGCGAGCCAAATACCAACCGTCTCGTTCAATGAGTGTGAGAATCTCCCTGACTTTCACGCGGCCACTCTGCCCGACGCCCATGACGGATAAAAGGACGTTCAGCAGTTTCGGGAGCTAACGTCGCAGCGCAGGCACGGCGCGTCCGCGGGCCTCAGTCGCTTTCGGTCAGTCGCTTT
>Ga0070704_100001690_pt1 | contig 12010 bp, 10 predicted proteins | sample KBSK5252metaG_FD_65467 | JGI IMG/M metagenome (GOLD analysis project Ga0070704, IMG submission 65467) | Corn, switchgrass and miscanthus rhizosphere microbial communities from Kellogg Biological Station, Michigan, USA - KBS K5-25-2 metaG | ecosystem: Host-associated > Plants > Roots >... | reverse complement strand
TACTTCAGGCCAAGACCCACCTACTAGTTTCGGGGACGCAGGCGTTGAGCAATCAGCAGCTGACCGACGAAGAGCGCATGCAGCTCGAAGCGCGCATCCTCGCGCTCGAGGTGGAGCATCACGACCTCGACGACGTCATCGCGCGGCTGGTCACCGATCCGCGCCAGGACGAGCTGCAGCTGCGGCGGCTGAAGAAGCGCAAGCTGCTGCTGAAGGACACCATCGCGCGCCTGCGCGACCGCCTGATCCCCGACATCATCGCGTGATCGCGTTGATCCAGCGCGTCCGCGAAGCGCGCGTTCAGGTGGACGGCCTCACCACCGGCGCGATTCACCGCGGCATCGTCGCGCTGGTCGGCGTAGAGCGGGGCGACGAGGAGGCGCAAGCGGTGCGGCTCGTCGAGCGGGTGATCGGCTACCGGATCTTTGCTGACGCGCAAGGCAAGATGAATCGCTCCCTTGCGGAAGTGGGCGGCGGCCTGCTGCTCGTTCCCCAGTTCACGCTCGCCGCCGATACGACAAGCGGTGCGCGCCCGAGTTTTTCGTCTGCGGCGTCGCCCGCGGAAGGCGAGCGGCTCTACCTCCGCTTCGTCGAGCTTGCGCGCGAGCGGCATTCGCCGGTCGAGACCGGAACCTTTCGCAGCGACATGCAGGTGAGCCTCGTCAACGACGGACCGGTGACGTTCTGGCTGCAGGTAAAGCCGGCCGCCGAGGCTAGCGGATGACGATCGGCTCCTCCGGCGGCGCGTGCAGGTGGTACATGCGCATCGTGCCGTACCCCTTGGCCGCGGGAACCTGCCCGACGTAATCGCAGCCGAAGCCCGCAGGCTCCAGCGCCAGGCGCGCAGCGAACTGCTCGGTTACGTAGACTTCGCCGGGCGGCGTCACGGGCTCGATGCGCGCGGTGCGGCTCACATGGGCGCCGAAATAATTGGTGACGCCCTGCACCGGGTCGGTGGTTTCGAACACCGGGCCGAAGTGGCCGCCGAGCCGCAGCGCCAGCGTGTCCGGCAATCCGTGCGCCTGCAGATCGAGCGTATCGAGCGCAGCCTGCAGCGCGAGTGCGCAGCGCGCGCCGATCGCGGCGTCGCCGAGAACGAGGAAGAGGCCATCCCCCCACGTATTGCGATACAGGATCTGGTCTCCGTACTGTGCGAGCGCGCGCCCGAGCGTCCCCAGCACGTGCTGGACGAAGCCGGGAATCTGCGCCTCGGTCAGCTTGCTGAATCCCTTCACGTCGCCGAACAGCATCGTCTTCAGCTCGCCCTGCACGCGGGCCGCCGCGACGGCCGGCTGCCGGCGCCCGCGTTCCTGCGAGGGTGCGCCGCACAGGATGATGTCGGCGGGACGATTCAGGCTGCGCCAAGTGCCCACGTCGAAGGCCGTGCCGGCCACGCCGTCCGTTGCCTCGCCGTCCCATACGGCGAGCTGGCGCACCGATCCGTCCAGAAAACGCGCGCGCAGGACCGCAAGTCCCATCGCGACGAAGGAGCCGTAGGAGAAGATCCAGTCGTGGCCGAGGTAGCTGTCGTCGGTTGCATAGGTGATCGTGCGCGCGCGCTGCAGGCAGGCGTCGAAGCGCTCGACCCATCCCGCCCCGCCGGGTGCAACCGAGACGCGGACGAAATCGTCGCGCGAGAACGGCAGCACGACGTGCAATTCGGAGCCCTTTGCGAGCAGCGCTTCGGCAAACAGGATGTCCGCGCCGCAGGCGAGGGCGCCATAGCCGAACGCGACGCCGTGCTGCTCGAGCTTCGCCGCGATCGCTGCCGCGATCTGCGTTTCCTGCTCGGCCTTGAAGCGGCCGGACCGTCCCGGGGGCGCGATCATGTGACCGGTGTAGTGAATCACCGCGGGCGGCGCGAGCGGCGCAAGCACCTCGTCCGAGAGCGCGCGCGCCGCGCAGATCAGCCGCAGCTGGCGCCGGGTCGCCGCCCGGGCGGCGAGGTCGCTGCCGAATCCGACCGCACGCTCGAGCGCCGAGCGCGCTGAATCGGCGTCGCCGAGCACGAGCGCGGCCTCCGCTGCAGAAGCCGCGCGGTAGTAATCGTCTTCAGCGGTGCCGCCCGCGGCCTCGCAGAGCGCGAGGACCTCGCGCGCGACCTGCTCGCTTTCCTTCGGCTGGCCGGCGAGGAGGCGCAGCGTAGCGACGTTGATCCCCGGGTAGTAGCCGCCGCTCCGCCTGTAGATCGCCTCGTACTGATCTGCCGCGCGGGCGAGCAGGCGCGCACGCTCCGCGCCCGCAGCAGCCAATCCGCGGTCCTTGGCGATGCGCGCTCCGAGCGCCGCGACATCCGGCTCCTGCGAGAGATCGAGTCCGAGCCGCGCGAACTCCGACTCGGCGCGCGCCGTGGCGCCGGACTTGGCCAGATTGAGAACCGCGCGGTGCGCGAGCCAGAGGTCGCCGGGATGCGCTTCGAGTCCCTGCAGCGCAGTGTCATACCCGAGCAGCAATTCGCCGCGGCCTTCGAGGCTGCGCACCCGGGCGAGCCAGTCTGCCGCGTCGGACATCGCGCCCGTGGTCCTACTTTGCGGGACAGCGCACGCGGATCGGACCGTCCTGCGCTTCTCCGTCGGCGCGCGTCAGCTTCAGCGTCGAATCGTCGACGATCGCGAAGCGGGCGACGTTCTTTTCGTCCGCGGGTGCGTCGACCGGCTGGAGCTCGAAACCTCCCTTGATCACGACCACTTTTGTTCGCACGTCCCAGGGCGCGGCTTGCGGATGATCGACGCGCATCAGCACAGTGTCCGGGCCCATGCGCATCACGTCGTAGCGGATCGTCATGCCTTGATAGGGCTGGCACCAGGTGCCGATGAAGAAAGCGACGTCGCTTCGTTTCGGAGCCGCAGGCTTTGCGGGCGCCGTAGCGGGCGTGGTCTGCGTGGTGACAACAGGAGCGGGTGCCACTGGCGCTGGAGCCGCCGGTGCGGGAGCCGGCGCCGGCGTTGCAGGAGCGGGCGCCGCTTGAGGTGCGACCGGTGTCGGCGCGCTTGCGACGGGCGCGGGCGGTGCGGCGGGCCTGAAGACGTACCCGAGCGCGGCTGCGGCAAGCACGATGGCCAATGCGATGCCTGCGATCAACGGTGCGTTCGAGCGGCGCGGCGGCGGCAGCGTTGAAGACTGTACTGCCGCAGCGCCAGGGGTCCCCATCGCCTTGATCGCTGCGACGAGCGGCAGCAGATGCTGCTCCATCGGCGACTTCCATGCGTCGACCCACTGCGAGGACGAAATGAAGAATTCGAGCGAGCCGGAAGGCTTGACCTCGCGGATCCGTACCGGGAGCACCGGCTTCGTCTTGCTGACCGCGCGCTCGACTTCCTTGCGAACGAACTGCGACTCGTTCGACTGGTCGGAAAGGATCAATACCAGCGCGCGGCTTTGCGCGATGCCCTCGATGATCGCCTGGCCGTATTCCATGCCGGGCGGAACGTCGCGCGGCGCGACCCAGCAGCGGATGCCGTTCTGCTCCAGGAACCCGACGATGCGAAATGCTGCGTCGCGGTCCTGGCTGGCATAGCTGACAAAGATGTCCGACATCCCTTGTCAGTCTAGCAGTTAGCCACGCGCTGTCGCTGGATCGCCACCGTTGTCACGTTTTCTCGCGCGAGAATCTCCGCGTCGCCTGACACCGCGCCGGAACGTTCTTCGTCATAGTCTGAGGACGACTCGAAAGGAAACCCATGGATGACGATCTCGGCGATCTCAAGCAGGACTTTGCCATCGCAGCGCAGTGGCTCGTCATCTCGATCGCGCTGGTGCTGCTTCTCGCGTGGGGATCGGTCGCATTCGCCGCTCCGCGCGCCGAGAACGAGCAGGAATGCACGGTCGCTGCCGACATGGCTGTGGTCGCACGCGCGCTCGCGGAAGAAAAGCTCGAGGTCCCGAAGGCCGAGCTGATCATGCGGCGGATCTACAACATCTCGCCCCTGCGCGGCGAGGAGCTGCTGCAGACGATCCTCGAAGCCGCCTATCGCAAGGTCGAGCCGGCGGGGGAGTTTGCGTCGCAGCTGTTCACCGCCTGCATGGTGACCGGCGGCGACATGGACGCGATTCTCGGCGTCAAGCTCTGAGCAACGCGGGGCGCCCGCTTATTTCCGGTCCACGCTCCAGGCGCCGGCGCCGCCGAAGATCACCATCAGCATGCCGCCCATGATCGCCACGTTCTTGAGGAAGTGGATCTGCTGCATCTGCGCAAGCTTCGGGTCGATTCCCCAGAATTGGTGAAAGATCAGCGTCGTCGGAAGCAGGAACAGGAATAGCAGCGCAGCGGCCCAGCGCGCTTTCCAGCCCAGCGCCAGCAGCAGTCCCCCGCCGAGTTCCACGGCGATCGCCAGCGGCAGCAGAATCTGCACCATCGGCAGGCCCTTCGAGGCCATGTACGCCGCGGTCCCGGTGAAGCCGGTGATCTTGCCGATCCCCGAGACGACGAAGATCAGCGCGAGAAGGATGCGTCCGAACAGCGCGACAAGGTCTGCGTTCGTCGGATTCATGAGGCGGTGTCCCGAAGAGAGCGGCGGTCAGCCGATGTACTTTTCGACCTCCACCCGGTCAATCTGTTCCGGCTTGAGATAGCGCTCGGCGTAGCGCAGGTACGCGCCCGAGCGCAGGAAGAGGTCGAACAGCTCCGCGTCGATGTGATTGTCCGTCTTGAATTTGTGCAGGATCTTCACCGATTCGGATAGGGTCTTCGCCTTCTTGTACGGCCGGTCCGACGCGGTGAGCGCTTCGAAGATGTCGGCGATCGCCATGATCCGTGCGGGCACCGAAAGCTCGTCCTTCGTCAGCCGCCGCGGATAGCCCGTCCCGCCCAGGGTCTCGTGGTGGGTACCGGCGTACTCCGCAACGCGCCGCAACTCCCTGGGGAACGGCATCGCGTCGAGCATGACGATGGTCTGGATGATGTGCTCGTTGATCTTGAACCGCTCCTCCTCGGAGAGCGTGCCGCGGGCGATCGAGAGGTTGTAGACCTCGCCGAAGTTGTAGAGGTGCTGCGGCACCTTGACCTTGAAGCCGTATTTCGGATCCAGCGCCTTGTCGACGCCGCGCGCAATGATGTGGTGCGGGGCATCGGCGAGCAGATGCTCGGTCGCCGGCAGCTTCGCCGGCGGCGTGCTTTCGTAGCGCCGCAGCTCCTCGTGTGAAAGGCCGAGCCGGTCATCGAAATTGCGCCGCCATGTCTGGCCGGCGATCTTGCGCACGCGCTCCACGCGCTCGGGCGCCATGAATTCTCCGCCGATGTTGCATTCCGCGATGAATGCGAAATCCTCCGTGAGCTGCGCGCGCCGTTCCTCGAAGCGGCGCTTCGCTTCGGCCGGATCGGCGCCGTCGCGCTCGGCCTGGAGGCGCTCGATCTCGGCGTCGCGCAGCAGCACTTCGAACCGCGTGCGGATCTCGTGGATGCGGTTGTGGATGATCTCGAGCTTGGTTGCCTTGTCGACCACGTATTCAGGGGTCGTGACCTTGCCGCAGTCGTGCAGCCATGCGCCGACCCGGAACTCGCGCCATTCCTCGTCGGTGCGGAAGCGGAAGTCCGCGAGGGAGCCTGTTTCGACCTTCTCCGCCTCCTCGGCCAGCATGAACGCGAGCTCCGGCACGCGCTCGCAATGGCCGCCCGTGTACGGGCTCTTCGTGTCGATCGCGCCCGCGACCAGCCGGATCATCGAGTCCATCAGCGCCTTCTGCGCGTCGAGCAGGTTGAAGTTCTCCAGCGCCACCGCGGACTGGGACGCAAGCGCCTCCATGAAGCCGCCGATCGTGCGCGAGAACGGGATGATCTTTCCGCTGTCGTCCATCGCATTCACGTACTGCAGCAGGCCGGTCACTTCTCCCTTGCGAGGCGAGAGCGGGATCGTGAGCATCGAGACCGTGCGGTAGCCGGATTCCTCGGCGAAGCGCTTCGTGCCGCTCATGTCGAACCGCGTCTCGCTGTAGACGTCGTCGATGAACACCGTTTCGCCGTGCAGCGCCACGTAGGTCGAGGCGTAGTTCTCGATCGGCTTGCCGCCCGCGTCGTAGAGCGGGATCTCGAGCCGCGGCAGCCCGATCTCGTTCGTGCGCAGCGCGAATCGCAGCATGCCCTCGTCGGTCTTCAGGTACATCGTCCCGGCGTCGCAGTTGGCAAGCTCCTTGCCGGCAAACAGGATGTGGCGCAGCAGCTTGTCGCGGTCGCGCTCGCGCGACAGCAGGATGCCGCTCTCGACCAGCTTTGCGAGCTTCTCCTCGGCGATGGTGAGCGACTTGGTGCGCTCGCGCAGCGTCTCCTTCATCACGCCTTGCGCCTCTCCGAGCGCGTTCACTTCGTAGAGAATCGAGGTCACCGGCGTCATGTTCCCGGAGAAATCCAGATTCTTGATCCGCTCGGAATCGCTCGCCAGCGCCACCAGCGAGCGCGCCACGCGGCGCGACCCGACGACGGCAAGCGGAACCATGACCAGCAGGAATGCGAGCGTCACGAGCACGACCTGGTTGCGCGCGGCGACGATCGGGCCGGTGAATTCGCGCATCGGCGCGAAAGCGCCGATGCGGAACTCGGTACCCGGCGCGGGCGAGTACGCGCGGTGCGCGAAGACGTAGCGTTCGCCGCGCACGGTCACGATGCGCGTGCCGTGCGTCTCGGTTCCCTGCCAGTTCTTGAGCACCGCGAGATGCGGGCTGTCGATGCCGCCCGCTGGAGTGAGCGGCGCTACGTTCCTGAGGCGGTACGCTTCGGACTCGACGCGCGACGCGATGACGCGGTTGGTGTGATCGAGGATCACGATCACGCTCTCCGGCGTGAGCGACAACCGGGAGAGGAATTGGTTGAGCGCCGCGAGGCTGAGATCGGCGCCGACGACCCCTGCACTTCCAGGCAGCGAACTCGAGACCGTGATGCCGAGCTGCTGCGACGAGGAGAAGATATACGGGTCGGTGACCGCCACCGTCCTGCTCTTCTTGGCGCTGCCGTACCACGGGCGCTGCGTCGGGAAATAATCCGTCGGGCCGGAGCGCGATCCAATCGTCTTGCGGTCGGGCGACCAGAATTCCCAAGACTCCTCGCGACCGGAGTCGTTGCGCACGATCTTGCGCACCGCGAATCGCGCCTCCGTCGGCGCGGAAAGCAGTTCCTGCACGCGCGGGTCGTCGCGCAGACTCACGACCTGCAGGAAATCGTCGTTATCGAGTCCCAAATAGGCGGAATAGAGACTTGCCTCGCTGTCGAGCTGGGCGAAGAACATCGGTAGCATGTCTTGTGCGTTGAGCGAGCCTTCTCCGTTCCTGGCACGCGCCTGAGCGGCGACCGCGCGGCTGGTGCCGCCGATCAGGCCGCGCAGGTTCTCGGCCGCCGTCTGCGCGATCAGCGCGAAGCGCTCCTTCGCGTCTTCCTCTGCCATCGCGTTGAACTTGCCGATGACGACGTATAGGAACAGGGTGGTCAGCGCAACGACGAAGATCAGCAGCGAAGTGACTGCCCAGTGATGGAATCTGAGTCTCAGATCGGAGATGTCGAGCGACATGGGCCCTCTCCCGTTTGCGACAATTCTGCTCAACCATCCTATAGGATGCGTGCCGCAGACTCTGTCAGGAATACTTGAAAGGGCGTGACGATGACGAGAGAAGTGAGCGGCCGGATCGAGTTCGAGATCGTCGAGCAATCGCCCGAGCGCGTCGTCGGGCGCATGCCGGTCCAGCCGGGAATCCTGAACCCGTTCGGTACGGTGCACGCCGGGGCGACGCTGTGGCTCGCAGACGTGTGCGCGACGCGGCTTGCGTTCGGAGAAGCGAAGGTCGAGGCCGGTCAGGCGGGCTTTCCGCTCGCGATCCATCTGGTCGCCAATCTGCTGGGCAATCAGAAGGAGGGAACGTTCGAGGCGACGTCCGTGTTCGTCAAGAAGGGAAGGCGGGTGAGCGTGGTGCGGACGACCGTCACCGGCGAAGGTGGGCGCCTGATCGCGGACGTGACGACGAGCCACGTTCCGGCGCAGTAGCGGAAGTCGCTAAGGACGCGCGAAAGTGAGTATGCAGTTGCGATCCAGAAACTTGCCTTTGCCTTCGTAGCGATTGCCGGAGAACTTGCCGTCGACGGAAGCGCTGTAGGAGCCGATGCTGGCAATGCCGAGCGCGGTCCCCGACAACCGCATGTTGCCGTCAGGTTGGGGTACTCCGGCCAACAGTCTGTAGCCAACCTGCCCGGGCTTGTTCGCCTGCACCTCGAAGCCCTTTGCGGAATAGCTGACCAGCGCGGCAAAAGTGCGATCGGGGTCTTTGCCGCCGGAGCATGCAAAGGTCCCCGACCACTGCCCTTCGTAGGACCGCGGCGCGGCCGCGGCAGAGGTCGGCGCCTGCACCGCGCGCACGAGCGCGAGCCCGCAATCGCGGGTGCCGAGCTTGCCGCGTCCCTCGTACCGGTCGGCCGCAATCTTGCCGCTGAAGGAAACATCGTAGGGCTGGCCGAGCAAATGCTTGCGGGAGTCGAATCCCCGGCCCGAGAGCTGCAAGCTTCCATCGGCTGAAGGCGCTCCTCCGAACTGCATCGAGCCCGCCTCCGGCGGCTTGCCCCGCACCGCGTCGAATCGCCCGTTGCCAAACGTCGCCGGGACATTGAAAGTTTGCGCCGGCATCTCGGCGAATGGGACGCAGTTGAAAATCGCGGTCCATGCACCTGCGTAGGAAGGCGCAGGTTTTGCGGCGGTCTTCACCGCGGTTGCGGACTTGGCAACTGCCTCGGCGGCGCGGCGCGCTTCCGCCGCCGCGGCGAGCTCAGCGTCCGCCTTGCGGCGTGTCGCTTCGGCCTCTGCGCGTGCCGCGGCGACTTGCGCTTGCGCGCGCGCGAGTTGTTCCGCGGCTCGCTGCTGTTCGAGCGCGCGCGTTGCCGCGGCCGCTGAATCCGTAGCCGCGGCGGCCCTCTTTTTCGCTTCTTCGGCTTCCGCGCGTGCCTTCGCGAGTTCCGCGTCCGCGCGCGCTTTGGCTGCCTCCGCCTCGCTCCTTGCCCTCGCTTCCTCTGCCTGGCGCGCGGCGGAGAGTTGCGAGACATACCAGCTCGCGCCTGCGCCGACGGCGACCACGGCCAGTCCCGCGCCGATCCACGGCATTGGCGAGCGCTTCGGCTTGCGGGCGGGCGGCGGCGTGGCGCGCTTGTCGCGATCGACCCGGTACGCCCGCACCGGCCGGTCGATGTTCTTCAGCGACTGCTCGCCGAGGTCACTGAAGCCGAGATCGAGCTTGCCGGCGATCTGGTCGTAGACGCTCGACGCGACATAGATGCCTCCGGGCTCGGCGATGCTCTCGAGCCGCGCCGCGACGTTCACCCCGTCGCCGAGCAGGTCGTCGCCCTTCACCATCACGTCACCCAGGTTGACGCCGATGCGGAACTGCATCCGGCGATCCTCGGGAAGCGAGTCGTTGCGCGTCTTCAGCGCATCCTGCACCTCGACCGCGCAGCGCACGGCCTGGGTGGGACTCGCGAATTCCGCGATCACGCTGTCGCCCGCGGTATTGACGATGCGGCCTTCGTGGAACTGGATGATCCCGTCGATCACCGCGCGATGCGCGGCGAGGATCTTCACCGTTCCTTCTTCGTCGGCCGCCATCGCGCGGCTGTAACCGACCGCGTCCGCGGCGAGAATCGCGGCGAGCTTCCGCTTGACCGGAGGAGAGGTCATGGGTGCGCCGGATTATAGGAAAAGTATTCAGCGAATGCTTGACGGTTCCGTCAGCTCGCGCAGCTTGGCGAAGATCGCGTCGCGCGCGCGGAAAGCGACCCAGCGGTGGCCGACACCCTCGACCATCAACAGCCGCTTCGGGCCGCGCGCAGCCGCGTACAGGCGCCGCGCCATGTCCGGCGGAACGAGATCGTCCTCGGCGCCGTGCACGACCAGCACCGGCAACTCGAGCCGCTGGATCTTGTCCAGCAGATCGAGGCGCTGCGTCACGAGGCCGCTGAGATGGGTCATCTCGCTCACCGAGGTGAACGTCGACTCGAGCACCAGTGCCGCCGCACCGCTGCCGCGCAGCGCCGCCTCGGCCGCGATCGGGCCGCCGAGCGAATGGCCGTACAGGACCCTGCGGCGCGGATCGGGGACGCGCGACTCGAACCACTTGATCGCGGCTTCCGCATCCTCGTAGACCGATTCCTCGGAAGGCAGCCGCGGCGAGCTCTGGCCGAAGCCGCGGTAGTCGATCGCCACCACGTTGAAGCCCGCCTCGCGAAAAGCCCGCAGCCGGTAGATGCTGCCCGAAAGGTTCACCCGCGCGCCGTGGAAGAAGAGCAGCGTCAATTCGGCCCGTGGAGACGTGATCCACCATGCGTGCATCCGCTCGCCCTCGCTGCCCACCGCAATCCAGTGCTCCTCCGCGTTGAGAATCGCCGGAGAGTAGCCGCCCCACTGCTCGGTGATCGGGCGGAACACCAGCTCGCGCTCGACCGAATCGAGCATCGTGCAGGAGGCCGATGCGAGTGCCAGCGTAGCGATCAGCAGGTTCTTCAAAATGAGGCCCATCTTTCGTTTCGTATTCTAGCGATTCGGTTTAAGCTAATGGCTCCCATGTTCGAACAGTTCATCGGCACCAAGCCGGTCGAGGAACGTCATCGGCTCGACGCCGCGAAGCTCGAAGCGTACCTGCGCGCGCACATCGAGGATTTCCGCGGGCCGCTGGAGATCGAGCAGTTCAAGGGGGGGCAGTCGAATCCGACCTATCGCCTGAGCGCCGGCGGCAAGCGCTACGCGCTGCGCAGAAAGCCGCCGGGCAAGCTGCTGCCTTCGGCGCATGCGGTCGACCGCGAGTATCGCGTGATCCGTGCGCTGCACGCGCTTGGCTTCCCGGTCGCCCGGCCGTACGTATTGTGCGAGGACGACGCAGTGATCGGCACGATGTTCTACGTGATGGATTGCGTGGAAGGACGCGTGCTGTGGGACCAGGCGCTGCCGGGGATGGTGAAGGCCGAGCGGCAGGCGATCTGGAACGAGATGAACCGGGTGATCGCGCTGCTGCACACGATCGACTTCCGCGCGATCGGGCTGGAGGATTTCGGCCGGCCGGGCAACTATCTCGAGCGCCAGATCGCGCGCTGGACGAAGCAGTATCAGGCTTCCGAGCTGGAGAAGATCGAGGCGATGGACCAGCTGATCGAATGGCTGCCGAAGAACATTCCCGCGGGCGAGGAAACCACGATCGTGCACGGCGACTACCGGCTCGATAACCTGATCTTTCATCCGACGCAGCCGAAGATTCTCGCGGTGCTCGACTGGGAGCTCTCGACGCTCGGCCATCCGCTTGCGGATTTCGCGTACCACTGCATGAGCTGGCACATCCCGGCGGGAAAGTTCCGCGGCATCGAGGGCCTCGATCTCGAGGAGCTCGGCATCCCTTCGGAGCAGGCGTACATCGACGCGTACTGCCGGCGCACCGGCCGCGAGGGCGTATCGCGCAGCGACTGGGATTTCTACATGGCGTACAACCTGTTCCGCATCGCCGCGATCCTGCAGGGGATCGCCAAGCGCGTAGTGGACGGCACGGCTGCGAGCGAGCACGCCCGCGATGCCGGCGGCCGCGCACCGCTGATGGCCGAGCTCGGCTGGAAGCAGGTACAACAGATTCTCGACAGGGCCTGACAGGAGAACCGCATGGACTTCGAATATTCGCCCAAGGTGCAGGAACTGAGGAAACGCCTCATCGCATTCATGGAAGAGCATGTCTATCCCAACGACCACAAGTGGTGGGAGCACGTGAAGGGCGAGAAGCGCTGGGAGCCGGTGCCGATCATCGAGGAGCTGAAGCCGAAAGCGCGCGCCGCGGGGCTGTGGAACCTGTTCCTGCCGCATTCCAAGCGTGCGCCGGAAGGACTTTCCAACCTCGAGTACGCGCCGCTCTGCGAGATCATGGGGCGCATCAGCTGGTCGCCGGAAGTATTCAACTGCTCGGCGCCGGACACCGGCAACATGGAGACGATCGAGCGCTATGGAAGCGAGGAGCAAAAGAAGCAGTGGCTCGAGCCGCTGCTCGAAGGAAAGATCCGCTCGGCGTTCCTGATGAC
>Ga0070704_100001688_pt1 | contig 12013 bp, 12 predicted proteins | sample KBSK5252metaG_FD_65467 | JGI IMG/M metagenome (GOLD analysis project Ga0070704, IMG submission 65467) | Corn, switchgrass and miscanthus rhizosphere microbial communities from Kellogg Biological Station, Michigan, USA - KBS K5-25-2 metaG | ecosystem: Host-associated > Plants > Roots >... | reverse complement strand
CGTACATAAGGTCACTATGAAAAACTTCTGCCATGTCCAGAGTATCAATAAGGTCATACACTACTTGGCCGAATGGCCGAGCATAAGTATGCAATAGTTCGCGGCGCGTTTCAATAGGATCTGGTGCGTTCGGCGGGCATACTACGTTGAAACCGGCGAAGTGCCGGTCGTGCAGCGGGAATACCGCAAAACCATTTCCCGGCGCGACGATCATTTGCACCTCTTCGCTTTTCATCTTCCAGGTGTCAGCCCAAAACCATATTCCTCTCCAACCGTAAGGCTGGACTGTGGGGTTTTCCAGAGCCAGCGTGCGAACGGCCGAGTGAACGCCGTCCGCTCCTACCACCATGTCAAAACGGTCATCGCTGTCGTCGTTAAATTTTACTGTTACACCTGTACTATCCTGAATTATTGCCTTGAGCGTGGTGTTGAAGCGCACCGGAACATCCGCCACTGCCTCGCGGAGACCCTCATGAAGGTCGCCGCGGTGTATGGAAACAGGTCGATAGTCCCCGTACAAACTATATGGCAGCTGATTTAAAGTTTTATAATGCACATTCTGTATTAGTGCGCGCGACAGCATGTATTCTTTGCCCAATAGGTGGTGGCCAATACCTACCTCGTCCAGAACCCGACGCCCGTAATGCCATAAATAGAGGCCGAACCCGATATGCCGATACTCTGGGGCAGTGTCCACGATTAACACATTGTGGCCTTGCCTGTGGAGGAGCGCGGCGGCGGTCATGCCGGCAATACCGCCACCAACGATTAATATCTTCATAGGGGAATTATACCACGATAGCAATCATACTCGGACTTCAGGCTTACACTATTTCTTATTATCACTCCGCTGCTTCTTTAACCGGTCAAAGTCGGCCAGTAGTTGCTGCAGGCCGCTTTCAATTTTGGTCAGCGCTTCCTGGGTGCGGCTGTCTTCCAATTCTTCCTGCTCGTCTTCTTCCTGGATCTCGTCAATATCTTCCTGGATCTCGTCAATATCTTTTTCCATGCCCTCAACGTCTTCCTGGATTTCTTCTATATCTTCCTCAACTTCTTCTAAACTTTTGGTGTTACGGTTGACGGTCATCTGAATAAAAATGGACAGATAAATTGCTTCCAAAGATACGGCTGTGGTAAGGATTAGCAAAATATTGTCGGTCGAAAACCCATAAAAGCGCAGGGCAAAAATGGCAACAAAAAAAAGCGTATGCAAGATAATGGAAAGCGGCGAGCCAATGGATTCAATAACGCGGAACGCTAATTTTTCTACCGGCTTTTTCGGGGCTTGATTATTAGATGGTTCTTTGGAGGGGTTCATCAGAAACATTATTGCACAAAACTGTTAGAAGCGGCAACTAATGCTATAATATGAATATGGATTATGGCGATTTGAAACAAAAACTAAAAGGAGAACTGCTGGTAAACCAAAAAGATATAACCCCTTACAGCATTGACGCCAGTATTTTTAGCATTATGCCCAACGCGGTGGCAAAGCCGCTGGACTCAGCGGACATATCAACTTTGGTTAATTACGCCCGGGAACATAAACCAACTAATCCGGGGCTTTCCCTTACTGTAAGGGCAGGCGGAACCGACATGACCGGCGGCAGCATTAACGATTCTATAATTATAGATGTCGCAGCACACATGAACCGGATTGAAAAAATCGGTGATGATTATGCCATTGCCCAGCCCGGAGTTTGGTACCGGGATTTTGAGGCTTCCACCTTGGCGCGCGGGCTGCAAATGCCGGCTTATCCAGCTTCTAAAGCCATTTGCGCCCTCGGCGGCATGGTGGGCAACAATGCTGGCGGCGAAAAATCCTTGTCTTACGGCCAGGTCAAAAATTTTGTGGAAGGGTTGTGGGCTGTTTTGGCAGACGGCAAAGAATATTACATTGAGCCGCTGGATGAAGCTGGCCTGAAAGCCAAATTGGAACTGAAAAATTTTGAAGGAGATTTGTACCGCTCAGTATATAGGCTGCTTGCCGACAACTATGATGCTATAAAGCTGGCTAAACCTTCCACCTCCAAAAATTCTTCCGGATACTTCCTCTGGGATGTTTGGGACAAGAACACCGGCAAGTTTGACCTGACCCAACTGCTGGTAGGCTCGCAAGGAACATTGGGCATAGTCACAAAAATAAAATTTCGACTTATTAAACCAAAGCGATCCAGCGGATTGCTAATTATTCCTTTGCCAAATTTGGATGAGGTCGGCCACATTGTAAACACCGTTAAAAGCTATGTGCCGGAAAGTTTTGAACTTTACGACAAGTCCACCCTAGATTTGGCTCTTACTTACTTGCCGGAAATTTTCCGGAAGATGAAAGGCAGCCGACTAAAACTGGCCTTTAACCTTCTTCCGGAAATTTTCCAAAAGCTCACAGGAAGGCTGCCGCAAATTATCCTGTTTGCTGAATTCACCGGCGATTCACCGGAACAAGTAAAAGACAAGCTTTATAAAGCCCATGCTGAAATACAAAACTTATACAAAGTAAAAACTAAGGTAGCGTTGAACTTTGAGAGCGCGCAAAAATACTGGACTATCCGCCGCGAAAGCTATAACCTCCTGCGCATGCATAACGTCGGAAAGATTTCCGCCTGCTTTATTGAAGACATTATTGTGCATCCGGACCAGCTGCCGGAGTTTATGCCTCGGCTTTACGAGATATTCGCTAAGTACCCCTCGTTTGTTTACACCATCGCCGGCCACGCCGGGGACGCTAATTTCCACATTATGCCGCTAATGGACTTTAAAAATCCGGACCAGCGAAACGTAATTTTGCAATTGGCCAACTTGGTGTTTGACCTGGTCAAGGAATTCAACGGCTCCATGAGCGCGGAGCACAACGACGGCATTGTCCGCGGCTCTTTCCTCTCTAAAATGTATTCCCCGGAAATTTGCGAGTTGTTCCGCCAAACCAAAGCCATTTTTGATCCGGACCATATTTTCAACCCGAATAAAAAAATAGAAGCGACTGCGGAATTTTTTACCAAAAGCTTAAAAGCAGGCTAATGAAAATAGGCATATTTGATTCTGGCATGGGAGGTTTAATTATTCTAAAAGAAATTGCCAAGCAATTGCCGGATTATGATTATGTTTATTTAGGAGATACAGCGCGCGTCCCTTATGGCGGCCGCTCACCCGAAACTATTTACTTGTTCACCGAACAGGCAACCGAATGGCTGTTTAGCCAAGGCTGCCAAATTATTATTGTTGCTTGCAATACTTCATCTAGCGGGGCGCTCCGGAAAATCCAGCAATGCTATGTGCCGGGACCTCTGGCCGACCGTCGCATTTTGGGGGTCATAATTCCTACCGTAGAAAATATTCCTGAATCACCGCAACAAAAAATTGGGGTGCTAGCTACCGAAGCCACAGTAAATTCCGGGACATACCCCAAAGAAATCCAAAAATTACTGCCTAACGCCAACGTTTACCAGCAAGGCGCTCCCCTGTTGGTGCCGCTCATAGAATCTGGCCAACTGGAAGCGGCAGAAAAAACCGCTTTGGAATACATCCGGCCGCTATTGGCAAAAAATATTGGCACTCTTATATTAGGCTGTACCCATTACGGTTTGCTAAAAGATAAATTGCGCCAGGACCTGCCAAGCGGAATAACAGTCATCTCGCAGGAAGAATTTATTCCGGCAAAACTCCAAGGCTACTTAGCGCGCCATCCGGAACTGGAAACCAAGCTCACCAAAAACGGAAAAAAGGAATTTTTCGTTAGCAAAATTACACCGGAAATTGAGAAACAGGCCAAAGCTTGGTTTGGGGCAGAAGCTATTTTAAAAGAAGTAAATATAGAGGGGTTTACAAAATAGCTAAAGTGTGGTACAATTAAATACTAATTAACCCAAACTTAACAAATCTTAATTTTAATGCAACCTCCTCCCACTATCCTACCACCAACAGAATCCGGCTTTACCAACCTTGGCATAGCTCCCAAACTCCTGGAAATCCTGACCCGGCAAAAATTTACAGTCCCGACCCCCATCCAACTTCAATCCATTCCAGCTGCCATGGAAGGCAAAGATGTCATGGGCATTGCCCAGACCGGAACCGGCAAGACTCTAGCTTTCGGAGTCCCAATGATCCAAAAATTAGCCCAGAGCCGCGGCAAGATCCGCGGGCTTATTATTTTGCCCACCCGCGAACTAGCCGTCCAAGTCAGCGACACCTTGAAAAAAATCGGCGCTACCTTGGGGCTTAAAACTGCCGTGCTCATTGGCGGCGAGTCCAGCCAAAAACAAATTCGGGCTTTGCGCGAGAACCCGCATATTATTATTGCCACGCCAGGCCGCCTTATAGACCATATGGAAACCAAAAAAGTTGATTTGTCCAACATTGGCGTTTTAGTGTTAGATGAAGCTGACCGCATGCTAGATATGGGTTTTGCCCCCCAAATTAAGAAAATCCTTGACCGCGTTCCGCGCCAGCGCCAAACTATGCTGTTTTCCGCCACTATGCCGGACGCTATTTTAAATATTGCCCATTCTTACATGTCACTCCCCTTACGCGTGGAAGTGGCGCCGGCTGGCACTGCCGTCAAGACCGTAACCCAAGAACTATTTTTTGTAGACCGCCACGACAAACCGACTTTGCTTCGCACCACTTTGGAACAATACAAAGGTAGCGTCTTAATTTTTTCCCGCACTAAGTTCGGCGCTAAAAAACTGGCTACCATAATACGAAACATGGGCCATACCTCCAGCGAAATTCATTCCAACCGGTCTTTGAACCAACGCCTAGAAGCTCTGGAAGGGTTTAAGCTCGGCCGCTACCGAATTTTAGTTGCCACCGACATCGCTGCCCGCGGCATTGACGTTACTGGCATCCAATTAGTAATTAACTACGACTTGCCAGACAACGCTGAAGATTACGTCCATAGAATTGGCCGAACCGGGCGGGCGGGACTTGCCGGCCACGCCATTTCTTTTGCCGCACCAGACCAGCGGGGAGATGTGCGCAGCATAGAAAGGTTAATCCGGACCACTTTGCCGGTTTCTAAGACTTCAATTGCACCGCGCACCGGCAATGAACCAAAAATGGAATACATTCCAGAACCAGCGCGGGGATATCGCGGCGGCGGACAGCGTGGTGGCAGGCATTCAGGGTCTTCCAGGTTTGGCCGCGGCAGTGGAAGTTCCAGGCCTTTTAGAGGATCGCGTCCGGCCGGAAGTTCACGCCCATATAGTTCAGCGAGGCCATCCTTTTCCCGGCCATCAGGACCAGCACGACCAATAGATTCAAGGCCGTCCTCCGGTTCCAGGTTCAGCCGGCCTTACCGAGATTCAAAACCGCGCCATTCTAAAGGCAAGTTTGACCCTTCAAAACGGCGTACTAAGTCCCCGGCATCTCTCAGCAAAACGCCAACCAATACGGGCGGCGGATTCTTCCTGAAACGAGCGAAGCGATACGATTCTGAATAAAAATAAAGCCGCCTTATGGGCAGTTTTTTAATTTGACAAATATACATCTGTTGTATATACTTTGGATATGAAAGTAATGATCAATATAAAAGCTGACAAAGCGGTAAAACGGAATGCCCAGAAACTAGCCGAAGAACTGGGTCTGACTTTGAGCGCCGTGGTAAACGCGTCCCTGAAGCAGTTTATCCGCACCCGGCAGGTCCATTTTGAAGCTCCCCCGGAAAAGATGAGCCCCAAACTTGAAAAGATGATTGGGGAACTGGAAAAAGATATTAAAAATAACCGGAACCTTTCTCCGGCATTTAAGAACGGCAAAGACATGGATGAATATTTGCGTTCTTTATGACCATACGACTTCACAAAAAATTTGAGAAAAAATATAAAAAGTTAAGGTTATCGGAAAAAAGCAAATTTATGGAGAGAAGAAATATATTTCTAGATAATCCTTTTGATCCAATACTTAACAATCATGCTTTGACTGGGAAATATATTGGATACCGCAGTATAAATATTACCGGCGATCTTCGAGTAATATTCAAAATTCTGGATAATAACAATGTTCTGTTTTTTTCAATAGGTACCCACAGCAACTTATACTAATGCGTCAGCTGCACCAAATAGCCGACAACCACTAATCCCGCAAGGAAGGCAAACAAAATAGAAAACATATGTTTATGTTTGGCACGGTCTTGTATTTCTGGGATAAGGTCGGACGCGGCGATATAAATAAAAGTTCCGGCCACGGCTCCCAGCAAGTAAGGCAGGGAGTTTTCCAGGAGTCCGCCGGCATAATATCCGATATAAATGCCAACTACGCTCAACAAGGATGAAAGGACATTCAGCGCGATGGTTTTGGCTTTGGACCAGCCGTTGTCTAACATAATGCTAAAGTCCCCAATTTCCTGAGGGATTTCGTGCGCTGCAATTGCCAGGGCGGTGGTCAATCCCAAAGCAGGGTTGGCGACATAAGCTAATGCAATGACAATGCCATCCAAAAAATTGTGCGCGCTATCGCCTATCATAACCAATACTGGCAAAGACGAACTGTGTTCACTATGAACTACCCCTTCAGTGTCTACGCTATGTTTGTGGGTAAAACGCATAAGTATCCGTTCGACCGCGAAAAACACGAAAAACCCTGCCAGGGTGGCAATGAATATGTAATGCGGTTCTTTTCCCGTTTCCACGGCTTCCGGCAGAATGTCCAAAAAACTGACTGCCATAAAAGCTCCGGCAGCGAAAGTAATTAAGGGAATAATTATTTTTTTCGCTGTTTCGGCGCGCCAAATGACTACTACTCCCCCGATGAGGGAAAATAACCCGGCTATTAAGCCATACAGCAACAAATTGAGCATTAGTTGAAAGAAATTAAGGATAAAGGTAAATGCAAAATATTCGCATTTATTATATCTTACATTATTGTTAAAAGGCCGTCAAGTAGTTGCAAAATATTCGCATTTATATTACTATGCGCATATGAAAATCCTAACTGCTTGCGCCAAGCACGCTCCCCTGCTGCGTAAACAGCTGCGCGGACATAATCTTAAAGTTACCCCTGCCCGTCTCGGTATATTGGATGTTTTAACCCATACAAAAAAGCCAATTAGCATTCAAGATATTAGCTTAAAGCTCAAGAATACGGACTTGGCAACCCTGTACCGGACATTAGAAACCTTAAAAGATTTGGGGATAGTAACCCAGGTAGACTTTCAGCACGGCCATGCCCATTATGAGCTAGCTGCCAGAAAGCACCACCACCACCTTATTTGCCAAAAGTGCGGCAAAGTCGCTGACATCTCCAAGTGTGATACTTCGGGACTGGAAAAACAGGCTTTAAAAATTGGTGGCTTCGCCAAAATCAACAGCCATTCGTTGGAATTTTTCGGCATTTGCAATGCGTGTAAAAGAAAATAAAAACTGCTACTATAAGCTTAAAAAGTTTTTATGAACAAATTTCTACTATTAAGCACAGATATGATTATCTATTTAACCTTAACTGTGGCAGGATTAGTGATAATTGGATTTTTGGGTAGACTGTGGTGGGCGTTTGATATTTTTTCAAGCTTCCAACTACAGTACTTTATCTATTTTCTTTTCGCCACTATTTTCTTTCTTACCATAGGAAATTATCGTTACGTGGGGATAGCCGCTCTATTCGTGCTGATTACTGGAATCTTAATATTTCCCATATATTTTAAAAATAAGGCAGGAAGCGGAATCGAAATAGCACAATCCTTAAAAATATTATCCTTTAACATGCAAAGGTCTGCTGATGCAGACCAGTTTATAAACTATATGAAAGGCGAAGATCCAGACCTCATAGTACTTTCGGAAATTACTAAAGCTACCTACGGGGCCGTACAAAATAACGCACCAGAATACAATATTCATTTGTTAGGAGAAGCTGGCAAAGAGGCTTCCAATATAGCCATATTTTCTCGCATTCCGGAGACAAAACTGGTGGTAGATTATTTTGGCTCTGGCAAGCGACCGTCAATTCGAGTAGAGTTTATGGCCGGGCAGCAAACCACGGTACTGTATGGTATCCATCCAACTATTCCTTTCCGCTATAAGGCTTATACTTCTTTTTACAATGAGTTTATCCAAAGGGTAGCCCAAGAAAAGGGAAAGGTAATAATTGTGGGCGATTTTAACATGACCCCTTGGTCGCAAAATTTTAGATATCTCCTCTCCAAAACACACTTAAAAGATAGCCGCTCCGGTGCCGGACTGGGGTTGAGTTGGCCAACTATTTTTCCAGCTTTTATGAGGCTCCCTTTAGACCATGTCTTAACGTCACAAGACATAACAATACAGAATAGGACATTAGGTCCGAAAATGGGTTCGGACCATTTTCCATTGGTAACAGAACTTGGGTTATAAAATATGGAATCTCTCTCCTACATAGAAATATCCAAGTCGAACCTATTGCGTAACTTAAAAAGCTTCCAGTCTTATCTGTCCCCCCATACCAAAATTGTTTCGGTAGTAAAGGCGAACACGTACGGGCACGGCGAAGAAGAGATCGTGAAAATTTTGAGCCCTGTCACAGACTATTTCCAAGTGGACGATTTATTGGAACTTAGAAGTCTTAGGATAAAAACCAAAAAGGAAATTTTAGTGCTGGGATATGTGGCACACCACGAGTTAAAAAAGGCAGTTGAGCTTAAGGCTATATTGGGAATTTATGACATAGAACGTCTCAAAATACTGGAATCTATCGGCAAAAAATCAAGGATAAAACCTCGGGTGCATATCAAAATTGACGCCTATTTAGGGCGGCAAGGCGTACCCCTAGACGAAATAGACAGTTTCATCTCCTATCTTAAAAAATTAAAATATGTGCAAATAGAAGGAGTTTATTCCCATTTCTCCAACATAGAAGACACGGCTAGTTTCAGCCATGCGAAAAAACAGGCTAACGCCTACCACGCGGTTCTAAAAAAGTTTAACCAGGCAGGGTTCACTAACCTCCTTACCCACATTTCCGCGACTTCGGGTGTCTTACGGTACGAACAACGAAAAGGCCTGCACAGTTTGGCCCGGATTGGCATCGGTTTGTACGGCTTGTGGCCGTCTGATGAATTAAAGAAAAAGTATAAAAGCAAAATAACTTTGAAGCCGGTAATGCGCTGGATAACCCACGTCGCGCAAATAAAAACCCTGCCTGCTAATTACCCTATTGGCTACGGTTTAACTTATGTTACTTCTCGTCCAACCAAGGTCGCTGTTATTCCACAAGGCTACGCCGATGGTTATGACAGGAGCTTGTCCAACTTAGGAGAAGTTTTAATTCGCGGCAAACGCTGTAAAGTTTTAGGTCGGGTAGCTATGAATATGTTCATGGTGGATGCTAGCCGCGTGAGGTCAGTAAAGCAAGAAGATGAGGTGGTATTGCTCGGCCGGCAAAAGGGCGAAGAAATTACCGCGGAAGAAATTGCAGATAAAATTGGGACAATAAACTACGAAGTGACAACAAGAGTTTCGCCTTTATTGCCTCGCGTCGTAGTTTGATTTTTGCTATTCTTAAGCCATGAAAAAGCAAATAGCTTTATGGAGCTTATATGACTTTGCCAACTCCTTAACCATAGGGGTTTTTACCCTGTATTTTTCGCAGTGGCTGGTCATAGATAACAACGTCGCAGATATTTGGTATAACCTAATTTATGTAGGAGCTACAATACTCTTAATTTTTACCGCGCCGGTTACAGGCCTCATAGCCGACAAAACCGGCAGAAAAAGATTTTTCCTGGTCATAACCACGCTCCTGCAACTGGTTTTTCTTTTGGCTACCAGCATTTTAGTTGTCGCCTTCCCTGCGCACAGAGTAACTATTATGGCAGCTTCGCTTGTGTTCATGGTCGCAAATTATTTTTACCAATTTACTTTTACCTTTTACGACTCCATGCTGCCTGACATTGCCCCGCCTCGGCTGCAAGGGCTGGTTTCCGGCATCGGCCAATTCGGCAATTTTACCGGATATATAGCCGGGCTGGTTATAACCCTCCCCTTGGCTACCGGAGCCATATATTGGTTCGGGAATCCCGGCCGGGCTCAAGTTTTCCTGCCATCGGTAATTATCTTTGCTTTGCTAATGCTTCCGGTCCTGCTATTCCTCAAAGTAAACATCCAGCCAAAGCAAATAGCTATAAACTTAAAACAGGAATACAAAACCTACTTCAGTTCATTTTTGCAATTCATTAAATTGCCGGGAATGGGCCGTTACTTGCTGGCATTTTTCTTCTTTAACGACGCGCTCCTGACAGTGGTAAATAATTTCCCGATTTTTATTGAGCAAGTATTTAAAGTTTCAGATAAAATTAAGTCTTTTATAGCGGTGGGGGTATTCGCTACTTCCGCGGTAGGCGGCTTAGTTGGCGGATGGGCCGCGGACAAAATTGGCCTTAAAAAATCTTTACTAATAATTTTAAGTTTGTGGATAATTATTTTTCCCCTCTTGGGAATCTTAAAAAGTTTCGCTCTATTTACCGCGCTCTGCGTTGTCCTTGGGATATTATACGGCGCTACTTGGGCGGTTACCCGGGCCATTATGGTTAACCTCTCTCCTGCCGACCAGATGAACCATGCTTTTAGCCATTACAACTTATTCGCAAGGTTCTCCACTTTTGTCGGGCCAGTCGCCTGGGGGCTCATTACCACTTTGCTAATCCACTCCGGCCCGGTGCGTTACCGAGTCGCCATAGGGTCAATGGCGGTATTTATTCTAATAGGATTAATAATTGTTAGAAAAGTTCCCATTAACAAAACCCTCAAAGATAGTTTATGAAAAAAATAACTTTTTATAATTCGCAAGACAATAAATTAGTCGGGATACTTTCTGGGCCTAGCCCAGAACAAAACAGGCCAGTTATCGTCATCTGTCATGGGTTCAGCAGCCGTAAAGAGAGGGCAACCTTTGCTCAACTGGAACAGCTTCTAAACCAAAAAGATATTGCGACTTTTCGCTTTGACTTTTATGGCCACGGGGAAAGCGACGGCGACTTTGCCGATATCACCGTATCGGAAGCCGTTGATGACATCCTTCAAGCCATTGCCTACCTGAAAGGGCTAGGTTATAAAAGGATTGGCCTTATGGGTTCAAGCTTTGGTGGACTAAGCAGTATTATGGCTGCATCCAAAACCAAGGACTTGTTTGTTTTAGCATTAAAGTCGCCAGTATCAGACTACGAGGAAGTGGAAGTTCAAAAGAGAGGCGCACAAGGGATCAAAGACTGGAAAGAACAGGGCTATGACTACTATACCAGTGGTGATGGTAGGAAACTAAAATTAAACTACACTTTTTTTGAAGACTTCAAAAATAACCTCGGTTACGAAGCAGCGGCCCATATTAATATACCTACGTTAATTGTTCACGGCGGTGCCGATGAAATAGTGCCGCTGGAACAAAGCAAAACAACGGCTGGGCTAATTCCCAATTGCCGTTTAGAAATAATTGGGGAGGCTAATCATGACTACAGCAATAGTCCTGGCTATTTTCCCAGGATGCTAAAGACAATTGCCGATTTCCTTATCAAACAATCAGGTTGACTAGCGGCCTCCTAGAAGCTATAATAACTACGGATTAATAAATCCTACCTGACACAGCGGGTATACTACTTCCTACCTTCTGTGTAGGATTTTTTAATAAGTCAATATATGGTGGCTATGGTGTAGTGGTAACACAACGCTCTGTGGCAGCGTTTTCACGGGTTCGATCCCCGTTAGCCACCCCAAACAAAAAGCATTAGCGAAAGCTAGTGTTTTTTGTTATTTTTAGCTTATATTTTGAAGGGGTTTTTAAAAAAGGCGCCTTATTGACAGCCTTTTCATCAAGGTATAGAATAGCGATGGTTCATTTATCTTAAGGCTTCTTATGCCTCCCAGCATGCATAATTCAATTATTCCTAATTCCAGCTTACTTCGTAAGGCCAGTCATTATTTGTCTGGTTTTTTTGTACCCCGAAAGGAGCGACATATCCATCTTTAGCTCTGGTAGCTAAGCGGTGCCCGGTTCTTAGCAACTAATTAATAAGTCTGAAATTTATGTTCAATTTAATTGGGCAAACACAAAAATC
>Ga0070704_100001684_pt1 | contig 12021 bp, 10 predicted proteins | sample KBSK5252metaG_FD_65467 | JGI IMG/M metagenome (GOLD analysis project Ga0070704, IMG submission 65467) | Corn, switchgrass and miscanthus rhizosphere microbial communities from Kellogg Biological Station, Michigan, USA - KBS K5-25-2 metaG | ecosystem: Host-associated > Plants > Roots >... | reverse complement strand
TCGACGACTGGTGGAAGCTCGCGCTGATCATGGCCATCGTGTTCGTCCTGGGATGGCCGTTCGAGTGGCCGGCGATCGTCCTCGTGTTCCTGCCGATTTTCCTGCCGGTGATGGAGAAGCTCCAGCTCGGACTCGGCAAGCTCGACATGCTGATCTGGCTCGGCGCGCTCATGGCAGTGAACCTGCAGACCGCATTCCTGAGTCCGCCGGTCGCCATGTCAGCGTACTACCTGCGCAACGTGGTTCCGCAATGGAGCCTCGGGACGATCTACCGCGGGATGGCCGACTACATGGTCATTCAGGTAGTCGTTCTCTTCTTGCTACTGCTGTTTCCGCAGATCGCCCTCTGGCTGCCGCACGCGATGCGCTAGCCGCAGCCAAAGCGGGAAGGGCGGACGCCCTTCCCGCTCTTACCGTCGACTACTTCGGCGGGAAGTAGTGGTCCGCCTGAAGCTGATACGGCGGAAACATGAATCGCTTGGCCGGCACCACCTTGGCGGCGTATGCACGCTGCGACTCGTAGACCTTCTTGAAAAACGGATTCTTCGCGGCTTCGTCCTTCGCGAACTGGTCCCATGTCCTCAGGAAAGCCTGGTTGATTTCGCGCGGCGTCGTCAGAAGGTGCACGCCATGCTTCTTGGTGAACTCCTCGATGGCGTCGGCGTTCAGCTTCTGGAACTGCGCCCACCAGCGCAGGAACGTCTCCGAGGTCGCAGACCGGATCGCTTCCTTGTTCTGCGCGGGCAGTCCGTCCCAGACCTCCTTGTTGATCGCCAGCTCCGCAACCGAGGCGCTCTCGTGCATGCCCGGCGTGTAGTGATACTTCCAGACCGTGTGCAGGCCGAGTCGCAGGTCCTCGACGCCGCCTACCCATTCCGCGCAGTCGATGGTGCCGCGCTCGGCGGCGGGGACGATCTCGCCGCCCGGCATGTTGACCACGGCCATGCCCATCTTGGCGTAGATCGTGCCGACGATGCCGGTCTGGCGGCACTTCATGCCCTTGAAATCGGCGAGATCCTTGATCGGCCGCTTGAACCAACCGAGCGCCTGCGGGCTGGGCGGAATGCTCGGAAACGCGACCAGATTCATTTTCAGCTCGGACTGGTAGAACTCGTTCCACAGCTGCAGACCCCCGCCCTCGTAGACCCAGCCGATGAAGTCGATGGCGTCCATGCCGAAGATGCCGGCGGGCGTGTTGGCAAAAAGTGTCGCGGTCGTGCTCTTGCCGACCCACCAGTACGAGATGCCGTAGGCGCCATCGAGGACCTTCTTGTGCGCGGCGTCCAGGATTTCGAACGGAGGAACGACCGCGCCTCCCGGCAGCGCGTCGATCTTGAGGTTGCCGCCGGTCAGCTTGTCGACCCGGTCGGCGAAGAACTTGAAGGCATCCTGCGTCGTCGACGCCGTGGGCACTGCGGACTGCATCTTGAGCGTGCGCGACTGCTGCGCCAGCGCGGTGCCCGCGAATGCGAGCGCGCCGGAAATCGCCGCGACGAATACTGTTCGCGAAAGCGAATGCGTTTGCATGAGGTGGCTACCTCCCTTTGCCGAAAAATTTTGCGTTAGATGGGCGTCATGCTCCTGTCGCAGGCGCCCCCGAGGACCCTCCCGGCGTCCCGGTAAATGGACCCTACACGCCGCAAATGGCCACGGCAATAGGGACAGCGAGGGGCGCGGCCGCAGCATGCCTGGCACGCGCTAGGCTCTTGATGGGGGGGGTGGTGGTAGGTCGTTGGACCAGGAGACCTGCCCGTCGCACAGCCAACAGCGGGGCTAATCAATGCGCCGGGAAAACGTCAGCGATCTCCTCGCCTTCCTCGCCGTCGCGCGGGAGCGAAGCTTCACCAATGCGGCCCAACCGCACCTCGAGCGCGGCACGCTGGTCCGGGTACTCGAGGACTGGTGCCCGCCCTTCGCGGGCTATCACCTCTACTACCCAAGCCGTCGCCAGTCTTCGCCGGCGTTTGATGTCTTAGTACAAGCGTTGCGTTACCGCGGATGAATTTCGCGAGAGCTCGACCAGCGGACGGGCTTCCTACGCCCGCAGCTTGGAATTATTTCGAGCGGCAGTAAGACCGACCCATGGATTATTTTTCTATCCATTCGCCAAGCCTATCCACCCGATTCCATGGCAGCGGCGAGCCAAAAGCCTCACCTACCCTAGTGGATTAAGTCGGGGCGACACTCCTTGTTCTTTCTTTGGTTGTCACCAATAGAAGTAAGGCAAGTCATCGCCAGTCTTGTCGGTCGTCGGTAGCGCCACCTGTGGCTGCAGCTTCTCCCAAGGATTGCGCATGAGCTTTTGCGTAGCGATTTTGGGCCGCTCTGCGGTTGATTTAGGTCGCGCCGCGGAGGACTTCGTGGCTCCGATACGCCGGCCCGTTGCGGTCAGGCTTTGCTCCTCTGCGCTCGCATTCCCAGCACCGGCAAACCCGATCATCACAGCGGCAACTATGCTGAATTTCATGGAGTCCCCCACGTCAGAAGGATGTGGATGGATCTTCGAATCAGCGCGAATACAAGTCATCCTCCAAATGGTGGATGCCGGGCATCGTCATGGCACACGAGGACTAACCGCCGAGACGGTCCACGGTTCGGATCACTCATTTGAGTGAGTGGCCACTCAATCTGCGCCGCTCCGCATCGAAGCCGTCCAAGTTTTGGGCGCGCAATGCCCTTATGGTCTAATTCATGAGGGAAAACATGGCGAACGCGAATGGCACCGCCGGGAGTCGTAGTGAACGATAGCCTAGCCGAGGTTTTGAGCATCGTCGGCACTATTCATGAAGCGTCCATCGAGCCGCAGCGTTGGCAGGACGCGCTCGCCCAGATGATGTCGCTGTTTCAATCTTCCAAAGGCGGACTCATCGACGTCAATACACGGACCCGGAACATCAACGGCATGACCGCAATCGGGCATGACCCTGGCGCACAACGCGAGTACGCCGAGCACTACTTCAAAATAGACCCGGGTGCGACGATCGTGTACGAAGGCTGTGGGGAGAGCAGCGTGTATGTCTGCTACGAACGTTTTTCAGCCCGCGAGCGGGCGCGCAACGAATATTTTGATTTCGCGCGCCGCGTCGACATCGGCGATGCGCTGGCGGCAAATTCGGGTGATCTCGCCGGGCGCCGTACCGTCGTCACGTTCCAGCGATCGTATGGTGCGAAAGGTTTCGACGAGACATCGAAGAAACTCGCTCTCCTATTGCGATCCCATATTGAAATTGCGAAGCGCGTGGAGGGTTGTCTCTCGCAGGCTCGTGCCACCTCCCGTACGCTGGCGGCAGGCCTCGATCGCTTTTCCTTCGCAGCCTTCGTCCTCGCTGCGGATGGCGAGATGCTCCATCTCAATCAGGCTGCGGTGGCACTATTGGCGCGCGATAGGCGTTTCCGCGTCCGACATGGCCGACTGCAGTTGAGTGATCGGGACGCGCAGCACCGATTCGAGACCGGGCTCAAGCGCGCCACAGCGCCGGATTCCTGCTCGGGATTATTGCGGCTGGCACCGACTGGACAGCTCGGAACAGAAGCCACGGAACTCGCGCTCGCGCCCTTGCGAGCCGCACATGCGATGGCCTCGGACTGGCAGCGCCCGCTTGCCTTTGTGGTCGTCGGCACGCCGCCGCGCGACGCGAACAGCGTTGCGGCGCGCGTACGCGTGCTCTATGGACTAACTGAAGCCGAGGCGCGCGTCATGGCGCACCTCGCGCTGGGCCAGTCGGTGGAGGAAATCGCCCTCGCGCATGACGTGCGCGTCTCCACGGTGCGGACGCAACTGAGCAGCCTCTTTGCCAAGACCGGTGTGAACCGGCAGCCGGATCTCGTGCGCCTCGCCTTGGACGGCGCGCCGCTGCGCCGCGATGCGGAACCCTAGCCGTGGCTGCGCGACTCGACTGAACGGTACTTTTCCTTACGGCGGCCCGGCCGGACTATTGTGCCTGTAGCCCTGAAGCCCGCGCGACTGCCGCCCAACGTTTCACTTCAGAGCCTAGAAAAGCGGTGAAACGTTCGGGGTCGGAGTCCTGAACGGGCTCCATGCCGAGCTTGCGCAGGCGCTCCTGCATTTCCGGGCGTGAGACCGCTTCCCGGATCGCGTTCGAGAGCCGAGCGAGAACTGGCTGCGGCGTGTTTGCCGGTGCGACGAGTCCTTGCCAATCGCGCACCGCCATGCCGGTGAAGCCCAATTCCGTAAACGTAGGGACGTCCGCCAGCGTTGGCAGGCGGCTCTGCGTCGTCTGAGCAAGTACTTTAACCTTTCCCCCGCGGAATTGAGGCGCAACCGGACCGGCCGCGGCAAGCATGAAATCCACATGTCCGGCCATAACTGCGTTGATTCCCTCGAGAGCTCCCTTAAACGGCACATGAACCAGATTCAGTTCGTTCTGTGCGCGGAATAACTCGGCAGTGACGTGCGCCGGCGTGCCGTTGCCGCCCGAAGCGAACGTCAATTTGCCGGGCTGCGCCTTAGCCGCGGAAATCAGGTCGGCAACCGACCGAATCGGGCTCTCCACCCGCACGATGAGCACGTTCGCGCTCCACGCCAACTCACGCACCGGCGCAAAGTCGCGAAGCGTGTCATAGGGCATTTTTGCCATCAAGCTAGGCACTACTGCCGTCGGCAGCGAGACTACGCCGAGCGTATAGCCGTCAGCGCCGGAAGCTGCGACCGCACCGAGTCCAATCGTCTGATTCGCCCCCGGCCGGTTGTCCACGATCACCGGCTGTCCGAGCGACTGCGTGAGCGAGTCGGCGAAAACGCGTGCCACCAAATCCGGGGGAGATCCTGGTGGCACCGGGGCGATGACTCGGATCGTCTTGACAGGAAAATCCGCCTGGGCCTGAGCCACCTGTGGAAGCATCGTCACCGCTGGCAAGATCAGCGCGGCCGTCAGCCGAAAGGACCATTTGCGCATGCTGCCCTCCTCTCTATTGCACGACAGTTAAGCACGGCGCCACCTGGTTGGTAAGATTCCGGCGCGAGAACAGTGATTCAACTTTGGCTATCACGTGCTGCGCCTTAACCATCTACGGGATTTCATAGACATCGTCGAAGCGGGCAGCATCCGTGCCGCTGCACGGCGGCGCGGCATCTCGCAGCCGGTACTCACGAAGGCGCTCAAGCTGCTCGAGGGAGACGTCGGTGTCAGGCTACTCGATCGCTCCGCGCACGGCATACGCGCCACGGCGGCGGGCAATGCGCTGCTTGCCCGGGCGCGCGCCGCGCACGCGCAGCTCGCAAAGGCGCTAGAAGAGATTGGTGAGATCTCCGGCAACAGCGGAGGCATTGTTGCTTTCGGCGCTTCGGCGTCTGGCCTCGTCCTCCTGCCGAAGGCATTGATGCATTTTCACGCGCAGTATCCACGCTCCTACGTACGGATCGTCGAGGGCGCGCCGCGGGCGCTGATGCCGTTGCTTCGCGAACAGAACCTTGATTTCTTTCTAGGCCCGAAACCCGTCGAACCGCTCGGCCCGCAGATCCGCATCCGACCGCTTTTTCGGCTGCCCCTCGCGGTCGCCGGCAGGCAGGCCCATCCCAGACGTCACGTACGCTCGCTGGCCCAACTGACAGACCTGCCTTGGCTCCTGTTCTCGGCGGGGCGCTGGGAGAATTCCCTGGTCGGAAACTGCTTCAAGGCGAACGGGCTTTCGCCGCCCGCGTCGATTACGCAATGCGAGTCGTACTCGACGGCGCTATCACTGCTCTCGGAGACCGACACGATCGGCTTGTTACCCAGACCCCACCTTTCGGACGGCAGTCTGCGTGAGCGAATCCGCGAGATTCCCGTCGGCGATCGCCTTCCGGAACTCACTTTCTCGATGTACTTGCGCGCCGACGATACGCTTACCCGGCCCGCCGCTGCGCTGCTGCGCGCCATCTCCTCGAGCGCGCGCACAATGATGATGGCTACCGACTGATACGCGGGTGATCAGCATCAGGCGGCCTACCTCAAGCCTTTGATCCGGGGCGGATAACGCGGACCAACGGATTAATAGATGGAACCCAGCGCAGCAAGTTATTGACGAATCGGCCCCGCCCTCGCTCGCCAACACCCGTCAATGACCGCCTGAACCCTACGTTTTCCCTACGTCTTTGGCTCCCCATCGGTTGATCGAAATAGCGAGCGTACGAGGCAATCTGGACTGAATTTAGAGCGCCTGGCGCAGTTCATCTGCGGCGCGCACCTCGGGTGCTTCGCGATCGGGCAGGCGGTCGACCGCGGAATCACCGAGCGCGCGCTGCGCTTCGTCGCCGCGGCGCCGGCCGGCGAGGAAGCGCGCTAGCGAGATGCCGGCACGCGCCTGCAGGAGCGCAGCGCGCTGCGCAGTCGCAATACGCAGCGCGGTGCGCAGCGAACTCTCTGCGAGCGATGGGTCGTCGCGCTCCGCAAGCTCGCCGCGCAGGCGCCACAGCTCGGACATGAACATGCCAACCTCGGGCGTCGTTGTGTCGCCGAGCAGCCGCGCGATCAGCGCCAGCGCCTCCGTACCGCGGCTGCCGCGCATGAGCGCCTCGGCCATGGCGACGCCCGGCAGCACACCGATGAAGCCGGAGGCGAGCGCCGTCTCGAAGGACGCGGTCATCGCCAGGAGGCCGCGGTCCGTCTCGCCGCGCATGACGCGCGCCGCGCCGGTCCAGAAGGCGGCGATCTCGCGGTTCACCGGAACGTCGTAGCGCGCCGCCGTCTCCACGGTGCTCGCCGCGAATGCTTCCAGCGCGCCGGCGTCGCGCGCCAAGTGCAGCGCGGAGCAGCCGATGACCTGCGCGAAGACTAGCGACGCCGGGTGCTCGAGATCCGCCGAAAGCACGAGCGCGGCCTGCATCGCCGGTTCGATGGCGCGCGCGTCGCCCGCCGCGCCGAATGCAATCGCCCGTATGGCGTGCGCGCACACGCAGGCGTCGTGGCCGGCGTAGACGTAGGCGAAACGGTGGTGCCGCGCCCGGTCGTAGCGGCGGATGCCCTCCTCGGTGAGGCGCAGGGTCCCGGGCGCGTCGCCCGTGAAGTACGCGAACCCCCATCGGTGGTGCAGTGCCTCGTATTGCAGGTCCGGGTCTCCAAGCTCGTCGGCGATGCTGGTGAGCTCCCGTCCGATTACTTCTGCGCGGTCGAAGCGGCGGTTGCGCGCCGCGTTGATGTAGAGCCCCCAGCTCGCCTGGAAGAGCTCCGGGCCCGCCTTCAGCTCGGAGGCAAGGCGATGCGCCTCGAGCAGCACCTGCTCGGTCTCGCCACTCGTCGGGCCCTTCTGGAGGGCGACGGTGGCGCCGAGCTTGAGCTGCGCGGCGAGCGCGAGGCGCGCACGGTGCGGCTCCTCGACCCGCCGCGCCTCGGCAAGGGCGGCATCGAGCGATGCGACCGCCTCGCCGAGCGCAAGGCGCTGGCCGGCGCGTTCGGCGGCGAGCATCCAGAATTCGAACGATTTCTGCGGCTCGCCGGCGCGCGAATAGTGGTCCGCGATGACGGCAGGATCGCTCCGATCCACCTCGAGCAAGCGGGCGATCTTCGCGTGAAGTGCGTGACGCCGTGCACGGGACAGGCTCTCGTAGGCGGTTTCCTGGACGAGCGCATGGTTGAAGCTGTAGCCGTCCTCGTCCCCGCCAGCGGGGAAGACGAGGCCCGCCTCCCGCAGGCGCTCCAAGCCCGCGGCCAGCGCCGCGTCCGGGACGCCCGCCGTCGCTGCGAGCAGCGCGCGCGGGAACTGTCGGCCAATGGCGGAGGCGACCTGCGCGATCTCCTTCGCCTCGCCCAGGCGGTCGAGCCGCGCCATGAGGGAGTCCTGCAGGGTGCGCGGCACGGCTTCCGAGCGTGCCTCGAGCACCGCCTTCGTGAGCTCCTCGACGAAGAGCGGCACGCCGTCGCTGCGGCTCGCGATTTCCTGCACCAGCATTTCTCCCATCGTGGAGTGGCTCGCGATGTGGCGGGCGAGCGCCGCGCAATCCGCGGCGCCGAGGTGCTTGCAGCGCAGCGTCGTGGCCTGCGGACGGTCGGTCCACCCGGGTCGGAATTCCGGGCGGTGGCTCACGATGACGAGCGCCTGGCTGCCCTCGACGCGCGCAAGGATCCGCTCGATGAGCGCCTCGGTGCTCGGATCGGCCCAGTGCACGTCTTCGAGGAGGAGGAGCACCGTACCGCCGTCGAACGGCGCGAGCAGGAACTCTTCCAGAATCTCGAAAGTCGCGTTCTTGCGCTGCGCCGGGGTCATCTCCCCAGGCGAAAGCGAATCGGGCGAGCGCAGCTCGAGGAGCTCGGCAAGCAGCAGGCGTGCCTGGCGCGTGGCGTGGCCGATGCGCGCGATCGCACGGTCCACGCGCGCGAGGTTCTCCTCATCCGAGAGTTCGCGCTTGAGGTCGAGCCGCCGACGCAAAAGCTGTGTGATGGGATGAAGGACGCTTGAACGGTGATAGGGCGAGCACTGCGCGCGAAGCAATCGATGCGGCTGGTCTCGCACCCGCTCGGCGAGCGCTTCGAGGAGCCGCGACTTGCCCATGCCAGCCTCGCCCGAGACAAGCACCAAATGACCGTTGCCCTGCGCCGCGCGCCGCCAGGCGTCGTCGAGGAAGGCGAGCTCGCGTTCGCGGCCGACGATCGGCGCTGCGACCGATGCGCGCGCCGCGACGAAGCGGCTTTCGGCGGCGCTCGCGCCGAGCGCGCGCCAGACCCGCACCGGCTCGGGCATGCCCTTGAGCACGTGCTCGCCTGCGAAGAGGTATTCGAAGAAGTTTCCCGTCAGGCCGTGCGTCGACGGGGCGACCAGCACCGTGCCCGGCTCGGCGAGCGCTTGCAAGCGCGCGGCGACGTTCGGCGTGTCGCCGACCACCGTACTCTCCCCTCGGGCGCCGGCCCCGCCGGTGGCGACGAGCCCAGTCGCGATGCCGACGCGCGCCTGCAACGCCTTGCCGTCCGGGCGCTTCACGCGCGCGATCTGCACGACGACGTCGAGGCCCGCGCGTACCGCGCGCTCCGCCGCGTCCTCCTGTGCCTTCGGGTACCCGAAATAGGCGAGCACACCGTCGCCCAGATATTGCGCGATGTGTCCTTCATAGCGCTCGATCGCCGTCGCGCAGGCCCTGCGGTACTCGTGCAGCACGCGGCGCATGTCCTCCGGATCCAGCGCGGTAGCGAGCGAGGTCGAGTCCACGACGTCCGAGAAGAGCACCGTCACCTGGCGGCGCTCGTCGAGCGCGACTCGGTCCTGCACCGGCATTCGCCCGGACGCAGCGCCCCGCAGCTTCGCAGCGGCCGCCAGGAATTTGCGGCGATGGCCGAGTGACAAGCCGAGCTTCTCGAGATCCTGCTCGGTCAGCTCCGAGACAACGTCGAGATCGATGTCGTGCGCGCGCAGCGCCTGTTCGTACTGCGCGAGGCCCAGGTCGGCAAGCCAGCGCTCGAGATCCGACATCGGGAGATTAGACACCAGATCGAGCCGGTGACACGCTCGCCTTCACTGTTCTCGGAGACATAAGCGCAAGCTGCCAAGAAACAGGTGCACCGACCAACGGATTGATTCTCTACCGAGCGAAGAGGAAATGCGGGGCGAATTGGCTAGCCATTTCAGGGATTTGGTAGGTCGTGGCGGATTCGAGCCGCCGACCAACGGATTAGAAGATGGAACCTAACGCAGTAAGTTATTGACGATTCGGCCCGCCCTCACTCGCCAACTCCGGTCAATGACCGCCTGAACCCTACGTTTTCCCTACCTTATCCGAGCCGGGCTAGTGAATGGGAGTTTCATCACTTTCCAGAATTCGTTCGAACCTGGATACGCGCTCTGATCCGCCACCCCGAGCCGTTGCGGCACGCGGCCGGGCCGGTAGTAGAAAGTTCCAAACGCAATGTCGAAGAGCGACAGCGTGGCGGCGTAATTCTTGGACTCGGATGTCTCGGCGCTGTGATGAAAGCGATGCAACTCGGTGCCGACGAATAGGTAGTTGAAAGGTCCGGCGCGCAAATCCAGATTGCAGTGCGACACCAGCCCTTGCAGCGCAATCACAGTATTCGCAAGGAACACCGTTTCCGAAGTCGCGCCCAGCAGATACATCGGCAACAGATTGACAAATCCTCTTACGAGAAATGCGTTTATCGGGTGCGCTGCCACGTGCATGAATACGTAGACCTGATCGGGGAGATGATGCGCGACGTGCGTCCGCCACAGGAATTCCCCCAGACGCCCCTTTGATTCGTGGCTCCACCGATGTTGCCAATAGTTAAGCAGGTCGACGACCAGCAGCGTAACGGGAACGGCAACGTAGAGCGGCCAGTCAGTGATTGGGCCGGTGTGGCCTTCATTGAGGCGGATCGATGCCGCTGCAAAGACCGCGTTCACCGCCGCGAAGGTCACGTTCCCAGCAGCGAGGTACTTGAGGTCGCGCAGGAACGAACGCCAGGTCATTCTCCACATGCGCTTCACCGGAAATATCGATTCAAGCGAGACCAGGACGACCACGTTCATTGCCAACACGTAGGCAAGCGCGGTCGAGTAGTCCCAATGTCGCGCGATCGCGTGCAGCGCTACACCTGCATTGGCCGTGAACAGGAGCGGCCAAGTGAGCCAGGTCACCGGCCAGGGTGCGCTCGATTCTTGATGCCACGCTTCTTGACCGGTGCCATATGAGGTAGCTGTCATCGCCGGGTCCTTTCCGTTCGCTAATGAACACGGTGTTCACTACCGTACGCGCTGGCCTAGAATCGCGTCCATGCCAACCTGGGTCGACATGTTCGATTCCGAACAAACGGGACCCAAGTGAGCGGAAAAACCGAACAGAGCCACTCGTGGACCGACGCGTACAGCGAACGCGGCTAGCGCTGCATCAAGCGCTGATCTCACTGATGGTAGAGAAGGGTTTCGAGGCCTTGACCGTTCAGGACATCATCGACCGTGCCGACGTAGGACGGTCTACCTTCTACGCTCACTATGTAGACAAAGAGGATCTGCTGCGCAGCGGCTTGAAGAATCTCAGCAAGCAGCTGATCAGTCGCCAGCGCGCCCAATCGGCCAAGGCAGGGAGCTCGCGAGATCGCGCGTTCGGATTCAGCGACGCCCTGTTCGAGCACGCTTATTCACATCGCGATACGTACAGGGCAATTGTCGGACGGCGAAGCGGCGCCGTCGTCATGGCGGAGATGCGAGCGATGTTGGCCGATCTGGTGCGCAACGAGCTCAAGGTACTGCCATCCGGCAGGCTGCTGACCGGAGTTCCGAAGGGTGCCCTGGTTCAGTTCGTCGTCGGCGCATTGATGTCCATACTGACCTGGTGGCTCGACGAGAGCCCAAAACTGCCGCCGGCGGAGGCGGACGCGATATTCCGGCGACTAGTAGTACCCGCGGTTGTTGACGAGGATCGACCCTAGCCCCGCATTCGCGCGCGCAAGTCAGTGGCCATCGCGGTGATGCAAGTCAGGGTAATGCGGATGTCCATCCACGACGCGCTCGTGCCTATGCGTGTGCGGCTCTCGTGCGTCCCAGCGGGATTAAAAGTCGTTTTCCTTCACGAGATTAGCGTGAACCGTAGCAGTCGGCGATCAATTGGCGAAACGTTGAAGTCGCACCGGGGAAATCCCAGGCGACTGTGTCGGGAACGCGCCGCGCCGTCGAAGCGACGGCCTCGTACAACGTGACTTCAGGATAGGCTAGCGTCGCGGGAACGCAGCCGTAGAAGCGCAGCCAGGAGGGTTCCTCGGTCGACAAGCCTGTGCTCGGCCCTCGCCCAAGGGGAGGCGCCTAGTAGAGCATGTCGTCGAACCTTTCACTTGGTCTAAATCAGCCGGGGGAGCCAGCTTTTGCAGCCGCGCGGCAACCGGCTCTGGCAGTCGGATCGAGCAAACGCCAGATGCCTTCGAGCGCCAGCCAGGCGAGTGGCGCAAGGCCAAGCGTCATGACGCCAGGTTCCTCGTGGGACAATATCGCGGCGGCGAATCCTGCGGCAATCGCGACCAGGAGCACGATGCGGACAATTTTCATCGTGGCCCCGGCTGCCCGGTCTCGGCGACCCAGTCAAAGCAATACTGCTGCGCGAGGGGCGTG
>Ga0070704_100001683_pt1 | contig 12022 bp, 6 predicted proteins | sample KBSK5252metaG_FD_65467 | JGI IMG/M metagenome (GOLD analysis project Ga0070704, IMG submission 65467) | Corn, switchgrass and miscanthus rhizosphere microbial communities from Kellogg Biological Station, Michigan, USA - KBS K5-25-2 metaG | ecosystem: Host-associated > Plants > Roots >... | reverse complement strand
GCGGCGCTGTGCCAGCGCGTCGAGAACGAGGTCGTGGGCGCACCGTGCGGCATCATGGACCAAATGACGAGCGCGTGCGGCAGGAAAGACCGCCTGCTGCAGCTGCACTGCCAGCCGGGCACGATCGAAGGCTACATCGAGGTCCCGTCCGGCTTTCGATTCTACGGGATCGACTCCGGTGTGAGCCACGCAGTCTCGGGCACGGATTATGGGACGGTGCGTACCGCGGCGTTCATGGGGAGTCGCATCCTCGCGATGGAGGCCGGCTGGCGGGGCAGCTACCTGGCCGATCTCACGCCGCCCGAGTTCGCGCGCGTCGCCCGCTCGCTTCCCGACGAGATGTCCGGGGCGGAGTTCCTGACGCGCTATGGTGGCATCACCGACACGGCGACCGCCGTCCATCCCGATCGACGCTACCCCGTCCGGCGTGCGGCGGAGCACCCGGTCGGCGAACAGCAGCGCGTGGACCGTTTTGCGGAACTGCTCGCCGTCCTCCCCGATCGGCCGGGTGTCGCGACAACGCTGGGGGAGCTCATGTACGGCTCGCACGCGAGTTACAGTGCTTGCGGGCTCGGCAGCGACGGCACCGATCGTCTCGTCGAACTCGTGCGGGCGGCAGGTCTAGAGCGGGGCCTCTTCGGCGCGAAGATCACGGGTGGCGGCAGCGGCGGGACAGTCGCGGTGCTTGGTACTGTCGCAGCGGAGAGCTGCGTGCGCGAGATCGCCGCGCGCTATACAGTCGAGACGGGCCGCGAGGCGCAGGTTTTCACGGAGTCCGGGCCCGGCGCCGCGGAGTCCGGAGTGCTGGCAACAGACGTGAGCGTCAGAACTCGTATCTGACCCCCGCCTGCGCCTGCCGGCGCGCGTAGTCGCCCACCGGCTCTGCGAAGTCGAGCAGGTTCTGCCTGCTTTGGTACTCCGAATGGTTGGCCCAGTTGACGACATTGAACACATCAGCGGTTACGAGCAGCAGCCCTCGCGGAAGCGAGAACGCCTTGCTCAACCGGATGTCCACCGTGCGGTACCAGTGGTCTCAGTTGACCGGTGCCCGAGCTCGGCGCTGGAGGCGCCTGCCGAGCCACTGAGACGGGAGCGACGGATGAACAAGCAGGCGCGGCCCTTCGAGAGCCGTCGCGCCACCGACCGGCGGGGCGAGGGTCAATGTGTACGCGCCCTGACCACCAAGCGTCATGGTCGTTGCGACCAGCACATAGAACGCGGTTGAATCCGCCGTAAACGACAAGTGTGTCCCGCCGACGCTATCGTCGGAGGCTACGAGCGTATCCGAGTTGGACCTGAGTCTGTAGAGCTGGAGCAACGCACCGAACGCCGTCGTGGTCTCCGTCACGTCCAGAGTCTCGCCTTGGTGGAGATCGATCGGGAACTCGTCACCGTAGGTCGATCCGGCCTCAGCGCAATCCGTGGTCGACAGCACCTGCTGCGTCGTCACGCCGCGAGTCAGCCAGACGTCGTCACAGTTCTCTTCCGAAGAAGGCGTCTCGGCCGCCGCGAGGACGTAGGGCCCTGACCCGCCGCTAAAGTCCGAGAGGGCGCCGATCACATACTCGCCACCGGTAGCCACGATCTTGATGTGTGAGTTGCTGAGGTAAGTCGGGCCATTACCGGACTCAAAGCCGACAGTCCTTCCGGAGGTGTTCGAGACAAGCAGACCTGTGAAGAATGCGTCCGAGCCCATCGTGATCAAGAGCGTCTGCTGGGGCCCGCTCACGGGCAGGCGGTAGTAATCGATGAAGAATGCGCCTTGGGTGACGCAGTCGTATTGGTGCAGGAGCCCGCTGACGCTCTGGCCTATGCTCAACGCGTGTCGCCAGGTGCACGGATCGACGGCGGTCTCGTTGAACGTCGCGGGCGCGAGCCCGGCGACGGTCGCGGTCACGATCACTGCTCCGGCGGCGCCGAGGGACAGGTGGGACGCGGTCTCGCCATTGGCGTACGTGGTGCTCGTCAGCGGCGACACCGTGGCATCGCCCGAGGCCCAGGTAACGGTCACTCCCGCCATAGGCCGGTTGTCCGATCCCGTCACCACGACGCGGAGTGAATCGGGGAGGTCGTCGCCTCCAGGACCTGTCTGGTTCTCGCCGGCGACGCTCGCGATCGCTTTCGGGGTAACGGGGCCCGCTTTCGGGGTACCGGGGCCTGAGGAATCCTTGCCACAGCCGGAAAGCAGCAGCGAGCAGCCGGCCACCAACGGGAGAGCGACTGACTGAGCGCGCATAGGACCCATCCTCAGCACGGTAAGGAGACGAGTCGGGAGCTGTCTTGCGGCACGATCACGGTCTGCGCTGGCCATGTGTACCCTCCCGGATAATCTTCGCGGGCGAACGCGCTATGCTTCCCAGGTTCGACAGGGATCGGCTGTGAGACTTCGCCGACCGACACCACCGCCCGGCTTCGAAACACGCTGTCAATCCACAGCTGGAGCCCGAGGTTCGGCGTTCCGACGTTCAAGCAGGTCGCAGGGTCGAGCCTGAATTGGATCGCCGTCGTCGGTCCGGTCGGGTCTCTACTACAGGCCAACACGACCGGCAGCGCCGCTACGCCCACGAGACACATCTTCATTGTTGCACTCAACGGCTCGACACAACCACCGTGCTCGTGGCCGCGCCGACCGCCCCCGCGTCATCCGACACGCCCACCGTGACGATGTAGGTGGCGCTCTTGGTACCTCCCCGCCTGTTCACGCTGTAGCGATGGGAGCCGGAGATCGTCCCACCTTGCGTCGAGACGTTGATTGGGGTGATGGATGTGCCGTCGCCCCAATCGAAGCTGTAGCGCCAGCTGTCGAGCGGGCCTGGATCGGTGAATCTGAAAGAAATCGTGTAGGTGTCCCGCTCGGAAATCGTCGCCGGCGCGCTAAGAATGGTGACGGCCGGCGCGACATTCAGGACCGAGACCTGAGCCGCGTATTCCGTGACGCCACCATCTTTGTCGCGAAGCTGCGCGCGGACGGTCCGCACTACCTCGTTAGGCGCAGAGCAGGCAAGGGAAGCATGGCCACCCACCGGCCGGTAGCCGACGCCGTCACCGCAATCGAGTGCCAGCTGCAGAGAAGGCAGGTCCGCCGGCGCATCGCTCACATTTGTGAGCGTCAGGACGTAGGTGCCGCCTTCAGGTACCGTCGGCACGGGCGTGAAGGTGGCGCTCGGGGGACGATTGGAGATCGTATCAGTCCGCGATACCGTGCTCGACCGCCCGCCGCTATCCGTGACCGTCAGGCGCACGGGGTACTGACCATTGTCCCCGAAACTATGGGCAATGGTCACACCCGTCCCCGACGTGCCATCGCCGAACTCCCAGTGAAAGCTCTGACCGGCGGTATAGGGGGTCGTGCCTCCCGCATCGAAGAGGACTGTGTCTCCTTCCACGTTGCAGCCCCTCCAGGTGCAGCCGCTCCAAGTGAAGTTTGCGGTCAACGTCTGCAGCTGGTCCAAATTCGATATGGTGCGGAACGATTCCATCATGCCCCCGCCCGCGTCCTCGGTCTGGCCGAACGCCTGGATGCTCGCGCCCTCGGGTTCGTTCTCCTCCTCGCTGACAAACCCCGCGAATGCCCAACAGACGTCGGTAACATAGAAGCCATCGACTCTGGGAGCGGCGCCGACATCCGGCGTGAGGTTGATGGTGACCCCCGTGGAGCCGTTCGGCGTATCCGGCCGCCACAGGTAGATCCTGGTCGTCGGACCGCAGTAGTACGCGACGGGGCCGTCACCGTCCGCGAGAACGTCACCTCGGTTGTTGATGTCGGCGCCGCTGAGCGGTCCGAACGGACCGTTCAGCGCGACGAACGAGCCGCTCGTCCCGTTCGGCGACGCCGGTGTCCAGAGGCGTGCGATCCCGTCCGCTCCGTTGACGACGACCTGGCCAAGATCGTTCAACCCGCCTGCTCTTCCGCCGACGACGCCAGGCGCTTCGAGCAGCACGTAGTCGCCGCTCGTGCCGTTCGGCGAGGACGGAGTCCACAAGAAGGTGTGGGTCGCGCCGTTCGCATCCACGAGTGTGCCGGCGATCTGTCCGAATTGATTGATCGTGCCCGAGTACAACACGTCGCCGGCCGTGGGCAGCGGCAGTACCAGCACGTGCGTGCCACTCCAGAGAAAGATTGCCGTGCCGGCGCTGCCGATGATCTCTCCAGCGTCATTGATGTCCAGGACGGTTGCCCCATCGGGAACTCGCACAAACTTGCCGGTGGTGCCGTTGATCTCATCGGGTGTCCAGAGAACGCCGTAGGCGGTACTCCCTGTGTACTCGTTAGTGACGACTTGACCGCCGCTGTTGATCGCCACCGGATACGACAGAGTGTTGTCCGAGCTATCGCTGGGACCTAAATCGTACGCGACGCCGTTGAAGCTGATGCCGGCATGTGCGCCAAAAGAGCCCAATACCTCCCCGGCGGTGTTCATGTCGACGGGACTGGAGACGGTGACATTGCCGCTCAACGTCATGTTCGGCTTTGGTATCCCTCGTTGTGGCGGGATTGGCGCGAGCGGGTCGTGGTCCTGGCAGGCACTGATGGAAACGAGGACCGCCAAGACCACGGCCAGTACGCGGAAGCGTCGAGTCATTGGTCCAGCCCTCCGGGTTTGAGTCGCATGAACGCGGAACCAGCGGCAAACGGGCCGCGCTCGCTGCCCGAATGGCAATCCCTGACCGTAAGCACGTCGCCGCCAAGCGCGCCCACGACCATGATGGGGCGGTCGCGGGCCGGTTTACGCGGGATCACAAGGGTCACCACTGGCTCGTTAGCGTGTGGCCGATTCTATCGAGTCGGCCACCGTGACAAAATGCAGGAACGCGGGCAAACGCTCGGTCTGCTTAAGAGTGCAGTGACCATACGCGTCCGGGCTCCCCGGCGGCTGTCGCTGTTCCGGCGGCACGCGCTGGCGCAGCATGTCCAACCGTCCCGCCGCCTTCACGCGAGCATAGTAGATGGAATCGTTCAGTATCGGAGGAAGCCTCGGATCCCACGACGACGTGAACGTCATCACGGGAGTGCGCAGATCGCCGCTCGGCTCGTACCAGCGCTCCAAGAAATTGGCCGCGTCGCGCGTGGCCTCGTAATGAAGCGTCTCGCGGTTGATTGATTCGAGAAGTGCCGGGTCGAGGCCCGAGGAGGTAAACGTGCTGCTGCTGACGGGAGGCCGACCATGCGTGCGCTGGATGATGTCGTTCACCCCGAGCGCCTGTGTGTAGACCAACTCCATTATTCCCTGCAGCAGCTCTGTCGAGTTTCGGAATGGAATCGGCGTCTGATCGATCTTGGCGATGACAAACGCACCGCTCATGTCCGCGCGCATCGCACCAAGGATGCGTGCTGTGTCTTGGGAAAGGCTTGGAACCCAGTCCTCCGGGACGCCAAGTGCGTTGCCGGGAACAACGCCTGGGTAGAAATAGTCGAACAGTCGCCGGACGTCGAACTTGTAGCGCAAGAGCGCGGAAACACTGCCGACCAGCCCGCATTCGGCAAAGACGCCGGCGTACTGCTCGGGGTACTTCTCCGCGAGCATGATGCCAATGAGACCACCAAGGGATTTTCCATAGATGTAGGTTCGCGCCGGTTGTCCGAAGTGAGACGCGAACAGCCCACGGAGCTGGTGCGTGCGCTGGGCGCCGTCCTGCACGGCATACCCGTTCTCGGAGAAGCTCGAGTAGGCGACGGCAAAGCCGTGCTTGCCCAAACTGTCGAGAATCGCGCCGGGGTGGACCGGAAGCTGTCCCCCAGGGAAAGGTGGAAGAGCGATCGGATTGTCTGCATCGACCAAGCCATGGACATAGACCACCAGGCGGCGGCCGCGTTCGTCCCAGTTCGGAGGGACGAACAGACCGTAAATCGCGCCGTAACCGGTTGTGTCCACTATGCCCGAGGCCCAGGTGTCTGCCGCACTTGCAGCGACAGATACTTCATCTCTCAGCGGTGCGGTCGGGAGCCGGCTCGCGAGCTCCGGCCCGTCGCAGCCGAGGACCCCAATGCCTGCGAGCGTCAGGACTGCTCGGCGAATCGATGACATGAGTCTTCTCCTGCTGTTGAGTCGCGACGGTTAAAGGCGTGGGAGTCACGGTCTCCGGACTGGGCTCCCCACGCGGCCGGCCTCACGGAAAACCCGCCGCGCCAGCCGACCGACAGTTATAGCGTCGGCGCTTGCCCGCGCATGATCGGGACCGTACGTTCGAGGCGGAAACGTCAACCCTAGACGCGTAGCAGACCGCCAAAAGCGGACATTGGGCTGCGAGGCTGGCCTATGGATCAGCAGCGTGCTGCGCTCGATCGCATGTGGTCAATGGTGCACGACGAGCTACGCCGCGCTGCGCACGGCAAGCTGACCCTCGAACGCCTCGATCACACGCTCTCAACGACAGCGCTCCTGAACGAGACGTATCTCCGGCTCGCGGCACAGCGGGAGGTACGCTGGGAAGACAGGGCCCAGTTTTTCGCTCTCTCCGCGCGGGCGATGCGCCGCATTCTCGTCGACTACGCCCGCCAGCATCGCCGGCTGCGGGACGCGTTGCGTTACGATTCGTCCACCACGACGGGTGCCGACGGCTCGAAGGGCTCAGTGAGTCTGGCCGGCTCCGAGCGAGCCGAGGAATTGTTGGCCTTGGATGAAGCGCTCGATCGGCTCGCCGCGAAGGACGAAAGGCTCAGCCAGGTCGTGGAATGCCGGTTTTTCGCGGGTTATTCAGAAGAGGAGACAGCGGAAATCCTGGGCATCACAGCGCGCACCGTGAGGCGCGATTGGTCAAAAGCGCGCGCATTCCTCTATAACGCGCTGACGGATCGAACGGAGTCGTGATGTGGTGATGCGTCGCGACACGGAGGAGCCGGAGGCCCCGGACGAGTTTCTGCGGGACCCCATCGAGTCATACCTTCGGCCACTATTGCAGGACCTCGCACAGCAGACGCCCGTCCCATCCGCGCTGATTCGGGCGCTCTCGCCGCGATACACAATTGCTCACCAGCTGGGTCACGGCGGCATGGCGGGCGTCTATCTCGCGTTCGATGAATCACTGCAACGCCCTGTGGCGGTGAAGGTGTTAGAGCCTGCAATCGCTGATGCCGTGACCTCGGAGCGGTTCCTGCGCGAAATCGAATTGACCGCCCAGCTCCGGCACTCCCGCATCGTGCCCGTTCATGATCGCGGTGAGGGTTCCGGGCTGCTCTTCTACATTATGCAGCACTTCCCCGCCGGCTCGTTACGGGAGCGGCTCGATCGCTCCGGGCCCCTCAGCATCCCTGACACGGTCGCCATCGCGACGGACGTCGCCCAGGCGCTCGATTACGCCCACGCGCACGGCATTGTGCACCGCGACATCAAACCGGAAAACATCTTGTTCGACGACGAGGGCGCCGTGGTCGCCGACTTCGGGGTGGCCCGGCTCATCGCGATGACCGATCGCAAAAAGCTCACGCAGACGGGCATTGCGATCGGCACGCCCTTTTACATGAGTCCCGAGCAGGCCGATACCAGCGCCGCTATTGACGGCCGCAGCGATGTGTACGCGCTCGGCTGTGTCGTGTACGAAATGCTTGCCGGCGAGCCACCGTTTACCGGACCCGATCGGCGCACAATCCTGGCCAAGCACGCAGCGACGCCTCCGCCCGATGTCACAGTCGTGCGCGACACCGTCACGCCGGGCATGCAACAGGCGATCGCGACTGCCCTCAGCAAGACGCCCGCCGATCGGTACGCGACGGCCGGTGCCTTCGTCGACGCACTCCAGCACGCTGCGGCAAGTCCGACACGGGCGACGAGTAGCGCATCCACCACGGCCACAGCCTCATCGAGGACTGTAGTTGTTGATCGCCGCAGACGCCGGGCGATGATGGCCGCCGCCGCAGTGCTCACGGTCTCACTGGCATTTGTTGCCTCGGCAGGTCGGAACCGTGCCGCGGCGACCCCTCGAGTCCAGTGCGTGGCCGTCCTTCCGGCCGCAAACCTCTCCGGCGATTCGACGCTCGAGCACTTCGCCGAGGCGATGACGGCGGCGACCATAAACGAGCTGGAGAGATATGAGCAGCCCGAGGTCAGGTCGCGCTCTTCGGTACTATCGTTCAAGGGGTCGACGAAGCCACTGCCGGAGATAGGCCGTGCCTTGCGCTGCGACGGCGTGGTCGAAGCGAGCGTCACGAGAAGCAACAGCGTTGCGCACGTCGACGCGCAAATCCTCTACGCGCCCGGCGACCGCCATCTGTGGGCTGAGTCGTACGAGGACGACACGAGTCGGCTGCTAGTGTTGGAGCGCCGCGTGATCGATGCAGTGACGCGGCAGGTGCGCGCCCTTGCCGGTCAGACCGCCGCCCAACTCCCGAAGCGACGCGCCGACCCTGTCGTCTACTCGGCGTATCTGCGGGGACGTGACGAGTTTCGGAGCTGGAACGCTCCGTCTGTTCGATTAGCAGTCGAGTACTTCAAGCAAGCGATTGTGCTGGACTCCACATTCGCGCCTGCGTACGCGGGATTGGCGGACGCCTATAATCTCATCGGCTCGCAGGGGTACGGCCCGCTGCCCTATTTGACCTATAGCGACAGCGCGCGAACCTTAGCCGAGCGCGCGCTCGCGCTCGATAGCGCGTCGTCGGAAGCCCACACGACAAAAGGGTACAACTTCACGAATGATGGTGATTGGACGCAGGCGGAGGCTGAATTCAGGAGGGCGATCGAGCTCGATCGCAACGACGCGCTGGCCCATCTCTGGTATGCCGTGCTGCTCGCGATCCTCAATCGCAATGAGGAGGCACTCTCGGAGATCCGGCGAGCGCATGACCTCGATCCGATGTCGCAGGAGATAGACGGAAAGCGAATCAACTTCCAATTCGCCGCTGGAGTGAAGGCATCACTCGGCAATCCGGGACGCGTGCAGGGGTGGGTGGACCCGAATCACCCGATTTCGTGGGCGACGCGCGCGATCACCCTCGCGAGCAAGGGGCAATGCGCCGAAGCGTATCAGGCAAATCAACGAGCTCAGGAGCTTGCACCGGACAACACGATAATGTTGCTAGGACTCGTATTTGTGGATCGGGCCTGCAACGATTCGATTCGCGCCAATGCCCTGTTCGCCCGGCTGAAGCAACGCTCCGATACGTCTGTGATGGCCGTCTACATCGCGATGGTCCACGCGACGGCGCACGAGCCAGATTCAGCCTTCGCCTGGCTCAACCGGTCGATGTGGACAGTCCAGTCCTACTACTTACTGCGAATGAATCGATACCTGGATGTGTTGCGCTCAGATCCGCGTTTTCCCGAGCTGTTGCGCCGCCTGAACATGCCGTAGACAGCAGACGCGGATTCTATGGTCGTGTGCGTGAAAAGGGTTTAGCGGGACACCGTGAACCCGTACTCGCCCGATCCGATGGTGACGACCACGTCAGAACCACGCTGCTGAACGCCGCGCACGCCGGGGACGCCGCTCAACGTGCGCCCCGCTTCTCGAATACGATCGATCGTTGTTCCCCACAGCGTGACATCGGCGACCGTGTTGGGCGGCACGGTGACATCGAGCGCAAAGCTCTGTGGCGCGAGCTTCCATGATGAGGAGAGTGTGCCGTACGGTGTCTCGAGCGATGCTCGCGCATGGGTGAGACCTCCTCCCGGCCGCGGCGCGATCCGTACGCGCTTCCCGCCCGGCGCCGCGGGATCGAGACTGATCCCCCCGATGGTTTGGTACATCCAGTCGCCAACGGCGCCGAACGCGTAATGATTGAAGGAATTCATCCCCGCGTCCTGAAACGAGCTATCGGGGCGAATGCCGTCCCACCGCTCCCACATCGTCGTCGCGCCGCGCGTGATGGGATACAACCACGAGGGATAGGAACGCTGCAGGAGCAGCCCATATGCCACATCGAAATGGCTCGTCGCGCTCAGGACGGGCAGCAGCTGCGGCGTGCCGAGAAACCCGGTCGTGAGGTGCATGCCCCGCCCGCGCACGGCGGCGGCGAGCCGTTCGCCGGCAGCAGCGACGGCCGAATCGGAAAGCAGGTTGAAGCCGATGGCCAGCGCGTATGCCGTCTGGGTGTTCTCCCCCACACGCCCGCCGGCGGAGACGAACTCCCGATTGAACGCGGCGCGAACGTCCTGGAACAACTTCTCGTATCGCGCGGCATCGCTCTCCTTCCCGAGGGCGCGAGCGGCCCGCGCGACCAGGTCTGTCGAGTGGGCGAAGTACGCCGTAGCGATGAAGTCGGTGAGCGTCGTGGCGCCAGGATACGACGGATCGTCGCTGTGCAGCGCGAGCCAGTCACCGAACTGCCAGCCCGGTTGCCAGATGAAATCGGGCCCGGCGCGGCGGCGCTCGAACTCCACCCAGGCACGCATGCTGGGGTACTGTCGCTCGAGCAGCCCGCGGTCGCCGTACGCCACATACATCGTCCAGGGCACGATGACCGTCGCATCGCTCCATCCGGCAGTGCCCGATGCATTGGCCGAGTCGGCGCGGAGCACGTCGGGAATCACCCAGGGAAGGCTGCCGCTCGGGTCCTGATCGGCAGCGAGATCGCCCAGCCATTTCGCAAAGAATCCGGCGACATCCATGTTGAAGGCCGCCGTCGGCGCGAACACCTGCGCGTCGCCGGTCCAGCCGAGCCGCTCATCACGCTGCGGGCAGTCGGTGGGCACGTCGAGGAAGTTGCTGCGCTGGCCCCAGACGATGTTCTGCTGCAACCGATTCAGCAGCGAGTCCGATGTTTCGAATGATCCCGTCTGCGCGAGGTCGGATGAAACGACAATTCCTGTAATCGTGCTGCTGTCGGCCTGCGCGGGAAGGCCCGTGATGCCGACATAGCGGAAGCCGTGAAACGTGAAGTGCGGCTCGTAGACCTCCTCGCCGCCACCCTTCAGTGTGTAGCGATCGGTCTGGCTCGCCCGGCGCAGGTTCGCTGTGTAGAGATTGCCGTCGCGATCCAGCACCTCGGCAAACCGCATCGTCACGACGGTGCCCGCCGAGCCCCCCCCCACCTTGAGCCGCGCCCATCCCGTGAAGTTCTGGCCCAGATCCACAATCGTCTCACCGGATGCCGTCCGGCGAATTGCGACGGGCTTGAGCTCGCCCACGCGCCGGACCGGCGGGGACTCCGGAGTCACGAGTCGTCCGGGCGGTGAGCTCAAGAGCACGACACGTCCCCATTGGGAATCGTCATACGGCGCCGCGGCCCAACCGCTGCGCTCGCGTCGCGCGTCATACGTTTCCCCGCCGTAGATGTCCGACGCCTGAATCGGCCCTGTGGCCGTCTTCCATTGCGAGTCGGAGACGACGCGCTCGATCCTTCCATCCTGATAAATGATCTCGAGCTGCAGGCGGGCGCCGATGCGCTTGCCATACACATTGCGCTGGCCCTCGAAGCCGAGCTGGCCGCGATACCACCCGTCGCCCAGTACCGCGCCGAGCGCGTTGTCGCCGGGTTTGAGCAGCTTCGTGACGTCGTAGGTCTGGTACTGGAGGCGGCGAGCGTAGGAGGTCCAACCCGGCGTGAACAGCTGATCGCCCACACGCGTGCCGTTGAGGTACGCTTCGTACAACCCGAGGCTCGTCGCGTAGAGTCGCGCTCTCGCCACAGCGCCGCTCACGCGAAATGCGCGACGCAGCAGCGGCGAGGGACCTCCCACGCTATCGGTTGAACTCGGCGCCGTGCCGATCCAGGCAGCGGTCCATTGGGACGGCTCGAGCAGTCCCATTTCCCAGAAAGCCGGTGCGCTCCAGGGCGACACGCGCCCCTTGGCATCCCATACACGCACGCGCCACTCATAACGCCGCCGCGCTTCAAGATCGGGACCGCTATACGCGACAAAGACCGAAGAGTCGCCCGGGGTGCGTCCCGTGTCCCAGATGAGTCGCTCGCTGCGCGTCACCTGGATCTGGTAGGCGGCCTGCACGGTATTGCGCTCGGCGGGGGCACTCGTCGTGCGCCAGCTCAGTCGCGGTCGTGCGACATCGATGCCGAGGGGGTTGGTCAGATACTCGACGCGCAGCCCGGTCACGCCGAGCGACGGCTGTTGGGTGGCCAGGAGCGCGC
>Ga0070704_100001682_pt1 | contig 12023 bp, 7 predicted proteins | sample KBSK5252metaG_FD_65467 | JGI IMG/M metagenome (GOLD analysis project Ga0070704, IMG submission 65467) | Corn, switchgrass and miscanthus rhizosphere microbial communities from Kellogg Biological Station, Michigan, USA - KBS K5-25-2 metaG | ecosystem: Host-associated > Plants > Roots >... | reverse complement strand
CCCACCGATCAGAGTGGATCGCACATCGGAGACATCGAGCACACTTTCGATCAACCGGAAATCGCCGGGGGTCTTGCGGGCGGCGAAGTGCACCAGGAGATCCTCGCCGGCTCGTCGATATCGCCACGACTCGTTGGGTGAGACGCCGGGAATCGCGAAGCTCGCCCGATCGTCGGGTTCTCCATGCCGGACGAAAATCCGGCCCCGGTCGTCGAGCCGATCGACCCCGTCATCGGAGGTGACCAGAAACTCCCGGCGCGCTACGGTGAGGCGGCGCAGGTGCTCGGTCAGCCGCTCACCTTCGGCGCGCAGCTCCAGCCGGTCGCGCATGGACCAGAACCGGCGCAGCATGTCGGCCCGGGCGGCGCCGCGACGAAGATCGAAATCGGCGAGCTCGCCATCGCTCGCCAGCGGCGCCAGGTCGCCGCGGCACTCCGCCACCACGACCGGATCGTCCGAGGCGGCTCCCTCCAGGTAGGCGGCCTGGCCGCTCAAGTCGCCCCGCAACAGGAGGGTGCGGCCGAGCTCGATCTCCGCGAGGGCGCGATTGTCGCCACTCGCGAGATAGGCCTCGAAGGAAGCGAGTGCACCGCTGTCGCCCAGCTCACGCTGCGTGCGGCCCAGGGCGAGGAGAATGCGGCCGAGCTGGGGTGGGCGTGCCTCTCGCGCCGCCCTGCGCAAGGCATCGCGAATGACCTGGGCGCGCTCCGGTGCGCGGGCGCGGGTGGCACGGCGGGCCATTTCCTCGAGCCGGGGTGCGAGGCCGGGCTCGAGCACCACCGCGCGGGCAAAGGCAAGACTCGCGCGAGAGAGGGCATCCCGTACCAGGTCGGGCCGGGAGTCGCGTCCCCCTCCGGAGCGGGAGCCGAGCGCGAATTCCGCCTGGCCGAGGCCGAACCAGGCATACGGAAACTGGGGCGCGAGCTCGCTGGCGTATTTGAATTCCGACGCCGCATCGTCGAAGTGCGAGGTGCCGCCCAGCTCTCCCTGGCGAAGACTCAGGTGGCCGAGACGGAGATGCAGGAAGGGATCCCGGCGTCCGCGGCGGGTTTGTTCGAGGAGCGAAGTTTCCTGAAGCTGGAGCCCGAGGGTGTCGGTGGTGAGTCCGAGGCTGTCCCGAAATGCATCGAGCGCCCGCCGCTGTTCGGCGGACTGGGCTGCCAGGCGGGATGATGGGGCCCCGCCGAGCGCCAGCAGCACAGCGGCCGCTGCCGTCCATCGCGGCCACGCGCTCGAGCCCTGGTGCACGCGCTTTGCTCCGTTGATCAGTGAGGGAGGTGCATAATAGGGGACGAGCTAGGAGACCGGGGAAGCACCCAGACCGGGGAAGACGGGAAGAGGGGAAGAGGGGAAATGGGGAAGAGGTTCCCCGCTTCCCCTCTTCCCCGCTTCCCCCCTTCCCCCTTCACCGCTTCCCCTTCCCCGGTCCTCCCCCCGCGCCCTAGATTGACACTCTGGCCGAACTTCATCCGCCACTCTCCGTCCCCTGGCTCGAGGTTCCTGCGTGAAGGTTTGCCCCGTCTGCGGCACCGAGTACGGCGACGACGCGGCCTTCTGCTCGCGCGATCGTTCGTCGCTTCGGCCTGTCGCGGCGGGAAACAATCCCGGCCTCATCGGGCAGCTGGTCGGCGAGCGCTACCAGGTGGAGCGCCGACTCGGCGTGGGGGGGATGGGCGAGGTCTACCTTGCCCGGCACCTCCTGATGGGACGGCTCTGCGCTCTCAAGGTCATGAGCCAGGCGCTCAGCCGGGATCCCGATGCGGTGAGCCGGTTCAACCGCGAAGCCACCAACGCCAGCCGGATTTCCCATCCCAACGTCTGCGCGGTGTACGATTTCGGGCTCACCCCCGACGGACTCGTCTACCTTGCCATGGAGTACGTCGAGGGCCGGGCGCTGTCGGAAGTACTGGACAAGGAAGGCCCGCTCACGGTGCAGCGCGCGGCCATGCTCGTCGTGCAATGCGCCCACGGCCTCCAGGTGGCCCACGACCTCGGCATCGTGCACCGGGATCTCAAGCCCGACAACATCATGGTCACTCCGGTGAAGGAGCGCGAAGTGGCCAAGCTGGTGGACTTCGGGATCGCCAAAGCGGTGGAGTCGGAGCCGGGCCAGCGGGTGACGAAGACCGGGTTCGTGGTGGGGACCCCCGAATACATGGCGCCGGAGCAGCTTGCCGGCGATCCGCTCGACGGCCGCTCCGATCAATACGCGCTGGCGCTGGTCTTCTATCGCGCGATCACCGGGATCCTGCCGTTCGAAGGAAGCTCCGTGCAGGAGACGCTGGTCAAACGCCTGACCGATCCGCCCCGGCCCCTCGCGCTGGCGCGCCCCGAGGGGAGATTTCCCGCCGGACTGCAGGGGGTGATGGACCGGGCGCTCGCCCGCGATCCCGCCGACCGCTATCCGACGGTGACCGCGTTTTCCGAAGCGGTCACTGAAATCACCCGGGGCGACGGGATCGCGACCCGGCCGCTCGCGGCGGGACGCGCGGCGGCGTCCACTCCGATTCCACCGACCCGGCAGACACCGAGGAAACGCCAGCCCGCGGGAGTCCGGTTTGCGATCGCTACGGGTGCCGTGCTCGCCGCCGGCGCGGGGGCGTGGGCGCTGATCGACTCGAATGAGTCGGCGATGGAGCCACCGGCCTCGGGTTTCCCCGGTGCCGCCCCGCCGCCGGGTCCGTCGCCCCGCGAGACCACCGCGGTGCTGACGGCGAACCCGGGTACCCTCGTCACCCCGGCGACCGTGCCTGGAACGCCCCGGCGCGAAACCTCCCTCGCCGGCGCTTCGAGCCCGGTGCGCGACACCGCCACGATCGACACACTCGTCCCCGATCCGGAAGAGTTCGACTCGCCGGCGCGCAGGCCCGGCGCCTACCTCCGGGCGCGGCGCATCATGAATTCGGAGCTGCAGCCGGCACGGCGGCGTGCGATGGCGGCGGCGAGCCTGGCCGACGCCGAGCTGAATCTTCGCCGTGACAAAGTGGCGGCGCTCGCCCTTTTCCGCCGCGCCAGCGCGCTCGATCCCGACAATGCATACTATGCCAAGATGATTCGCCAACTTCAGGACTCGGTGCCAGAGTGAGCCATTCCCCGGGTACCGTCCTCGTGACGGTCCGCGCCCGCACCGATCTCGGCAAGACGCGGGATCACAACGAGGACGCGTTTCTCGTCGCGGACCTGACGTCGCGCTCCACCGACATCACCGTCGGCGGCTCGCACAAAGTCGGCGAGCGCGGAATTCTTTTCCTCGTGGCCGACGGGATGGGCGGCGCGGCGGCGGGTGAGCTCGCGAGCTCGATGGCGGCGGATCTGATTTTTCGTCACCTGATCGAGAGCTGGAACGAAGCAACCGACCTCAGCCCCGAGTCGTTCGCGAACCACCTCCGTGCCGCGGTCAATCACGCCAACGAGCGCATTCATCATTATTCCAAGGAACACCCCGACGTACGCGGCATGGGCACCACGGTCACCGTGTGCGGCGTGCTGCAGAGCTCGCTCTACCTCGCCCAGGTGGGCGACAGCCGCGGGTACCTGGTCCGTCGCGGCGTCGCCACCCAGCTCACCAAGGACCAGTCGCTGATGCAGCGGCTGGTCGATGCCGGGGAGCTGACCGAAGCGGAGGCAGAACAGAGCGAGCGCCGCAACATCATTCTCCAGGCACTCGGGCCCGACTCGAAGATCCGGGTGGACCTGACCTGGCAGGAGCTCCGGCGGGGCGACACCCTCGTCATGTGCAGCGATGGACTTTCGGGACAAGTGAAGCGGGAGGAGATCGCGCAGCTGGGGAAGGAGCTTCCCGATCTCGATGCGCTCTGCTCCCGTCTGATTCAGATGGCCAACGAGCGGGGCGGGCCCGACAACATCACCGTCGTCTCGGCTCGCTTCGAGGGTGACGGCCTGCCGGAGGTCGAGGCCGACGCGGAGGTCGGATACCACACCTTCCACGCGGGCCATACCGACAGCGACGAAATCCCCGCGCTCTATCCCGAGCCGCTTGCGCCGACCGTCGAGTCGCCGACCGCTCCGCCGCCGCCGCCGCCGGAGCCCGTCCCGGTGACACCGCCACCGGCGCCCATCCGGCGGAGCGGCTCCCCCGCAACGATCGCCGCGGTGGGCGGCGTCATTCTCCTGGTCCTCCTGGCGCTCTACCTCCTGCTCAAGCGCTGACGGGCCCCGCGATGGACGCCGAGTTTCGCTACCTCGACGGCGCTTTCGCGGGGCAGGTTCGTATCGTCCGCAAGGAATTCGCGACCATCGGCCGTCACCCTTCCGCTGATCTCCCTTTCGACGCGCATCTTGACGTGGACGTCTCCGGACGCCACGCCGCGGTTTTCCGGCAGGAGGGGCGCTGGATGGTGCGTGACCTCGGCAGCACCAACGGAACCTGGGTGAACGGGACGCGGATCAAGAGCGATCGGGCGCTCGCACCGGGCGATGTGCTCCGCTTCGGAAGCACCGGTCCACAACTCCGGTATCAGCCATTCACCGGCGATGCGCCGACGGTTCCCGTCACCGCGATCGCCACCGCCGATGCGTCATCGCGAGGGCGCGGAGCCCCCGCGGCGATCCGGCCGCGTCACGACACCACCGAGCGCGTTCGCGCCGAGGTCGAGCGGCAGACCGCCGGCTGGAAGCGGGCGACGATCGGGCTGTCGATCGTGGCGCTCCTGACCAGCGGGGCGCTGGGCCTCCTCGCGGTACGCCGGAGCCGCGCCGCCGAGGAGCTCCGCACCCAGCTCCTCCGGGAGACCGACACCCTGCTGGCGAGTCTTCGTGGCGCGAGCAGTAGCGTGGCCGCGCTGGAGACAGAGCTCGCCCGGGCCCGGGAAGAAACCGCCCGGCTCCGCGCCGTCATTGCCGACCGGAGCGTCAGCCACGAGGGACTTGACTCCCTCTCCGACCGCCTGCGCGGCAGTACCACGGCGCAGAGCCCGCTCGTGGAAGCGGCGCGGTTCGACCGCGGTGGCATCGATTCCGCCAACGGCGACGCCGTCGGTGTGGTGGTGAGCGAGCTGCCGGGAGGCCGCAGCATCGCGGGGACGGGGTTTGCCATCAGGGCCAGGGGCGACACCGGATGGATCATCACCGCGAGACATCTGGTGATGGACTCGACGGGGCGCGCGGCGCTTCGGCTCGGATTCCTGTTCAATGGATCGAGCCAGAATTTTCGGGCCCAGCTCGTGGGCGTGGCGGATTCGGCGGACCTGGCGCTCCTCAGGGTGAGAGTGCGCGCGGGCGTCCCTGTCGTGAGCGGGCTCGGCGGCGCGCTTCGCGCGGGTGATCCGGTGGCCGCGCTGGGGTTCCCGGTGGGACTCGACGCGGCGGGACGCTGGAGGATCGAGGGCGTGCGCGCGGTGGGATTCACCGGCACCACGCGCCGGGTCGGTCCCGGTCTGCTTGAGATCGACAGTTATGGCGTGAGCGGCTCGAGCGGGAGCCCGCTGTTCGGCTCCGATGGTCACGTGGTGGGGATGGTGTATGGAGGAGATCCCGCCAGCGGGGGACGGGTTGTGTTCGCGGTTCCGGCCAGGGCAATCGAGCTGCTGCTTGCCAGGCTACAGTAAAAAACAACAACAACAGCAAACGCGGAGGAAGCGGAATCAGCGGAGTGAGCTGAGCCTCTCCGCGGCCCTCCGCGTTCTCTGCTAACTCCGCGTTTGCTTTTTTGTTTTTGTTGTTGTTGTTCCTGCTCACCGCTCACCGCTCACCGAAGGATCGCCCGCTCATCCGATATGGCTCGCGATCCAGCGCGCGACTGCTTCCTGCATCAACCGCTGGCGGTGCCAGGCGTGCAGCACCGGCCCCGGCGGTTGGAGCGAGGCGAGCAGCCGCGGATGGGTGAACAGCACGGTGAGCGCCGCGGTCTTTCCCTCTTCCGCGAGCCGCGCGGCGTTCGCGGGACTGAAGCCGGACCGCCCCTTCGAGGCGCGCGGCTCCGCGAATGCGAGCACGACCTTGCTTCCCCCCGGTCCAAGCGGCACGCCCTTCTGCGCCAGCGCCTCCGTCACCCAGGTGTTGGGCGACACCGGCCAGGGCGAGCCTTGATCGTCGTCGACGATCACCAGCTCGATCGGCGCCGTGAGCTTCGGCGCGCTGCCGCGAAGCATCGGGCCGCTGAGCAGCCAGTCGGAGGTGGCCATCGCGCTGCCCGAAGGGGGAAGTCGCTCCGGCCGCCCCTCGGAGGCCGTTACCCGGAGCGCGGTGTCGTAGCGGCGGAGGGATTCCTCGATTCGCGCCGCCACGCCGGCATCACCCGACGCGGCGCGAGTCAGCGCTTCTGCCACCGCCACCGGTTCATTCGGATAGAGGAGCAGGTCCACTCCGGCGCGAAGCGCCCCCACTCCGATGTCGCCGGCGGAGCGGCCGGCGCTGGCGCCTTCCATCATCAGCGCATCGGTGACGATCAATCCGTCGAAGCCCCAGTCCCGGCGGAGAATGTCGAGGATCGGCTTCGAAAAGGTCGCGGGTGTTCCGCTCGGGTCGAGACTCGGAAAGGCCACGTGCGCGGTCATGACCGCGCTCACACCGGCGCCGATCGCCGCGCGGAACGGCAGCAGATCGGTGTCCTCGAGCAGCTCCCGGCTCGCGTCGACGACCGGGAGTCCCATGTGGGAATCGGTGCGGGTGCGGCCGTGCCCGGGAAAATGTTTCGCGCACGCCATCGCTCCCGCCGCCTCGCATCCGACCACCCACGCCGCCACGGCCGCGGCAACCGTCTCCGGGTCCTCTCCGAAGGAGCGGGTCTGCACGATCGGATTCTCCGGCTCGATATCGAGATCAGCCACCGGTGCGAGGACCCAGTTGATCCCGACCGAGAGCGCTTCGACCGCCGTGAGGATCCCCGCCCCGCGCACCACCGCCGGATCGTGCAGCGAGGCCAGCGCCCGGGGCGGGGGCAGCTCGGAGAGACCGCGCATCTGCTGCCCGGCGCCGCGCTCCAGATCCGACGCGATGAGCAGGGGGCGCCCCGCGGCGGCGTGAAGCCGGTCGGTCAGGTCCATCACCCCGTCGGCGGTGCCGCCGAAGAGTATGAATCCCCCTGCCCCATAGGCGAGTGCCGCGTCGATGGTCTGCTGTTCGTGAGCGAACCCGCCCTCCTCCCGCCAGCGGAGCGCGGGCAGGAGGAGCCGTCCCGGATTCATGCCGGGGTGATCGCGCCTAACACGCGCGCGCCCCGCGCGCCGGTGGCGGCGGGAAGGTTGGCGGGTTGTCCGTGGACCGTGAGGTAGCCGAGCAGGGCAAAGGCGACCGCTTCCTTGGCGTCGCCCGGGAAGAACAGCTCGTCGAACCGGACCAGCTTGCGCCCGCGGGCCTGGAGGTGCGACGTCAGCGAAGCCCAGACCCCCGGATGATGACAACCGCCGCCCGAAGCCACCACCTCCGTTCCGGCCGGAGTCCAGCGCTCCACGGCGCCCGCGATGCTTCGCGCCGTGAGCTCGACCGCCGTCGTCACTGCATCGGCTCCCGGCGCGACCGCGAGGATCTGCCGGGCGAAGTCGAGGCCGAATCGCTCCCTGCCGGTGCTCTTGGGCGGTGGCTGCTCGAAAAAGTCGTCGGCGAGGAGCTCGCGGAGCAATTGCTCGTTCGCCCGGCCGCGGAGGGCGAGCTCACCGTCCCGGTCATAGGGAAGCTTCGGATCGAGCCGCCGGGCGATGGTGTCGATCAGCACCATCCCCGGACCGGTGTCGAACGCAAAGCTTCCCGCTTCGAGCGCACGGCGCGCCACGAAGGTGAGGTTGGCCATTCCGCCGATGTTGAGCAGAACGCGGGCACGGTCGTCGGCGCCGAAGAGGAGAACATCCGCCATCGGAACCAGCGGGGCGCCTTCGCCTCCCGCGGCGAGATCGCGCGCCCGAAAATTCGAAACCACCCGGACCCCGAACCGTTCCGCCAGCAGCGCCGGCTCACCCAGCTGCCAGGTCACCGCGGGGGGCTCGTGCCACACCGTCTGGCCGTGGAAGGCGATGAGGTCGAGCGCGTCGGCGGGGACTCGCGCCCGGGCCAGGACCTCCTCCACCGCCTCGACGGCCCACTCGGAGATTCGCGCATGCAGCAGCGCGAGCCGGCGCACCCCTCCGCTCTCCGGCCTGATGGCCTCTTCGATCTCGCGCCGCTCTTCCGGGTGATAGGCCCGATGCCAGAATCCCACCAGCTCCGCGCGCGTCGGGCCGTGGAATCGCACCAGCGCGGCATCCATCCCGTCGAGCGAGGTGCCCGACATGAGGCCGACGGCGAGACAGGGTCGCTCGGTCATGGGGTGACCACGGGCGGTGGATCACCCAGGATCGGGCGAAGGTGATTGTCGTTGGCGCGGAGCAGCTCCTCCGCCTCCGCGCGTGCGCAGCGCCGGGCGAGCATGACGATCGCGGTGCGGACGCTGCCCCCCGCCGCGTCGATGGCGGTGCGCGCTTCCGCCCGGGTCGTTCCGGCGATCTCCATCACGATGCGCTCGCCCCGATCGACCAGCTTCTGGTTTTTCGCCTGCAGGTCCACCATCAGGTTGCCGTACGTCTTCCCGATCCTGATCAGCGCGCCGGTCGTCAGCGTATTGAGGACCAGCTTGGTGGCGGTCCCCGCCTTCATGCGGGTGGAGCCGGTGACGACCTCGGGACCGGTGAGCACTTGAATGGTGACGTCGCAGGTGTCCCGGAGCAGCGCCGGCGCCTCCACACAGGTCAGCAGCACGGTGCTCGCTCCGAGCGCCTGGGCCCTCCCGAGCGCGGCGCGAACAAAGGTCGTGGAGCCGCTCGCCGCGATGCCGACCACCGTGTCGCTGGGGCCGACTCGATGCGTGTCCATTTCGCCGATGCCGGCGTTGGGATCGTCTTCGGCGCCCTCGATCGATTTCACCAGCGCGGGAAGCCCGCCGGCGATGACCCCGACGACCATTTCGGGTGGGGTGCCGAAGGTCGGCGGGCATTCCGACGCGTCGAGCACGCCCAGGCGTCCGCTGGTACCGGCCCCGATGTAGAGGAGGCGGCCGCCGGCGCGAAAGGACCGCTCGACCAGCTCCATCGCCTGTGCGATCTCCACCCGCGCCTTCGCGACCGCCGCGGGCACGCCGGCGTCCTCCGCCCCGATGAGATCCACGATCTCCTGGGGTGAGGCGGTATCGATCTGTGCCGTGCGGGGGTTGCGGCGCTCGGTGAGGCGGAGCGGAGAGGATTCGCTCACGAGGAGCCGGAGGGGCCGCTGTGCGGAGCCATGGGTTCCGGTAAATTACCCACCTATCCGTTCTCCCGTCGAGGTCTCGTGCGCCGTCAGACCAAAGCATTGCTGTTCTTTGCCGCCCTCGCTGCGGCGGCGCCGCTCTCCGCCCAGGAGTACACCGCGGGGATTCCGCTCGACTGGCCCCTGCTCGGCCAATCGCGGGTCACCGAGGCGGAGCGCGCCCTCGTCGTCTCCGGCCATCCGCTCGCGAGCGCGATCGGCCGGGATGTCCTGCGGCGCGGCGGAAACGCGATCGATGCCGCGGTCGCGGTCGGATTCGCCCTCGCCGTCGTGCACCCTGAAGCGGGCAATATCGGTGGCGGTGGATTCCTGCTCTATCGAACGGGCACCGGCCGGGTGCACGGGCTCGATTTCCGGGAGCGGGCACCCGCCGCGTCGACGCCGACGATGTTCGTCGGCCCCGACGGCCGGGACAACGGAAAGAGCCAGACCGGACACCTCGCCTCGGGAGTACCGGGAAGCGTCGCGGGACTCTCCGAAGCGCACCGGCGATTTGGAAAGCTTCCCTGGAAGACGCTGCTCGACCCGGCCATCCAGCTCGCCCGGGACGGCTTCGTCATCGACGAATACCGCAACCACTCGATCGCCGACGACACGACCCGGCTCAAGCGATTCCCGGCCAGCGCGGCGCAGTTCCTTCCCGGGGGCGCACCGCCGCTGGTGGGATCGACATTCAAGCAGCCCGAGCTGGCGCGGACGCTCACCGCCATTCGCGACCGCAGAGAGGCCGGGTTCTATCGGGGCTGGGTCGCCGATTCACTGATCGCCGAGATGCGCCGGGGCGGAGGAATCATCACCCGCGCCGACCTCGCCGCCTACCGCCCACTCTGGCGAGTGCCGCTCCGGTTCACCTATCGCGGCTATCGCCTGCTCGCGATGCCCCCGGTCTCCTCCGGCGGCGTCACGCTGGCGATGATCCTGAATCAGCTGGAAGGGTTTCCGGTCCTGCCGCCCTTCGGATCGGCGTCACTGCTCCACCGCGAGGCGGAAGCGATGCGCCGGGCGTACATCGAACGGAACGCAAACCTCGGCGATCCCGCCTTCGTGACCAATCCGACCGCGCGGCTCATCAGCAAGGCCCATGGTGCACAGTTACGTCGCACCATCGACACGACCCGCATGACGCCGACCCCGGAGACGATCGCGCGCCTGCACGAAGGTCCATCCACCACCCATTTCTCCGTGGTGGACCCGGCGGGGGGGTCGGTCTCGTTCACCACGACGATCAACAGTCTGTACGGGAGTGCGGTGACGGTGCGTGGGGCGGGATTCCTGCTCAACGACGAGATGGACGACTTCACCACGATGCCGGGACGCCAGAACGTCTGGGGCTCGGTCGACGGCACCGCGAACCTGATTGCGCCCGGCAAGCGCATGCTGTCGTCGATGACGCCGACGATCGTGCTCGATCCGAAGGGAAAACTGTTTCTGCTGCTGGGGTCGCCCGGGGGCACGACGATCATCACGACCGTCTATCATATCGTGTCGAATCTGATCGACCACGGGATGTCGCTCGCCGATGCCGTCGCCGCGCCGCGGATGTTCCACCAGGCGCGCCCCGACAGTATTCAGCTCGAGCGGAAGGACTCGCTTCCCGATGGTGTGCCGGAGGCGACGGTGGCCGAGCTGCGTCGGCTCGGGCACCAGGTGCGCTTCCGGGGCTACATGGGCGATGTCGAGGCGATCATTCGCACGCCCCGAGGGTGGCAAGGCGTCAGCGATCCCCGGCGTGGCGGAGGCGGCGCGGGGTACTGACGAGCGGTCAACGGTCAACGGTGAACGGTGAGCGGGAAGAACAGAAACAAAAGCAGACGCGGAGGACGCGGAGGCAGCGGATTACGCGGAGTCGCTCCGCTTCCTCCGCTCCCTCCGCTCACTCCGCGGTTGTTGTTGATGTTTTTGCAGCAGCTTGTGTAATCCACAGATTTCATTGATGACACAGATAAAAAAACAAAAACAAAAAACTTTGGTGGGCTGAGGAGAGGAAAGCAGGTTGCGCGGGGTCTCTCCGCGTCCTCCGCGTAATCCGCGTCTGCTGTTGTTGTTTGGTATCGCTACCTGGGCCGGCCAAGGGGGCAGGAAACGAAACCCCCGCCGGTGAGCCCGGCGGGGGGTTGTTGCGTGCAGGACCGGCAACGGGAGCTACGCCCCGAACGCCGTCCGCAACACGAGTCGGATCGTCGCACCCACGGGCACGACGACGTCACGGTCGGCGCTTTCGACCGCGACCGCCGCACCCGCCGCCCCGCCGACCACGCCACCGACGGCCGCTCCGGTGCCGCCGCCGACCACCTTGCCCAGAATCGCACCGGCCGCCGCTCCGACGCCCACCTTGGCCGCTTCACTGGTACCGACCCCGCGGCCCTTGAGGATATGCTCGACGAAAGTCACGTCGGCATCGAGCGGCTGTGAGACGCCGTTGATCGACACGCTCTCCGCGCGCAGGGTGATGATCCCGTCCTTCGCCGACTTGTTCGGCGCCGGCTTGAGCGCCACGATGGAAAGCGTCACCACCGAGCCCGCCGGAATCACGACCCGCCCGTTACTCGCGAGGACCGCCTGCCCGATGCGGGCGGTGAACGTCTCACCGGGCTTGTTGGACTTCGACGTGATCGACGTGGCAGCCGTGGCCTCCAGTGTCGTGCCGGCAGCGAGATTCGACGCCGCGGGAGCCGGCGCCGGCGCCGGAATCGAAACCGGGGGAGGCGCAGGGGCAGGAGCCGGAGACGGCGCGGCCGCCGGCGGGTTCCGTCTCGGCGTGGCCGCGGGCGCCTTCAGGTAGACGGTGT
>Ga0070704_100001680_pt1 | contig 12025 bp, 5 predicted proteins | sample KBSK5252metaG_FD_65467 | JGI IMG/M metagenome (GOLD analysis project Ga0070704, IMG submission 65467) | Corn, switchgrass and miscanthus rhizosphere microbial communities from Kellogg Biological Station, Michigan, USA - KBS K5-25-2 metaG | ecosystem: Host-associated > Plants > Roots >... | reverse complement strand
GATCGAAGCGTGATTGGTGGTGTAATCGACCGCGACATAGTCGCGTGGCTGAAAGAAACGCATCTTGCGAATTCTCTCAGTGCCGACACGGGACGCTGTAATGTTCGCTACGGCCCCGGTCGCGAATTCCAGGCGCGCGTTCGCGGCGTCGACGCGATCGGTGAGAATCGGAATCCCGACGGCGTGAAGGGAAATGACTTCCACATCTTCGCCAACCAGCCACTGGACGATATCGAGGTCGTGAATCATCAAATCGAGGACAACATCGATGTCCAGAGAGCGGGCGGTGAATTGTCCCACTCGATGAATTTCGAAGTAGACAGGATTGCGCACGTGCGGGCGCAAGGCGACCATGGCCGGATTGAAACGCTCCGCGTGGCCCACTTGCAGGATCGCGTCGCCTTTTGTGGCGGCGGCAATCATCCGGTCGGCTTCTTCCAGAGTGCGTGAAATTGGTTTCTCGACCAGTACGTGAATGCCTGCTTCGAGCAAGCTGCAGGCAATCTCGCAATGCGATTCGGTCGGCACCGCCAGGCTCGCCGCGTCAACGCTGCCGACGAGTGCCCGCCAGTCGGCGCAAAGGTTAACCCCGAACTCTTCGGCGACCTTGCGACCGCGTGCTTCATCAACGTCGCAGACAGTCGTGAATTCTGAGAGTCCTTCGGCGGACAGCACCGCGTGAATGCGAGCATGCTGAGCACCAAGGTGACCGACGCCGATGACTGCGGTTCGGAGCATAGTTAGTAGTCAGTAGTTAGTAGACAGTAGTTAATTGCCAATGTTACTGGGGCGCAACTCAGTGTTTGAATCAAAGTCGTCTTTCGACGATACTTCAGAATTCAGTTTTGACGATATTAAGTGGCAGGAAAGAAAGAAAGCAAGCAACTAACAACTGACAATTAACCACTGACTGGTTTCTGCGTGACTAACTTGCCACCATCTGACCTTGCCAAGCGCGTCTGGCTGCTTCTCTTCATCGGCATCGGCGGTTTCTACCTTTGGGGCTTAGGGTCGCTGCCGCTGGTGGGCCCGGACGAACCACTCTACTCAGAAGTAGCGCGCGGGATGTTCGTCCGTCGTGACTTTGTCTCGACTCTGCTCGGCGGACATACCTGGTTTGAAAAACCTTCGCTGCTTTATTGGATGATGATGGCGGGTTATCGCGTGTTCGGCGTGGGTGAGCACGGCGCGCGCATCGGTCCGGCGCTCAGCGGGCTTTTGACCGGAGTCTTTGTCTATTGGATCGGACGAAACGTTGAAAGATGTAGAGCCGTTGAAGGCCGTGCGCAGAAAGGCGCGGACTATGTCGAGACACAACCTGGCGAATTGGCCCGCTGGAGCACATTGATTTGGTTGTCGAGCCTGGGCGCGATGGTCTTCTCTCGCGGCGCGAGCTTTGACATTGTGGTGACGATGGCCCTGACCGGCACCCTGGCGTGCTTTGTTGTCTGGCTTGTCAGAACCCGGAGCGGTAGCGACGGGGTTAGCGATGGCTCGCCGAACATTCGAAACAATCTGCCTCTCTTTGGCTTCTATGTCTTCGTCGGCATTTCCTTGCTCGCCAAAGGCCTAATCGGGATCGTAATTCCGTTTGGAGTCATCGCAGCGTATTTCCTGTTGCGACGTGAATCACCGCCGCGAACTTTCATCAAGAGCCTGCTTTGGGGGATTCCCCTCACGCTGGCGGTGGCGGGTATGTGGTACGGGCCGATGACGTACCGGCACGGCTGGAAGTTCATCGATGAATTCTTTGTGCAGCATCACTTCGCGCGCTTTCTCTCGAACAAGTATCACCATCCCGAGCCTTTCTATTTTTACGGGCCGGTGCTGGTTGCGTTCTCGATACCCTGGACAATCTTTATGGCAGCCACGTTTGTTTCCGCACGGCGTTGGAAGTGGCGGGGCCAGACAGCGCTCGATCGATTGCGTGTGTTCGCGCTGGTCTGGATTCTCGTCCCCATCGCTTTCTTCTCGTTATCGGGTTCGAAACTTACTGCCTATATTCTTCCCGTTATGCCGGCGATGGCGTTGCTTATCGGCGAACGCGTCACGCGGTTTCTGCGTGAGCCGCGCGGCGACATTCCGATTCGGCTAACGGGCGCGTTCCTGATCGCGTTGGCTGTGTTTGGCGGAAGGTATTTGCTGCGGGGTTTTCCCGTCAGCACGCAAATTGTGATCGCCGCGGCCCTGCCATTAGTGATAGTCGGAGTCGTCGCATTAGTGCGTCCACAAATCCGCAAGACGGTTTTGGTGCTTGCCGCGCTCGCGATGTTCGCCAGTTCGGCAATGGCGCTGAAGTGGGCGGGGCCGATCCTCTCGCGACCAGAATCGGTGCGTGATTTGTTGGTGGCAGCGTCGGCGCGCGGGTACGGTTCGACTCCGGTGGTGCAACTGCACACGCTCGAGCGAACGGCGGAATTCTACGCCTCGGGCCGCATGCCTTATGGCTCGCGCGGCGAGCCCATCAAGTTGGAAGAAGTTGCCGCGGTAGTTGACGCAGCGCGGCGCAACGGCGGTGTGGTGCTGTGCTTCGTGCCGCTGCAATACGCGTCGCAGTTGACGGGCGATCCCAACATTCAAACGGAAGTAATTGGCGACAACACGCGTGCGGCGCTGGTGGTGGTGCGGGTGCGATAGCGCATGCTCAACGGGTCCATGCGACGGCGGGCGACTAAAAACAGACGGTCGTCGGTCACCGGTCATCGGTCGGCTTCGTTTGGTCGTCCGTCATCGGTCAGCTTTGTGAAATCGCAAGTCGCAGGCCTAATCCCGATTTGGTTGCGAGAGTTCCCGACGCGCCAACTGCAAACCCCGAAGCCGAGGCTTGACAGAATCGCAAGTCGCAGGCTTGACTCCGATTTGTTTATTTAACTCTTCAGCAGGTGAAAATAATCCCCTTCTTCGAAATCCCAGACTCCGAGTTTTTCGCCTTGTTCTAACGCCGCGTAAAACCTCATATATGTCAGACTCTGGCGGAACATCCACCGCCACAAGATAATCAGTGGCGCGTTCATGCACGCATCCCAACTCATGTAGCGGTTCCCACATTTTGGTTTCAGGAAACAAAGTAGAAGACTTCTTAGACAACGCAGGGTCGATTAGGATCCAAATAATCAAAGGATGCCGCTTCAAAACGAGCTTCAAGTGCTTCCAAGCCAAACTCTTTCTTATATTGGCGCTCTGAATAAGTCATTGGAATGAGCCATAAGAACCGCACACGAGTCTTACCAATGTTGAACCACTCCAGTTGAGGGCCGTCCAGGTAGGGACGTGAGATCAGACCATAACTGCACTCAGAGCCTGGGAACCATGGGCGTCCAAAATTCACAGTCTCACCCAGCTTCAAGAAGGATCCTGTTCGGTGATAGTGAGCTACGGCCGTTAGCAACTCAACTAAACGCGAACTCTCCTCTGGCGCAAACAGGTGAAGCTCTAGTGGTTGTGGGTCTGAAGGCAAGGACATTCCACAAGTGGCATACGTAAACATCTCTCTTGAGGCTCTCGGTTCGAACATCAGTACTGAGAACGTTTCGGGCAGTTCGAAAACCGGGCCCTTGTGCCATCGAAAGCTCTTTGCGCTAGCGCGCCAACACTCCTCATAATGCCTCTGTATTTCTTGACCGTATTCGCTATTAGAGACCATGTTCCTTTTTCTTTCGTTTTGAATATCCTGACATCTCGCCCCCTTGCCTCCTTTGTTCCGTCTTGGTTGCCTGCTTCATGCGTGATCGATCATTCGCACTGGCTCGACGCTCCTCTGGCGTTTGCTGGTATCCTGGTTGCTCGCCAGTAGCTGGATCACCCTCATAAAAACGTTTGACGAGCGGAGGATCATGATCCGTGGACTCTCCTCCAATTGCCTCGCGATCACTTTTCTTTGGCGTGTCACCGTAATGCTTGCGACGATTGTACGCTTCTCTGGGTCCTTTTGTGATTGCGTCCGCAGTTTTGGATAGTACCTTAACCGTGCTGTTGGCCGCGGTCTTTATAGCCTTAAGAGTTCCCGAGGCGCCGACCTCAACCCCCTTTTTGGTCATGGCGGCGCCGGTCGTAACTCCCCCTATTGCGCCCTTAATTCCGACCGCTGTGCCTCCTACTACAATTGCGACTATGGCGACCGTCTTGACCTTCACCGCAATAGCTATTCCGGTCGCTGCAACGGTTAAGGCCGTTATCACTTCGTGTCCGTCAGGATCTACATAGCGTAGTGGGTTATTGTAGGCGTATTGATATTTGTTTAGAGATTGCGGATTGCTAAGGTCCGCGTAGAACGTTGGGTTGTCCGACGCGTCATCCATAAAGTCGTACAACTCATCCGGACCGCCTGTGAACTCATCTGGTGAAGTAAAGCGACCATGAATCGATGAATAGTACCTCGCCTCGAAGTAATCGAGTCCAGTTTCATTATCCCGCTCTTTCGAGGTGAACTTCTGCCGTGCGCCATCACTGTTCGTGTAGCCTTGTGATGACGACCGAAGACCGCCGACCGACAACAGCTCTTCACCAAACGGCAGATAGTCGTGACGACTGACGTTCGCGAGTGAACCCGTTTGATCGAAGATCATCCGCGGAGTGCCGAGTTGATCCGCCACCAGCCAACGAATCTGGAACGAACTACCGCCTCCTCCGCTGCCACCGGTTCCGTTCGTGGCTGCTTGTCGCAACTCGCGGATGTGTGCCGCTTTGATCGTTGTCGCGTTCAAAGGATCTTCTGAGTAACCTTTGAGCGTCGCATCCGTGTACGAAGGCGTCTGAATGTTCAGGGCCGTTAACGCTTCACCCAATTTCGTCCTCAAATCCCGCACGTCGCTCACACCGATTACATCACCTGTCGACGGGTTCGGCGCCGTTATGGTAGATAAGCCCGCTAAGCTTCTAACGGCGTTGACCGCTGTGCGCAACTCAGTTACGTGAGCGGCTTTCGGAGAAGTTGCATTCGCCGGGTCTTCGCCGTACGACTTGATTGTCGGGTCAGTGGGAAAAGTGACCGCGGCACCCAACACGACATTGCTATACGCTGAAGTGCAGTTGCCCGCACCATTCGCGGCGCAAACTTTATAGAGATATGCGTTCCCGCTCGTTGCCGAGCCATCAGTTATCGTAGTTGATGATGTGGTTCCTACCAACGTGAACGAACCGCCCGTGCCCTGGCGCTCAATACGATAATTACTCGCGCCTGAAGCCGCCGACCAGTTGAGTGTAATGCTCGCGCCACTCGTCGGTGGAGTTGCCGTTAATGCCGAAGGCGCCGCAGCACTGGCGGTTCCTGTCTCGGTCGTAATCAGTAACTGACCACTGCGATAGCCGTATTCTTTCTGTGGATTCGAAGACGCAGTGTTCGCCGCATATTCAGCCACCAGTTCGCCGCCCAACCCATAAACCTGCCACGTTTCCACTCCGCCGACGTTGCGCTTCACGCGACGACCGTCGCCATCGTAGCCGTAGATCCCAGCATCGTAGCTGCCCGCCTGCGTTTCTTTGGTCATCCGATTCTCGGCATCATAAACCCGCGTCACGGCCGCAGCGCTGTAGGTGTCTGTAGTCAGATTGCCGGCGTTGTCGTAACTCATCGTGCCTGTCTGCCCACTCGGAACTTCCAGCCGGTTATTAGTCGTATTCACGGTGAACTGTTTGTTGTTAATTCCTGTGCCCCACGTTTCTCCGGCATTAATCGTGCGATTGCCGTAACGATCGTAGCTGTAGGCTTGGGCAAATTGTGCGGTCCAACTGCCGCCGCCGGCAATGTCCAGGCTTGATTCATTCACTGCGCTTAGTCTGTTCAGCGCGTCATATGTGTAACTGTCCTGAATCAGATATTGGGCTTGGTCGCCATTCTGATTGGGTGGCGGTACCCAGTTTTCCGCGTAGATGAGGTTGCCATTGTTGTCTGTCCCACTGCCGCCCCACACGTGGTTAGTTGAGTAGTACCAGATCAAACGGCCGCGGTTCCAATCCCAGGTGTCATTCACACTACTGACTCGCGTGTCGAACATCTGTCCGCGGCTGTTATAGAACGTCTTGTGATAGAGCGGAGTGGTAGTGCCGTATTGCTCTCTGGCGATCCCGCCCAAGGGAGAATAGCTTATGCCGCTCGCATAGGTTCGTTGTGTTCCGTCGCCCAGATTGCCGGTGAAGGCGAGATGCGTGGCGTCTTTGTCCGCCAGCCTCCCGGCGTTGTCATAGTTGTAGTTCACTACGCGCAATGATGGATAGGTCATCGAAGTGACGTGCCCAGCCAGATCGTAACTGTAGGCCAGCGGATAGCTCTGTGCGCCAAGGGCTTGACTCCCGGCGAGAACTCTCCCCAATGAGTCATAACTGCTGTAGGTGTAAGTCGAGACGATCGAGCTGACCGCAGCCAATCGTCCTTTGCCGTTTGCTATGTTCGGATCATAGTTATAGGTCACGGCGGGTGTGCTATCCGAGTAAGTTCGATTGGTCACGCGATTCAAAGCGTCATAGACGTAAGTCGACACAATGCTGCGGGCATCGGTCTTCGTCAACAGGTTGCCGCTGTTATCGTAACTGTAGCTCACCGTTCCGCTTTCCGGATTCGTTGCCGAGGTCAAACGCCCGAGACTGCTGTAAGAGAAACTGCGCGCCTGGGAACCCTGATCGACGTTAATTAGATTCGAGAGGGCGTCGTACGTGTAACTCGTGGGCTGTGCGGGAGCGCTGGTCGCGCCCAGATTTCCATTGAGGTCAGGCTCATCCACACGGGCGAGTCTTCCCAGGCTATCAGTCATGCTGCGCCGCACCTTCCCGGCCTGATCAGTAACCGTAGTGAACTCTGCGTCGTACGCAGTTATCACAGTGCCGGTCGAAGTCGAGTTAGTGCCCCAGGGCGCGGGCAGACCGGCGCCGCCGAAGGTCTGCACTTCGACTATGCGCCCGCCGTTATCACTCGTGCTGCGCGTCCAACCCATCGTAGATTCGCTGCCCGCGCTCGACGAATAGGCCGCGCGATACGGATTTGAAGTCAACGCATAGGAGTTTAATCCGCTGAATGTATACCGCGTCTGGACTTTTATACCTTGTGTCTCATCGGTTGCACTTTGCGTTGTCGAGTCTTCCAGTTGCCGTGCGAGACGAACGCGGCCGAGCTGGTCGTAGTGCTGGATACTGACTAACTTGCCGTCGCCGAGGGTGTTCAGATCGGAGCGCACGATGACGCGCCGGTTAACGTCTGAGTATTCACTCGCTGTGCGTGTCTCTTCGGGCTTCCCTTCCGCCGCTTTAACTAACGTCGGTCTGCCAAAGACATCGTAGACCGTCAAGGTCGAGACATTGTTGTCGGCGTCGGTTGCGCGAGTGCCGAGACCGGAATAGAAATCGTACTCGCGCGTCTCGGTGCGTTGTATGGCGGTCTGGTAAGCCGACTTGATCTGCGTGGGATAAAGATCGGTAAAGCCGCCGACATTGCTGTAAGTAAACTGCGTCTGAAAGCCGCGCGCATCGGTCTTCAGGATCGGATTTCCATAAGCGTCAAATTGGCTCGACGCTGAGATCGAATTGGCTGAAGAGAGCGGGTTGCTGTAGCCGCCTTTAGTCGAGTCCCAACTAGTCTGTTGAATTGGATTCGCAGTGGTTGAGGCGTTGTCATAGAAGAACTCTGAACGCGAGAAGACACTTGAAGCGCCATCGGCAACTTCGCTTGATTGAATTGCCATTCGCACCTGCGGCGAGAGGGCGTTGCTGTACTCGTTCGTATTGTTCGTCAGGTAGTCTGAAGCATCCGGCGTTGAGTTGTAGTATGAATTCGTAGTGACGCGTTTTACGGTTGCGCCGGCGGGAATGCCGGTGACCACACCATAACCATCGTGAGGCACGGTGTTGTAATTCACCCAATCGTACTCGGCAATGTGAGTGACATTGCCGTTCTTGTCATAGTTATAGTCCTTGATGCTTGTTATGTCGTATTGACCCTGAGCGTTTTTGAGCGTAGTGAATACGGTCTTTGCGTACGGATTGATGCCCGCCCGGTTCAAGTTTGAGCCGAAGGGATAATTAGTCCGCCACAGGGTTTCGACCATCGTTCCGTCGGGACGTTCGCTTTTGAAGACAGGGTTGAAAGGTGGATTCCCATCAGCGCCCGGTATCGAACCAAAAGAGTAGTCCTTTGTGACACCGTTGTCCGGACCAGTGGTTTGCGCGATGCTGATCCCGCCAGGCACACAACAGACGCCGTCGTATGAAAAAGTCCATGTTTCGGTAGTGCAAGTTTCCGTCGCTGGATTGCAGGGCGTGTTGCTTACACCGCCCGACAGATCATCTTCCAGCCGATACACCAGGTCTTTGCGCAGAGGGTAATTCAACAAAACGGTCTTAGCTTCAGTATCGGAATAAGGGGCTCCCTCACCCAGCGAGTATTGGTAGCTGGCCTTAACGCCCGAAGGCAATGTTACCGAGCTAACTTCGCCCCAGTAGGCGTTGTCATAGCCGAACTGATAAGAAAGGCCGCCGCTCTGCGCAGGCAAGTCGATCTCAGTCACGCTCTCAACCCCCGGCGAATAAAAGAACGAACCCATCCAGACATCGCTCGGATTCGCGTAGTAGCCTTTGTTTCCGCCCGAGTAGCCCCGCTTGATTGTCCAGACCAGCTCAGTCAATTGCCCGTCTTCATCATTCCTCCAGGCGTGAACATAATCATCACCGGTCAGGTCGTTCTCCAGGACGATGTAGCGGTTCATCTGGTCGACGATCTTCGTGGCGGGATGGCTGTTGTAGGTTATGTTTTGGATCTCGATGTAGTTGTTATTGCGATCATAGATTCGTTGAAACGCGGTGCCGCCGCCCGTCACTCTGCCACCGTCCGAGAGAAAAAGAGTCCAGGGGTTGTTTGTCGGGTCATTATCAGAGTCATGCTGGACGTCGAGGCGTAAGAAAGTTCCGTCGGCGCTGTAGTAAGTGATCGGTCCATACCAAAATGGCGCGTCGCCCTGGCAAGCAGTGTTGAGCCAACCGTCTGGCCGGGCTCTAAAGAAATCGTCGCCCTGACCATCATTGGCGCCTTGGGGTCTGAATACGTGGACACTGCCATCGGGGAACTTCATCCTTAGTTTCCAGACATACGTCTCTGCGGGATCGCCTACGATGCAATATTGAGGATGGTAATTGTCAAAGCGATTGACGAGTTCAAACTCGTACTTAAAACCATATCGCCATCCTCCGTCCTCGCTTGCTTTCAGCTCTGTGGTATAGGGCCCTTCTGGATAGCGGCCATCAAAGTAAGTGAAAGTGTCGAATATCTTGCTGTCATAGAACAGGCCAATTCCCGCCGTAAGTCCGCCCCGGCTCGGCGGCAGCGACGCCAGCGGGATGCTAAGCATTAGATTGCCGTTCTTGGTGTTAATCGTCTCGATGTTACTCACGGCATAAGAAGCCCCCGGATAGAAACCTCTGTTGCGCGTACCGTCCTGGCCGTAAACGCTGCTGATCCCCCAAAACAGAATACAACTCAAGAGCAACGTCGTACGACCAGTGACGATCGAGATTGGCCTCTCTGGTCTCGTCTTGAGGACCTTCATGTTGTTGACTCCTCTTGGTTTTTTACTAGCCATCGATCCCTCTAACCTACCAAACCAGAATAGACGTTTGTCCTTTATGGTGTTCCGAAGAGTCCGTCCGCTAGTTTTTGACCATGAGCAACGGACGCGATCGACAGCTCAAAGACGCTGGAGCCGTTTTCGAGACGCTTAATGCGCCTGGGCATCTGTTGATCTGAGGCGCGCCGCCAATCGGTGATCTGAACCTCGACATTGATCGCCTGCCCATCACGCATCATTGTGTAGCGCACGTACTCAAGCAGTTTGGTTTGTGAGTTGAAGAGGAAGAGTTTGGTCTGAGGGCGGACTTCAGAGCCTGTTCTTAGCGGGTCGGTAAGCTGGTAGATGTCATAGAAAGGTCCTGCGTAGTCGGCCCTAGTGCCATCGTCGGTGCGGAAGTTTGAGCCCAGGTGCCGGGAAGTCGCTTCGCCCATCTGGCTGGTAAAGAAACGCTCCGCGCTATCATAGAATAGCGTCTCCAATAAGCCTTTTTCCGGCGAGTCAATCTGCCGATTGCCAATTACTTTTTCTCCATCAAAACTCAGAGTGCGCTGGTCCGCGCCGCGCTGCAAAGCAATGAAAAGGCGACCGGGCAATTCCCATACGAGCGTGATTGGCACGTGCTGGGACGTGCCCGCAAAGGTTACATTCCCTTGAAGAGTCACTCGCTCCTTGCCCGGCTTTGCCAGACGATCGCCAAGTGCATCCAGCTGCCATCGCATCGGCGTAATCAACCGCCCAGGATGCACGTAGGTAGTCTTGACGGCGGTACCCCCGGTTCGCTCCGCAGTCCCAGTGGATTCTTTTCGAGATGAATCTACGACCACTCGCGTCTTCAGAACGCCTGGTCGACTGTTCGTCTTAGCAGACGCGAGGACAAAAATGCCCAATGCGCCCCCCACGACAGACAACAGCACCATGGCCACGGTCCGTTTTCGTTTGCTTGTCATCGTTTGTTCCTTTCTTTGAAACTTCGATCACCTTTTCTCGTCGGCCCCATCAAACTACTGCAAACTCAGCAGCACCAGAATCTTTCCCGAACCTTTTTCGAGTGGCTCGAGTGCCTTGCCGATGATCGTGCCCGGCATATGCATTGATCGGCCGCCGAGTTGAATCGGTTCGGACTTCATCGCTACTCCGGGCACGTCGCTGGTCACCAGCAGATCGCCGATGTGGATCGCGCTACGTGATGCGTCTACCTGAACGAGCACGCGGCCGGTGGTTGCGACCAGGACTTTGCCTGCGCCGCTTTCACCGAGCGCGATGCCCGGCTGTTCAGAGATCACTCCGGCCACACGTGTGTCGTAGGCTTGTGAAGAAGCAATGACTTGATTTGATTTGTTACTGTCGAGGACGACGACTGTGGCGGTAGCGAGTGGCTCGGACGTGGGAACCCATTCGGCGACGTCCTGGTACTTCGCTGCAATGTTGCCATCGACTGTCAGATTGCCGGTAATTTTGCCGTTGCCGGAGACGTGAAGCTTCTCAGTTGGTGCAATGCCGATACCGACGTTGCCGGAGGTGTAATTGATATTGCTGCCAGTTGTCGTCCACTGGCTGCTGGTGATGGAAGAACTGTCAAACGTAACCTTCTTTGTCCCTACATCGAAGGTAACGTTGGTGCCACCAGTACCCGCAAAACGAACTGCGTCGCTATTCGAGGCCGCAGAGAATTGCGTTGTGCCTGATGCATTTGCAACGTTCTTGAAGATGAACTGATCCGATCCTTTGTCATTATTGGTGACTGTTACCGTTCCGCTACTTCCCCCTCCCGTCAGACCTGTCCCCGCAGTGACGCCAGTGATCGTTCCGCCGCCACCTCCCCCCGATGCCGCAGTGGTCTGCACGGTGCCATCAGGGAATTTGAACCCACCGGAGGTTGAACGAACCTCGCCGGCTACTTCGAGCTTGGATCCCGGCGTAGTCGTGCCGATGCCGACGTTGCCGCTTTGTAAAACCGTCGTCGCAGTGATGGGCGTACCGGAGTTGTAAACGTCCAAATTGTAACTGTTGTTGGTTGCGGTTCTTAATGCCCAGTATCCTTCACTGCCAGCATAGTTTGCATTTGAAGCGGCGACCGCACCTGAGAAGACGGTATTAGTTTGGGCAGACGAACTATAGATCGACCCAGCCACTTGTAGTCTTGCCACCGGACTCGTTGTACCGATGCCGATCTTACCTGTGCTGTCGATTGCCATTGCATCGGTAAAGGTAATGGCGTTTCCCGCCGTGCCGGAAGCGGCTACCTCCCACAAGTGCCCGCCATTATACTGCTGATAATTGGAAGCCTTATCAGTTGAGATGTATTTCCACCCACTAGCATCGTAGTAGGCGTTTAGAGAAAGGTTCCAAGAATTTCCTGCTCCTCGGGTGGTTGCTCCAAACCACGTTGCGTTTCCTCCTAATTGCAAGGCGGTCAAGGAAGGATAATGGGCCAATATGCTTGTAGTGCCGATGCCGACGTTGCCGGTGGAGGTAAT
>Ga0070704_100001675_pt1 | contig 12033 bp, 7 predicted proteins | sample KBSK5252metaG_FD_65467 | JGI IMG/M metagenome (GOLD analysis project Ga0070704, IMG submission 65467) | Corn, switchgrass and miscanthus rhizosphere microbial communities from Kellogg Biological Station, Michigan, USA - KBS K5-25-2 metaG | ecosystem: Host-associated > Plants > Roots >... | reverse complement strand
GCGCGCATCCAGCTCACCGGCCGCGACAGGAACGCGAGCGGCGACATCAGCACGGTCGGAAAACCGAGCACCAGCGACGCGAAATTTGCGCCGATGAGCCCGAGGTCGTGGTACAGCGGCAGCCAGCTCACGAACACGTCTTGCGGGTTGGCGTTCACCGCGGCGCCCATGGCGCGCACGTTGGCCATCAGGTTGGCGTGCGAAAGCACCACGCCCTTCGGGCTGCCGGTGCTGCCGGAGGTGTATTGCAGAAAGCCGATATCGCCCGGCTTGCCCCGAACGGGCGCGAATCCCCCGGCGCTACCTTCTAGGTCGGCGGGCACGAGCACGGTGCGCAGCGACTCCACTTGCGCGCGCAGGAGCCAGGCGAGCGCCTTCGCCTCAGGAACCGTGATCATGATCGTGGCGCCGGCACTCTTCAGGATTCCTACGTGGCGCGTCATGTGATCTTCGATGGTCGTCAGCCGCGCGGGCGGATACAGCGGCACCGGGACACCGCCGGCGAGAAGAACGCCGTAGAACGAGTACAGGTATTCCTTGCAGGTCGGCAGCATGATCGCCACCATCTGACCGGGCTGCAGGCCGGCTTGCGTGAGTTGTGCTGCGTAGCCCAACGCGCTTTCCCACAGCGCGCGGTACGTGAGCGGGAACTCCTGCGTTTCCTCATACATGAACACGGTCAGCCGGTCGGGCTGGCGTTCGACGTGGTATTCGAGCGCCTCGGTAAGCGTGCGCGCCTGCGTTTCGGAGGGCGCCCGCACGCCCTCGTTCTGCACCAGGCTCGCGACGCTCGTATCGGCTGCGCGCGGCGCGTGACCGGCGCTCGACATCAGGAAGCGGAGGAGGTCGCGCGGCGTCTCGCTCGTCGCGAGCGCCTGCTCGGGCAGGCTGGTCGAGAATTCGCGCTCGAGGCGCAGCACGAGCTCGACGCGCGCAAGGCTGTCGAGCCCGAGGTCCTTTTCGAGCGAGCTGTCGAGCGCGATCTCGGGGAGGGCGCTGTGCGGCCGTGCTTCACGCGTGACCGCGGCGACGACTGCGAGCACCTGGCTCGCATCGATGGGGGTGGAGACTGTCGGGGCGAGCGCCGGCTTCATGCGCCCGGCGAGTGTACACTCGTCACCGCATGTCGATCGAAGCGCTGCAGCAGGTGTCGCTGTGCCGCGGGCTCGACCGGGCGGCCGCCGAGCGCCTGAGCTCGGTCGCGCGCGAGGTGTCGTTTCTGAAGGGCGCGCAGCTCGTGCGCCAGAATGGGCCGGCGCGCGGCGCGTTTCTGATCCGCAGTGGAACCGTCGAGGCGAGAGTCGCGCTGCCGGGCGGCGGCTCGCTCGCGGTCGCGGAGCTGCGCGACGGCGACGTGTTCGGCGAGATGGCGCTGATCGAGCGCGGCGTTTGCACCGCGAGCGTTTTCGCATCGAGCAACGTCGCGGGGTGGTTCATCGGCGGCGATGATTTCCGCGCGATGGTGGCGAGCCGCGAGCCGGTCGCGCTCGAGATCCAGCGCGCCATCACGCATAACCTCGCAGCGAAATTGCGCGTGCTGAACGCCAAGGTGCGCGAGCATGCCGCGCAGGAAGACCGGCCGGTCCGCGAGGCTGCGCCGCAAGCCGATCCGCTCGCTGGCGTTGCGCGCACCCGCCGCGCTTCGTTCGACTGGCGCCGGTTCCTGCCGCTGCTCTCCTTCTTCGACGGCTTCGACGAGGACGAGACCGATGAGTTCGTCGCCGACGCGCAGGCGCTCGAGCTTGGGCGCGGCGCGTGGATTTTCGCGCAGGGCCAGCCTGCGCAGTTCTGCTATCTCGTCGTGCGCGGCGCGATCGAGGTGCTCGCGCAAAAGGACGCCCGCGAGCGCCGCATCGGGATCGCGGGACCCGGCGAGCTGATCGGCTACCTTGCGGCGCTCGAAGGCGCGGCGCATGCAGCGAGCGCGCGCGTGCGCGAGCCGGCGCTGCTGCTCGAAATTCCACGCAGTGCTTTCCTGGCGTTCTTCAACGGCGGTTCAGGGACTTCGGTGAGCCTGCAGCACGCGATCCACCGCAGCCTGCTGCGCTCGCTCGGGCGCACCAATACGCAGCTGACGCGGTTGATCAGCGATGCGCGCCTGGGTGCTGCGCATCGCGAGGTCGCAGCGCTCGAGACCACGCTGCACGGGCAGCTCTGGACCGTCGTTCCGCCTAGTCCAGAAGCCGCACGGTAACCTGCGGCCGCCCGCCGCGGATCTCGGCGAAGAGCACGCCGTATTCCGGAAGCTCCACCCAGGCGGCGGTGTCGCTCGTCAGCGGTTCGGATGCGACGATGATGGAATCGGCGTTCTCGGCCCCGCCGATCATCTTCCATTCCCCGTCGTGCATCGCGTAGTCGCGGCCGAGCGTGTACCAGAGGGACAGGAAATTCAGGTTCGCCTCGTGCATCTTCGACGGATCGTCGGCGCGGTAGCAGCCGAAATCGAAGCAGTAGCGCAGCGCGACGAGCTGCCGGCCGTTGGTGATGAACAGGTTGACCGAGGACGCGAGCGCGATGTCGAGCCGCGCGCGCACGTCGCGCAGGATCTCGAGCGTGCGCTGGATGGCGCCGAACGCGCTCGACTGGTCGAGGCCCGCATGCGGGTCGGCGAGCTGGGAGAGGAACACGGCATAGATCCACTCGCTGTCCGTCGTGCCGTGGATCTGCGCGAGGTACTCGGGCTTCACGTGCGCGGCCAACAGCGGTTTCATGCGCTCGAAGCCGGCCAGGTCGCCGTTGTGCGCGAGCACCAGCGGCACTTCGCCGAAGTGGAATGGGTGCACGTTCTGCAGCGCAATCTCGACGCGCGTGGAATAGGCCACGCCGCGCACATGCGCCAGCAGGCAGGTCGAGCGAATCTTGTGCGCCAGGTTCTGCAGGTTGCGATCGAACACCGGCAGCGCGAGCGAGTAGTAGGCAAACGGACGCTGCGGGTCGTTGCTCTGCGGATCCCACGCGCGCAGGCCGAACCCGGCGAGGTTCAGCATGTTCAGCATCCGGGGCATCGTGCTCTGCCGGACCAGGGCCGAATCCGGACGGAACAGCAGGTTGTCGAGCAGCACCGGCTGCCCGAGGTAGAGGAGCGCGCGGCACATGGCGCGAGTGGCCGAACTATTTCTGCTCGTCGGTCCGGTCGGTCGCCGGCGGCGGCGTGCGCGAGAACGCCGCAATTTGCGAGCGCACCTCCGGCGTCATGGCGATCTTCACTGAGTCGAGCGACGCGCGCAGCTGGTCGAGGCTGCGAGCGCCGATGATCGGCGCGGTGATCGCGGGATGCGCGCCGACCCACGCCACCGCCGCGCTCATCGGATGCCAGCCGCGTTCCTTGCAGAAGTCGACGAATTTCGCGGCGGTCTCGTGCATCCACTCGTCGCTGTAGCGGGCCTTGTACATCTTGTTGGTGGTGTGGCGTCCGGTCGCGCCGGCTTGCAGGTAGCGGCCGGAAAGGAGGCCGCCCCCTGCGGGGCTGTAGGCCACCACGCCGACGCCGTTCGCCTGCGCCATCGGCAGAAGCTCGACCTCGGCCTGGCGCTTCACCAGGCTATACATCGGCTGGATGACCTGCAGCGGCGCCCAGCCGTTGCGTTGCTGGTAGCCGAGCGCGGCCTGCGTCTGCCAGGCGGAATAGTTGCTGAGCGCCGGATAGAGAACCTTGCCGGAGCGCACCACGTCCTCCAGCGAGCGCATGTGCTCCTCGAGCGGCGCATGCGCGTCGTAGTGATGCAGGAACAGCACATCGATGCGGTCGGTGCCAAGGCGTTTCAGGCTCGCCTCGACCGCGCGGCGCACGTGGCGGCGATTCGCGCCGCGCGCATTGACATCCTTGCCCGTAGGGTTGAAGCATTTGGTCGCGATGACCAGCTCGTCGCGGTGGCCGCGGATCAGCTCGCCGAGGATCTCTTCCGATTTTCCGGCGTTGTACTGGTCGGCGGTGTCGAAGAAGTTGATGCCGGCGTCGCGCCCGGCGTGGTACATGCGCGCTGCCTCGGCGGCGTCGGCATCGCCGCCGAAAGCCATGGTGCCGAAGCAGAGAGGGGAAACCTGTAGACCGGTGCGGCCGAGCGGGCGATAGTTCATGCCGGTGAAGTTTACCTGTCCTGCGTAGCTTGACCGCAGTCAAGAATCGTCAAGTGCCGCGTGCCGGATAATAAGCACAGCGATGAAAGGCAAAGGAAAAGTCCGCTCGACGCCGAAAGGCAGGGCCGTCGATCCCCGGGCTCTGGAGGAAGTGCGCGCGCTGCTCGGTGCGGAGCCGCGCCGGCGCGACCTGCTGATCGAACACCTCCACAGGATCAGCGACCGCTACGGCCATCTGGCGGCGGCGCATCTCGCCGCGCTTGCGCAGGAGATGCGACTCGCGCTCACCGAGGTGTACGAGGTCGCAACCTTCTATCACCACTTCGACGTGGTGAAGGAAGGCGAGACACCGCCGGCCGCGCTCACGGTGCGGGTTTGTGATTCGATCGCCTGTGAGTTGGCGGGGTCCGAGGCGTTGCTGGCCAAGCTGCCTGCGATTCTTGGACGGCAAGTCCGTGTGCTGCACGCTCCTTGCGTCGGCCGCTGCGAGGTCGCGCCCTGTGTGGTGGTGGGACAGAACCCCATCGGCAATGCAACCGTCGAAGCCGTCCGCAAAGCCGTCGCTTCGAACGAGACCTCCTGTACAACGACCCGCTACGTCGACTTCGCCGCGTACAAGAAGGCGGGCGGCTACCGGCTGCTCGCCGCTTGCCTCGCCGGCAAGCACACGCGCGAGGGGATGACCAAGATCATGGAAGACTCGGGGCTGCGCGGGCTGGGCGGCGCGGGCTTCCCGGTCGGCCGCAAGTGGAAGAGCGTCGCCGCCGAGCCCGAGCCGCGCCTGATGGCGGTGAACATCGACGAGGGCGAGCCGGGCACCTTCAAGGACCGCTGGTACCTCGAGCGCGATCCGCACCGCTTTCTCGAAGGCATGCTGGTCGCCGCGTGGGCGGCCGGTGTCAGCGAGGTCTACATCTACTTGCGGGACGAGTACGCGGGCTGCCGTGCGATTCTCGAAAAAGAGCTGGCTCGGTTGAAGAAGAATCCGCCGTGTGCGCTGCCGCCGATCCACCTGCGGCGCGGCGCCGGCGCCTATATCTGCGGCGAAGAGTCGGCGATGATCGAGTCGATCGAGGGCAAGCGCGGCATGCCGCGCCTGCGCCCGCCGTACGTCGCGCAGGTGGGACTGTTCGGCAGGCCGACGCTCGAGCACAACATGGAGACGGTGTACTGGGTGCGCGAGATCGTGGAGAAGGGCGCGCCGTGGTTCGCCGGCCAGGGCCGCAACGGCCGCAGCGGGCTGCGCTCGTTCTCGGTATCGGGAAGGGTGAAGAAGCCCGGCGTGCACCTCGCGCCCGCGGGGATCACGATCGTCGAGCTGATCGACGAGTACTGCGGCGGGATGCTCGACGGCCACACGTTCTACGGCTACCTGCCGGGCGGCGCCTCGGGCGGGATCCTGCCCGCGTCGAAGGGCGACATTCCGCTGGATTTCGATACGCTGCAGCCGCACGGCTGCTTCATCGGCTCTGCGGCGATCGTCATTTTTTCGGATCGCGATCAAGCGGCAAAAGCGGCGGTCAACCTGATGAAGTTCTTCCACGACGAATCCTGCGGCCAGTGCACCCCGTGCCGCGTGGGCACGGCGAAGGCGCTCAAGCTGATGCAAGCGCGCAAGTGGAACCAGCCGTTGCTCGGGGAGCTTTCCCAAGCCATGATGGACGCTTCGATCTGCGGCCTGGGACAGGCGGCCCCGAACCCGGCGCTGACCGTAATGAAGTATTTTCCTCAAGAGGTCGGTTGAGATGGAACGCGTAACCACCCAGCAGCTCGCGATGATGCCGATCGAGTTCACGCTCAACGGCAAGTCGGTGATCGGCCGACCGGACGAGACGATCCTCGAGTGCGCGAAGAAGAACGGCGTCGAGATCCCGCACCTTTGCTACAAGCCCGGCCTGCGCGCGGACGGCAACTGCCGCGCCTGCGTGGTCGAGATCAAGGGCGAGCGTGCGCTCGCCCCTTCCTGCTGCCGCTACCCGAAGGCGGGCATGGAGGTCACCACCAACAACTCGCGCGCGGTGCTGTCGCAGAAGATGGTGCTCGAGCTGCTGCTCTCCGACATGCCCGAGACCGCGTACACGCGGGACAACGAGCTCGATGTCTGGGCGAAGAAACTGAGCGTGGGCAAGCCACGCTTCGAGTCGAGGAGGCAGGCGAAGGCGGACCTGTCGCACCCGGCGATCGCGGTCAACCTCGACGCCTGCATCCAGTGCACCCGCTGCCTGCGCGCGTGCCGCGAGGAGCAGGTGAACGATGTCATCGGCTACGCGTTCCGCGGCGAGCACTCGAAGATCGTGTTCGACTTCGACGATCCGATGGGCGCGAGCACCTGCGTTGCCTGCGGCGAGTGCGTGCAGGCGTGCCCGACCGGCGCGCTGATGCCCGCGCGCGAGATGGGCTTGGAGACCATCGACAAGACCGTCGATTCGGTCTGTCCTTTCTGCGGCGTCGGCTGCCTGCTGACCTATCACGTCAACACGAAGCAGAACGTCATCAAGTTCGTCAACGGCAAGGACGGCCCGTCCAACCACAACCGCCTGTGCGTCAAGGGACGCTACGGCTTCGACTACGCGGCGCACCCGCAGCGCCTGACCAAGCCGCTGATCCGCAGGCCGGGCTTCCCGAAGACCGCGCACTTCAAGACCGATCCGGCGAACTGGTCCGAAGTGTTCCGCGAGGCAAGCTGGGAAGAAGCACTCGAGCTTGCCGCCTCCGGCCTGAAAAAGATCCGCGAGCAGGATCGCTATGCGCTCGCCGGCTTCGGCTCGGCCAAGGGCTCGAACGAGGAGGCGTACCTGTTCCAGAAGCTGGTGCGCACCGGCTTCGGCACCAACAACGTCGATCATTGCACGCGCCTGTGCCACGCCTCGTCGGTGGTGGCGCTGCTCGAGGGCATCGGCTCGGGCGCGGTCTCCAACCAGGTGAACGACGTCGAGAACGCCGAGGTGATCTTCCTGATCGGCGCCAACCCGACGTCGAACCACCCGGTAGCCGCGACCTGGATGAAGAATGCGGCGAAGCGCGGCGCGAAGCTGATCTACGCCGATCCGCGGCGCGGCGATCTCTCGCGCCACGCCTGGCGCATGCTGCAGTTCAATGCCGACACCGATGTCGCGCTGCTGAACGCGATGATCCACACGATCATCGACGAGAACCTGGTCAATGAATCCTTTGTAAAGGACCGCACGAGCGGATTCGACGCACTCAAGGAAAACGCAAAGAACTACTCGCCGGAGAAGATGGCGCCGATCTGCGGCATCCCGGCCGAAACGATCCGCGAGTGCGCGCGCGCCTTCGCCACCTCCAAGGGCTCGATGATCCTGTGGGGAATGGGGATCTCGCAGCACGTCCACGGCACCGACAACGCGCGCTGCCTGATCGCGCTGTGCCTGATGACCGGCCAGGTCGGCAAGCCCGGCTCGGGGCTGCACCCGCTGCGCGGCCAGAACAACGTGCAGGGCGCGTCCGACTCGGGCCTGATTCCGATGATGTACCCGGACTACCAGCGCGTCGCCACGCCGGAGGCGAAGGCGCGCTTCGAGAAGTTCTGGGGCGCCGAGCTCGACCCGAAGCCCGGCCTCACCGTGGTCGAGATCGTCAACGCGGCGTACGACGGCAAGATCCGCGGCATGTACATCATGGGCGAGAACCCGGCGATGTCCGACCCCGACGTCGACCACGCGCGCGCCGGCATGGCGAAGCTCGAGCACCTGGTGGTGCAGGACATCTTCCTCACCGAGACCTGCTACCTCGCCGACGTGGTGCTGCCGGCCACCGCGTGGCCCGAGAAGACCGGGACCGTGACCAACACCGACCGCATGGTGCAGCTCGGTCGCAAGGCGATCGAGCCGCCGGGCGAGGCGCGAGAGGACTTCTGGATTCTGGTGGAGCTCGGCCGGCGCCTGGGCCTGGATTGGAAGTACCAGCACCCGAAGGAAGTCTTCAACGAGATGCGCGGCTGCATGGACTCGATCCGCGGCATCACCTGGGAGCGCCTGGAGCGCGACTCGTCGGTCACCTATCCATGCGAGAACGAGGGCGACGCCGGTACGCCCGTGGTCTTTACCGAGGTGTTCCCGACCCCGACCGGGCGCGCGAAGTTCGTCCCCGCGGACCTGATCCCGGCGGACGAGCGGCCCGACAGCGAGTACCCGATGGTGCTCATCACCGGGCGCCAGCTCGAGCACTGGCATACCGGCGCGATGACGCGGCGCTCCGGCGTGCTCGACGCGATCGAGCCGGAACCGGTCGCTTCGCTGCACCCGCTGGAAATCGAGAAGCTGGGAATCAAGGCGGGAGACGTCGTCACGGTCGAATCGCGCCGCGGCAAGATTGCGCTGTATGCGCGCGCGGACGCAGGCACGCCGCGCGGCGCGGTGTTCATTCCGTTCGCGTTCTACGAAGCGGCGGCGAACCTGCTGACCAATCCGGTGCTCGATCCGTTCGGCAAGATCCCCGAGTTCAAATATTGCGCGGTGCGCGTGACGAAAGGCGGCAAGCGGCCCGGCGACCCCGGGTACGGCAAGGGCCGTTCGCTTGCCCAGCTCTACAGCTAACCAACGCAACCAGGAGACTATGTAATGCCGTCGGACATCGAGATCGCGCAGGCAGCAAAGCTGCAGCGCATTTCCAAGATTGCGCAGGAGAGGCTCGGCATTCCCGATGAGCACATCGAGCCCTTCGGACACTACAAGGCGAAGATTTCGCTGCCGTATCTCGACTCGCTGAAGGACCGCAAGGACGGCAAGCTGATCCTCGTGACGGCGATGACCCCGACGCCCGCGGGTGAAGGGAAGACGACGACGACGGTGGGCTTGGGCGACGCGCTCAACCATATCGGCAAGAAGGCGGTCATCTGCCTGCGCGAGCCGTCGCTCGGACCGGTGTTCGGCATGAAGGGCGGTGCGGCGGGCGGCGGCTACGCCCAGGTCGTGCCGATGGAAGACATCAACCTGCACTTCACCGGTGACTTCAACGCGATCGGCCTCGCGAACAACCTGCTGGCGGCGACGATCGACAACCACATCCACCACGGCAACGCGCTCGGCATCGACGTGCGCCGCATCGCATGGCGCCGCGTGATGGACATGAACGATCGCGCGCTGCGCGACATCGTGGTGTCGCTCGGCGGTACCGCGAACGGCTACCCGCGGCAGGACGGATTCGACATCGTCGTCGCTTCCGAGATCATGGCGATCTTCTGCCTCGCGACGTCGCTCGACGACCTGAAAAAGCGGCTTGGCAACATCGTCTGCGCGTACACGCGCGAGGGAAAGCCGGTTTTTGCGCGCGATCTGAAGGTGCACGGCGCGATGACGGTGCTGCTGAAGGACGCGCTGCCGCCGAACCTGGTGCAGACGCTCGAGAACAATCCCGCGTTCATCCACGGCGGTCCGTTCGCCAACATCGCGCACGGCTGCAATACGGTGATCGCGACGAAGGCTGCGTTGAAGCTGGGCGACTACGTCGTGACCGAGGCCGGCTTCGGCGCCGACCTGGGCGCCGAAAAGTTCGTTGACATCAAGTGCCGCAAGAGCGGGATTCGTCCCTCGGCGGTCGTGCTCGTCGCAACGATCCGGGCGCTCAAGTTCCATGGCGGTGTCGACCTGAAGGAGCTGAACAAGGAAAACCTGGCGGCGCTCGAGAAGGGCATCGCGAACCTCGAGCGCCATGTCGACAACGTGCGCAACCACTACGGCTTGCCGTGCGTCGTCTCGATCAACCGTTTCACCGCCGACACCACAGCTGAAATCGATCTGCTGAAGAAGAAATTCTCGAGCAAGGCGCCGGTCGTGCTGGCTACCCACTGGGGTGACGGCGGCAAGGGGGCCGCGGAACTTGCACGCACGGTCGTCGAGCTGATCGAGAAGGGACCGTCGAACTTCAAGTTCGTCTACGACGAGGCGCAGCCGCTGTGGGACAAGATCGAGGCGATCGCGACCAAGATTTACGGCGCGAAAGAAGTGACCGCGGACGCCAAGGTGCGCAACCAGATCAAGGCGCTGCAGGACGGGGGCTACGGGCACTATCCGGTTTGCGTGGCGAAGACGCAGTACTCGTTCTCGACCAACCCGCAGGCGAAAGCCGCGCCGAGCGGCCACACGATCAACGTGCGCGAAGTGCGGCTTGCCGCAGGCGCCGAATTCGTCGTCATGGTTTGCGGCGACATCATGACGATGCCGGGGCTGCCGAAGGTTCCCTCGGCGGAGAAGATCGACCTCATCGACGGCAAGGTCGTCGGACTGTTCTAGGCCCTAGAATACGCGGCGGAGGAGGAGCCCGATGGAAGAGTGGATGACCCAGGCATTCTGGGTCGGCCTGGCGAAGATCATCGGCGTCAACATCGTGCTGTCGGGGGACAACGCGGTCGTGATCGCGCTGGCCGCCCGGTCGCTGCCGCCGAAGCAGCAGAAGCTGGCGATCTTCTGGGGTGCGGGGGCGGCGGTCCTGCTGCGCGTAATTCTCACCATCTTTGCGGTGAAGCTGCTCGCGCTTTCCTGGCTCAAGATCATCGGCAGCCTGCTGCTCTTCTGGATCGGCATCAAGCTGCTCGTGCCGGAGGAGCCAGGCGACGACGTGAAAGCGAGCGACAACCTGATCGCTGCGATCAAGACCATTCTCATCGCCGACCTCGTGATGAGCCTGGACAACGTCATCGCCGTCGCGGCAGCGGCGGGCGGAAGTCTCACGCTGCTGATCCTCGGTCTCGCGATCTCGATTCCGCTCGTCATCTTCGGCGCAACGCTGCTGGTGAAGCTGATGGATCGTTTCCCGATCATCATCACGCTCGGCGCGGCGCTGATCGGCCTCGTCGCCGGCGAGATGATCGTCACCGATCCCGTGGCCATCGGTTGGATGAAGGAGCACGTCGCTGCGGTCCACTTCGACGGTGACAAGCCGAAACTGCTTGGCATGAGCCTGGAGCTGCTGTGCGGCGCGATCGGCGCGGTCATCGTCGTTGTGTGGGGCCTGTGGCTCGCGAGGCGCCAGGCCGCCCGGCTCGAGGCCGGGACTGCAAACGAGGCGCAGCCGCCGAACTCTTGATCGCGATCAAGGTCTACCCGTCTGAATGGCAACGAAAATCGGCGGGGTAGAAGCAGGGAGTAGGAGCACTGCGTTCGAACGGTGCGTCTCCGTGTAGCGCTCCACAAAGGAGGAGTCATGAAACGCAGGATCCATGCAGCGATCGCGCTCGCCGCAGTGCTGGGCGCGATTCCCACGGCGCAGGCGTGGGAGCCCACCAAGACGGTCGAGTTCGTCGTTCCGGCGGGAACCGGCGGCGGCGCCGACCAGATGGCGCGCGTCGTGCAGTCGATCGTCGCGAAGCACAACCTGATGAAGCAATCGATGGTGGTCGTGAACAAGGCCGGCGGCGCGGGGGCAGAAGGGTTTCTTGACGTCAAGGGTGCGAAGGGCGACCCCCACAAGATCGTCATCACGCTGTCCAATCTGTTCACCACGCCGCTCGCGCAGAATACGCCGTTCAATTGGCGCGACCTCACGCCGGTACAGATGCTGGCGCTCGACCAGTTCGTGCTGTGGGTGAATGCCGATACGCCGTACAAGACGGCCAAGGAGTACCTGGACGCGGCCAGGGCGCGCTCGGGTGAAGGCGTCGCGACGCGCGCCGGAGAAGCGGTGAAGACGCGCTCCGGCGAAGCGGTGCAGGTGAAAGGCGCCGGAGCCGCGGCGCGCTTCAAGATGGGAGGCACGGGCGCCAAGCAGGAAGACCAGATCATCACCGCGGCGATCGAGCAGCGCACCGGCGCGAAGTTCACGTATATCCCGTACAAGGGAGGCGGTGAAGTGGCCGTGCAGTTGGTCGGCAAGCATGTCGATTCGACGGTGAACAACCCGATCGAGGCGGTGGCGCAGTGGCGCGCCGGCAAGCTGCGCCCGCTGTGCGTGTTCGATCCGAAGCGCATGCCCTACAAGACCAAGGTCACGACCACGATG
>Ga0070704_100001674_pt1 | contig 12035 bp, 12 predicted proteins | sample KBSK5252metaG_FD_65467 | JGI IMG/M metagenome (GOLD analysis project Ga0070704, IMG submission 65467) | Corn, switchgrass and miscanthus rhizosphere microbial communities from Kellogg Biological Station, Michigan, USA - KBS K5-25-2 metaG | ecosystem: Host-associated > Plants > Roots >... | reverse complement strand
CCTGAACTTCGCGACCGGCGAGCGCACCAATCTGCAGAAACCCAACTGGCGGCCGCGCTACACGCAGTACGAGGACTCGATCGTCATCGAGCGTCCCGACACGGCCAGGCCCGAGACGCCGGCGCAGCGGCGCCGGATCGCGGACCTGCGGCAGCGGCAGCGGGCCGACTCCAACGACACCGACCTCCGCTGGAACTGGAACACGCCGTTCCTCATCTCGGCGCACAACCCCGAGATCTTCTACGCCGGCGCGAGCAAGGTGATGAAGTCCACGCGCCGCGGCGAAGACCTCTACCCGATCTCGCCCGATCTCACGACGAAGGATTCGATGCGGATCCGGGTGAGCACGCGCACGACTGGCGGCGTCACACCCGATGTGACGGGCGCCGAGACGTTTTGCACCGTCGTGTCGCTGGCGGAGTCGCCGATCCGGCCGGGATTGCTCTACGCGGGTACCGACGACGGCAAGGTCTGGCTGACGCGCAATGACGGCGGCAGCTGGGAAGAGCTGACCGGGCGTTTCCCCGGCGTCCCCGCCGGCACCTACGTGAGCCGCATCGAGCCGTCGCGGTTCGATTCGGCGACGTTCTACATCACGTTCGACAACCATCGTAATGGCGACTACGCGCCGTACGTATACGTCACGACCGACTACGGCAAGTCGTTCCGGTCGATCGCGAACAACCTGCCGAAGGGCGACGACGCGCCGGGCTACGTCCACGTCATCCGCGAAGACGTCGCCAATCGCGACCTGCTCTTCCTCGGCACCGACGTCGGGGCGTACGTCTCGTTGAACCGGGGCGCCTCGTGGCAGCGGTTCATGACGGGCTTCCCCACGGTGCCCGTGCACGATCTCAGGATTCATCCGCGCGACCGCGACCTGCTCGCCGCGACGCACGGCCGGTCGCTGTGGATCGTCAACATCGCGCCGCTCGAGCAGCTCAACGACAGCGCGATCGTGGCGGCGGCGTATCTCTTCCAGCCGACGGTTGCCTATCAGTACGGCCAGCAGCCACTCGGCGGCGGTAACAGCGGCCAGAAAGCGTTTCGCGCGGCAAGTCCGCAGTACGGCGCCGAGATCGTGTATCGCCTGACGACCGGGAGCACTGATCGCCGCGCGCGCACGCAGGTCGTGATTCGCGACGTGCGCGGTGACACGGTCCGCACGGTGCAGGGCCCGGCGGGTGCCGGCCTGCATCGCGTCTTCTGGAACTTCCAAGGCCGCAATCCGCCGCCGGTCGTGCTCTCGCCGTCGCAGAAGCGAGACAGCTCCTGGCTCGTGCAGCGGATCAACGTCGTGTTCGACTCGCTCGCGAAAAATGGCGGCAACGCACAGCAGCTCGAGCCGATCAAGACGCTGTTGCTCGCCGGTGACCTCCAGGGCATCGCGCAGCGCTTCGGATTCGGTGGTGGTGGAGGAGGTGGCGGCGGCGGTGGGGGGGGAGGCGGCGGATCGGTGTTCGTGAACGGCCGGTTCGTCGACCGGCCCGGTGAGTCGACCCCGCGCGCAGCCACGGCGGCGCCGACGCTCCCGTCAGGAAGCGAAAGCGGTGGCGAGGCCGGCACCGATGCGCCGGACGCCAGCTTCCTGACGACACTCGGCAACCTGCTGCGCAGACCTGGCCAGGGCGGCGGCGGGGGAGGCGGCGGTGGGTTTGGCGCCTTGGGATTTGTGGCCCAGGCGTTCGGCCGTGCGCCCGCGGGTGGCGGAGGCTTTGGCGGGTTTGGAGGCGTTCAGAATCAGGTCACGACTGGGGATTATCTCGTGACGATCACGGTCGACGGCAAGACGCTGAGTCGAGTCCTGCGGGTCGAGCGCGGGCGGTAGCCCATCGCTAGACTCTCGGGCTCCGTGGCCTTTCTCGACACGAAGCACCAGCGTGCCGCGCTCATCGTCATCGCGCTGGGCGCCGCGCTGTTGTGGTCGCTGGGGCCGTATGCCACGGGGATCATTGGCATCCCGGTGCTCGCCGTGCTGTTCGCACCGCTGCAGAACTGGTTGGTGCGAAAGGGCGCACCCTCATCCCTCGCCGCGGCGGGCGTGACGTTGCTCGGCGCGGTGCTGATCATCGTGCCGGGCCTGTTGATCGCGGGGCTGTTGATCAACCAGGCGCAGGAAATCACGCAGACGGTGCTGCAGAGCCCGATCATCGAGCGGTTCCGCGGCCTGCAGATTCGCGGGATTCCGTTGGGCCCCCGTCTCGCCGAGGCCGGCGGGCGGATCGTGGCGGCAATCGGGTCGAGCGCGTTTGGGCTCGTCGGCACCGCCACGCGCCTGACGTTGAACCTCACGATTTCCTTCTTCGGCTTGTACTACGTGCTGAAGCATCCCGGCGACGTATGGCTCGACGCTCGTCCCTACATCCCCTTCTCCGACACGAACACCGAGAAGCTTGGAAAACGATTCAAGGATGTGACGGTGTCGACGGTGATCGGGACCGGCGTCGTCGCCGCGCTGCAGGGTGTGCTGCTCGGCCTCGCGTTCGCGGTGGCCGGCCTGCCGAACGGTCTGTTCTGGGCCGTCGTCACGATGGCGTTCGCGATTCTGCCCGTCGTGGGCAGCGGGATGATCTGGGGTCCGGCGGCCGTCGTGCTGATCATGCAGGACCGAGCGCTGGCAGGCGTGTTGCTGATCGTCTGGGGTGTCGTCGTCGTGGGAAGTGTCGACAATTTCATCCGGCCGCTGATCTATCGCCGTTTCTCCGAGATCCATCCGTTGATCACGCTCATCGGCGCGATCGGCGGTGTCAGCTACTTCGGACTGCTCGGCCTGCTCGTCGGGCCGCTCGCGTTGAGCTATTTCTTCGAGCTGATTCGCATGTACCGCGAGGAATACCTGGAGCAGGAGACTGCGGCAGCCGCGTAGGCAAGCTCATGTATCGTGAGATCCGGCCGCGCAGCGCGGCGATTCTCGCGATCACGCTGGTCGCCGGCGGACTGATCGCGAAGTGCGCGCTCTCGGGAACGAAATACCGTCGCTTCACCTCGGCCGATCGGTGCATGGCCATGCCCGTGTATGCCGGACCTGCCGGCCCGCTCATCGGCAATCTCGCGGGCGGAGGGCTGTTCGATCCTGGAAACGGCGGGAAACCCGTCAACGCCATCAACATCTCCGTGGTCGTGGATGGCGGCGTGCGCAGCGTGTGGCGGCGCGAACCTGAAACCAGGAACTGGTATGTGCCGATGGGTGTGATATCCGCGGCGAACTGTCGCTGGACGCCGGCCGATCTCTATCAGGGAGCATGGAAGCCGTCGCGCCTCGAATTCGGCCTCGACGTCCCGCTGTGGCATCATTTCCTCAGACGCGGCTGGAGTACGCGCGGCGGCCTGCTCGCCACGGATTCGATCTAGACCGGCCGCCCTTTCCTCTTTCATCGAGCAACGACATGGCAGCGGTCCTCGGTTTGCGCACCGTCATCTATCACGTTCCCGACCTCAAACGCGCGAAGGACTGGTACAGCGCGGCGTTTGGGGTCAAACCGTACTTCGATGAGCCCTTCTACGTCGGCTTCAACATCGGCGGCTACGAGCTCGGCCTCGATCCGGACACCAAGAACACCAAGCCCGGACCCGGCGGTGCTGTCGCGTACTGGGGCGTGCCCAGTGCCGACGCCGCGGTCGCGCATTTCCAGAAGGCCGGTGCGACCGTGCGCTCCGCGATCCAGGACGTCGGCGAAGGCATTCGCGTTGCCACGGTCGCCGATCCGTTCGGCAATGTCGTGGGACTCATCGAGAACCCACACTTCAAAGCCGGTGCGTAGCACGTGCCTCCCGCACTCGATCTGCGTACAACCATTCTCGAAGCGTGGAGAACCAACAACCGCGTCACGATGAATCTGATCGCGCGGCTCCCGAAAGCGCTCTGGGACGTTCCCGTTCCTGGTGAAGCGCGGCGCACGATCCGGATGATCGCGGCACACATTCACAACGCCCGCTGCAGGTGGATCAAGACGCTCGGCCGAGAGCACCGCATCAACGCGCCTGCCCACGTCGATCAGCGTCGGGTGACGTCGCGACAGCTCGTTGCAGCGCTGCGCCGCAGCAGTGACGGGATGGAGGCCATCCTCAGGTTGGGTATCGCCAACGGCGGACGGGTGCCGCCATCCAAGGGCTATGTCTGGCGTAACCTCGCGCTCGACGTTGGGCATGTCCTGACGTACTTCGTCGCGCACGAGGGACATCACCGCGGGCAGATCATCATGGTGGCTCGGCAAACGGGGTACCGGTTACCGGCCACGACCGCCGCGGTCCTGTGGCAATGGAAAACCCCGGCAGCGGCGCGGCGGCGTTGATGCGGTTCATCCAGGCACCACCCGGCTGGACGGTCGAGGACCACGCCGATTATGTGTCGATGTTTCCGCCGACGCGCGACGCCGAGCTGCGGGTGACGATCGTCGACCTCGAGAAGCCGCGGTTCACTCCGGCGAATTGGTTGAAGGGCGTCGTGTACACCAACCGCAAGCTGGAACGACAAATCGTCGCGACGGAATTAGGACCGTTTACAGGCTACACGATGGAAACCGAGCCGCTGGATCGGCGCATTCGCAGCTGGTTTCTATACGCGGGTCAAGTTCCCCTCGTGATCACCTACATCAGTGCGGTGGCGGTAGGAACCAGGGATGACGAGACGGTGGCGGCCGCGCTCCAAAACATCAGCCTCGCTGACGTTGAAGCAATCAGGGGATCACGCGCGTAGATTGCGGTATGGGAAAAGACAAGCGACCACGCAAACGCAGAGCTCCCGACCCGAACCCGCCTGAGGAGCAGGAGCCGCAGCGCCAGACCCAAGAGAAGGCGGACCTTGTTCCACCCGCGCGCCGCCCGCCAACGGCCGTCGCCACCGAAACTCCACCGCTGCCCCCGCGACCGCCGCGAGCTCAGCCGGCTGTCGCATCGACGCGGCCCGTCCTGTGGCAGTTGCTCCAGGGCCTGCGCACGGCGATCGGTGTCATGCTCGACGCGGCGGACGCGGCCGCGGACACGATCAGACAACGACTCGAAAGCTCACACTAGCGCGTCGATTCGAGCGACCGCCTGACCCGTTCCGCCTGTAACAGGTGGCGCATTTCGTGCTTCGACGTGATCTCGAGTCCGGTTCCGATGGTCCAGCGAATCAATCCCACGAACGGGTTCCTGAACCGGATGCGATTCACGTCGTAGTCCCGCGCGCGATCGATGAATTGGCGGAGCGCGCGGTTGCTGCTGAGGAATCGCTCCAGCACTGAAGCCGGGACTTCGTTGCTCGGCCGAATCTTGCGTGGGGCAGGCCCGCGTCGCGTCTTGGGCGACGGCTCGATGTAGGTCCGAATGAAGAGGCGGGCGAACCAGCCCGGCGTGATTTCTTGCACGACGGCCCGGGGCTGTTCTTCCAACGCCGGCGTCATTTCCTTCAGATACACCTCGTTGGCGATCGAGAGATGCTCGAGACATTGGCCCACACCCCATTGAGCCGGGCTGGGCTTCCAGTTCAGCTGCTGCAGCGTGAGCGCCTGCGCGACAGCCTTCGCGCGTGTATCCGCGGCGTCGAGCTCACGGATCAGGCGTTCGCTCCACGCGGGTGCTGTGGTGCGGGATGAGCTGGTCACACCCGACAATATTACTAGAATTCACGGTCATGGCTTCGCCTAGACCATTGGTCGTGCGGCTCCTCGCCGGCTCCGCAGGCGTCATCGTCGCGCTGGTAGCGGTGGTGTTCTCGCTCGGGGCGGCAATCGGTGCTCCCTTCGGGATGTACTTCGTGGCGCGCTGGGCGCGGCGGCGCAATCGCGAGCCCAATCGGATCGCGTCGCTGTTCGGCGCCGTGGCGGCCGCATCGGTACTCGGCGCCGTGCTGTGGGCGGTGATCTTCGCGCTGATGCCGCGCCCCACCGAGGATCAGCTCAACAATGCCGTGACGGAGTCCCAGACCCGGCAGACGAAGCTGCCGGCGTGGTATACGAAGATGTTTCCCCAGGCCGCGCGCACCGACTCGGCGAGCGAGCGCTTGATGCGGTCGCCACAGTTCGTGAAAACGGCCATGATCATGGGCGCGCTCATCGTAGGCCTGCTCCTGGGAGTGATCGGCGGCTCGCTGACATGGTGTGCATCCCTGTTGCTGAGTCTCGCGCGGTTGGGGGGCCCTGCCCCGCCCCCGGCACCCGAGTACAGTTGATCCCGAACATCGGCCCGCGGGGCCAACAGCAGCGGTTCAGGCTCGGCATTCTCGCGGCGGTGGCTGCGGGTGTTCTCGCCGCGGCGCTCCTGCTGCTCGATGCACCCCGACTCTGGCGGCTGGCGTGCGTCGTCCCGCTCTGGATCGGCGCCCTCGGCTTCTTTCAGGCTCGCGACAAGACCTGAGTCAGGCTCGCGGCGCGCGGTCTGCGCGACATGGACGCGGGAACTCAACGCATCAGCGATGCCGTTGAGCTGGGACAGGTCCGGAGGCAGGCGCGGGCCGTTCACTTGAAATCGATCTTGAGCGCGCTTGCTCTGACGGCAGTTCTCCTCGTCCTATAAGTTTGGTCCGACATGACACGATCAGCGCCGGTCACGCGTCTGAAGACGCGTCGCACGTCGAGCGTCGCCGACCCGCGGGGGGCACCCGCCGGACCGGTCCTGCCGACGCTGTACAGCAATGAGACCGGACGGTCGTATCGCCTCGATCGCCTGATCGGCAAGGGCGGTTTCGGCGAGATCTATCTCGCGACGCCCAATCCAAGTGGATCGATCCCTGCGCGCGTCTGCGTCAAGATCAGCTACCGCCTGACGGGCTGGCTCCGCGAGGCGTACTTCGCCGAGCTGCTCGCGCGCCAGACCCGCGCGCTCAGAGTATTCGACCGGTTCGTGCAGGTCGAATCGACGAACACCCGGTACTGCCTGGTCATGGAGTACGCCGAGCACGGTGACTTGAGCACGTGGCTCGCGGCCAAGGGTGGGCAGCCGGAGAAGTTCGTGCGCCACGAGATCGCCGCCGTGCTGGAGACGCTCGACGTCCTGCATCGCGGCCAGGCGCTGCATCGCGACCTCACGCCGTTCAATGTCTTTGTGTGCGGCGACGAGATCCTGAAACTCGGAGACTTCGGCATCGCCACGCACCAGGCGAGCCGGCGCGGTGTCACCGCCGATGCCTTCAATCCCCTCGGCGCACCGACCGAAATCGCCTGGGGCAAGGTTCGGAAGTGGCAGCAGCGGGACGACGTCTATCAGGTGGGCCAGCTGATCGCGATGCTGCTTCGCGGCGACGTCCACAGCCCGATGCACAGCCGTGACGTCCGGCGGCTGCCGTGCAGCGATCATCTCAAGGAAGTCATTCATCGCTGCCTCGGCGCGCGCGGCAAGCGCTACCAGTCAGCCGGTGAGATGATCGAAGCACTGCAGAACGCACCGAAGCAAATCCACAAAGGCGTGGTCAAGAGTCTGAAAGGCCGCCGCGTGTCGTTCACCGGCTTCCTGAACCGGCCGCGCCGCGATGCGATCGCCGCGGCCAAGCGCTCGGGCGCGGTGTTCCAGGCCAGCCCGGGACCGACGACGGACATTCTGGTGCGCGGCCGGCCCAATGCGCTTCAGGTCGCGGGCAAGGACGGTGGGCTGAAGTTGATGGAGATCAAACGGCTGGCAGCCAAGGGGCACCGGGTCACCGTCATCGGCGAAGCGCAATTCTGGAAACTGGTCTCCAGGAGAGCGTAACCGCTCCGCCGTCTCGCTGGCGTCAGGCCCTGGCCTCGCTCAACCGGCCGTACCCGGTGACCTGGCCGATGATCGTGCTCGTCTCTCTGGTTCCGCTGTACATCTTCATTGCGCGGCAAGTCAGCAGTCGCGCGCTGCACGCACCGGCGTTGCCGCTGGACGACCGCTGGCCCCTGATACCCGCCTGGGCGCTGGTGTACGGCTCACTGTACCTGTTCTTGATCGTGCTGCCCGTCTTTGTCGTGCGGCAGCCCGAGCATATCCGCCGCACCGTATTCGCGTACCTGATGGTGTGGACGACGGCGTACATTTGTTTTCTGATCTATCCCACCGTCGCTCCCCGCCCTCCGCACATCAGCGGACAGGGATTTGGGTTTTGGGGGCTCGAGTTTCTGTATGCCGCCGATCCTCCGTACAACTGCTTCCCGTCGCTCCACGTCGCGCACTCGTTCGTGTCGGCGTTCACATGCTATCGCGTGCATCGCCGACTGGGAGTCGGGGCCACGATCGCGGCAGGATTGGTGGGCGTCTCGACTCTCTTCACGAAACAGCACTACGTGCTCGATGTCATCGCCGGCGTGCTGCTGGCTGGTGTGGCCTACATCCTGTTGCTTCGAAAGGTGCCGACCGAGGACGTGCCCGAGCTGGACCGCCGCCTCGCTCCGGTCCTTGCGTTCCTGACGATCGGACTCGTGTGCGTGGGGTTTGGCGCCTATTGGATCGCCTTTCTCCTGAACATCCACGCCTAGTCTATCCGGGGTGATCGTGTCGAGTCTTGTCGAACGTCGCCTCCTGAGCCAGCGACTCCTGTCGCCCAGATCCAAGAATCCCACCGACGTCGTGCAGTGGTTGGCGGCCGTGCAGGCGCAGGACTACGCCGGCGCGAAGTGGGGCCTCGGCATGCGCCTGCCGGGCAGCACCGACGCCGACGTTGAACGCGCCTTTGACCGCGGTGCGATCCTCAGAACGCACCTGCTGCGCCCCACCTGGCACTTCGTCGCGCCCAAAGACATTCGCTGGCTGCTTGCGCTCACCCGTCCGCGCGTGCACGCGGCGAGCGGGCACATGTATCGGCGGCTCGCGCTCGACGCAACGATCTTCCAGCGCAGCCACACCGCGTTCGCGCGGGCGCTCGAAGACGACAACCATCTCACGCGCGATGAGTTGCGCGCGGTCCTGGAACGGCTCGGGATCGCTACCGAGCTCGAGCGCATGGCCTATCTCTTGATGCATGCGGAGCTGGAGGGACTCATCTGCAGCGGGCCGCGGCGGGGCAAGCAATTTACCTACGCGTTGCTGGACGAACGGGTCCCCGCCACGCCGGAGCGCACGCGGGCTGCAGCACTGCACGAGCTCGCGCGTCGGTTTTACACGAGCCGCGGCCCCGCCACGGTCCATGACTTCGCAAAATGGTCGGGACTGACCCTCGCCGAGGCGCGGCACGGACTCGAGGCGGCCATGCCGAGTCTCGAGAGCGAAGTGATCGACGGCAAGACGTATTGGTTTTCAGCTCCGCCGACGAGACGTGAGCTCCGTCGATCGCCCATCGCGCACCTGATCTCGATCTACGACGAGTACATCTCCGGCTACCGGGACCGCACCGCGATCATTACCGCCGGCCACGCCGCCCGTCTCCGGCGGAGCGGTAACGCTGCAACAAGTGTCGTCGCCGTAAACGGCCGGATCGTGGGCCTCTGGAGGCGAACGTTCAGGCGACGTGGTGTGGACGTTCGCGTCAAGCTGTTCAAACGAATCACGCCGGCCGAGCAGCGCGCCGTCCAGACGGCGGTCACGCAATACTGCTCCTTCATCGAACTGCCCCTCGTGCGATAGGGTTGCACCATGAGCGCGCAGCGCTCATTGCCCGCAGCAACCGCCGAGGGGGCCGTCCCAGGTCGCCAGCGCGATGACCACCGCGAACATGGCGCCCAACATGACCCCAAGCACCGTGGTTTTCGCCGGACTCACATGGTTAGTCGAGACCTGCTTGATCTGCGCGAGCGGTAGGGCACGATCCGGCGTCTTCGCGTAGGCGTTCCACCAACCGATGAGTGTGTCGCCATGGACTTCGGGCTGGTACCACACCTCGTGATGACCATCGGTTCGTTCGATCCGAACCGCGCCGGGCTGTTGTTCCCGGATCACTTCCGCAGGTGACAACGTCTCCACACGCCAGCTGGTACAGGCGCCGAGCTGACCCGCCATCACGACGATGGCGATTGCCCGCCGGAGCGGGGGGGTTGAGGATCTCACGGCTTCTCCCGGAAAAGGGTTCGGCTACACGCTGGGAGCGCGGCAGCAAGCTGGCGTCAAGTGCTGGGACTCTAGTATCTTGGCGCGCCCTCTTCCCAGGACATCACGTGCGTCGTTGCCTGCTCGTCGCTACGCTGCTCGTCGCCGGACCGTCCCTTTCCGCACAGTCGCTGCGCGAACAAATCCGCACCGATCTGTTCACGTTCGGCAACTGCGGTCAGCCGCTGTGCCTCGCGGGGGCGCTGACCGGTCACGGCGCCCACTTCATCCCCGCCACGCAAAGCGCCGCAGGCGACATCCTCGACCTGTTGGGCAACTCTCTGGCGGCGAGCGTGTCGAACACTCCCGTGGGCGCGACCTCGAGCGGCGTGACGTATCAGTTCGTCGGCGGGTTGCCGGTCAAGACGGCGACGTCGGGCGGGCCGATCTTCGGGGAACGCTCACAGACGCTTGGCAAGGGACGCTTCTTCGTCGGCGCCAACGTAAGCGCGATGCATTTCGAGCGCCTGCGCGGCGTGCGCATGGACGACATCCTCTTCAACTTCACGCACCAGGACATTCCGCCGCTCGACACCCTGGGCAGTCCGGGGTTCGAAAACGACGTGATCAACGTGCGCGTGGCGTTGAACGTGAACCTGCTCGTGACGACGTTCGTCGCGAGCTACGGCGTCGTGGATGGGGTCGACCTGTCGGTCGCCGTTCCGGTGGTGCACAACTCGGTGCAAGGCACGAGTGTCGCGACGATCATGCCGGCGGAGTACCCATCGCCGCACCGCTTTGCCGGCACCGACTCGGCGCCGGTGATGACCGCGGTCGCGGGCATGGACGGCTCGGCGACCGGCATCGGGGATGTGGCCGCGCGGCTCAAGATCAACGTGACGCAGAGCAAGTCGTTCGGCGCCGCGGTCCTGCTGGACGGCCGCTTCCCGACGGGCGATGAACAGAACCTGCTTGGCTCCGGCAAGTTTTCAGGGCGCGGGATGGGAATCGTGGCGGCGAAATTCGGGACGCTCGCGCCGCACCTGAACATCGGCTACGTGTTCCGGGACGCGAAGCTCTCCAATAACTCCGTGATCGCGACAGCGGGATTCGACAACGCCGTGGCTGGCTGGGCGACGATGGCGTTCGATTTGATCTCGGAATGGCAGATCGGCGCGAGCAAACTGCAGATTCCGGGGCCCGTCCAGTATTTGGCGCCGTTCCCGCACACCGTCGACCCCACGAACATCCCCCATCAGAAGGACGACTTCTTGAGCGCCTCGGTGGGCTTCAAGTTCCAAACGCCGCGGGGTGTGCTGATTACGACGAACGCGCTGTTTCCGCTGCGGAATTCGGGGATGCAGCCGAGTGTGGTGTGGACGGGAGGGTTGGAGTACAACTTCTAGTTGTTGGGTGCTCCTTGGTTTATCCACCGCGTGATGATATCCGCAAACGTGGCGTTGAAGCCGCTCGGCGGCATCACGTTCCCGCCGCAGAGCTGGACGTTGTTGACTTTCCTCCACAGGTGGCTCGCCGCTGTGTTACTGGGCGTAATGAGAACTGGTGTCGAGGCGCACGAAGACGCCTGATTCACCGTGTTCGCGTAGGTCCACGCATGACAGCCGTTGCAGGAAACCGTGTAAACCCCGCCCTGGATGTTGTAGGCATGTGAGACGAGCACGGTAATCGTCGAAGAGGTCGCAGTCGACAGGCCGCCGGACGCAAAATTGAACGCGTGGCTTCCGTAACCCGAGGTTGTTCCGGTTACGGACAGATTGGTATATGTCGCGATTCCCGAGGCATTCGTCAGCAGCGCAGTCGTCCCGCTGAGCGTTCCGGTCCCCGATGCCACCGACGCCGTGATCGTCACGTTGCTCTGCAAGACGTTGTTGTTGAACGGGTCTTGCAGGCGTACGGACGGTTGCGTGCTCCCGGACGTCGTGCCGGATGTCCAGTTCGCGGGCTGAGTCACCATTACCACTTTCGACGCAGCAGCCGGATTCACGGTCACTGCAGCGCTGCTGGGAGAAATCGCACCGCCACCGGTTCCCGTGAACGACGCGGTGACGGTCTTTCCCTGCGCGACGGTCGATGAGAAGCTTCCGGTCGCCACCCCGCTCGCATTGGTCGTCGCAACG
>Ga0070704_100001672_pt1 | contig 12037 bp, 10 predicted proteins | sample KBSK5252metaG_FD_65467 | JGI IMG/M metagenome (GOLD analysis project Ga0070704, IMG submission 65467) | Corn, switchgrass and miscanthus rhizosphere microbial communities from Kellogg Biological Station, Michigan, USA - KBS K5-25-2 metaG | ecosystem: Host-associated > Plants > Roots >... | reverse complement strand
GCGCGCGGCGCTTGCTCTTGTCTGCCCAGTGGTGGCCCAACCGGACCGCCCGGCCGGACGGCTCAGCCCGTGAGCTCGGTCGCCATCTCCTCGAAGACGGTCGAATGAGCGTCGACGTCGGCCTCGGTCGTGGCGGGGGACATCAGGGCCATGTTGTGGAACGGCGTCAGCAGGATGCCGCGGTTGAGCGCGTACAGGTGCGTGAACCTCGCGAGCTCGTGGTCGTCGGCGGCCGCCGCGTCGCCCCCGGTCCGGGGCGGCTCCGGCGTGAACCAATACTCCGCCCGGCATCCGATCCGTTGCACCTCCCATGGCAGGTCGTGCCGCCTGATCGCCGCCGAGACGCCGTCGGCCCACCGCTCGCCCAGCGCGATCATCCGTTCGAACGCCGGATCCGTGAGGACGTGTTCGAGCGTGGCCCGCATCGCCGCCAGCGAGAGCGCGTTGCCTGAGAGCGTTCCTCCGATCCCGCCGACGTCGGTCGTGGGGAGCGAGCGCATGAACGCCTCGGTGCGTTCGGCGACCTCGGCGCTCATGCCGTAGCACGCCGCGGGCACCCCGCTCGCGAGCGGCTTGCCGACCGTCAGGAAGTCGGGGTCCAGCCCCCACGCCCGCGTCGCGCCGCCCGGGCCCGCGCAGATCGTGTGGGTCTCGTCGATCACCAGGTAGGAGCCGTGTTCGCGCGTCAGGGTCCGGAGCGCGTCGTGGAACCCCGGCTCGGGCAGGACGATCCCGATGTTCGTGAGCGCCGGTTCGGCGAGCACGCAGGCCACGTCCCCGTGTGCGAGCGCCGCCTCGAGCCCGTCCACGTCGTTGAACTCGACCACCCTCGTGGTCTCGGCTGGGTCGACGGGCGCTCCGACGTTCCCGATACGGGCGCCCGGCATGCCGTCCTCGATCGTCACGATCGTCTCGTCCACCGAGCCGTGGTAGCAGTAGTTGAAGACCAGGATCTTCGGCCGCGCGGTGATCGCTCGCGCCAGCCGGATCGTGAACCTGTTCGCGTCGGTGGCGGTCAGACAGAACTGCCAGAACGGCAGGCCGAAGCGGCGTTGGAGCTCGGCACCCACCCACGACGCATCCTCGGTCGGCAGCATGAGGGTGATGCCCCTGGCCGCCTGTTGGGCGATGGCGTCGACCGCCTCCTTGGGGGCGTGGCCGGTCATCGACCCGGTGTCGCCCAGGCAGAGGTCGACGTATTCGCGGCCGTCGACGTCGGTGAACCTGGCCCCGTGGGCCTCGGCCACGAAGACGGGGTAGGGGCCGGCCCACTCGCTCATCCACGGCATCGGGACCCCCGCAAGGAGGTTGGCCTTGGCACCCTCGAACAGCTCGCGCGAGCGCGGATGGTCCTGCTCGAAGCGGTCGAGCTCGCGCCGCATGAGGTCTCGCAGGCGCGTTCGGTCGATGTCGTGGGTCACCTGGCCGGTCCTCGCGTCGGGACGACGCAGCGTGTCCCATCCGGTCCGCGGCCGTCAAACGAACGGAGGGCGGCCTCGGCCCGCCCTCTCGGACTCTCGTCGTTCGGAGCCGTTACGTCATGGCGTCGCAGAGGCTGAACAGATCGGGGTCCGATGCGAGGTCGTCCTGGCCGCCCTGGAAGATCACCTCGCCGGTCTCGGTCACGCTGATCTTATGGCCGACCTCGGCGTACACCTGCCCCACGCCGCCCACGATGTAGTGGTAGCTGATCCCGCTGACCGTGGTGGTGCCCTCCGCGACGTTCATCGTCTCGGTGAACGACGCGTGATCGCGGAACGTGTGACCGCTCGCCGTGTTCGTGATCGTCCCGAAGAAGTTCGCACGGGTCGCGATCTTGATCGGGTCGCCCGCCTCGTCGAAGAACGTGGTCACCGTGATCGCCTCGGAGTCCATGGTCTCGGTGAGCGTGAACCCGTCGCAGGAGACGTCGGGCAACGTGAACCACCCCTCGTCCGTGAAGACCTCCTTCAGCGGAGCATCCGCGGAGGCGGGAACGGAGCCGCCGATCACCATCAGGACGATCGCCGCCACGACGACCCCTCTGCTCACGTTGCGCATCGACACGCTCCTTTTCGACACCGCAAGTATCGTGAGCTCGACGCTTCGGCCTCTACGGCCGCCGGACCACAGCTGCTCGGCGCCGGGCGTAGGTCGTTCGCCGGGCTACGGAGCGAGCTCGCGGCGGAGCGCCGTGAGCGGGAGCGATCCGAGCGCGAGCAGGCGGTCGTGGAACGCACGGAGCGAGAACCCGGCGCCCTCGCGCTCCGACGCGGCCGCCCGCTGCCGTTCGATCTCGAACTGCCCGATCTTGTACGAGAGCGCCTGCCCGGGCATCGTGATGTACCGATCGGTCTCGATCGTTGCCTCGACGGAAGGCACCCCGGCGCCCTCGAGCGTCTGGATCGCGCGCTCCCTCGTCCACCCGAGCGCGTGGATGCCCGTGTCCACGACCAGGCGGGCCGCCCGCATCCCCTGGAGGTCGAGCATCCCCAGCCGCTCGGCCTCGTCCAGGTACAGACCCATCTCGTCGGCCAGGCGCTCGCTGTACAGGCCCCATCCCTCGGTGAACGCGCTCCCCGCGAGGAACCCGCCGAACCGGCGCAGCGCCGGCCGGCCATCCATCTCCTGCTCGAGCGCGACCTGGAAGTGATGGCCCGGATTGGCCTCGTGGTACGTGGTCGAGGCGAGCTGATGCTTCGGCTTGCGAGCGAGGTCGAAACCGTTCACGTAGTACACGCCGGGTCGGGACCCGTCCTCGGTGGGTTGGTTGTAGAACGCGAACGGCATGTCGGCTTCCCTGAACTCCTCGACGAGGCGGACCTCGCAGTTGGCGCTCGGGACCCTGCCGAACCACGCGGGTGCCAGGTCCCAGCTCCGCCGGACCTGCTCCTCCGCGGTCGCCTTGAGCTCCTTCGGCGACTCGAAACGGAACGCCGCATCCTGCATGATCGCGGCCTCCGCTGCGGCGGCGTCGGGCTGGCCGAGGATCGCGGCCGCGCGCGCGCGTTCGTCCTGGATCTTCTCGAGATCGGCGGTGCCGAGCTCGTGGACCTCACGAGCGTCGAGCTCGAGCGTCGTCCATGACAGGATCTGCGCGGCGTACATCGCCTCGCCGCCCGGGAGGTCCCCCAGGCCGATCGTCTCCGTCGCGTTCGGCAGATAGTCGCGGACACCCTGGCGGTAGCGTTCGAGCGCGGGCAGCAGTTGGTCCGCCACCGCCGCGGCCAGGCGCGCACGCCCGGCGGCGTCCTCGGCGGGGATCGGCGCGAGGACGGGCGAGTCCTGCGCGCCCGCCTCGATGAGCCGTTCGGTCTGCGCGAGCGCGCGCTCGGCGACGATCCGCGGGGCCGTGACCCCGTCGGCGACCCCCTCGCGCATGATCTCGAGCTCGGCGTCGTAGAAGGCCGGGGTCGCCGCGATCCGGGCCGCGTAGCGTTCGATGCGTTCGGGCGTGTCGGCGCGCTGGAGCGACGCGAGCTCGCCCACCAGGCCCGCGGGACCCCAGAGGTGGCTGACGGCGCTCAGCCGGTCCGTGCGATGCTCGAGCACGGCGAGATCGCGGCGCGCGATCGCCTCGAGGATGTCCAGGCTGACCCGCCGGTCCTCGTCGAGCTCGTCGACCTCGAGCAGCCCGAGCTCCTCGAGCGCGCCTCGGTGGAGGCGCTCGCGCTCCGCGCGACCTACGGGTCCGGGGTCGGGGAGCCGGTCGTCGAAGCGCTCGTCGCCGATCGCCGTTCCCAGCAGCGGCTCGACCTCGAGCAGCCCTTCCCAATAGCGTTCGAGCAGCCCGTCCGCCGCGATGCCGTCGTCTCCCATGGTCCGTACGCTCCCGAGGTCCTCGAAGGAGCGCCCATCCTAGCGGGCGCGCCCCCACCCTCCGGTGTTCCGAACCGCACCCGACCGTTCTTCGAACTGAGCGAACCTTGGGACGGTTCCGGACGTTCTCTGTCCTTCGGGACCGGCGCTACAGGGGGATGGTGCATGAGGTCGAAGGTCGCGTGCGGATGCGCGCTGCTCTGTCTGGTGGGGTTCGCGGCGTGCGTGGGCTCGCCCGAGGTCGTCGGATCCGCGGGGGGGCAGCCCGGGCCGTCTCATCGAGCGACGACCCGGTCGCTCGAGCCGGCGACGGGCCCAGCCACGGAGCCGTACGAGGGGCTCGGCACGTGGATCGACATCTACGACACGGACGTCTGGAAGCAACCGGTGCACGCGGTCCGGTCCATGGCCGCGCACGGCGTTCGGACCATCTACCTGCAGAGCTCGAACTACCACCGCAACCGGCCATTCGTGCACGCTGAGGGCGTGGAGGCGATCGTGGACGCCGCGCATCGGCGGGGCCTCGAAGTGGTCGCGTGGTACCTGCCGGGGTTCCGAGACCCCTCGCTCGACCTGCACCGGGCCGTCCGGACGATCCGGTTCGAGACCCCCAGCGGCAACCGTTTCGATTCGTTCGCGCTTGACATCGAGTCGTCGGAGGTTCGCCGGCCGGACCTCCGCACGGCGCGCCTGCTCCGGATGTCGGCGGCGATCCGTCGTGCGGCCGGCGACGAGTACCCGCTCGGCGCGATCGTGACCTCGCCGGACCGGCTCGTCCGGACCGATCCGCATTTCTGGCCGGGCTTCCCGTGGCGCCGGCTCGCTGACACCTACGACGTCTTCCTCCCCATGACCTACTACACGTACCGGGTCGAGGGGCCGCGTGCCGCGGCCTTGTACACGGCGCGGAGCGTGCAGGTCATCCGTCGGCAGACCTCCGGGCTGAGGGTCCCGATCCACGTCGTCGGGGGGATCTCGTTCGACGCGACGGGTCCCGAGACGCAGGGGTTCGTGGACACCGTCCTGGAGCGGGACGTGATCGGCGCGAGCTACTACACGTTCCCCGGCATCACGGTGGACCAGTGGAAGGCCCTCAGCGCGCTCGGCTGAGGCCTACGCGTCCACCCAGCCGAAGTGCCGTTCGCGAACGTCGGCCTTGGCCGCCCTCCCGACGAAGCTCGCGTCGAGCGCGTTCGCGGTCACGCGGCGGAGATCGTCGTCGGAGAACCCCAGCACGTCGATGCAGACCCGGAGCTCGTTGGTCAGGTCGATCGCGAACAGGCCGGGATTGTCGGTGTTGATCGTGACCGAGACATCCTGGTCGAGCAGCCGGCGTGCAGGATGGTCGGCGAGGTCGGCGACGGCGTGCGTCCGGCGGTTCGAGGTCGGGCACATCTCCAGCGCGACCCCGCGTTCGCGGACGAGCGAGACGACGTCCGGGTCCTCGGCCACGCTCACGCCGTGCCCCAGGCGAAGCGATCCGAGGGCCTCGACGGCCTCCCGGGGGAACTCGGAGGGCCCGGACTCCCCGTAGTGCGTCGTGAGCTTGAGGCCGGAGCCTTCGAGACCCGCGACCACATCGGCGTACAACGAGGGGGGATAGGCCTTCTCGTCCCCTGCGAGATCGAACCCGACAAGGCGGTCGCGGTGGCGGAGCGCGAACGCCGCGGTCCGCTCGGCGGACGCCATCCCGTAGTTGCGGCTGGCGATCGCGATGAGCCCCACGGTCACGTCGAACTCGCGGCTGCCGCGTTCGGCACCGCGAACGATCGCCGCCATCGCACCGTCCCAGTCCAGCCCGTGCGGCTCGCACAGGAACTCGGGCGAGAAACGCAGCTCGGCCAGACGAACGTTGTCCGCGGCCAGGTCCTCGACCGCCTCGAACGCGATCCGCTCCGCGGCCGCCTCGTCGACGAACGCGCCCTGCGCGAGGGTGAACCGCGAGAGCACCTCCTCGAGCGAACCCATGGGCCGCAACACCTGCGCCTGCTCGGACAGCTCGGCGTCCGTCGCCTGCAGGAGTGGACGACCGGCTCGCCGGTACAGGTCGAGCATCGTCGACAGCCGGATCGCGCCCTCCAGATGCCGGTGCAGGTCCACCTTGGCCAGCGCTTTGAGATCCACGGTCCTTTCAATAGCATGCGGGGCGACCGAGAGGACCCCGATGCTGCTCGAAGGCAAGAAGCTGCTCGTCACCGGCGTGCTCACGCGCGAGTCGATCGCGTTCGCCGCCGCGCGGGCCCTGCAGGAGCAGGGGGCCGAGATCGTCCTGACCTCGTTCGGGCGCGCGATGGGGCTGACGGAGAAGTCGGCGCGCCGGCTCCCCGAGCCCGTGGACGTCCTGGAGATGGACGCGAACGATCCCGCGCACATCGAGTCGGTCTCGGCCGAGATCGGGTCCCGGTGGGGACGGCTCGACGGGTTCCTGCATGCGATCGCGTTCGCGCCGCAGGACGCGCTGGGCGGGAACTTCCTGCACACCACCTGGGAGAGCGTCTCGACCGCGATCCAGACGAGCGCCTACTCGCTGCAGGCGATCGCAGGGGGCATGCTCCCGCACATGCAGCAGCACGGGGGGGCGATCGTCTCGCTCGATTTCGACGCCCGGGTCGCATGGCCGATCTACGACTGGATGGGCGTGGCCAAGGCCTCGCTCGAGTCGATCACCCGATATCTCGCGCGCGATCTCGGACCGCACGGGATCCGCGTCAACACCCTGTCCGCGGGCCCCCTGCGAACGATCGCCGGAAAGGGGATCCCGGGGTTCCAGGCGCTCGCCGACGGCTGGGGCGACCGGGCCCCACTCGGGTGGAACCCGACCGACGCGACGCCGGTCGCGGACACGATCGTGTTCCTGCTGTCGGACCTCGCGCGGGGGATCACCGGCGAGATGGTCCATGTCGACGGCGGGTACCACGCCATGGGCTCGGCCCCCGCCATCGAGGGCCCCGCCGACCATCCTGCTAGCGCATCTTGATCCCGGCCGCGAGGGCCAACTCCTTCTGCGCCCTCGCGATGATCCGAAACGCCTCCTTCAGGCCCTGACGGGCGACCCCGCCGAGGGCCTTGGGGTCGACGAAATCGTCCGGTGGCTCACCGGCCCGCATCTGCTCGACGTGGTGTCGCAGCCGAACCTCCCACAGGAAACGGAAGGCCTCCTCGAGCCCCTCGCGGGTCTCCGCATCGATGGCCCCGGCACCCTCGGCCGCCCGCAGCCGGTGGAGGGTCCGCTTGGCGGTGACGCCGGCCCGGGTCGCCCACGCCCTGGCGAGGTTCCCGACGATCAGGATGCCGCCGTGCTTCAGGTCGACGGTGCCCGGGTGATCGCCGCGCTCGACGATGAGGCCTCGTACGAAGCCGATCGGCGGTCGCAGGTCGAGCGCCCGACGCGCGAGGTGGGTCAGGAAGATCGGGCGGTTCACGGCGGTCGCCATGATCTCGTCCAGCGCCGCCTCGGCCTCGAGCTTCCCGGCGACCCGGCGGAAGTCGAAGATGATCGAAAGCTGCTCGCTCGCCTTGGGGCTCTGCTCGTTCATCCAGAAGTCGAAGCGCCGCACCCAGTCCTGCAGCGGGAGGCGTAGGGCGGGGTTCGTCGCCATCACATCGCCGTTGCACCGAGCGATCCCTGCCGCCTCCAAACCCGCGGTCACGAATTCGGCCAGTGGCGCCAGCGACGCGTCTGCGGGGTCGGGGTCGCCCTCGAACGCCATGGCATGGTCCTGGTCGGTTCGGATTGCCTGCTCCTGTCGGGCGGCGCTGCCGAGCGCGAGCCAGGCCCAGGGGAAGGGCGGCTCGCCCTGTTCGGCGATCCCGAGCTCGAGGAGACGGCGCGTGGCCGCGTCGATCGAGAACGCGATGATGTGGCCCACGTCGACCGGATCCGCGCTCGAGTCCACCAGGGCGGTGATCACGTCGGGGAGCTCGCCGATCGCGCTCGCGACCGCGTCGCGATCGGGGGCGCGTTCGATCGCGCTCTTCAGGGCGAACGGCGTGTTGCGCCCGATCCCCATCAGGTCCGTGTCCGTGACCACGCCGACGACCCTTCCGCCCGGGTCGGCGATCGGGAAGTGGTGAAACCCGCCCTCGAGCATGCGGAGCAGGACCTCGCCGACCATCGCGTCGGACGGCACGGTCTCGGCCCGCGGCGTCATCACCTCTCGGACCGGGGTGTCGGCGCTGCGGCGCTCGGCGACGACGCGCGTGCGGAGGTCGCGGTCGGTCAGGATGCCCACCGTCCCGTCGGCGTAGGGGATCAGCAGGCTCGACACTCGTTCGCGCGCCATGAGCCCGGCGGCGTCGGCGACGGCCGTGACCGGGTCACAGGTGACCGGCGCCCGCCGAACGAGCGCACCGACCTCTCGGTACCGCACGAGGTCGACCTCGGCCTTCAGCGTCTCGTCGACGGCGGCGATCCGTCGTCGGACGCTGGCCGTGATGAACGAGATGCCGGCGGGCGACCGGAGAACCTGGTGGGCGACCTCGGCGTCGATCAGGTAGCAGAGCGTGTCCTCGGACGCCCGCACGGTCGCGGTCGGTGCGACCTGGTCCAGCAGCGACCACATCCCGAACACGTCGCCCTCGCCGACCTCGTCGATCACCCGGCCCTCGTCCACGATCTCGGCCCCGCCGCGCCGGATGACGAACAGATGGCTCGCGGGCGCGGCCGCCTGCCGCAGGATCACGGCGCCGGGGGCGAAGTGCTCGATCTGGACGCTGGAGACGACGCGATCCAGCTCGGGGTCCGTCAGCGCGTCGAACGGAGGGTGATCGGCCAGGAAGGCGCGGACGTCCACGGCGCGAGCCTACGCCGGGCCGGCATCGGCCGGAACCCGCGAGGCCCCCGGGGGGTCTGCACCAGACGTGAGCGACCACGAGCTGCCCATCCCGCTCGGCCCGTGCTCGAACGGCGAGTACGATCCCGTCCCGCCCGCGTCGGTCGCGCGCGAGGCCGGTCGCCGGGCGCTGGAGGCGTGTGCGACGAACGCGTCCCGGCTGCGGATCCCGCGTCGGACGTTCCTCCGATCGCTCTGCGCGGCCTCGACGGTCCTGCTCTCGTTGGACGCGTGCACGCGCGAGGCGCATCGCTCGGCGCCCGAGGCGCCGACGTCGGAGCCGGGCGGTGGGTTCGACCTCCCGCCCGAGGCCACCACCGAACCCGAGGCGGCGGAGCAGGCGGTGACCGGCGAGGAGTTCATCATGGACGTGCAGGGCCACCTGCTCGAGTACGACCTCAATCCGGTCTTCCACGGCGAGGGCTTCTACGCCGCCTTTCCGCAGCAGTACTGCGGGGAGGACGACCCGCGCGTCTGTTACTCGATCGAGCACTTCCTCGAGTCGTTCTTCATCCGCAGCGACACCAACGTCGTCGTGCTCTCCGCGTTGCCGATCTATCCCGAGGGTTCGCCGCTGTCGCCCGAGATCATGGCCGAGACCCGTCGCATCGTGGAGGGCCTGTGCCGCGACGAACGGATCCTCCTGCACGGCCAGGTCCTGCCGAACGTGGGCTCGATCGGCTCGGTGCTGCGCGGGATGGAGGACACCGCGAGCCGCTACCCGATCCGCGCGTGGAAGACGTTCACGCACTTCCCCGACTTCTTCGACCCGGGCGGCGGCGCGTGGTGGCTCGACGACCACGAGCGTGGGCTTCCCGCCGTCGGCGAGCCCTTCATCCGTACGAGCCTCGAGCTCGGCATCCCGACGATCTGTGTGCACAAGGGGCTCTCGGGCGGGAGCCGGTACTCCTCGCCGATGGACATCGGGCCGGCCGCCCGCATGCACCGCGACGCGAACTTCGTCGTGTACCACTCGGGGTTCGAGGCCGGCACGTTCGAGGGCCCGTACACCGCGGCGACGGCCGACGTGGGCGTGAACCGGCTGATCGCCTCGCTCGAGCGCGCCGGGATCGGTCCGAACGAGAACGTCTACGCCGAGCTGGGCACGACGTGGTGGAACCTGATGCGGACCCCGACCCAGGCCGCGCACGTGCTCGGCAAGTTGCTCAGGTACGTGGGCGAGGACAACGTCGTGTGGGGGACCGACTGCCTGTTCTACGGGTCGCCGCAGCCGCAGATCCAGGCCTTCCGTGCGTTCCGGATCTCGGAGGAGTTCCGGGAGCGCTACGGCTATCCAGAGCTCACAAGGGAGCTGAAGGCCAAGGTGCTCGGTCGCAACGCCGCGAGGCTGTACGGGATCGAGCCGGTCCCGCCGCGGTGCGACTTCACCAGGCGGGAGCTCGCGAGGATCCGCGAGGACCTTCGGGATGGCGACAGGCTGCTCGGCCCCGCGACGTTCGTGGCCTCCGCGGACGTCCGCGAGCACCACCGGATGGAGGTCTCGAGCGCGACCTAGCGCTGGAGCTCCGAAGCTGTGAGCTGGTTGCCGTACGGCCCCTTGCCCGACGCGCACCACGCGCCGCACCGAGCCGCGAGCGCCAGTGCATCCTCGACGTCGAGACCCGCGCCGAGCGCGAAGGTCAATCCGGCCGCGAACGAGTCGCCGGCGCCGTAGGTGTCGACGACCGGTCTCGGCGGGTCCGCGGGTTCGTACGAACCGCTCCGGCCCTTGCTCGTCTGGTACCGGCCACCGCGAACGCTGTCGGTTCGCACGACGAGGTCGGGTGGTTGCGACAGCCTCGACGGGTCGAACGCCTCTGACGGGTCGTTGCCGCTGCCGACGACCGCATCCAGATGCACGTCGGCCTCGACCAGAAGGTCCGAGATACGGCTCGTCGCGACCAGGACGCGAGCGCCGCGGGCCTCGCGCAGCGCGCCGGCGTTGCCCGCGGTGAAGTAGACGGCATCGACCCCCTCGAGCTCGTTCCAACGGAGCCGGTCCGAGGTCGTGGGTTCGAGGCGCCTGCCCAGCGTCGTGATCGTGCGCTCGCCGTTCGCGTCCACGAAGACCACGCCGCGGCGAGTCGGCTCGTTGCGGATCACGGCCTCGACCCGGACGCCGAGCTCCTCGAGCCGCCGCCTCGACGCCGCGCCACGCTCGTCGTCCCCGAGCGCCGTGTAGAACGCGCAGTCGCCGGACAGGAGCGCGAGCTGCACTGCCGAGACCGCGCCGCCGCCGCCGGGCTCCTCCCACGGATCGGTGGCGTGCACGATGTCGCCGGCCTTCGGCACCCGCTCGACGTGCCCGAACTCGATCCACTCGACGTGCCCGACGACCGCGGTCCGCACGTCAGGCGCCCCGGAGCGCTGGCAGGACCTCGGCGCAGACCTGCTCGAAGACCCGTTCCTCGTGGGGCACGTCGCGCCAAGCGCGCGGCCAGTACAGCACGTACTCGTCGATTCCGATCCGGCCGTAGCGGCCGACCAGGTCGCGGAAGTACTCGACCGACTCCCACGGGGTGAGCGGCGGGAACACGCAGAGCGAGCGCCGGATCGCCGCGGGGTTGCGGCTCGCGGCGACGCAGAGGTCGTCCAGGCGGAGGCTGCGCTCGCGCGTGACCGCGAACATCTGCTCCTCGGTCTCGAGGTCGTAGCCGCCCCACGAGCTCCAGGCGTCGGCCCGGCGCGCCGCGATCTCGAGCATCTTCGGCCCGTGTGCCGCGACGGTGATCGGTGGGCGGGGACGTTGGAGGGGGAGCGGCACGGTCTCGGCATCCGTGCACCGATAGAACTCGCCTTCGAACGAGGTGACCTCGTTCGTGAGCAGTCGGTCGAACAAGTCGACGAACTCGTCGAACCTGCGGACGCGTTCGCCCGCGGTCCACGTCACGCCGGCGGCGCCCTCGCCGGCGGAGGGATCGCCGACGCCGAGCGCGATCTCGATGCGGCCGCCGGAGAGGTGATCCACCGTGACCGCCGCCTTGGCCGCCGTGACCGGCGAGCGGAAGTACAAGCTGGTGACGAGCGTCCCGACTCGGATCCGCTCGGTCGCGAGGGCCATCGAGGTCAGGGTGGCCGGCCCGTCGAACATCGTGGAGTGCGGCCGGTCGGGGTCGACGACGGTGTCGACGTTCCACAGGACGTCGAACCCCAGCTCCTCGGCCCGTAGCCACCGTCCCTCGAGCTCACGGAGCGGGAGGTTCTGGTACTGGTATGCGCAGAAGCGGATCGGCATGGTCCCTCCCTGCCGCCGTATCCTCGCTCAGATGGTGGAGCGGCGGCGACTCACGAGCTTCAGCCACGGGGCCGGGTGCGGGTGCAAGCTCGGGCCGGCTCATCTGGAGACGGTCCTCGGCACCCTGTCTCTCCCCGAGCTCGGGGCCGAGGTGCTCGTCTCCGCCGACACG
>Ga0070704_100001669_pt1 | contig 12042 bp, 9 predicted proteins | sample KBSK5252metaG_FD_65467 | JGI IMG/M metagenome (GOLD analysis project Ga0070704, IMG submission 65467) | Corn, switchgrass and miscanthus rhizosphere microbial communities from Kellogg Biological Station, Michigan, USA - KBS K5-25-2 metaG | ecosystem: Host-associated > Plants > Roots >... | reverse complement strand
GCGCCGATCACCGCCGGCCCCGTGATCGGCGAGGGCACGGTGGTGAAGAAGGGCCGCTCCGTGGTGTTCATGGAAGCCGTCATCCGGGACCGCGAGGGCAACGAGTACGCCCGAGGTACCTCGGTGGGCTCGATCCGGGCAGCCGCGAGCCGAGCGGAATCACCGCCAAAGGAATCTCCCCGCCGGGGCTGGTCCCAGAAATGAAACGGACGCTGGAGAGATCCGGCGTCCGCGTCGGTGCTTGATCTCTGGTTCGGCGACTTCGCATTGCGCCTGCGTCTCCTGCTAACTCCAGCGTGTCCGGGAAGACCCGAGACGATCGCGCACGATGCCCGCGGAAGCAGTCGTTCCGCTCTATCGGGCGATTCCACGATATAGGTATGAGCCGATCCGGGGCCCCGCCATGTACCCGCGTTCCATCTCGGAGACCTGAAACCCGCCTTGCGCCAGCAACTGGTCGATCGGCCGATTCAAATGGCACCCCCCGCTGACCTTACGCCATAACGGCGTCAGCCGATCCTGCCAGCGAACCACGCCCGGATCCGTCGAACGTCCATGCTCGATGAAGATCAGCCGGCCGTCGGGTCGGAGCACCCGCCGGATCTCGCGGAGGGCGGCGAGGACATCCGGGATCGTGCAGAGGGTCCGGCGCAAGGTCAAGCGGAACGTTACAGCTCCACGCGCCGCAGCCGCAGCGCGTTGGCGATCACCGACACCGAGCTCAAGCTCATCGCGGCGCTGGCGACGATAGGGCTCAGGAGAACGCCGAGCCAGGGATAGAGCACGCCCGCCGCGATCGGCACGCCCAGCACGTTGTAGACGAAGGCCCAGACGAGGTTCTGGCGTATGTTGCGCATGGTCGCCCGCGACAGCCGCCGGGCGCGCGCGATGCCGCGGAGGTCGCCCTTGACGAGCGTGACTGCCGCGCTTTCCATCGCCACGTCAGTGCCGGTGCCCATGGCGATGCCCACCTGGGCCTGGGCGAGCGCAGGAGCGTCGTTGACACCGTCGCCCGCCATCGCCACGATGCGCCCCTCGCCCTGCAGGCGGCGCACGACCTCGACCTTCTGCTCGGGCAGCACCTCCGCGATCACGTCGTCGAGGCCAAGGGAGCGGGCCACTGCCTTCGCGGTGACCTGGCTGTCCCCGGTCAACATGACGACGCGGATCCTCTCCGACTGGAGGAGGCGGATTGCTTCCGGGGTGCTCGGCTTGATGGGATCCGCCACACCTAGGATGCCGGTGACGGCATCTCCCGCGATCAGGAACATCACGGTCTGGCCCTCGCCGCGGAGCGCCTCCGCCCGCGCGCCGAGCGGCCCCGGCTTCACGCCCAGCTCCTCGAGCAGGCGCGTATTGCCCAGCGCCACGCGCCGCCCGGCCGCCACGCCGGCCACGCCGCGCCCGGTCAGCGAGCGGAACTCCGCCACCTCCGCCGGCGCCGCTCCGCGCTCGGCCGCCCCGGCGAGAATGGCCGCGGCGAGCGGGTGCTCACTCCCCCGCTCGAGGCCGGCGGCGAGGGCGAGCACCTCCCCCTCGGTCGCGCCGTCGGCCGCGGCCACCGACACGAGGCGCGGCTTGCCTTCGGTCAACGTGCCCGTCTTGTCGACCACCACCGTGTCGACCCTCTCGAGGGTCTCGAGGGCTTCCGCGTTCTTGATGAGCACGCCGGCCTGCGCTCCCCGCCCCGTGCCCACCATGATGGACATGGGCGTGGCGAGGCCGAGCGCGCAGGGGCATGCGATGATCAGCACCGCGACGGCGTTGACGAGCGCGTAGGCCAGGCGCGGCTCGGGTCCCCAGAGCCCCCAGGCGAGCGCAGTCGCCACGGCCACCCCCACCACCAAGGGGACGAACCACGCCGAGACCTGGTCGGCCAGTCGCTGGATGGGCGCGCGGCTGCGCTGAGCCTCGGCCACCATGCGGACGATCTGGGCGAGGAGGGTGTCCGCCCCCACGCGCTGCGCGCGCATCACGAAGCCGCCCGTCCCGTTCACGGTGCCGCCCGTGACCCGGCTGCCCGGGTCCTTTTCCACCGGGATGGGCTCGCCGGTGAGCATGGACTCGTCCACCGCGCTCCGGCCTTCGAGGACCGCGCCGTCCACCGGAACGCGCTCGCCCGGCCGTACCCGCAGCCGCTCGCCGATCTGGACGTCGGCGAGCGGCACGTCCTCCTCGCCGCCATCGGCCCGCAGCCGGCGCGCCGTCTTGGGGGCGAGCCCGAGGAGCGCGCGGATCGCGCCCGACGTGGCGCTGCGCGCCCGCAGCTCCAGCACCTGTCCGAGCAGGACGAGGGCGGTGATCACTGCGGCCGCCTCGAAGTAGACGGGCGGCGCGCCGCCGTGCCGCATCCCGTGGGGCAGCGCGTCGGGGAAGAGCACGGCGAAGACGCTATAGCCGAACGCGGCCCCCGTGCCCAGCGCGATGAGGGTGAACATGTTCAGGCTGCGCGTCACCAGCGACTGCCAGCCCCGGACGAAAAAGGGCCACCCGCCCCAGAGCACGACCGGGGCGGCGAGAACCAGCTGCAACCACAACCGCGCCGTCACGCTGAGCCGCGCCGCCAGGTCGGGAAGCGCCATCTCGCCCATCGTGAGCGCGACGATCGGCGCCGTGAGCGCGACGCTGACCCAGAAGCGCCGGGTCATGTCGGCCAGCTCGGCGCTCGGCTCTTCCTCCGCCGCAAGCGGCTCGAGGGGCTCGAGCGCCATGCCGCACTTGGGGCAGCTTCCGGGGCCGACCTTGCGGACCTCGGGATGCATGGGGCACGTATAGAGGCGAGTGTCGGCGGCCTTTGGTGCGGGCGACTGCCTGGGAGCCGTCGAGGGGGCGGGCGTCACGTATTTCAACGGGTTCGCCACGAACTTGTCCCGGCATGAGGGATTGCAGAACCAGTACGTGATCCCCGCGTGCTCGGCGCTGCCGCCGGCCGCGCCGTCCGGCGTCACGTCCATGCCGCAGACCGGATCCCTGACGTTTCCCACCACGCCGATCGTTCGTTTCATCTGATCAGGTCCTGCTTCCGGGCCTCGAATTCCTCACGGTTGATCTCGCCGCGAGCATAACGCTCGCGCAGAGTATCGAGCGCCGCGTCCCGCCGAGGCTCCCGGCCTTGAGCGCTCAGCCAGCGAATGCCGAGGACGAGGCCGGTGATGAGGACAGCCCAGAACCCGAGCATCATCAGCATCATGCCGACACCCCACACCCCCCACATGGGATGCATGCCCCAGTGCCACTCATAGACGCGCTCCTGTGCCTCCGCCCAGCGCGTCACGAACACGACCGCCGGCAATACGAGCCCGCCTGCGAGACGTCCCATACCTCCTCCTTTCACGCCCAGGCGGGGAATCCAGCCGGGCGTCACCGCCCGTATCGATCCGCACACGTCATTGCGCCGTTGTGCGCCGCCCCCCGCTCACTTCACGACGACGCTGCCCGTATGCGAGTGCACCTTGGGTCCCGACACGTGCACGGTGTACTCGTAGGTCCCGGGCTTGTCGAACTTGATCCGGCTCGCTGGAGTGCCGACGTAAAACTTGACCGCGTCGTTGCCGGCGAACCAGACGTGCGCGGTGCCGCCCGACTGGTTGATGAACTGCACCTCCTCGCCAACCTTGACTTCGACATTCTTCGGTTTGTTTTCCTCGCGGGTCACGCTGACCTTGGCCTGGGCCCACGCCCCGTCCACGCCCACCGCGGCCGTCGCCGCGACGGCGAGCACGACACCCATCAGCAGCGCCTTCATGGCTCCCCTCCTCCGTGATTGGATCCCTTCACCGCTCGAAGGCCGCCCCCTGCGACCCTCTTCACTTCACCCGGCCGGTGGCCTTGAGCCACATGGCCAGGGCGCTCCCGTACTCCGACCGCGCCGCCACCGCGTTGAACCGGGCCCTGGTCAGCGCGACCTGAGCGTCGAGGATCTCGAGCTGGATACCGCGCCCGCTCTCGAAGCGCTCCTTGACAACCCGGGACTCCTCCTCCGCTTGCTCGAGCCCCTTCTGGCTCGCCTGGACGCTCTTCTCCGCCGCCGCCAGCATCAGTGCCGCCTGGTTGACCTCCTTGGCGACCTGCTGGCGGGCCAGACCCTCGGTCTGGACGGCTTTGTCGAACCGGGCCTTGGCGGTGTTCAGAGCGTTTTCGCGCAGAAACCCGTCGAAGACGGGCAGCGTCACGACCACGCCGATCGAGTAGCCCTCCGCGCTGTCGGAGCGCGCGCGCATGCCGTCGGCTTGCGACTCCCACGCGCGATTCTTCATCACGGCCCAGTCGTACATGTAGCCGAGCGAGACCTGGGGGAGGTAGTTGCCGTAGGCGGCGCGGACGTCGGACTGGGCGGCTTCCCGCTGCCGGGCCGCGACCTTCAGGTCGGGGTGCTTCTCGAGGGCCTGCTGGACCCCCTCCTCGATCGAGACGGTCACCGGCTCGAACTCCAGACGATCGACCAGCGTGATCGGCGAAGACAGGTCCACCCCGAGGGTCGTCTTGAGCGAGACCATGGCGAGCTCGGCCCGGCTCCGGGCCATGGCGTCCATCTGGACGGCGTTGGCCAGCTCGGCCTCGTCCCGCAGCACGTAGAAGCGGGGAACCCGGCCGGCGTCGAGCTTCTCTCGCGTCACGCGCAGCCGCTCCTCGACGTCCCGGATCAGCTCGGCGGTCACCCGGGCGTTCTCCGCCTCGCGCAGGCTCGCGATATAGTCCAGCCGCGCCTGCATCGCGACGTCGAGGTGCATGCCCTGGAGCATCTGGCGGGCGGCGTCGGCCCGCGCGGTCGCCGCCTTGTAGCCGTAGAAGTCCCGGCCACCCGAGAAGAGCGGGTACATGGCGGTCACGTTCGCGTCCCGCGTCTGGTCCGAGTTGAACACCTGGTAGTTGCGCGCCATGGTGTTGCCCGCCGAGGTGTAGACGTTGGGCGCCATCCGCTGGTCGTTGAAATACCCATTGGCCGAGAGCTGGGGCCAGAAGGGAGCCAGGGCTTCGCGTCGCATGGAGTCCATCGCGCGGGCGTCGGCGTCCGCGGCCTTGACCCGGAGGCTCTTCTGCCTGGCCAGCTCCACCGCCTGCTCCATGGTCAGCGGCCCCTCGACACGCGGGAGCGTCTGGGCGACGGCGCCATCGGCCAGCACCGATGCGCTCGCCGCGATCGCTACGACCACGCCCAGTATCCGAGTCACCAACCCTCGCTCAGTGGTCACCATGCTTCCCTCCTTTTGCGGCGTCATCTGCGTCGGGGGCCATGGGGATCCCTTTCGGCCCCGCCGCCGGCATGTCCAAGCCCGGCATCGCGTCGGGCTTCCCGGCCGGCGCGCGGTCCCCGGGGCCGCCGGCCGTGACCGCTCGAACTCGCGCATCGGCATAGAGGCCCTCATGCCCTCTCACCACGACGCGCTCGCCGGCGGCGAGACCGCGGGCGACCTCGACCCGCTCGGGATCCTCGAGCCCGAGGAGGACCTCGCGGCGCTCGACGCGGTCGCCCTGGACCACCCAGACCGTGGCCTTGCCGCCGAGCCGCGCCACCGCGCTTCGCGGCACGGACACGGCCTCCGCGCGGATGCCAGTGGTGAACCGCATGGTCACGTACTGACCCGGCACGAGCCGGCGCCCAGGGTTGTCCACCACGGCCTCCACCACCCCCGTCCGCGCCCCCGGGTCGACGAAGGGAAAGACCGAGGTCACGCGCGCCTCGATGGGTACCGCTCCTGACGCCGTCGTCGTGACCCGTACCTGGGCGCCGACCCGGATCGAAGCGAGGTCTTTCTCTCCCACATTCGCCTGGAGCCGGACCCGGTCCACCTGGGTGATCTTGAGGATCGGCATGCCCGGCTGGACGAGCACGCCGGGCGCGACGAGCCGCTTGACCACGTAGCCCGCGCTCGGAGCGACGATGGTGACGTAGTCGCGGACCACGCGCGCGGTCCGCGCCTGGGCCTCGGCCTGGGCCACCATGGAGACGGACGCCTCGAGCTTGCCGCGAGCGGAAGCTTCCATCGCGCGGGCCTGCTCGAGCTTGGCCTGGGCCGCCTGCTGCTTGGCCTCGAGCGACGCGGCCAGTGACCGGTCGCTCTCGAACTCCTGCTGGGAGATCGCCCCCGACTTGACCAGCCGCTCCGCTCGCGACGACACGCCGCGGGCATACGTCAGCTCGGCCTCGACCATGACCAGCTCCCTCTCCATCTGGACGATGCCGTGCTGCGCGGCGACGAGGTCCGACTGCATCTGGGTCCGGTTCGCCTGCGCGGTGGCGCGCCCCGCCTCCGCCTCGACCACACGCGAGCCCAGCTCGACGTCGTCGAGGCGCGCCACCACCTGCCCCGCTCGCACGGCATCACCCGGATAGACGGTCATCTCGACGATCCGGCCGGTGACGCGCGGGTAGATGTCTTCCTCGTTGAACGGGGCCACGCCCCCCGTGTAGGTGACGCTGCCGCCCATCGGCCCGCTCTCGGCCGCGGCGACCGACACCGGGAACGGAGTGCCCGACCCCGTCACCCGCGCGCTCATGTCCATGCCGCCGCCCCGCCCACCGACGTTCGCGTAGACCGCCCACACCCCCGCCGCGACTACCACCGCGAGCACTCCGAGCCAGGCCCCGACCCTTCCCGCCTTCATCGCGTTCCCTCCTCCGTGCGCGTCGCCGCCGCCCGTTCCCGGGTTCTCGATCTCCGCCCTGCCGTGAGCCGCCCGACTCCACTCCGGACGAGCCGCGCCAGGTCATCGGTATAGGTGTGAAGGACGGGCACCACGAACAATGCGAGCACGGTGCCCACGGTGAGCCCACCGATGATCACGGTGGCGAGCGGAGCGTAGGCGTCGATACCCGTGCGCGGGAAGAAGGCCACCGGGATCAGCACCACGATGCTGATGAACGACGTCATCAGGATCGGCCGCAGCCGGATCGGCCCCGCGGTGAGGATGGCCTCGTCCCGCGGCATGCCCTCCGCGCGCAGCCGGAGGACGAGGTCGATCATGAGGACGGCGACCGTCATCATCATGCCGACCAGGATGACCACCGCGAGGATGGAGACGGTCGAGAACGTCTGAGCGGCGAGGAGCAGGCCGCCGAGCACCCCGATCGAGATGAGCGACAGCGAGAACATCATGTTCAGGGGCTCGATCAGGCTGCGGAACTGCGCGATGAGGAGCAGCACCATGAAGATTACCGCCACGTAGAGGCCCCGGAGGAGGCGCTGGAAGGACTCCTCCATCTGCGTCATGTCCCCGCGCAGCTCCACCCCGTACCCCGGCGCGAGATCGACGCTCTCGTGCGCCGCCATCAGGAGGTCCATGGACAGCTCCATGCTCGGCCGGTCGCCCTTGCGGTAGTAGCCGAGCACCGACACCACGCGGCGGAAGTTGTCGTGCTCGATGATGGTGGGGCCCCGGCGTTCCTCGATCCGCGCCACCGAGCCGAGCGGCACCACCTCGCCCTTCTTCCCGACGATGCGGACCTGCTCCAGGTCGCCCTGGTCGCGCCGCTGATCCTCGCGGTAGCGGAGCAGGATGGTGAATTGCCGCTGGTTGTCGAGCCGATAGAACTCGGTGGTGAGACCGCCCTTGAGCGCGTAGTAGGCCTGGTCCGCGACCTCGGTCACGGTGAGTCCCAGCTCCTGCGCCCGGGCCCGGTCCACCACCACCTGGAGCTGCGGGAGCGTCTGCGCCCAGGACGTGCTCACCTGCCGGAAGCCCGGGATGTCCTCGGCGAGCTTCCGCGCCTGCTCCCCGATCTGGGAGAGCCGGGCGAGGTCGGGCCCGAAGAAGATCACCTGGACCGGAGCGGCGCTGGACGCCATCACGTCGGCGCCCATCTCCTTGATGGAGAGCCGCCGGATGCCCGGGATGGTCTGCAGGGCCTCATCCCGGACGGCATCCATCACCTGCCAGATGTCGCGCCTCCGCTTCGACGAGTCCGTCAGGGTCAGCATCATGAAGGCTGCGTTGACCGAGCCCATGCTGTAGCCGGTGAAGTAGGTGCCGCCCGGCTCGAAGCCGACCTCGGAGGAGACCCTCACGATCTCCGGCTGCTGCATCAGGAGCCGCTCCACCTCGGCGGCGATCTCGGAGGTGCGCGCGAACGACGTTCCCGGCGTCGCCTCGAGCTGGACGAAGGCCTGGGACACGTCGGCGAGCGGCATCATCTCGCTGCCCAGGCGCGGGTAGAGGGCCACCGCCACGAGCACCGTCGCCACCGCGCCGCCCAGCACCGCGAACCGGTTCGCGATGGACCAGGCCAGGCTCGCCCGGTAGCGGGCCTCGAGCCGCTCGAGTCCCCGCTGGCAGGGGTCGAGCAGCCAGCGCTGGAGCCGGCCGCGCTCCCGCGCCGCCTGCTCACTGTGCGGGGCGAACAGGGAGGCGGCGAGCACCGCGGTGAGGGTGAAGGACACCAGCGCGGAGGCCAGGAGCGCGAAGATGATCGCCCAGACGATGCCCTCGAACATGAGCTGGACGATGCCGCCGGAGAACGCCAGCGGGAGAAGCGCCACGCAGAGCATGAAGGTGATGGCGAGCACGGCGAGCCGGACCTCGCTGATGCCGTCCACCGCGGCCTCCTTCGGCGACTTCCCCATGCGGAGGTGCCGCTCGATGGAGTGGATGTCGATGATCGAGTCGTCCACGAGGCGCCCGATGGACAGCAGGAGCCCGATGAGGGTCGAGCTGTTGAGCGTCATCCCGAAGGGAACCATGGCCAGGAGCGCCATGCCGAGGGAGATCGGGATGGTGATGACGGAGATCAGCGTGCCGCGCAGATTGCCCAGGAAGAGCAGGACGACGAGGCCGGTGAGGAGCACCGCGATGACCAGCTCCTCGACCATGTTGTCCATGAGGACGCCGACGAACCCCGAGTTGTCGTACGCGACGTCGAACCGGATCCCGGGAAAGTCCTCCTGGATCTCGGCGAGCTTGGCCTTCACGGCGGCGATCACCCGCACCGAGCTCGCCTCGGGCTGCTGCACGATGGAGATCTCGACCGCCTCCTTGCCATTGAGCCGGTACAGGCTGCGCTGCTCGCGCGGCATGTTCAGGACCTCCGCCACGTCGCGGAGGTACACCGTCCGCCCGTCCATGCTCGCGACGGGGTAGGCCGCGACCTCTTCCGGCGTCCGGGCGCGGAAGTCGCTGCGGACGAGGACCTCGCGCTCCCCGTGGGTGAGCGTCCCCGCCGGGCGCGACTGGTTCTGCATGTCGAGCATGCCCTTGAGGTCGAGGAGGCTCATCCGGTAGGCGGCCAGGCGGTCGCGATCCACCACCACCTGCATCTGGAGCTTCTGGCCGCCGAAGGGCACGACGGACTGGACGTCCTTCACCGCCTTGAGGCGGTTCACGATCTGGTTCTCGGCGAGGGTCCGGAGCTGCACGGGGTCATACCCCTCGCCGCTCACCGCCACCGTGAGCACCGGGATGTTGAGCGGATCGATGGGGAGCACCCACGACGGCTTGAGGTTGGCGCCCGTCATCGGCAGGTCCGCCTGGACGACGTTCATCAGGGACTGGACGTCGAACAGCGCCTTCTTCATGTCGGTGCCGTACCAGAACTCCACCGTGACGATGGAGAAGCCCTCCTGGGAGGTCGAGCGGATGAAGTGGACGTTCTTGAGGTCCACCATCCGCTCCTCGATGGGCTTGGAGAAGTAGAGCTCCATCTCTTCCGCGGAGAGCCCCGCCATCATCGAGACCACGCCGACCATCGGGCTCTCCACGTAGGGCATCATCCGGCGCGGCATCTGGAAGACGATCACGAGGACGGACAGGAGCGCCACGCCGAGGTAGAAGGCGAGCACGATGTAGGGATGCTCGATGGACCAGCGACTGATATTGCCCCGCGCGCGGGTCACCGCCTGGGCCGCGCCGCCCGGATTCACCGCTCCTCCTTCAGCGTGGGACGGAGAGTCAGTAGCAGCACGCGCGGAACGACACGCGGCACGATCTGGCGGCCCGCCTCGTGCGACCGGGCTTCGGCGCCCATCGCGGCCGCAGCTGCGACGGTGCATCCACACGCGATGACGGCAAGCATCGGACGGAGTGACATTGTTCCCCCCCCGGACAGGGCAGGCGTTCCGGAGAAACCCAGCAATCGCGCCCGAGCGACCCAATCGCCCGGACGCACAGCTCAGGAACTACGCGAGGAGGGTCCGACGAGGAGGAGGGAACGGAACCGCAAGTTCGACGGTCGCGAGGGCCAGACTGCCGGCACTTGCCGTAAGTCCGCGAAGAATCAGACCCGCGAGCAGTGGGACGATGGCTGGAACCACGAGTCCGAGACAGCAAACATCCATGAGCATCGCGTGATCACCCGGGCCGTGGTGATTCTGGACGAGATCGAACAGGCAGAACCCCGCGGCGAGGATGAGCAGAGCCAGGGCGGCTACCGCCACCCGGCCGCACCAACGGCTGAAGAACTCGCCGTGCTCCATGGGCTGTCTATCCCGAAGACATCCTAGGGCAAGTGCGGTGCCATCGCAAGGCCCGGCGCCATCGCTCCGTAAGTGACCGAAACAGCGCGCGAGAGCCGGATCGCTCTCTGCTCGCATCTTGCGCATGCCGCGCGGAACATCCTCACGTGGGACAGCGCCGCCCTAGCGTCAATGTCGGTGCGCGCCCCCCGGAGGCGGCCCGGGTATCGGGCTCGCCGAAGCGAGCCAAGGCGAGGACTCCCTCATGCGTCACGGCTGCTCGTCATTGGTCGTTACCGCATGGGGGCTCGACCTGATGCCGGACGACACCAGTGCGCAGCTTGGTGTCGCGATCGACTCCGACCTGCCGACGAAGGGGACCCCGTTTCGCGCTCGCCCGGAAACCCTCGCCTTCGTCTGCTACACTTCGTGTGAGGCGGCGCCCCGACGGGCCGCGGTGCCCGGGGCGCCGCAGCCGTGTCTAAACACATGGAATACAAGGATTACTACAAGATCCTCGGCGTGGAGCGGGCCGCCGACGACAAGGCCATCAAGACGGCCTTCCGGAAGCTTGCCCGGAAGTACCACCCCGACGTCTCCAAGGGCTCGGCGACCAAGTTCCAGGAAGTCAACGAGGCCTACGACGTGCTCTCCGACCCCGAGAAGCGCCGGCGCTACGACACGCTCGGCCCCGACTGGCAGGGCCACGTCGACGGAGGCGGGCGCTCCTACGGTGGCCCGGGCGGGGTGCGCTTCGAGACCGGAGACGATGGCGGGGGATTCTCCGACTTCTTCCAGAGCATCTTCGGGAACTTCGGCAAGGGCGGCGCGCCCGGCGGACCCGGCGGGCCCCGGACCACCGGCCGCGTGCGCGACTTCCGGCGGGGCGGCCTGGGCGATTTCGACCTCGGCGATCTGGGCGACCTGGGTGGACCCGGCGCCGCGGAGCCGGCCGGGGACGCGGAAGGGCCGCTCGAGCTGACGCTCGAGGAAGCGTTCGCGGGCGTGCGCAAGCCCATTGCGCTCGAGCTCGACGAGGCCTGCCCGACCTGCGGCGGCTCGGGCCACGTGAACCGCAAGCCCTGCGCGACGTGCCGGGCCACCGGCTGGGTGAAGGGCCAGCGCCGGCTCGAGGTGAAGATTCCCGCCGGCGTGGACACCGGCGCCCGCATCCGGATGGCCGGCGAAGGGCCCGCGCGCGCGGGGGGCGGCAAGTCCGATCTCTATCTCCGCGTGACGGTGAAGCCCCACGAGCGCATCGAGCGCAAGGGCGACGATCTCCACGTGGACCTCCCGGTGCCCTTCGTGGACGCGGCCCTGGGCGCGGAGGTCTCCGTCCTCACGCTCAAGGGCAATGTTTCGATGAAGATCCCCCCGGAGACGTCCAGCGGCCGGGTCTTTCGCATCCCTGGATACGGCATGCCGCATCTCAAGGGCGGCGGCGCCGGCGATCAGTTCGTGCGCGTGCAGGTGACGGTCCCGGCCGGCCTCACCGACAAAGAAAAAGAGCTATTGGCGGAGCTCAAGCGGCTGCGCCAGGAGAGGACATGATGCGGTTCGATAAGCTGACCGTGAAAGCGCAGGAGGCGGTGCAGGCCGCCCAGTCCCTGGCCGACCAGGGCAATCACCAGGCGCTGGAGCCCGAGCACCTGCTGCT
>Ga0070704_100001665_pt1 | contig 12048 bp, 7 predicted proteins | sample KBSK5252metaG_FD_65467 | JGI IMG/M metagenome (GOLD analysis project Ga0070704, IMG submission 65467) | Corn, switchgrass and miscanthus rhizosphere microbial communities from Kellogg Biological Station, Michigan, USA - KBS K5-25-2 metaG | ecosystem: Host-associated > Plants > Roots >... | reverse complement strand
TCGAGCAGCGGCGGCCGCAGATCGGCCATCGTCTGCCGCACGGTGTCCATCGTGTCCTTGAGCAGATGGCGAAGTTCCTCGAAAGTCGAGGCGTGCCGGTTCTCTGCGTCCGCAGGCGTGGCACCGCGGAGCGTCTCGAGCCCGATCCCGAGCGCGGTCAGGTTCTGGCCGACAAAATCGTGCAGGTCGGCGGCAATGCGGCGGCGCTCGGCCTCCTGGGTTGCGGTGAGGCGCCTCAACAGCGCCCGCACGCGCCGCTCGCTGTCGCGCAGCGCGCGTTCGGCGCGCAGACGCTCGGTCACGTCCCGCCCCACGCCCCGGTAGCCCAGAAACGCGCCACCCGGGTGGAATAACGGATCGCCGTCGATCTCGTAATAGCGGACTTCGCCACCGGGCACGCGGCGCGCGAATCCGAAACCGCGCACCGGGCGGTGCGCCTCCACCGTTTCCCGGTAGGCCTGCCATCCCTCTTCGTTGGGCGCGACCGATGGAATTTCCCAGCGGATCCTTCCCGCGTATTCGTTGCTCGGCATCGGCCCGCGAAACGACTTGCCGTACTCCATCATCACGAAGCGATGCTCGCGATCGGTCTCCCAGTAGAAATCCGAGGACAGCGCGGTCAGTGCGCGGAAGCGCTCCTCGGATTTCCGCAGCGCCAGTTCGGCGCGGCGGCGGTCCGTGACGTCCACCATGATCCCGCGCAGCTTCACTACCACGCCATCCTCTACCACCACCGCCACCAGGTCACGCAGCCAGACGGTGCGGCCATCCGCCGCGATCATGCGGTACTCGAACTCGTGGTTGCGCTTCTCCGCGGTGGCGCGCGTGCAATACTCAGCGGCCCAGCCGACATCCTCCGGGTGCGTGTGGTCACGCCAGAAATTCGGCTCGAGCCATTGGCTCGACGGATAACCGAGCAGGCGTTCCGCCTGGTCGCTCACGAAATGGAATGCGAAGGTCGCAGGATCCGCTTCCCACACGATGCCGTCGATCGAGCTGACCAGCCCTTCATATTTCTCGGAGGATTCGCGCAGCGCCTGCTCGGCCCGCTTCTGGTCGCCGATCTCGCGCCCGACGCCGCGATAGCCGGTAAACGACCCGGCCGCGTCGAACATCGGCTCGCCGCTCACCGAGTAGTAGAACATCACGCCATCCTGCCGCGAGCGCGCGAACTCGAAATCGCGGAACGGCAGGTGCGCCTCGAGCAGCGCGCGGTGCCTGCGCCAGCCGTCCTCGCTCGGCGAAGTCCAGGGGATCTCCCACCGCGTCTTGCCGATCATGCTTTGCTGGACATACAACGGCTGATGCTTCGTGCCGTACTCGAGCAAGCTGAAGCGGTGCTCACGATCCGTCTCCCAGTAGAAGTCGGATGAGAGGGTGGTCAGCGAGCGGAAGCGCTCCTCGGATTCCCGCAGCGCAGCCTCCGCGCGCTTTCGCTCCGTGATATTGCGCCCAATGCCGTGATAACCGCGAAAGCGCCCGTTGTCGTCGTAGACCGGAACGCCGCTTGCCGACAGCCACATCGTCTCGCCCCGGTCGTTCACCCGTCGCATTTCGAACCCATTGAACGGCTGCCGGGCGTCGACGAGCGCGCGGTGCTTTACCCATTCTTCCTCGGTGACGCCAATGGAGGGTATCTCCCAGCGCGTCTTGCCCAGCGGGGATACGGTCGACAAGCCCGTAATCCGCTCGAAGTCCGGCGACAGGTAGGTAAAGCGCAACTGCTCATCCTGCTCCCAGTACCAGTCCGCCCACAGATCGGCCAGGCCGCGAAAGCGCGCTTCGCTCACCTGCAGCGCGCGCTGCGTTTCCTTGAGATCGGTGATGTCGATGATCAGCGCGCAGGCGCCCGTCACGCGGCCGGACTCGTTCGTGTACGGCACGTTCTGGATCCGCAAGTCGCGCGCGCCGCCATCCTTTCGCGTGCGCCGCCTCTCGTAGGTGGTCGTTTCGCCCGCCAGCGCGCGATCGATGTATGGCTTGGCAAGCGCATACGCGCCCTCTCCGGCGGCCTCGCGGATGCTGCGCCCGACGATCTCGTGAAACGGCTTCTCCATCAGGTCCGCATAGCCCTGATTGGCTGTCACGATCCGCTCAGCGCGGTCGTAGAAGTAGATCGCCGCGGGCGCCGAATCGAGCGTCAGGCGCAGGCGGGACTCCGCGTCGCGCACCGCGGCTTCCGCCTGGTAGCGCGCCGTAACGTCCTTGGCGACGCCGTGATAGCCAGCAAAGGCGCCGGTCGCATCGAGGCGCGGTTCTCCCGAGACGCTGACATAGTGGACGGAACCGTCCGCCGCAGTGCGCCTGAGCACCAGGTCCTGAAACGCGGCCCGGGACGCAAGCACCGCGCGATGCTCGTCCCAGCTCTGCCCGAGAATCTCGGTACGGGGAAGCTCCCAGCGGCGCTTGCCGATGTGATCGGCCTCGCTGATCCCGGCCCTGAGCGCGCTACGGCCCGCCGTGCCCACGAATCGAAGCTCTACGTCTTGCTCCCAGTACCAGTCGGAAGACAGCTCGGTAAGCGCGCGGAAGCGCTGCTCGCTCTCGCGCAGTGCGCGCTCGGCGGCCTTGCGGCTGGTGATGTCGCGCGCCACGACCTGGGCCGCGGGGCGCCCGGCGTAGCTGAAGGACACCGCGGTCGCTTCGACGCTGAATAGCGTGCCATCGAATCGGACGTACTCGACCTCCGTGAGCGGCACGGACTGCGGCGTCTCGTACAGCTGGCGGATTCGCTGGCGCACCAGCTCCCGCGAGCCCGGCGCGATCAGGTCCAGCACCTCGCGCCCGATGAGCTGCGCGGCACTCTCGGCGCCGAACATCCGCACCATCGCCGGATTCACCAGCACGATGCGCTCGTCCGAATGTACGAAGATCGCGTCGGGTGCGACGTCGATGAGCTGGCGGTAGCGCTCGCCGCTCTCTCGCAGCATCGCGTCGGCTTTCGCGGGCTTGGCGAGATCGCGCCGCACATTGACGATCCGGTTCTTGCTGCGGCTGCGCGCGCCCCGCTGGCTCGGCAAGCCTTTTTGGGGGTCGCTCACATCCGGGATGTCGTCCATGCCCATTGCGGCAGTGTACGCCCCCGCTACTCGATCGTGATGGCGCGCTCCTGGACGAGGCGCGCGTAGCGCTGCCGGTCGCCCTCGATGACCGACTTGAACTGCGCCGGCGTGCCGCCGATGGCGATCGCGCCTTCCTGGTCGAGCTTGTGGCGCACATCAGAGGACGTGACTGCGCGATGGACATCCTGAGCGATCCGGTCGATGGCGGCAGCCGGCGTGCCGGCCGGCGCAAGGATTCCAACCCAGCCGGCGACCAGGTAGCCGGGAAAGCCGCTCTCGGCGACGGTTTGCAGCTTGGGCAGCGCGGGCGAGCGCTGTGCGCTCGTGACGGCGAGCGGCCGCAGCTTCCCGGCCGTGATGTGGCCGATCGCCTCGGGCAACGGCGCAAATGCCAGATCCACGCGCCCGCTGACCAGGTCCGAAATCGCCGCGACCTCGCCCTTGTACGGTGCATGCGCAAGTTGCACGCGCGCCACGCTCTCGAAAAGCGCTGCAGCCAGGTGCATCAGGCTGCCGTTGCCGGAGCTGGCGTATTTGAGCGGCGTCGATCTCGCTTTGGCGAGAGCGACCAGGTCGCGCGGCGCCTGTGCCCTGATCGACGGATGGACGAGCAGCACCAGCGGCACTGCCGCGATCTCGGAGACGGGCGCGAACGCCCGGTCAGGATCGTACGGGAGCGTGCGCTTCATCAACGGGTTGATCGCTTGAGTGCGTACGTTGCCGACCAGCAGCACGTGGCCGTCCGGTTTTGCCTTGGCGACGAACTCCGCACCCGCGATTCCGCCGTCGCCGGGCTTGTTCTCCACGAACACGGCTCTTCCCCAGCGCTCGGTCAGCTTGGTCGCGATCAGCCTCGCGGCTGCGTCGGTTTCATCGCCAGGCGCGAAAGGCACCACGAGGGTTACCGCGCGGTCAGGGAATTGCGCACGCGTCGGCGTCGCGGCGAGCGCGGCAAAACCACACAATGTCGCCACGAAGGCGCGCAGGAAACTTTGCAAACGGGCCTCCCTTACGTACCGCGGATCCTGGCGGAGAGAGAGGGATTCGAACCCTCGATACGGATTTTGTCCGTATAACGCCTTAGCAGGGCGCCCCCTTCGGCCACTCGGGCATCTCTCCGGATCCGGATGCTGCAATCGGACGAATTTTACTCCTGGTCGAGCTCGAAGGCCCGGTGCAGCACGCGCACGGCGAGCTCGGTGTACTTCTCGTCGATGACCACCGTGAGCTTGATCTCCGAGGTGGAGATCATCTGGATATTGATTCCCTCCTCGGCAAGCGTGCGGAACATGCGAGCCGCGATCCCCGCGTGCGAGCGCATGCCCATACCGACGATCGATACCTTGGCGATGCGGTCTTCGCCGGAGACTTCGCGGCAGTGGATGTGCGGCTGGACCTGGTCCTTGAGGAGCTTCAACGTGCGATGCAGGTCGCTGCGCGCCACGGTGAACGACAAGTCGGTCATGCCGTCCTGGCCGACGTTCTGCACGATCACGTCGACGTTGATGCCCGCATCGGCGATCGGGCCGAGGATGGCGTACGCAATGCCCGGCCGGTCGGGCACGCTGCGCACCGTCACTTTCGCCTCGTCGCGCTGCGCTGCGACTCCGGACACCAGTGCTTTTTCCATTGCCATATGGGGATCTTCCTCGAACGTGACCAGCGTGCCGGATTGGCCTTCCTGGCCGACCGCAATCATCGGATCGGTGAGACTCGAAAGCACGCGTGTCGGCACCTTGTACTTGCCGGCGAACTCCACCGAGCGGATCTGCAGGATCTTCGAGCCCGCACCCGCCATCTCGAGCATTTCCTCGAACGTGATCGTCCTCAGGCGCCGCGCCTCCGGAACGATCCGCGGATCGGCCGTGTAGACGCCGTCCACGTCGGTGAAGATCTGGCACTCGTCGGCCTTGAAAGCCGCGGCCAGCGCAACCGCCGAAGTGTCCGAGCCGCCGCGGCCGAGCGTAGTGACGTTGCCGGCGCGATCCACGCCCTGGAACCCGGCGATCACCGCCACGCGCCCTTGCTTGAGGTCCTCGCGTACCCGCTCTGCGTCGATCGAGACGATGCGCGCCTGCGTAAAGGCGGCATCGGTCAGCACCTTTACCTGCCACCCGGCGTAGCTTCGCGATGGCACGCCCAGCTCGAGCAGCGCCATGGCGAGCAGCCCGATCGTGACCTGCTCGCCAGTGGAGGCTACGACGTCGAGCTCGCGAGGGTCCGGGTGCGGCTGGATCTCCTTCGCGAGCGCCAGGAGGCGGTTCGTCTCGCCCGCCATGGCGGACGGAACGACGACGAGATCGTGTCCCGCCGCCTTCCACTTGGCGATGCGCTTGGCGACATTGCGGATGCGCGCGACCGAGCCGACCGACGTGCCGCCGTATTTCTGGACGTTGAGCGCCATTGCGATCCCGAAGACCGCGCAGTGTACCGGAAGGGGACTGCGGTTCTGGCGCTGCTGTACTGCTGCCTGGCTGCCGCGATTACCTCCGCCGACGACGCGGATCCGCGTAGAGCGTGTTCGCCGGCTCGAGCGTCGGCGCGCTGTCGGCCGCGCCGGCCGCAGTGGCGCCCAAGTCGAGCAGGCATTCCTCGCGCAGCGCGCCGGTCAGTTCCTTGCAGCGATTGACGTCGCGCAGTGGTTCCTTGCTCTTGCCAATGTCGGGCTTGAGGGTGCCGCCAATCAGCGCCCCGTCGCTCGGTCCGCTTCCATCCTGGCTCGTTCCTACCGGAATCGAGCCGCGCTTCTCGCCCTCGCCCTGGCCGAAGGTCAAGCTCGACGTGGCGCCGAGAACGGCCGCCAGCAGGCTGATCGCGCACAATGCTCCTCGGTTTCGCATGTCCTTCTCCATAACAAGCTTCAGTGGGCAGTACTGAAGCAATGCACGTGCCTTGTCGGCCCCTCTGTAGCGATCCGGCGACGCACGGTAGCCGTTGGGCGATAGCGACCCCTGTCATAGTCGCCTACCATCGCTCGCGCCATGCTTCGCGTCCTCGTCATCGACGACAACCAGGATGTGCGGGAGTTGATTCAATTCATTCTGGAGGGTGCAGGCTATTCCGTGGAACTCGCGCCCGATGGAGCGGCCGGCCTGCGCTCGCAGCGCGCGCGGCCTGCCGACGTGGTGATCACTGACATTTTCATGCCCAATCAGGACGGGTTGGAAACGATTGCGCGCCTGCGCGAGGAGTACCCGGGGGTCAGGGTCGTTGCGATGTCCGGCGGCGGCGGAAGCGAGATCATAGGGGGTCGGACCCTTTCCCCCGCGCTCGAGGCCGGCGCGCATGTGCTGTTGCCCAAGCCATTCGATCTCGACCAATTGTTGCGCGCAGTCGGCGACGTTTCGCACTGACCGGAATGAATCTGCCTACCAGGCCGATCGGCAGCTTGCCGCACCCGACGGAGCGGATCGAGGGCAAGCGCGCATACGACAAGCTCGAGGAAGCGCAGGAGGCGCTGCGCGAAAGCGAGCAGCGCTTTCGCGCGATCTTCGAGCAGGCGGCGGTGGGCATCGCGATTTCCGAGCTCGACGGCCGCCTCGCCGAGACCAACACGAAATTCGTCGAGATTCTCGGCTACCCGGCGGACGAGCTCACCGCCCTTACGGCGTATGACATCACCCACGCGGACGACGTCGCCAGCACCCGCACCCATGTCGCGCGGCTTCTCGCCGGCGAGATCCGCGACTATTCGTACGAGAAGCGCTACGTGCGCAAGGACGGCCGCACGGTATGGACGCTCACGTCGGTAGGTCTGTTGAGGGATCCCGAGGGCCAGCCGCGCCAGTTCATCGGCGTGATCGAGGACATTACGGAGCTCAAGCAAACGCAGGAAGACAACGCCCGTCTTCTGATCGAGCGCACCCATCTCCTCGAGCGCGAGCGCGCGGCCCGCGGCGAGGCCGAGCGGATGAGCGCGCTGAAGGACGAGTTTCTGGCGACGCTGTCGCATGAGCTGCGCACACCGCTGAGCTCGATCCTCGGCTGGTCGCAGGTGATCGCCGGCCGCCGGATGGAGCCCGATGAATTGCAGAAGGCGCTGCACGTAATCGAGCGCAACGCCCGTGCGCAGGCGCGACTCATCGAGGATCTGCTCGACATGTCGCGCATCATGGCGGGTCGCATCCGCCTGGACGTGCAACGGGTCGACCTGTGCAGCGTCGTCGAAGCGGCGCTGGAAACGCTGCGCCCTGCCGTCGAGGCGAAGGCCCTCGTTGTGGAGACGGTGCTCGATCGCAAGGCGCACCCGATCAGCGGAGATCCGAGCCGGCTGCAGCAGATCGTGTGGAATCTGCTTTCCAACGCGATCAAGTTCACCCCGCACGGCGGCAAGGTGCAGGTCGCGCTGAAGCGCGCCAACTTCCATATCGAGGTCAGCGTTGCGGACAGCGGCATCGGCATCGCCCCCGAGTTCCTGCCGCACGTCTTCGAGCGGTTCCGGCAGGCCGACGGCTCGACTACGCGGCGCCACGCGGGACTCGGCCTCGGACTCACGATTGCCAAGCACCTGGCCGAACTTCATGGCGGCACGCTGCGCGCATCCAGTGCGGGGCAAGGCGAAGGCTCGACCTTCACGCTCAGTGTCCCGCTGGCAGTGCTGCATCGTGCCACCGGCGAGGAGGAGCGCGGGCATCCAACCGCGGCGGCGCTGGATCCATTGCCGCTGCCGTTTCCGGACTTGTCCGGCCTGGTGGTCCTCGCGGTCGACGACCAGGCCGATGCACGTGACCTGGTCCAGCGCATTCTGGAAAATTGCGGCGCGCGCGTAGTCACCGCGGACGGCATGCAGGAAGCGCTCGTCGTGGCGGAGGCCGAGCGGCCGCACGTGCTGGTGTGCGATATCGGCATGCCCGACGCCGACGGCTTCGATGTCATCCGGCAGCTTCGCGCGATGCGAATCCACCTCGGCGGCGAGATCCCGGCCATCGCGCTGACGGCGTTCGCGCGCTCCGAGGATCGCACGAAGGTGCTGCGTGCCGGATTCCGCATGCACGTGTCGAAACCGGTCGAGCCGATCGAGCTCTGCGTGGCGGTGGCGAACGTCGCCGGCCGCGCGCTCGCGTAACGCACTCGCTTACAGCGCCCCGTACCTGTGAGCTGCTATGCAGCGGTGATCATCGAGTCACGCCGCCGCCCGCGACGGTTCTTGCATGCACAACGGCGCATGCTCCCGTACGCGTTGCACCGCGCCGTGAAGCGTGGTGACAACTTCGTCCGCACCCGCGGCCTTGAGGCGGATCGCGACCTTGGCGACGTCCCCGTCGACGGCCCACAGGCCGACCAGGATCTTCAGCTGCGGAAAGCGTTGCCGCAAGCGCCGGCACAGAGACTCCGCATGGCTCGCGGCCGGCGGCTGGAGCGCCGAGATCAGCACGGTCTTGCAGTGCTCGCTTTCGATCGCCGCCAGCGTTTCGGCGGCAAGGTTGGAATGGGCAAGCGCAAGCGCGGGGAATTCCTCCGCCGGAAGGAGCCGCGCCAGCATCTGTGCCGCAAGGTGATCGATGCCGTCACGCGCCGACGCAATGCATACGGTCGGCGAACGCCCGAGCTGCGTTCGCGCCGCATCGCCGTCGCTCTCTGCAAGCAATCGCTGCACGCTCTCGACGATGGAGCGCGCATTGGAGGGCGTCAGGACCCCTTCCTGCCGATCGCGTTCGGCCAGTCGCAGCGCCGGAATCAGCACGTCCTCGTAGAGCGCAGGCTCGCCGTGCTCTTCGCGATAGTCGCGGACAAGCTGCGCGCCTTCGGGAAACTGCAGCGATAGCAGGCGCTGGTACAGGCGTGCGCCGGGCGGCAGCGCGGGTTCAGCCCCCAGCATCAGGTTGAGGAACCCGAGTTGCGGGATATAGCGCCCGACGACGACCACGCACACGGTAAGGGGCGTCGCGAGAAGCAGCCCGACCGGTCCCCACAGCCAGGTCCAGAATACCGTTGCCGCCATGATCGCGAGCGCCGAAAGGCCGGTACTGCGTCCATACAGCCAGGGCTCGAGCGCGTACACCAGGGCAGACTCGAGCGCGAGGAACACGCCGAGCGTCCACGCGACGAGCGACCAGTCATCCGAGATCGCGAATGCGAGCAACGCCGGCAGCGCCGCAGCGACCCAGGCACCCGCATAGGGAATGAAGCGCAGCACGATCGCCAGCAGGCCCCACAGCGCCGCATTCGGCATCCCGATCAGATGCAGCGCGATCCCGAAGGGCACTCCGAAACAGCTGTTGACGAAAAGCTGCATCAGCAGATAGCGGCTGACACGCTCGGAAACCTCGCCGAGCGCCTGGGTCGTCACGTTGATGTGCCTTGCGCCCATGAGTGCAATCAGTCGCTCGCGCATGTTCTCGCGGTTGAAGAGCAGCAGGATCGTGAAGACGATCACCGCGAGCGCCGTGCCCACGGGCTTGGCGATCGGCACGATCAGATCGGCAAGCTGCCCGAACGGCGATGCGGGCGTTTCGGTGACGGCGAGCGGCGGTGCCGCAGGGACGGCCTGCTTGTGGATTTCCTTCACGGCTTCGGCGGCTTTGCCCAGTTCGCCCTGTGTCGCTCCGCCCTTGAGGGTGCGGATCTTCTTTGTAATATTTACCCGGTACTCGGGGAGCTTCGCCGTCAGCGACACCGCCTGATTGGTGACGATCCAACCGACCGCACCGATGATCGTGAAGGCAAACACCGCAACGAGGAGCGTCGCGATTCCCCGACCGATGCCGAAGTGCTCGAGCCGGCGCGCGGCAGGCGCGAGCAGGAAGCTCAGCAGGGCTGCCACCGCCACGGGGATCAGCACGTCGCGCGCGAGATAGAGCGCCGCTACGGTCGCGATGAGCGCGAGGCCACGCGGCAGCGCGCTTCCCCCGGGAAGTTGCGGCGGCGTTGCGCTCACAGGGGGTCTCGAAGAATCAGGATTGCACGCAGCATCTCAAGGGAGGCAACTGCAAGAACCGCGCCGCCCCTGCAAACGGAAGCCCGTGGACGAGGAGGTCCGAACTACTTCTGGTCCATGCTGCGGAAGTGCTTCTCCATGCGATCGGCTGCCGCTTCCCGGCCGGTGAAGAGGCGAAACGCGCCGATCGCCTGTCCGACTGTCATGTGCCCGCCGTCCATGATCCTGCATCCGGCGTGCTTTGCGTTCCGCAACAGCTCGGTCTCCAGTGGAACGTAGACGACCTCCGAAACCCACAGGCCCGGCCGCAGAAGGGCCTCGGGCAGCGGCATCCCGGGCATCTTCGCCATCCCGGTCGGGGTCGCGTGAATCAGACCCGATGCGCCCTCCATGGCGCGGCGGATGTCCTGCTCCGCGTTGCATTTCCGCTCGGGAAAAAACTCGCTGAGGCGGGAAGCGAGCTGCGTGGCCCTGTCCGGATCGCGGTCGACGATCACGAGCCCGCGCGCACCAAGGCGCAGCACGGCCTCGGCGCATGCCGAGCCGGCTCCGCCCGCACCGAGGAGCACGACGCGCGAGAGGTCGGCGCCGGGCAGCGCGCGCTGCAGCCCCCACGCCCAGCCGGAGCCGTCGGTGTTGTGTCCGGTCAGCTTTCCGCCGACGATCACCACCGTGTTGACCGCGCCGATCGCGCGCGCCTCCTCGGACACCGCGTGAAGCAGCGGCACGATCGCCTGCTTGCACGGAAAGGTGACGTTCAGCCCGCAGCAGCCCTCGCGAACCGCCTCCCCGAGGAGCTGCGGCAGCGCTTCCACGCCGACGCTCAGCTCGTCCAGGTCGATGAGCCGGTAGCGAAGGTCGAGCCCCTGCGCGCGCGCCTCGCCTTCGTGCAGCGCGGGTGAGCGCGAGCGCTGGATGCCCGCGCCGATCAAGGCGCAGCGAAACACCACGCCTTGCTTCCGTTCGATACGCAACAATAGACCCGCATCGTCGCGTTCAGCCCTTGTAGCCCAGGAGTCGTGGCAGGAACAGCACGATCTCCGGAATGAAGGTCATCAGTGCGAGCGCGCCGATCATCACCCACAGGAAGGGCAGCACGTCGCGCACCAGATCCCTGAGGGGCACCCCGGCGATCTTCACCATCATGAAGAGCAGCAGGCCGTAGGGCGGTGTCACCAGGCCGATCATGACGTTGACGACCACGACCACGCCGAAATGCACTGGGTCGATGCCGAGCGCCTGCGCGGTCGGCAGCAGGACCGGGACGATGACCAGCAGGATCGTGGTGCCTTCGAGGAAGCAGCCGAGAATCAGCAGCAGCAGGTTGGCGGCGAGCAGGAAAACGAACGGCGAAAGCTCGTACGCCCTGAGCGCCGCGCTCAGCGTCTTCGGGATGTTCTCCACCGTGATGACGTAATTGAAGACGAGCGCCCCGGCGATGAGCATGCCGATCGAGATCGTGATGCGGCCACTCGTCACCAGCGACTGATAGATGTCGCGCCAGCCGATGCTGCGATAGAGCGCGGCGGAAACGACAAGCGCGTAGAAAGCCGCGGCCGCGGCCGCCTCGGTCGGTGTGGTGACGCCACTGTAGAGCAGGACGAGCAGGATCACCGGCATCATGAGCGCCGGAAACGCGTCCAGCGCGACGCGCGGCAGCTCGCGCATCGGGACGGGCGCTTCGACCGGAAAGTTGCGCTTGCGAGCGGTAAACGCGATCAATCCCATCTGCACGGCGCCGATCAGCAGCCCCGGGAGGACGCCGCCGAGGAACAGGTAGCCGATGGAGGTGTCGGAGACCAGCGCGTACAGCACCAGGGGGATCGAAGGCGGGATGATCGGGCCGATGACCGAAGAGACCGCCGTCAGCGCGGCGGCGAAGCTCGCCGTGTACTTGCCGTCGCGCGTCATCAGCGACTGCATCAGCTTCCCCGAGCCGGCCGCGTCGGCGAGCGCGGAGCCCGACATGCTGGCGAAGATGATGCTTTGCACGACATTGACGTGCGCGAGGCCGCCGCGGTAGCGCCCCACGAGCGCGTTGCAGAAGCGCAGCAGGCGATCCATGATGCTGCCGCTGTTCATGAACTCGGCGGCGAGGATGAACAGCGG
>Ga0070704_100001656_pt1 | contig 12071 bp, 10 predicted proteins | sample KBSK5252metaG_FD_65467 | JGI IMG/M metagenome (GOLD analysis project Ga0070704, IMG submission 65467) | Corn, switchgrass and miscanthus rhizosphere microbial communities from Kellogg Biological Station, Michigan, USA - KBS K5-25-2 metaG | ecosystem: Host-associated > Plants > Roots >... | reverse complement strand
AAAAACGGCAGCATGTCGCTCTACATCCTCGACAACTTCGGCGAGTTCGTGCACATGGAGCGGATGGACGGCCAGGTGTTCAACAACATCCGCACCGCGCTGATGAAGGCGGAGACGTCGCTGAAGACGCGCGTGCCGACGTCGGTCTACACGGCGCAGGGCCGGAACAATCCCGCGGGCCAGAACCGCACGATCGCGCAGTACGACTTCTTCACCAACGCCGGCGGCCTCCCGATCGTCGTTGACGGCCAGATGATCGGCGTGGTCGGCGTCGGCGGCGGCGCGGGCGGTGGCGGCGACGAGAACTGCGCAATCGAAGGGCTGAAGGCGACCTTCGGCGAGCACGTCACGTTGCCGACGTATCCGGCCGCGACCACGGCGGCGAGATAGGTTTCAGGTGTCAGGTATCGGGTGTCAGGCATGGTCCAGGGATCAGGCCTGACACTTGACGTGCGAGGAGCACCGTCATGCGTCAGATTCGATGGGTCGGCGCGGTGGCGATTGGGATCTGGGTCTGCACCGCAGTTCTGGTCGCTCAGCACGGCACGAAGGGCGGCCAGTGGCGCAGCTACAACGGTGACTCGGGCAGCACCAAGTACGCGCCGCTCGATCAGATCAACAAGGACAACGTCGCCCGCCTCCGCATCGTCTGGCGCAGGCCCGCGGTCGACCCCGCGCTGAAGGCGAAGGACCCCTCGCTGAAGGTCGCGCCGAACTTTCGCGCGACGCCGCTCATGATCAACGGGCTCCTCTACGCCCCGAACGGCGTCGGCCTCGTCGAAGCCTTCGACCCCGCGACAGGAAAGACCCGGTGGGTGCAGGAGCCGTTCGCCTCGAACGAGCTCGCGGGCGACAGCACACGCGGCGTCGCGTATTGGACCGACGGGCGCGACGAGCGCATCCTCGCGCAGCGCGGCGAGTACCTGTACGCGCTGAACGCGAAGACGGGGAAGGGCTATCCGGGCTTTGGCGAAGGCGGCCGCGTCAACCTGACCAACGGGTTAGGCCCGCTGATGACGAAGTTCTACTGGACCGGCGCGCCGCTGGTCGTTCACGACGCCGTCATCATCGGCGCGTCGATGACGGATTCGCCGGCGAGCAAGGATCAACCTCGCGGCGACGTCCGCGCCTTCGACGTGCGGACCGGCGCGCTGCGCTGGCAGTTCCATACCATTCCGCAGGCCGGCGAATTCGGCGTCGAGACGTGGGAGAACGAGTCCTGGAAGTACTCCGGCCAGGCGCCGGTGTGGGCGCTCTTCAGCGCCGACGAGGACCTTGGCTACGTGTACATGCCGGTGACCTCGCCGACCAGCGACATGTACGGCGGCCACCGCGTCGGCGACAACCTCTTCGGCCAGAGTCTCGTCTGCGTCAAGGCCGATACGGGCGAGCGCGTCTGGCACTTTCAACTCACGCATCACGACCTGTGGGACTTCGATCCGCCCGCCGCGCCGATTCTCGTCAACATCACGGTTGACGGCCGGCCGATCAGGGCCGTCGTCCAGGTCACCAAGCAGGGTTTTGCCTACGTCTTCGATCGTGTGACGGGAAAGCCCGTGTGGCCGATCGAGGAACGCCCGGTTCCGCAGTCGACGACGCCGGGTGAACGAACGTCCCGGACGCAGCCGTTCCCGACGAAACCACCGGCGTTCGATCGGCAGGGGTCTACCGCCGACAACCTGATCGACTTCACGCCGGAGCTGCGTCAGGAAGCGCTGGCGATCGTCAAGCAGTACGTGACCGGGCCGCTCTTCACGCCGCCGTCGATTCGAGGGAAGGGGCCGAACGACACCAAGGGAACGATCCAGCTACCGGGTTCAGTAGGCGGAGCGGACTGGCAGGGCGCGGCGTTCGATCCAGACAGCGGAATCCTGTACGTGCCGTCGATCACGACGCCGTTCGTCGCGGACCTGCTGCCCGGCGATCCCGCGAAGACGAACCTCACCTACACGCGCGGGACGAGGGAATGGATCGGCGGACCGCAAGGCCTGCCGCTCGTCAAGCCGCCGTACGGCCGCATCACCGCGATCGATCTCAATCGCGGCGAACATCGATGGATGGTGGCCAACGGCGATGGGCCGCGCAATCATCCGGCCATCAAACATCTCAACCTGCCTCCGCTCGGCAACCCCGGACGCGCCGCGCCGCTGGTGACCAGGACGCTGCTCTTCATTGGTGAAGGATCGACGGCGATGGCGAACAACGGCGCGCGTCTGCCTGCCGGCATGCCGCAGGAAATCTCGCCGGGCTGGGGCGGAAGCGGCTTCAAGGCGCTGGACAAATCGACGGGGGCGACGCTGTGGCGAACCGAGCTTCCCGCCGGAACGACTGGCGCGCCGATTACCTACCTTCATCAAGGTAAGCAGTACGTGGTCGTCGCCGTGGGCGATCAGGCGCACGAACCGGAATGGATCGCGCTCGGCTTACCGTGAGACGGCCTCGCGCCGACCGGCACGACCGATGCTTCCTCTACACGGGGGGAGGCGCAGATGGTGAGAGCTCTTCTGCGATTCGTGCTGATCCTTATCGTCGTCGTGGCCGCGGCGGCGTTCTTCATGGGATACCGCTGGGGCGGGGTGAAGGCGCCCAGGGCGACAACTGAGCCGGCCGCGCAGACGCACCCGGTCGGTACCACGGGCACGGCGGACACGACACGCGAGAGGGCGCGCGCGGCGGGCGCCGAGATCGGCGACAAGATTGCCGTTGGCGCCGAGCGGGCGAGTGACGGCATCGAGGAAGGTGCCCTGACCGCGAAGGTCAAGTCGAAGATCACGCTCGACGACACGCTCGACGGCTCGCGCATTCACGTCAGCACCGACGACCAGCGCGTCACGCTGACCGGAACGGTCATCGACGAACGTCAGCACGCGCGCGCATTGCAGCTCGCGCGCGAGACCGAAGGCGTGGTCCGAGTGGTCGATCAGCTGTCGGTCGGCAAGCCGTAAGGAAGGAGGCCGACCTGAAGGTCGGGCCTCTACGTCAGAGCTCGGTCAGTACGTACTCCTTGCCGTTGATGGTGAAGGCTCGCATCCATCCGAGCTTCTCGCCCTCGGGGTCTTTCCACGCCGGCGAGATTCTGAAGGAGTAGGTCCCACCGACCTTCACGTCGGTCTTCACCTTCACGCCGAGACGGATCAGGCCCGCGGGGCTGTTGGACTCGAGCCTCCACGTCGTGACCTTGCCGTCCGGACCCTTCACCTCGAGATGCCACCACGAGTGCGGGTTCACGACCTCCAGCTTCGTGAGCACGCCGGTGATGACCATCTCCTTCTGGGTGTCGAACTCGGCGTTGGCCGAGTGATGGGCGACCGACGGCGTGGCGACGAGCAGCGCCGCTGCGGCGCCGAGTGCGAGAGCAGTTCGTGTGAGCATGGTTGGCGCGGAAGGATAGCAAATCGGGGACCACGAGCGAAATCCCGGGATTTCCCGCGCGAATCGCGGGTTGCGCGGCGCCGCGCGATCCCGCGATCCCACAAACCTGTTGCCGTTTCGACCGCCCCCCGACAGGAACGGCCGTTACGCGTCCTGCGCGGCCCGTTCGAGCGCCCCGACATCCAGTTTCTTCATCTGCAGCAGCGCCTGCACCACCCGCTGCGCCTTCTTCGGATCCGTCTGCTGCAGGAGGCGCGGCAGCGCCTTCGGAACGATCTGCCACGACAGCCCGTACTTGTCCTTCAACCAGCCGCACTGCGACTCCTGGCCGCCCGCGGTCAGCTTCTCCCAGTAGTAGTCGACGTCCTGTTGCGTGTCACAGTTGACGACGAAGGAGACGGCTTCCGTGAACGTGAACGCCGGCCCGCCGTTGAGTGCGGTGAATTCCTGGCCCTCCAGCTCGAAGTTGACCGTCATCACCGAGCCCTTGGGCCCCGGCCCGGCATCGCTGTATCGCGTGACGCCTCGCACCTTCGAGTTCCTGAAGATCGAGGTGTAGAAGTTCGCTGCCTCTTCGGCCTTGTCGTTGAACCACAGAAATGGGGTGATTTTCGGCATCCTCAGCTCCTTGTTCGGCCTCGTCTGCCTGGTAGTCGAACAGCAGCTCGCCCGATCGACAGCAGATGAGCACGGTGCGCGCGACGCGCATGCTGGTGGGTTGCATTGTCGGAACCGCTGTTTTCTGACAGTATTACTCGCCGAGGACCTCAACCCATGCGTAATGCTCGACTCGTGGCGGCGGTGTGCGTTCTGCTCATGGCTCGTCCGCTCTTCGCGCAGAAAGAGTGGATCGAGTACAAGAACATGGACGACCACTTCGCGATCAACGCGCCCGGCGAGCCGACGCCCGAGAAATCCACCTGGACCTCAGAGTACGACTCGAAGTTTCCGCAGACGATCTACCGCTGGCAGGAGGGCCCGAACCGCTATTCGGTGCGCGTGGTCGACTACTCCGACTCCGAGGCGATCTACACCGCCAACCACCACACGGACGACTTCTCCGCGCCAGCCTACTGGCAGATCGACATCCTCGGATCGATCCAGTGGGCCGCGTCGCAGCTCTATCGGCTGAAGCCGGGCGTGAAGCTGACCTTCGACAACTTCCACTACATCAACCTGGTCACGGGCCAGCAGCTCACGGTCATCAACCCGGACATGACGCGGACCTACGTGGGCATCTACCTGCACGAGAACCGGCTCTACGTGCTCGACGCCACCGTCGCGCGCAACGCGGCGGCGCCGATTGCCTTCCAGCAGTCGCTCGAGTTCCTCGACGCGGAAGGGAAGTCGGTCCGGTACCGGACCTACTACTTCGACAAGCTGCCGGAGGCGAAGCTCGGGCGCCGCGGCGCGGGACAGGGGACGCAGGGCCCGCCGCCCGATCCGGGAGCGCCCGCCGGGCAGGGCGGGCGCGGGCGCCAGTAGGTATCAGGTTTCAGGTATCAGGTTTCAGGCGTGGTCTATAGGTGTCAGGCCTGAACCTCACTGAGCGCAGCAGATCGCGTATGCGGTCTGCTGTGCCACACGTCCGCAGCTGACCTCCCACCCATCCGGGCTCGTGCCGGACTGCAGCGGCCGCGATCCTTTCAAGTCGCCCTTCTCGCAGCGGCCTCCGCCGCTGATCGCAATCTCCATTGGCTCGCAGGACGCACGTGCGTCGCGCCCCTTCGACATCGCGCTGCGAACCGTGCACGCGTGCGGGACGTTGCCGCCGGTCCCTTCGACGCGCAGCGATCCTTCGGTGGCCGCGGCACCGCGCACGAGGAGCAGCGGATCGACGCGCTCCTCGGCCGGCGTTTCGAAGCCGACCTCGAGCTGACCCGACGGGTGCAGGCGGACGTGGCGCACCAGGTCGTCGGGCGCGAAGCGCGAACCGGTGCGCGTGATGCCCGGCCGTCCCATCGCGGTGGCGAGCACGAGGTAGCCGGTCTGCTCGTCGCGCACGGTGCCCTGCATCGCCGCGAAGTACGCGCTGAAGCCGTCGCGGGTCCACTTGTCGAACCCGATCTGTCCGACCGTCGTCCCCTCGCCGAGCAGCATGGTGAAGTCGGGGCTGTTGGGATAGGTGCCCGGGGCCCGTCCGAGCCGGATGTCGGCCGGGTCGTCAACCTCGTGGAACACCCCGGACCGGGTAAAGATGCGGCGCAGCACGCCGTCGTACCAGAAATCGGCAATCGCAGCCTTGTTGTCGGCGTTGGCAGGATTCGGGGCTCTCAGCGCATGGCCCGCGAGCCAGGCGTCGGTCAGCAGCGGGCTGTCCGCGATGAAGTGCACCGCGCCCGGACGCTCTTCGCAGCCGTCACACCGCTGGTTCGCCGGGCGCTCCCGCAAGGCCTTGCTCCACGTTTTCTCGAACACAAGTGACTGCGCAGCAGCGGGGGCGCCGAGCGCCAGGGCTGTTGCGAAAGCGGCCGCCAGCCGCATAATGGTCATAGCAGGATCCTCCCATGCGAACCGTCCTCGCGGCCGCACTCCTGATTGCATTGTCCGGCACGGCCGGCGCTCAGTCACGTGACCGCTCCACCGATCAGCTGCCCTCGTCGTCCATAGGTCTACCGCTGCCGCACATCGGCTTGCCGCTGCCGAGCATTGGGCTGCCGCTTCCGCCGATGGGGTTGGGACCGGTGACTCGTCCTCCGTCGATCCTGGAGGCGTTTCGGGGCGATCGCGTTCCGCCGCGAAGCGACACGCACGGCGACGGCGTACGCGGAAACCGGCACGGCGCCGGCGCGCGCAGCGCGCTGGTGTTCATCCCCGCGTTCGGATTCGGACTGGGATATCCGTACGTCCCCGACACGCTGCTGCCGGGAACGGCTGTGCCGACTCCGCCCTCGTCGCCTCCGCCGCAATACATCGCGACGGGCCGCCTGCACATCACGGTGCAGTCGGGCGGCGATCCGCAGATCTACGTGGATGGCTACTACGTCGGCCTGCTGAGCGACCTCGGCGGTGATCTGACGCTCGAGGCCGGCGCGCACACGCTCGAGCTTCGCGAGGAAGGCTACGAGACGCTGCACGTCGACGTGAACATCGCCGCCGGCGCGTCAATCACCTATCGCGGCGCGATGAAGCGTCTCGCGGCCGCGCCGGCTCCCGTGGCACGGGCTGCCGCGCCAGCAGACGCTCCGCCGCCGCCCGCGCCGAGCACGATCTACATGATTCCCGGCTGCTACGTCGGCAACGTCCCGCCGAGCGATGCGTCTCTGCCCGCGGGGTGCGACGCAGGTCGCGCCATTGCTTTTCCGTCGCGGCCGTAATCCAATGGGCCGACACGCCGGGTCCGCGTCCTCATGGATCCGGTGAAGACGCGGCACCCGGCCTATGTACGTGGGGCGAGGTCCCGCGACGCGTCTTGGTGCGACCGCGTCGCGGACCCGCCACCAGCGAACTTCTAAAAGGAGCCGTCATGGCTGACGATCAGGATCAGAAAACCGACATCTCGCGGCGCGACTTCGTGACGCTGTCAGTCGCGGCGGGCTTCGGCCTCGCCGCCGGCAGCCCGTCGGAGGCCGCCGTGCCTGTCGTCGAGGACAACGTCACGATCAAGACGCCGGACGGCACGTGCGACGCCGCGTTCATTCATCCAACGACCGGCGCGCACCCGGCCGTGCTGATCTGGCCGGACGCCTTCGGCCTTCGACCCGTGATGCGCGACATCGGCAAGCGCATCGCCGGCGAGGGCTATTCGGTGCTCGTGCCGAATCCGTTCTATCGCCTCGCCAAGGCGCCGGTCTTCGACGACCCGTCGAAGTTCAACTTCGCGAACCAGGCCGACATGGCGAAGCTGCAGCCGTTGATGGGATCGATCAACGCGCCGGGCGCCGCCGAGCGCGACGCCACCGCCTTCATCGCGTGGCTCGACATGCAGCGGCAGGTGGACAAGGCGAAGAAGATCGGCACGCAGGGCTACTGCATGGGCGGCCCGCTCGTCGTCAAGACGGCCGCGACGGTGCCGAACCGGGTCGGCGCGGGCGCGTCGTTCCACGGCGGCGGCCTCGTCACCGAGCAGCCGACGAGCCCGCACCTGCTGGCCCCGAAGATCAAGGCGCGGATGTACTTCGGCGTCGCGTCCAACGACGACATGCGTCAGCCGGACGCGAAGGTGAAGCTGAAGCAGGCGTTCGAGGCGGCGAAGGTGCCGGTCGAAGTCGAGCTCTATCCGACCGCGCTGCACGGCTGGTGCGTCCGCGACATGCCGCTCGCCGAGGGCAAGCCGATTTACAAGATGGACGACGCCGAGCACGCGTGGGGCAAGTTGGTGGCTCTGTACAAGACTGCGCTGGCGTAGAGGTCGATTTATTTTCCGTGAGCCCGGAAATAGTCTCGCGCGAACTTCCACCAGACCGGCGCCATGTCGTTGTCGAGGACGAGGCCGTCTGACGCGGCCTCGATGCCTGCCTTCTCGATCGTCCAGCCGTCCACCATCACGCGCTTGATCATCCAGGCCATCGCGGCGCGATGCCCCGCGCCCGAGTGGACGAAGAGCGGATAGTTCGCGCGGTCGCTCGCGGCCTTGAGGAACGGCTCGATCGGCGCAGGGTCGAGCTTGACCGGATCGATCGCGAAGACGAAGTACTTCATCCCTGCCTGCTCGACCGCGGCCCGCTCCGCGTCGGCCTCGGCGCCGCCGGCGAGGTTGATCACCGTCCTGATGCCGCGGCGCTTCAGCTCGGGCACGGCCATCTCGCGCGACGTGATCGTGCCGCCGGTCGAGACGGTGTCGTCCACGCGCCAGAAGTTGTTGATGCCCGGCACCATGAACCGCTGAATCGTTTGCGCCGAAGCTGTTGCCGCCGCGCCCGCGCACAACAGAAAAGTCAGCATCGCCGGCAACGCGCGTCTCGTCTGCATCATGGCCACCTATCTTAAGAGAACTGCCGGCACAAGAATGTGCGGGCTCTCGATCGCGCTCCTTCACTCTTGTGGGCCGCACGGGCGCACGGCTCGCCCGATCGCGCGAAATTCCTCCGTGATTCGCTGATTCGTCGTGGCGAGTCGTGGCACATCGGCTGCAATCACAGGTCGCGACGTTTACCAGTCCGGAGGACATTCGTGATCACTCGACGTTGGCTTGTCACTCTACTCGCTTTGTGTACGTTCATCACCGCGACAGCGGCGGCGCAGTCCGGCGCGTCGATCAACGGCACCGTCGTCGACGCGCAGGGCGGCGCGCTGCCAGGCGTCACGCTCACGCTTCGCAACGTGGAGACCGGCGTGCTTCGAACGTCGGTCTCGGAAGCGGACGGCACCTATCGCTTCGCGGGTCTTCCGCCCGGACGCTACGACCTCAAGTCGGAGCTTGCCGGCTTCAGCACCGTGGAAATCAAGGACACGACGTTGACGATCGGGCTCGAGGTGCGGCGCGACGTCAGGATGAACATCGAAACACTCCAGGAATCGGTGACGGTGATCGGCCAGGCGCCGGTCGTCGAGACCACACGCAGCGAGGTCGCGCAGGTGGTCACGCAGCAGCAGATCGAATCGCTGCCCGTGAACAACCGGCAGGCGATCACGCTGGCGCTGCTGCTGCCCGGCACCAGCCAGGATGGCACGCGGCCGCGCAAGGTGAACGCGACCGTCGGCTCGGGCGGTTCGTGGTTCGCGAGCGCGTATCTGGTGGACGGCGTCACCAATCAACAGACGTCGGCCGGCGAGCCCCGGCAGGACTTTCCGCAGGGCGGCATCCAGGAATTCAAGGTGAACGTCAGCCAGGCGCCGGCGGAGTTCGGCGGCACCAGCGGCGGGGTCGTCACGATCGTCACCAAGAGCGGCACGAACCAGTTCACGGGCGAGGCCTTCGAGTTCTTCCGCGACAAGAGGCTGAATGCGATGAACAGGTTCGAGCAGCTCAATCACGACACGCTCGGTACGCCAAAGCCGGCGTTCCGCCGCAACGAGTACGGCGCGACGCTCGGCGGGCCCATCGTGATGAACAAGGCGCATTTCCTGGTTGCCGCCGATCTGACCGAGACGCGCCAGGCGATTACCGTCAACACCGGCAAGCCGCAGTTCTACTCATCGGTCGAAGGGACGTTCCCGAATCCGTCGTACAGGCGCACGTTCCTCTCCCGGTACGACCAGCAGCTGACGGGCAAGCAGAACCTGTTCGTGCGCTGGGCCTGGGAGCGGGATCACACCAACTGCGAGACGTGCGGCGCGACGAGCGCCGCATTCAGCGGCAGCCGCATCGATCAGCGGCGACACTCGCTGGCCGGCGGCCACACGATGGTGATCGGCAGCCGCATGCTGAACGAGCTCCGCGCGCAGTACGCGCCGTTCTCGTTCCTCACCTCGCCGCCGGGGACCGATGTCTTCACCGATCCCACCAACTTCGCGGCGGAGCGCTTCTCGGTGCAGACCGCCGTCTACAACTTTCCGAGCCTGACGTGGGGATCGGACAACAGCCGCGTGCAGAAGGAATGGTGGAAGGAGTTCCGCGACGACTTCCAGATCACCGCGCGGAGCCACAACGTCAAATTCGGCGGCGCCGACGTGCGCGGGCCGAACAAGGACGACTCGGCGAGCAACATCACGCACGGCGCCTGGACGTTCTCGACCGATCAGCCGTTCAACCCGGACGACCCGGCCTCGATTGCGGCGCTGAAGAACCCGATTCTCTTCACCGCGAACTCGCCGCCGGTCTATCGCGACACGAAGAACAGCTGGTTCTCGACCTACGTGCAGGACGAGTGGAAGCCGCTCTCGTCGCTGACCCTCAATCTCGGCGTCCGCTACGACCTCTTCTACGACTCGTGGAACCAGCAGATGGACCTGTCGCGTTTCCCGCGGCCGCTGCCGTTCATCAACCCGTCCACGCGCGGCGATCGCAACAACATCGGGCCGCGCGCCGGTTTCGCATGGGACCTGCGCGGCGACGGCGAGTCGGTCGTTCGCGGCGGCGCCGGAAAGTATTTCCGCAATCCGGCATTCGGCACGCCGTTCGGCGGCGAGCAGACCAACCTGCTCCAGGCCAGCATCCGCATCTCGAACCCGTCGTATCCCGATCCATACGGTGGCAGAAGCCCGCTGGCCTTCGCCTCGACGACGCCGCCGAACATCACGATCGTCGATGACCGGCTGCAGACGCCGGAGACCAACACGTACAACGCCGGCTTCTCGCAGCAGCTGACGACGAACCTGGCGGTGCACGTCGACGGCATCTCTACGAAGACGACGAAGGACATGGAGGCGGTGAACATCAACACGCCGGACCCGGCGACCAGGCTGCGCCCGCTGCCGGAGTGGGGACGCATCGTTCAAACGCGATCGATCGGGTCGTCCACCTACAAGGCGCTGATGGTGCGTCTCGACAAGCGGTACGCCGATCGGTTCCTGTATCTCGTCTCCTACACGTGGTCGAAGACGTACGGGTACCCGATCGCCGGGACGATTACCGACGCGGCGACCCCGGCGCTCGACATCGGCCCGGCGGGAACCGACCGCCGGCACATGCTCGTCAGCAGCGGGTCGGTGATGGCGCCGGGCGGCATGCAGGTGGGTGCGGTCTGGACGCTGCGATCGAAGATGCCGTTCGGCGCGCTTGCCGGTCTCGACCTCAACGGCGACGGGTCGGTCACCGATTACGTGCCTGGCACGTCGCGCAATCGCTTCGACCTCGCGCTCGTCAACGCGTGGCGCGCGCAGAACCGGCTGGGTCCGATCGTCGCGAGCCAGTTCGACAGCAACCGGTACAACAGCCTCGACGTGCGCGTCAGCAAGGCGATCCCGCTGGGCGACCGGCGCAAGATCGAGCTGATCGCGCAACTGTTCAACGTGTTCGGCACCGACAACCTGCTGCCGCCGGGAGCAGGTGGGTACGTGGACAACGCACTGTCCGATTCCTTCGGCACGATCCTCAGCGCGCAGCCGCGTCAGCAGGGCGAGATCGCCATCCGCTACGTGTTCTAGCTGGAATCAGACGGCGTTCGGGATTCGGGATTCGATCGGATCCCGGATCCCGGATCCCCGGATCCCCGGATCCCGGATCCCGGATCCCGGCCTGATTCCGTCAAGCCTGATTCCGTCAAATTGACAGCCCGATCAACAGGGGCGTATAAGCGACTCACTACCGCAGGAGGTCCGCTTCATCCACCCAGGAGGCTGTCATGAGGTCTCATTTCGTGACGCGAGCGCTGCTTGCGTCGCTGCTGATGCTTCCAGCATCAGCGTTCGCCCAGGAAGCCATCATCACCGGAGCCATTACTGATACGACCGGCGGCGCGCTGCCGGGCGTCACCATCACCGCGACCAACGAAGCCACCGGCAACACGTACACCGGCGTCACGGACGAGCGCGGGGAGTACCGCATCGCCGTCCGCATCGGCGGCTACCGCGTCTCGGCCGAGCTGTCCGGTTTCTCCACGGTGAACCGCGGAGGCCTGGAAGTGCTCGTCGGCCAGCAGCGCGTGCTCAACCTGCAGATGGCGCCGGCGAACCTGCAGGAATCGGTCACCGTCACCGCGGAGGCCCCGCTCGTCGACGTCACGCAGTCGAAGCTGGGCGGCAACATCGACCAGCGCCAGATGCAGGAGCTGCCGCTCAACGGTCGCAACTGGATCGACCTGACGCAGCTTGCGCCGGGCAGCCGCGCCAACGCGGGCGGTGGCAACGCCGGCGACGATCCGCTGCCGCGCGGGAAC
>Ga0070704_100001650_pt1 | contig 12097 bp, 8 predicted proteins | sample KBSK5252metaG_FD_65467 | JGI IMG/M metagenome (GOLD analysis project Ga0070704, IMG submission 65467) | Corn, switchgrass and miscanthus rhizosphere microbial communities from Kellogg Biological Station, Michigan, USA - KBS K5-25-2 metaG | ecosystem: Host-associated > Plants > Roots >... | reverse complement strand
AAGTATCTGGAGCCGAACGGGAAGTAGGGGCGGTCGCGACGCTGTTCCCGTTCCCGGCATCAATAAGAAACCAGCATACCGGACCGGAGAACCCCAATGCGCATTCCCTTGCTCGGCGTGGCCCTGGCGTGCCTCGCCTTTCCGTTGGCTCCCCTCGCGGCCCAGAACGACGGGCCCTCCAATCGTGGTCGTCTGGGGATCTTTCTGAACGAAGAGTCCGACAGCGGCGGCGCCCGGGTCCGTGGCGTGGTGCCGCAAGGTCCGGCGGCTAAGGCCGGAATCGAGCGCGGCGACCTGATCGTGCGGTTCAACGGGACGGCGGTGAACGGCAGCCAGAAGCTGGTTGACCTTTCCCGGCGCCTCCAGCCGGGCGATACGGTCAAGCTCGAGTACCGTCGCGGCAGCGAAACCCACTCCGCGTCCGTCGTGGCCGACCGGGCCCGGCCCCAGTTTGCGATGATGTTCAATCGGATGGGCGGCCCTCGCTTCGAGTTTGGCGCCGGGCCTGACATGATGTTCTTCCGGTCTCACGCGCACAGCGGACTGGCGCTGGTCCAGATGAGCCGGGATCTCGGAGAGTACTTCGGCACCAGCGAGGGGATGCTCGTGATCAAGCCCCCGACCGACTCCGCCTCACCTCTCAAGGCCGGCGATGTGATCCTCGCGATCGACGGCCGCAAGCCGCAGTCCGTGGGGCACGCGCTGAAGATTCTGGGGTCCTACGCGCCAGGCGAGAAGGCCAAGCTCGACGTCATGCGCAAGAAGCAGCGGACCACACTGACCTGGACCGCGCCCGCCCGCCCGGAAGGGCATGATGGACATGGGTGGCCCGCCGGGCGCCACAGCATGGAACCGGGCGAGCACATGGAGTCATGGGGCGCCATGGATTTCGACATCCCGGTAACGTCCCCCGATGACGACTTCATGCTGTCGTTGCCGGTTCCGGCAGACGTGCAGGAAACCTGAGCCCTGAACGGTCAAGGGCCCGCGAGGCGGAGGAGCTCCTCCGCCCATCGCGGGCCATTGGCCTCGGTGCCTTCTTCGTCGTGCTTCAGGAAGACGTACCCCTCCTGCCATTGCTGCGCCCGGATCCGCTCCGCCCAGGCAGCGAGTCCGGCCGGATCATAGGTCGTTCGCCTCAGTCGCACGTAGCCCCAAGAGGCGGTCGGGACGAGGGGTGACCCGCCGTCGTCGTCATCAACCGCAACCAGCGCGATGTCGCGACTGCGCAGGCTCTCGAGCACGTCGTCCGTCAACCAACTCTCGTGTCGGAACTCGAACGCGGCCCGCCAGGTGCGCGGCAGCCTGGCGACGAAGTCGCTCAAGCGCGCCAAATCCTTCTTGAAGTTCGGGGGCAACTGGAAAAGGGTGGGCCCCAGTTTGTCGGCCATTACGTTCGCTGTTCGCAGGAAGTAGTCGAGCGAGTCGTCCTCGAGCTTGAGCCGGGCGAAGTGCGTGATCCGCTGCGGCGCCTTCAGCACGAAGCGAAACCCCTCCGGAACCTGGTCTGCCCAGTCCACGAGCACCCGCTCCGTCGGCATGCGGTAGAACGTATTGTTGATCTCGACTGTCGGCAGGCGGCCGGCATAGAAGCGCAGCATCTCGGCGGCCGGGAGCTTGCCCGGGTAGAAGGCACCCTTCCACTCCTTGTACGCGTAGCCGCTGGTTCCGACGTAGGTAGCCATGAGACCTTTCTGCTATTCGCTTTCCGCTATTACTGCGGACTCCGCACTATCCCCAGGAATAGCACCAGGCCCGTCTTCGCGTCGCGCAGGGCATAGATGAACGGCCGGTTCACCACGAACGACACCGGGCGTCCGATCCGCGCTGAGGTAACCCCCACTGTCACGCCGGTTGCCGCGGCCGCCTCGGTGCCTTCTTCGTCCACGGCAATCCAGGTTTTCTGGATCACTTCGGACAGGAACGTGCCGGGAGTTCCGCTCGCGAACATCCCACTTAGATCCGCCAGCGTCGGGTCGAAGGCATCGGTGATTCCCAACGCCGCGAGGTCGCTCTTGAGGCTCATGCTGGTCTCGAGCTTGAAACGTGGCAGCGCGAGCTCGAGCTCGGTTGCCTTGCTCTGTGCGAGCCAGCTCTGCCAAAGCGTGTCGCTGAGCTCCTTCGCCACAGATGAGACCTCCACGCCCGGGTCGGGCAGCGCGATCACCATCTCGAACCGGCCGCCGCGATAGGGCAGTCGGGCGAGCTGCACTCTCTCTGCGCGCGCATACCGCGCGGAAAGCTTCGCATGCATGGTGGGGACGTTGCGACTGGATCCCGGAGACTGATAGAACGGCTTGGGCTTGGTGGCCTCTTTGGCGAATTCCTTCAGCCAGGTTCCCTTGAAGTACGTCGCGTTGGCAATGAAGGCGGCGGTATTGGAGCGGGGCTCGTCGATGATTCGCTCGATCCGATTGTGGGTATGGCGGGCAACCCAGTTGTTCACGTCAGCGACACCATCCGCGGTCCGGAGTGCCGCGGTCGCGACGTCGGCCTGGAACAATTCCGCCACCCGATGCGCGTAGGCCGAGTCGAGGGCAAACTCACTGTCAACCCAGACGGCGTTGGCGATCTCGAGCTGAACATCCTGCGGGTGGTGCAGGGCTGCGATCCAACCCTTATTGCGCTGCCCCACCTCGTCCGGGGTGCTGCCCTCGAAGCCCAGTACGCCGAGCATCTGTTTTTGCGTCCGACCCCGGGCACCGAGGGCCGCAGCGCTCAGGGCGAAGCCCGCGCTGACGGGGGAGGTGGAGATGTTTTCCGCGGGCGTCGCCCCGACGCGACGACGCAACAACTCGAAGCCAAACTGGAGGTATCCAGGCGTGGTGTCGGCGGGAGCAGGCGACTGAGCGGCCACGAGCATGAGCGGGAGTAGGGTCTGAAATGAGATCATCATGGACGTGGGGATGCGCAAGTGCCGGCGATTGACACGCCCACCAACGACAAGCCCGCACTGCGCGCGCGGTGCGGGCTCGGCCCTCTGGGCTGGCTGCCCGACCCGCTAGGACGCCTTGCTGGCGCGCTTCCTTGTCGGCTTGGCGGTCTTCGCATCGGAGGCGGAACGAGACGCCTTCTGCTCTCCGGGCGCCTCTCCCTTCTTGGCGAGACTCGCCTTCAGGGCCTCCATGAGGTCGATGATCTTGGCTTGCGGCGCCTCCTGAGGCTCCGCAGTAATCTCCTCGCCCTCGACCTTTTGCTGGATGGCCTCGAGCACGCGGTCGCGCACCTGGTCGTGGTATGCCTCGGGCTTGAATTCGTCGGTTGCCGACTGCTCGATCAGCTGCTCCGCCAGGGTCAGCTCGGTGGGCTTGAGCTTCACCTCCGGAACGGGCACGTCGGCGGCGCTGCGAAGCTCGCCGGCATAGTGAAGCTGCTCCATCGCCAGCACGCCGTTCATCGGCCGGATCAGCACCAGGTACTGCTTTCCCCGGGCCGAGTATTGCCCGATCGCCGCGCGTCCCGTCTTTTCGAGAGCCTCGGTCAGCAGCTTGTAGGCGCGCTCTCCACCCTTGTCCGGTCCGAGGTAATACGTCCGGTCGAGATAAATCCGGTCGACCTTGGCGAGCGGCACGAACTCGGAGATATCGATCGTGTTGGTGGCCTTCTCGTCGAGCGCCTTGAGCTCTTCGGGTGAGAACAGGACGTATTGGCCTTTGGCGAATTCGTAGCCCTTGGCAATATCGTCCCGCTCCACCACCTCGTTGTCCTTGGGGCAGATGTACTGCTGTTTGAGCCGCGTCCCGCACTTTTTATGGATCATGTTGAAGCTGACGGTCGCGGAGCTTTCGCTCGACGAGTAGAGCCCGACCGGAACCGAGACGAGCCCGAAGGAGATCGTGGCGGAGGCAATTGAGCGCGCTGGCATAGGACCGAGACGATAGGAGGTTTTGGAATGCGGCGCAAGACGGGACGTGAGGTGGGTCACGTTAAGTCGTTGGCGTAAAAGCGGGAACACTGAACAGTGAACGGGAGGCAGTGGGAATTGGAGCATCGACCGGGTGGGGTGGGTGGGGCTCGTTCACTGTTCACCGTTCACCGTTCACGCTTTTTTCCATAACAATGTCCCCCAAGCATCCCGATCCCCTCTCGGCCTACCGGGCCAAGCGGTCCCTGAGCCGGACTCCCGAGCCGGCCGGGACTGTCGTGCCCGAGCCGGAAACCAGCCGCCTGTTCGTGGTTCACAAGCACGCGGCTCGCAGGCTCCACTACGACCTCCGGCTCGAAATGGAGGGGGTGCTTCGGTCGTGGGCCGTGCCCAAAGGCATCTCCTACGACCCTGCCGACAAACGACTCGCGGTCCACGTGGAAGATCACCCTATTGAGTACGGCGATTTCGAGGGCATGATCCCCGAAGGCAACTACGGCGCCGGCGCGGTCGTCGTGTGGGATCGGGGCCAGTGGATTCCCAACGGGAACCCGCTGGAAGGGCTCGAGAGGGGCAAACTTCTCTTCGAGTTGCGCGGCTTCAAGCTGCACGGCATGTGGACGCTGGTGAAGCTCAAGAAAAGCGAGCGCGACTGGCTGCTCATCAAGGAGCGCGACGCATACGTGAAGAGTCCGGGCACCGAGTTTCCGGAAGAGTCGGTGCTCTCGGGGCTGACGGTAGAAGACCTGCAGCAGGGTCGAACGCCTGCGGGCGAAATTCGACAGCTGGTAGAGAAGCTTGGCGCCCCCGCCAAACCCGTGAAGCCTGAAGCGGTGCAGCTCATGCTGGCCGAGACGGTGGATGATCCGTTCGACCGACCGGGCTGGGTGTTCGAGCTCAAGCTCGACGGGTATCGAATTCTGGCCGTGAAGGAAGGCGCGGTGGTACGCCTACTCTCTCGTAATGGCAACGACCTCGCCCCCAGCTTTCCGGATGTGGTTCGCGCGGTGGCAGCGCTCCCCTTCGAGCGCCTTCTGCTCGACGGCGAGATCGTTACGCTGGACGACCAAGGCCGTCCAAGCTTCCAGCGTTTGCAGGGGCGTGCCCGCTTGCGTCGCTCGCTGGACGTCCGACGCGCCGCGGTGGATACACCGGCGACGTTTTATGGGTTCGACCTGATCGGCTTCGAGAACCTGGATCTTCGGCCGCTGCCGCTGGTCGAGCGGAAATCAGCGCTCCGGAAGATTCTTCCCGCCGCGGGGGTGCTTCGCTACCTGGATCACTTCGAGCGGGACGGCGTGTCGCTGTATCGACAGGTGCAGGGACTCGGCCTCGAGGGCGTGATCGGGAAGAAAGCTGACTCACCCTACCGGGGCGGCCGTTCATCAACCTGGGTCAAGATCCGGACCCGGAAGACGGATGACTTCATCGTGGTGGGCTTCACCGCGCCTAAGGGATCGCGAGAAGGATTCGGAGCGCTACATCTGGCGCAATACGTTGACGGGAAACTGATCTACAGCGGCCGGGCCGGGAGCGGGTTCACTGGGAAGGAACTCGCAGCGGTTCACGCGGATCTGGATGCGATCCGGCGCCCGACGCCACCCTGTGAGGGGCCGGTGCCGAAGGATAAGAGCACGACCTGGGTCGAGCCGGAGATTGTGTGCGAGGTCGAATACACCGAGTGGACGGACGAGGGACTTCTGCGTCAGCCGGTGTTTCTCCGGTTTCGCGATGACAAACGGCCGGCGGAGGTGCAGGGGAGCAAGCGGGACAGGCCAGAAGGGGGGAACGGAGAGGAGGCAGGGCCGGACGGGGGCAGGCGGGAGCAGTCGGGAGAGATCCACGCTCTTGCCCGCTCCCGTCCGCTGCCGCCCGCTCCTGCCGACGAAGACCCGCCCACACACGAGGTCGTCTTCTCGAATCTCAAGAAGGTCTTCTGGCCCGCCGAGGGCTACACGAAGGGGGACCTGATCGAGTATTACCGGGCGGTGTCGCCCTGGCTGCTGCCCTACCTCAAGGACCGGCCGGTCGTCCTGACGCGATATCCCGACGGCATCGAGGGCAAGTGGTTCTACCAGAAGGACGCCCCGGTCTTCGTGCCGGCGTGGCTTCGGACCGAGAGGATCTGGAGCGAGGAGACGCAACGAGAAATCGACTATTTCATCTGCGACGACGTCGAGTCGCTGCTCTACCTGGCCAACCTGGGATCGATCCCGCTTCACGTCTGGGCCAGCCGGGCGCAGACGCTCGACCGACCCGACTGGTGCGTGCTCGATTTGGACCCAAAGGGAGCTCCATTCGAGCATGTCGTCGAAGTGGCCAAAGCTCTGCGCGTGCTGTGCGAGCAGATCGAGCTGCCCAACTTCGTAAAGACGAGTGGGTCGTCGGGACTGCACATCATGCTTCCGCTCGGTCGCCAGGTCAGCTACGAGCAGTCGCGCTCCCTCGGCGAGCTGCTGGCACGGGTGGTGGTGGCGGAGCTGCCGGAGATCGCCACCATCACCCGGCATGTGGCGCGGCGAGGCGGCAAGGTCTACGTGGACTACTTGCAAAACATCTCAGGCCAGTTGATCGCCTCGCCGTTCAGCGCGCGGCCTCTGCCCGGGGCCCCGGTCTCTACTCCGCTCGAGTGGCGCGAAGTGACGAAGAAGCTGGACATCCGGGCGTTCACCATTCGTACCGTGCCGGCGCGAATGAGCAAGCGGAAGGTGGATCCGCTGCGCGAGGTAATCGATCTCGCCCCCAACCTGGGCCGCGTGCTCGAACGGCTTGCCGCGCGCGCATAGGCAGGTACGGATGAGCGGTTTCGATAGCAGGGAGGTTTCGATCGAAGTGGGCGAGCGGGTGGGCCGGGTCTCGGGCCTCCTGCTGCAACCCTCCCAGGCGCGCTGCCTCTACGTGCTCGCGCATGGTGCCGGCGCAGGCATGCGGCACCGGTTCATGGAGGCGGTCGCCAGGGCGCTCGCCGAGCGCAATGTCGCTACCTTGCGCTATCAATTCCCTTACACCGAAGCGGGCCGGCGCAGTCCGGATCCGCCGGGCATTCTCCAGGCGACTGTTCGCGCAGCCGTGGCGACGGCAGCGGACATCGTCCCCGGGTTGCCGCTTCTGGCGGGCGGAAAGTCGTTGGGTGGGCGCATGACCTCCGGCGCCGCGTCGCGCTCTCCACTCACGGGCGTCCGCGGACTGGTGTTTCTCGGGTTCCCGCTGCACGCGCCCAATCGGTCTGGCATCGAGCGGGCCGAACACCTCGAGGCTGTGTCTTTCCCGATGCTCTTTCTGCAGGGAACTCGTGATGCGCTGGCCGATCTCGCTTTGATGCAAACCGTCTGCGAGCGCCTTGGCTCGCGGGCTACGCTTCACGTCGTGGAGGGCGGGGACCACTCCTTTGGCGTGCTCAAGCGGTCCGGGCGCACCGAGGCGGAGGTCATCGCTGAGCTGGGCGACACCATCGTTGAATGGGCCGCCGGCAAGGCCCTCAAATGACTGACACTGTTGAACTCGGCTTTGATTCCACGGACGAACAGCGGCGGGCCATCGAGGCGCCCCTGGGGCCGGTCCTCGTAGTCGCGGGACCGGGGGCGGGGAAGACGTACTGCCTCATCGCCCGGATCCACCGGCTGATGAGTGAGCACAAGGTGCCGCCGTCCCGGATTTGCGCGGTGACCTTCACCAACAAGGCCGCGGAGGAGATCGCGACCCGTCTGCGCCGGAGTCGCTCCGACGCCGCCGAGGAGGTCGTCCGGGGGACGTTGCACTCGCTTTGCCTCGGCGTCCTGCGCGACCACGCCGAGGCAGCGGGGCTGCGCCGCGGATTCGGGGTGGCGGACGAAGACTATCAGCGGAGCGTGCTCCGCCGCCTGCGGGTGCGAGACGAGCGGCAGAGCCAGCTGCTAGTCCTGTTCGGTCGACATCGTCTGGAGCAGCGGGAACTGACAGCCGGCGATCGAGAGCTGTTCGAGGCGTACCAGGGCCTGCTTCGAGCCCGCAATCTGGTGGACTTCGACGATCTCATTGCTCTAACCGAACGGCTGCTTCGGACCGATCAGGCCGTTGCTGCCGAGCAGCAGGCTCGATTCGATCATGTGCTGGTGGACGAGTTCCAGGACTTCAACCTCGCGCAGTACGGCGTGGTCAAGCTGCTGACCGCCCACCACTCCAACCTGTTCGTCGTGGGCGACGACGAGCAGTCCATCTTCTCCTGGACCGGTGCCGACCCCGGCATCCTTCGCCGCTTTAGCGTGGACTTTGAGTTGGCCCGCCCCATAGTGCTAGACCGGAACCGGCGCTGCTCGATTCAGATCTTCGAAGCCGCACGGCGTCTGGTAGAGTGGAATCCCAAGCTGTTCGAGAAGGACATCGCGGCCGATCGTGAATCCACCTATGAGGTCGCCGCACACGTCTTCGAGGACGAAGCCTCCGAGGCCACCTGGTTGGTGGCGGATCTGGTCGAAGATCAGGCACTGAACGGGATAGAGTGGGGGGAGTACGCCCTCCTTTATCGCAAACACAGCGTGGGACGCTTCCTGGAAGTGAGGCTGCTCGAGGCCGGCATACCATGCCGGCTGGCCCGGGGGCAGGCGCTGCTCGACGACAAGGTAATCGCCCACGTCGTAGCCTCGCTGCGCGTCGTCCGGGCGCCGGACGACCCGGTCGCCGTCGAAGCGCTGGCCAACCGGGTGCTCCCTGGACCCTTCCTAGAGCGGCTTCGCATCTCGGAGCCGGACGGCGATCTGATCATGAGCCTCCGCAGGTTCGCCCGCCGTCGGCCGAAGGGAGATCCGGACGCTCGCAGAGCCTGGCAGTTCGTGTACTCGGTGGAGAACCTCCGGGCCCTCGGACGAGCTCACGACTCGCTGGAAACGCTGGTGGAGGAGTTGCTCCGGCTGCGAGTGGGCCCCTATCGAAATCCGCTGGAAGATCACCATCAGGAGCTGACCGACCCGGCGATTTATCCGGGCGCCCCAGCGCTCGCGGACCGGCTGGAGCGCGCCGCGCAATCCGGCACGCGGGTCTGGCTCGAGCCCGATCGCGGCGTCGAGATCGCGCTCCAGGGCATGCTTCAGAAGGCCGGATTCCCCGCCGTAAGCCGCCTGCTGCCGGGCGACGCCCCCGCACCCGGAGAGCTCGTCCTCAGGTCCTCCGACGCGGCCCCGGGCCGGTGGCCGATGCTTGTGTTCAAGGCGCTCCAGCTGATGCATGTGCGGAGCATGCACAGCAGGCTCACGGACTACGTCGCGTTCGATCTGGAAACGACTGATCTCGATGTGACTGCTTGCGAGATCGTCGAGCTAGCCGCGGTCCGGGTGCGAGACGGTAAGCCGGTCGCTCGGTTTCGCGAGCTGGTCCGCTGCGCCAGGCCGGTGAGTGCCAAGGCGCGCGCCATCCATGGGTACGGTGACGAGGACTTGCGACTGGCGGCCCCGTTTGCCCAGGTCTGGCCCCGCTTCCGCCAGTTCGTCGGGGGCGATCTGCTCGTTGCGCACAACGGTCAGCGGTTCGACGTGCCGGTGCTACGCCGGCTGGCCGCCACCTGTGGCGGTACCGATGACCTCGTCTTCTTCGACACACTTCCGCTCGCCCGGTCGGTGCTCGACGAGAGCGCTCGTCTGGAAGACCTGGCATTGCGGTTCGAGGTTCCACTGGCACGGGCTCACCATGCACTGGATGACGCGCTGGCGCTGGCGGGTGTCCTCACGCACCTAGAGCAGCTCAAGCTGATCCGCACCCGCAAAGCGGCAGTGGTGCAGGTGCTCGGCTTCCTGGGGATGGCGTTGGCGCTGGATCAGGCCCCCGCAGCGACGCCGGAGGAGCGACTGTTGCGCGAGCTGGCTCTGCCGCACGCGTTGGGCCGCTACGGCGATTGCCTCGAGCGGTACGCCGCCGAAATCGAAGCGGGCGCTCCCAATGCACCTCCCCTCGAGGAGCTGATCGAGCGGCTCGGCGGGCGCCGCATCATGGAGCGCCTGCGGGCGGAACGGACCCCCGCCGAGCGGTATCCCGAGGCCGTGGCTCGGCTCTCGGCGCTGGTGGAGTCGAGCCAAGGACCCACGCTGCGCGATCGCATCGACAGTCTGCTGGATCGAGTGGCGCTGTCGAGCAGCGAAGGCGTGGAGACCAATCCGGCGCGAGTGAGCCTGCTTACTCTCCACTCGACCAAGGGACTCGAGTTTTCCCGGGTGTACGTTGTCGGGGTGGAAGACAACCAGATGCCCGGTTGGCATCAGCTGGAGGAGAATCGCGAGCAGGAGATCCAGGAGGCCCGCCGGCTGCTCTACGTCGGGATGACGCGGGCCAAAGACCGCCTGGTGCTCACCCGCACGGAACGCCGCGGAGGGCGCCTCTCGGGCGGCGACCTTTTCCTGCGTGACGCCGGGCTCGTTGCGGTCTCTCCCGGCGCATCACGCTGACCACCACGACTTACGCCACACACCGGGCCCGACACTTCGCCGAGCCCATTCCCGTACGGCTCAAGGCTCACCCACACCGTGCGAGGATAGCGTGAGTTGCCCCGGCCGCCCCCATCCGATCACCATAGTCGCGTTGCTGTGCGTCGCTGCCTGGCTTGGCCCTCGGCCGGCGATGGCTCAGGAAGCAAGTGGGTCCATCGCCACTCGGTATCGCGATCCGGCCAACAGGTTGATCCAGGCGGCGCTCGCGGATACGACGGCGTATCGGCGGCTGGAGTTTCTGGCCGACAGGATCGGCAACCGGCCGAGCGGTTCCGAACCGCTGGAGCGGGCGATCGACTGGGCGCTCGCCATGATGAAGTCCGACGGATTGTCACAGGTGCGCGGCGAGCGCGTCATGGTGCCGCATTGGGTCCGCGGCGCCGAGTCGGCTGAGCTGATCGTTCCCCGCGCTCTCCCGCTGCACCTGCTCGGTCTCGGCGGCACCATTGGCACACCGAGCAAAGGCATTACGGCCCCCGTGCTGGTGGTCGAGAGCTTCGACGAGCTGACTCGGCGCGCCGCCGAGGCGAAAGGCAAGATCGTGGTCTTTGACTTCCCGATGGCGTCCGACCGCCCACCGTTTCAGGCGTACGATGAGGCAGTCCAATACCGGGTGAACGGCGCAACTGCAGGCGCCCGAGTCGGTGCCCGAGCGGTGCTGATCCGCTCTGTCGCCACGTTTTCGATCCAGAGCCCGCATACGGGAATCATGCGATACGATTCGACTGCGGGGCGGATCCCCACGGCTGCGCTCAGTGTCGAAGACGCCGAACTGTTGCATCGGCTGCAGCAGCAGGGTGAGTCCGTAGTGGTGCGACTCGCGATGGACGACCGCGTGCTGGCCGAGGCTCCCTCGCGCAACGTCGTGGCGGAGCTGCCTGGAACCGACCGACCGGACGAGGTCGTCGTCATCGGCGGCCACATTGATTCCTGGGATGTCGGGCAGGGTGCGGTGGACGACGGCGGCGGTGCCCTCGCTGCCTGGGAGGCCGTGCGCCTGCTGAAAGAGCTTGGCCTCAGGCCGCGCCGCACCGTGCGGGTGGTTCTCTGGACCAGCGAGGAAACTGGCGGTCGCGGGGGCATGGCGTATCGCGATCAGCACCAGTCGGAGCTGAACGGGCACGTGCTCGCGATCGAATCGGACAACGGCGTATTCGCACCAACCGGCTTTGCTCTGCGGGGATCCGATTCGGCGGCTGCGGTGGCTCGGCAGGTCGGCGGCTTGCTCGAGCAGGTGCGGGCTTCGGAAATAGAGCGGGAAACCGAAGGTCCGGAGGCTGACGTGCAGCCGCTGGCCGAGGCGGGAGTGCCGGCGATGGGGCTTCGGGTGGACGCCTCGCGGTACTTCTGGTATCACCACTCCGCCGGCGACACGTTCGACAAGATTGTACCGGCCGAGCTGGCGCGATGCATCGCTGCGCTCGCGGTCATGGCCTACGTGGCTGCGGACCTCCCCGACCCGCTGCCCCGCTGATCACCCACGAGGGCCTCGAGCGCGGCCGGCAGTGCGTCGACCGGCAGCGTGCCCTGTGCCAGCCGGGCGTTGCCCCCACCGCGCCCCTCGAAGCGCTCGAGAACAGCGCGCAGTAAGGCCCCCGCGTCCTCCCTCGAGTCTGGCGACGTTGCCACGACCAGCCCGGGCGGGCTCGTCGCCGCGCCGACAAAGATTGCCCGCGGAAGCGCGGCTACGGCTTGGCCCAGGCTGCGGTGACGCTCGATCGCAACGTCGTCTTGCAGCACGACCCAGCGAACGCCTTGGGCATCTGGAGCTGCAGCCTCG
>Ga0070704_100001649_pt1 | contig 12103 bp, 9 predicted proteins | sample KBSK5252metaG_FD_65467 | JGI IMG/M metagenome (GOLD analysis project Ga0070704, IMG submission 65467) | Corn, switchgrass and miscanthus rhizosphere microbial communities from Kellogg Biological Station, Michigan, USA - KBS K5-25-2 metaG | ecosystem: Host-associated > Plants > Roots >... | reverse complement strand
ATCCTCGGGGCGCTTCTCTGCGGGGTGCTCCTGCTGCGCATCCCCGTGCCTGCGAACCCCTGGAGGATGGGCCCGGGCGATCCGCGCACGCCCCTGTCGCGGCGGCTTGCCGGTCTCGTCCTGGCCGGCCTCGGCGCGGCGGCGGTGTCCTTCCTGATCCTGGCGGCCAGCTACGGTATCGCCGGCCTGCCGGCCTACCTCATCGGCCTGGCGCGCGGCCTCGGACACTCCGGGATCGGGCACATGGCGTACCTGAACGGCGCCTACTCGGAGGACGGCTGGTGGTACTACTTCATCTACGCCTACCTGATCAAGACACCCGTCGGGACGTTGCTCCTCGTGGCCTGGACGCTGGCCGCCCTGCTGCGCGGCAGCCGGCTCCGCCTCAGGGACGAGATGTTCCTGTGGGTGCCGATCGCGGGGATCCTGGCCATCACCTCGCTGTGGAGGGTCAATATCGGCCTGAGGCACATCCTGCCGATCTACCCGTTCCTGTACATCGCCGCCGGGCGGATCCTGTCGCCTCGCGGCGCGGCCGCTTCGGCGGGGGCGGGCCGGACCGCGGCCGTCGCCGTATCGGCGTGCCTCGCCTGGAACGTGGTCGCGGCGGCCGGGATCGCCCCGCACCACCTGGCGTACTTCAACGAGATCGTCGGCGGACCGCGGAACGGCCACCTTCACCTGCTCGATTCGAACCTGGACTGGGGCCAGTCGGCCAAGGCCCTTCGCCGCTTCGTCGACCAGGAGCATCTGCCGGTGATCTACTGCGCCTACTCGGGGAACTCCGATCCCTGGTACTACGGCGTGCGGTACCAGTACACCCCCGGCTCGGGGAACCTGGAGAATCCCAAGTCACGCCCGGTGCGCGTCCCCTCGGACGCCCCGCGTGAGGTCCTGGCGATCAGCGCCATGGTCCTTCATTCGGTCCATTTCACCGACCAGACGGAGAAGGGATCGGTGGCCTCGCACGACCTGTACGCGCCGTTCCGCGGCCAGACGCCGATCGCCATGCCGGGATACTCCTTCCAGGTGTACGACATCACCAGGAACGCCGGCGCTCATTCTTATCTCGCCGCCCTGCACCTGAGCTTCCGCCAGCTCGACCTGGCCGAATACGAGGCCGGCAAGGCGCTGGCGATCGATCCGCGGGACTCGATCGCCCTGGCGGTGCTCGAGAAGATCAAGGAGAGCGTTGCCGCCCCGCCTTCCGGCGCAGCGCCTCCAGCCGCCCCCGTGCCTGGGCGTCCATGACGGTGCCGCCGGGGTCGAGCTCGGCCGCCCGCTCGAGAGCCTGAAGCGCCCCCGCACCGTCCCCCTGTCGATCGAGCAGCAGGCCCAGCGCCCTGTAAGGCACGGGGACGGCGGGGGCCAGGCGGATCGCTTCGCGATACTCCGGGACGGCGCCCGCCGGCTCCCCTGCCTGCTCCAGCGCCCGGGCCAGATGGTAGTGGTACACCGGGTGGTCCGGCCGCGCCGACACCGCCTGCCGCAGAGGCTGAAGCGCCGCCTGCGGTCGCCCCGCGTCCACCAGGGCGAGCCCCAGCCCGTCGAGCAGATCGGGATCCCCCGGCCTCAGGGTCAGCGCTGTCTCGAAGCTCCCGGCCGCCCGCCGGTCTCCGGCCTGGTGCTGCGCCACGCCCAGGTTGCGGAGGTAGTCGGCGTTGCCCGGTTCCAGCCGCGCGGCCTCCTCGTACGCCTCGATCGCCGCCTGCGGATTCTTCAGGGAGAGCTCGGCTGCCCCCAGGTTGGTGAAGGCCAGGGCGCTCCCCGGATCGAGAACGATGGCGCGGCGCAGGTAGTCCCTCGCCTCCGCGCCACGGCCGAGGGGCGTGAGGCTCCTGGCCAGGTTCACCAGGTACTGCACGTTCCCCGGCTCGAGGCGGAGCGCCGCAAGATATTCCTCGACCGCCCTGTCCCACTTCTTCCGGCGCCCCTCGATCCCCGCCAGGTTGTAATGAGCTCCGGCGAAGTCGGGCCACAGGGCGATCGCCTTGCGGTAGGCCCCGGCCGCTTCCTCGTCGTCCCCCCGCGTCTCGCAGGCCGCGCCGTAGTTGAACAGCGCCCGCACGCTGTCCGGCACGACGCGGAGCGCGGCGCGGAAGATCGTGTAGTCGTCCCGCCAGTCCTGAAGCCGCACGATGGTCCGGGCCGAGAGCGCCGCCAGGAGAATGCCCGCTCCCAGCAGCGCCGGGTCGATGCGCCCCGCCCGGGGGCGGATCGAACCGGGGGGCGCCGCCAGCCGGGCGAGGCCGGCCGCGGCCGCCAGGCAGACACCGGCGGACGGCAGGTACATCAGACGCTCCGCCATGACGGTTCCGATCGGGAACAGGAGATTGGCCACCGGGGCGAATGCGAGTCCGGTCAGCGCGAACGCGAACGCCAGGCCGGGGGCCCTGCGCCACCCCCAGGCCAGACCCGAGAGCCAGGCAAGCAGGACGAAGATCCCCGCGAGCGACCCCGCGTCCGGAATCCCGACAACCGGGAGGATGGCCCGGTACGAGTAGTCGATGGACATCCGGCCCGGCCACACGAAGAGCCCCGCGTACCGGGCCAGGACCTTCAGGGCCGTCAGCCGGGACTCCAGAAACGCCAGGTGGGCGATCGGATTGTCGATGAACGGGGGCGGACCGCCGGGATTGAGGCCGCCCAGGGCGGCGTGCCTGAGGGCGAGAGCCGCGAGAAGTGCCGTGGCGGACGCGAGGTGAAAGCTCCAGGCGGGCCGGCGGCGCACGATCAGCAGATCGGCGACCAGAAGAAGGGCCGGGGCCACGACGGCGTTCTCCTTGGAGAGGAACCCGCCCACGAAGAGCGCGATCGACAGGGTGTACAGAGGCCACGTCCGGGCTCCCGCGCGCTCCGTCGGCCCGTCGCGGGGCGCCTCCGCGTCCCTGGCTCGCAGGAAGAGAAGCAGCGAGCCAAGGACCCCCGCTCCCGCCAGGAGCTCGGCGCGCCCGACCACCTCTCCGAGCGCTTCGGTATGCGCCGGGTGAACGGCGAACAGGAGGGACGCGAGCAGAGGGATGGGGAGCGACCGCCCGGGCGGCGCGCCGAAGAGGCGCCGCGCAATCCAGAAGACGAGCACGGTGTTGAGAAGATGGATGAGGAGATTGAACAGGCGGAAAGGGAACGGCCGCAGGCCGGAGACGGCGTGATTCAGCGCGAACGACAGGATGGTGACCGGTCGGTAGAGGCTCGGCACCTCGACCTCCCCCGTGGTCCAGTAGCCGCTCAGGAACAGGCGCGGCGCGCGGGACAGGTCACGGATCCGCTCGTTCTGCTCGATGATTTTGTGGTCGTCGTGGATGAACCCGGGCCGCAGGGCCGGCAGGTTGACCAGGAGACAGACGGCCGCCAGGGCGAGCACCGAGGCCCGGGCGCCGGGCGCCGCGGCCCTCCCCGGCCCGGGCATCACGGCTTCTTGCTCCCGACGTAGCCGAGCGAGCGGAGGTCGTCCTCCAGGCCCGGCGGCAGCTCCGGCTCGTCGCGGTCATCCCGCCCCGGGTCGGCGGCCAGAAGATTGAGGAGGGCCCGGCGCAGCGCGCCCTCCTCCTCGGGAAAACGCCCGAGCGCGTTCGTCTTTTCACCCGGGTCCGACTCGAGGTCGTAGAACTCCCAGATCGGCTCGCCCGATCCCTTCGGGATCATGATGAGCTTGAAGCGATCGCCCCGGACCATGCGCCACTTCCCCGCAATGCCTTCGACATACTGCCTCGGGTTCTCCTTGTAGAAGTTCCTCCCCGACTCGGAATAGGCGAGCGGCCCCGGCCCCTTCCCGCCGTCGCGCATCCTGGGGACGAGGCTCTCCCCCTGGAGGCCGGAAGGGATCGGCACGCCGGCGATGTCCAGGACGGTCGGCACGATGTCGATGGTGCGCGCCACGCTCGGGACGACGATGCCGGCCGGCACCGAGGGGGGGTAGCTGATGATCAAAGGCACATGCACCGTCGGCTCGTACAGGAAGGCGCCGTGCTCGAAGAAGTAGTCGTGCTCTCCCAGGCTCTCTCCGTGGTCGGCGGTCAGGACGACGACGGTGCGTTCCAAAAGCCCCATGCCCTGCAGCACGCCCAGAAGGTCTCCCACGGCCTTGTCGGCGCACGCCACCTCGCCGTCGTAGTGCGCCACCGCGTGCTCGACTTCGCGCGCCGGCAGCCGGGTCTTGCCGAAGATGATGTCTCCCCGCTCCAGGCCCGGCCCCGCCTCGTCGTTGAAGTGGTGCGGACCCCGGTAGTCCGGATCGAACATCTCGGTGTACGGCGCGGGGGCGTCGTACGGCCAGTGGGGGGCGTTGTAGCGCAGCCACAGGAAGAACGGCGCCTCCTTGCGCTTGCGATTCCTGAGCCACTGCACGGCCTTGCGCGTCGCGTCGCTGTCGCTTCGAGACGGCAGGTAGACGCGCTTCCCTTCCGGATCCAGGTAGATGTCGGGATCGTAGAGATCGAAATCGTAGTGCAGCCCGACGTTCAACCCCTGGGTCACGGCGAACGACTCGTACCCTTGCGCCTTCAGGGCGCCGGTCAGGGTCAGGCGCCCTTTCATGGCCTCGTGGCTCTGCCCTTCGTAGCGCAGGCCGTGCACCATGGGATAGACACCGGTCAGGATCGAGGGGAAGGACTGGACCGTACGGCCGGCCGCGGTGATCGCCTGGCGGAAGACGACCCCGCGCCGCGCCAGGGTGTCGATGAAGCGACTCGTGGGACGGCGGTAGCCGTAGCAGCCGAGGTGATCGGGCCGCAGCGTGTCCACGGTGATCAGCAGGACGTTGGGGCGATCCCGCGCCGCCGCCGGCGGGCCGCCGGTTCCCGTGCAGGCGCCGAGGGAGAACAACAGAAGAAGCGCCGGGCCAACACAACGGCGGGAGCCTCGGGAGAAGCTCCCGGACGCGCGATCGTCACCCATGCCGTGCGGGGGCTCCGGCGACTCCGGAGACCGCCCCCGCCGGACCGCGCGGCCGGGGGTAGCGATCCTCGAACAGCCGCCCCCAGTCCGTGCCGCGGAAGCGGGCGATCCGGGCGCGGCCGATGGTCGGGTACCAGAGGTAGTCGTGGTACACGTTCGAAGCCATCGGCGCCCAGACCACGAGCGGGGAATGCAGGGCAATCCTTTCGAGAAAGCGGAGAGGGCCGCGCCGCAGCATCTGGTCCCCCCAGATGACCAGGGATCGTTTCGTCTGGAAATGCAGATTGAGGGCGGCGATGTCGTCCCCCGCCAGGTTGATGTCGCGCGGATCCGCGACCCCCAGGCCGCGATCGTGGCACATCCTGAGATACGGGATGGCGAGCGGATCGAATCCCATCAGGCGCGCCGCCACCGCGTCGATCGCCACGGAGTCGGCTCCGGCCAGGATCACGTTGGCCACCACCGGGATCATCGTCCGCGGACCCGCTCCGTCGCCGCACACGGTCCCGTCCATGACGGTGAACACCCCCGGGTGCAGCTCCTTCTGCATGTACATCAGGTCCACCAGCACCTCGTGCATGTACTTGTGGGCGTAGTGGCGCACCTCCTTCAGCAGCCCCCCGAAGGAGTTCTTGATCGATCCCGTGGTGACGGCATGACCGTGCGTCTTGACGGTGGGGAGATGGACGATGTTCTTGCCGGGATAGATCGACGGAATCTCGATCCCCTCGGGAAAGATCCCGTTCAGCCTGAGAAGAGGCGACTTGAACTTGAAGACCTGCCACGGCACCTCCGGCAGGGCGGTGAACTTGAGACCGTACCGTTCGAGGACCGGCAGCCAGCGATTGTTGGCCGCCCCCTTCCAGGGCTCGGTCACCACCGTCTTGTTCTCCGCCGGCACCAGGCGATCGACGGGGTATCCGTCCTCGCGCATCGCCTTGACCACCCCTTCCACCTGCCAGGGCTGGCTGGAGCAGGCCGGGAAGTACTTGGTCCACGACAGGTTGAGCTTGAGGATCGTGGTGATGGACGGGTCGATGACCGATCGGTAGGCCGCCAGCCGCATCAGGCGGCCGTAGTCCTCGACGACCCTGTCGGGGGTCGTGCGCAGAGCGGCAATCAACGGTCGCGGCATCAGAAGTCCCTCGTCCGGTCCATTATGACCCAGACCGGCCGGCCTGTGACAGGAGCAGGATCACCGTCAGGGTCCACAGCGCAACGCATACCAGCAGGGGCCTGTCCGTGAGCAGGGCCTGGGTGGGATTCCCCCCGCCCCCTTTCTTGTGCACCAGATAAAGGTACCTGAAGATGCCGTAGAGGACGAATGGCACCGTGAGGTACAGGTGCCTGGTCCCCAGGTTCATCTCGACCTCGGGGGACACGGAGTAGAGGATGTAGACCACCAGCGTCGAAGGGGTCACCACGTTGATCATCTGGTCGATGAAACCGAGCGAGTACTCGCGCAGGATGGTGCGGTGCCCCTGCGGGTCTTCGAGGCTGTCGAGCTCCTGGCGCCTCTTGCAGAGGGCCAGGAAGAGCGACAGGAGAATCGTGCACATCACCAGCCAGTGGGAGATCGGCACGTCGATGATGAGCCCGCCGCCGACGGCACGCAGCACGAAGCCGGAGGCGATCAGCATGACATCGACGATCACCACCTCCTTCAGCCAGAAGGAGTACACCAGGTTGATGGCGACGTAGGTCAGGATGACCGCGCCGAACGGAGGGAACAGGGCGAACCCCGCCATGATCGACCCGGTGAGCAGGAGGCTGGCCGCCGTCAAAGCCGGCAAGGTCCCGACCGCCTTCGAGGCGATGGGCCGTCGCGCCTTGATCGGATGCTTGCGATCGCGGTCGGCGTCGAACAGGTCGTTGACGAGGTACACCGCGCCGCTGGTGGCGCAGAAGAGACCGAAGGCGGCGGCGGCGCGCAGGACGAGCGCCGGCTCCCCCAGCTTCTTCGCGAAGATCAATGGCGCGAACACCACCAGGTTCTTGATCCACTGGCGCGGGCGCATCGAGACGACGATGCCGGCCAGAACCGACGCGCGCGAGGTCCATGCATCCCTGGCGGTCTTCGGCACGACGCGTTCCTCCTGGGGGCCGGGTGACGGCGTGAGGGGTGCGGATGTTAGCATCCGCCCGCTGCCCCGTCAAAGCCCGGGCCGGCCCCGCTTATAATCGAACCGTGCGCATCGCGGTCGTCATCCCCGCCCGCAACGAGGAGGCCTCACTTCCCCTGGTCCTCGGGGCGATCCCGCCCGATCTCGTCGAAGAGGTCGTGGTGGTCGACAACGCCAGCACCGACCGGACGGCGGAGGTCGCCCGGGCGGGGGGCGCCTCGATCCTGTTCGAGCCCCGGCCGGGGTACGGTGCCGCCTGCCTGCGCGGCGTGGAGTACCTGAAGGTGAAGAGGCCGGATGTCGTGGTGTTCCTGGACGCCGATTTCAGCGACCACCCGGAGGAGCTGCCGCTGCTGCTGGCGCCGATCACCCGGGACGCCGCCGACCTGGTCATCGGCTCGCGGGTCAGGGCCCTTCGGGAGAGGGGCGCCCTCCTGCCGCAGGCCCGGGCCGGGAACTGGCTCGCCACGCGCCTCATGCGGCTCTTTTATGGAGGGCGGTTCACCGACCTCGGTCCGTTCAGGGCCATCCGCTTCGGTCCCCTTCTCGATCTGGGGATGGCCGACCGCGGCTTCGGCTGGACGGTCGAGATGCAGGTGAAGGCGCTTCGGGCCGGCCTGCGCACGGAGGAGGTGCCGGTCTCCTACAGGCGTCGCGTGGGGGTCTCGAAGATCACGGGGACGATCTCGGGGACGATCAGGGCCGGCGGCCGCATCCTGTGGACGCTGGCGCGTCACCTCGGACACGCTCCTAGGAAACGGGTCGGGGCCGCGCCGGGTGCCTTCGACCGATCGGCGTGACGCTGGCGGTACCGGAGGACCGGGCGGCGTCCAGGTCGCGCCGCTGCGGGGCCCGGCTGGTCCGGACCATCGGCGCGTCGTGCCGCACGGCGATCATCTCGGCCGCGATGCTGACCGCAATCTCCTCCGGGGTCTCGGCGCCGATGGCGAGACCGATCGGAGCCCGCACCTCCCGCAGCGCCTCCTTCGAAGAGCCCAGCTCCTCGGCCCGGGCCAGGACCGTGACGATCTTGCGGCGGCTCCCGATGAGCCCGACGTAGGCGGCGCCGCGTCCCACGGCGTGACGGACCGCGGCGAGATCGGTCCGGTGGCACCGGGTGACGACCGTGACGAACGCCCCCGGGGGAATGACGGGGAGGCCGGCTGAGAAATCGCGCTCCACCCGGATGCGCCGCACCCCGGCCGGGTACCGCGAGGACTCGAGGTAGTCCTCCCGGTCGTCGACGACGGTCACGGCAAACCCGAGGCGGGCTGCCTGGCGGGCCACTTCGCGCCCCACGTGCCCCCCCCCGAACACGAACAGGGAGGCGGGCGGCCGCACGACCTCGATCAGGACGCGGACCCTCCCCCCGCAGACCATGCCCGTGGCGCCGTCCCCCTTCTCGGTGAAACGATATTCCTTCTCGATGTTCCGGCCTTCACGGATGGCCTCCTGCGCATCCGCGATCACCAGGGCCTCGAAGGCGCCGCCACCGACGCTGAACTCGGTCTCGCCGAGCTCGGTGACGATCATCCGGGCCCCCGCCGCGCGAGGCGCCGACCCCTGGCGCCCGATGACCGTCGCCACCGCCAGCAGGCATCCGGCGCGCAGGCGGCGCGCCACCTCTTCATAGAACTCCAGGCTCACGTCATCGCCCCGCGGCGAAGGAGGTCCGATGCGCGTCCCACCAGCTCGACCAGGACGCCGGATTGGGGCCGAACGTCTGGCCGCTCAGCGCCCGCAGGGCGGCAAGCGCGCCTTGCCGTGACGCGTCATCGCGCCCCCGCAGCTGCTCGATGAGGAACGCGACCACGGAGGCGTCCTTGAACCGGGAGAGCTGGCTGATCGCCGTGGCCCGGATCTCGGTCGAAGGGTCGGAGAGCGCCATGGTCTTCAGCATCTCGATGACCTCCGGACCCTCGTGGAGCTCCAGGCCGGACAGCACTTCGCCCCGGACCTCCTCCGACGGATGGCTGAGCAGCGTCTTGAGGGCGGCGAGCGCCTCGGGCGTGTTGAACGTGCTCAGGGCCTGGGCCGCGGCGCGCGCCACGTCCATCTCCGGGTGCCGGGACGCGATGGTCAGGAACGGAATCGCGGCAGGTTCGTGCAGCGCCCCCAGCGCGTAGCAGGTGCCGGTGAGAACGTCGGGGTCCTGCTCCTCCGCCCCCTCCAGCAACGGCTTCACCGCCTCCGGGTCTCCGCCGTGCAGATGGATCAGGTGGGCCACCAGGATGCGGCTGTCGGTCTCCTCCGTGGTCGGCTTCATGCGGATCGGGTTGTACGGGATCATCTGGCGCTGCTCCTGTCGCAGGAGCTGGCGGAGCGCCGCGCGGGCGGCCGGCTGCTCCATGCGCGCCAGATCGAGGATCGCCGGAGCGCGGTACGACTTGTTCGGACTCGCGGCGCCTTTCAGGAACACCTCGTACCTGCCCTGCTGGATCATCGACTCAATCTTCTCCCGCGCGTCCTCGCGCACCTCGATATCGCTGTTCTGCAGCTGGCTGTAGAGAGTCTGCGCGTCGTAGGCGGGGGCGCACCCGAGCCCCGCGCCGGCGATGAGGCCCGCGCAGGCCAGGAGCAGGCGCACGACGCCGCCCCTCCCGCTCACTTGCCCTTCTTGTCGTGCAGGGTCACGAGCTTCTCGATCGTGTACACGTGGGTTCCCGCCGGGGTCTTGATCGTCACCTCGTCCCCCGACCGGTGTCCGACCAGCGCCTTGCCGATCGGGGAGGTCACCGAGACGAGCCCCTTGGAGAAATCGGACATGTCGGGGATCACCAGCTCGTAGGTGAGGGCCTTCCCGGTCTCCCCGTCGATCAGCGAGACGACCGACCCCAGGGCCACGCGGTCCTTCGGGAGGGAATCCAGGCTCACCATCGACAAATCCTTGAGCTGCTTCTGGACCTGTCCGATGCGCGCCTTGACGAACTGCTGTCGCTCGAGGGCCGAGTGATACTCGGAATTTTCGCGCAGGTCCCCCATCTGCAGAGCGCGGTGAATCTCTCTCGGCAGATCGACGCGGTACTCCTTCTCGAGCCCCTTGAGCTCCTTCTCCAGCTTGCTGATCGCTTCGTCGAGCAACGGCTCACCCTCGTGGTTGGGCTGCTTGTCGTGGTGATGTGACCGGAAACTCTAGCACCCGCCTTCTCGGGTTGTCTAGGAGCCTGTCCGAATATTCGGCCGGGCCGCGCGCATGGGGCTTGCGGTTCGCAGACAAGGAGCGCGGAGGAGATGCGGGTTCATCGCCGACGACGAGCGACGCGGTATGCGGCCGCAATCCCCATGCGCCCTCCGGGTTCCGGCGGCGTGAGGCCGTCTGCTTCGTTGCCGCGCCTCGACGATGCGCAGGCATCGGACATCGTCGCGGCGCCTCCCATCCGGCCCCACGGCGTCCGGAACGCGACCCGGCCCAATATTCGGACAGGCTCCAAAAGGCGGGTGGGGGGCCTTTCGGCCCCCCTCGTCTCGGGTTGGGTTTAAGGGAGGATTTGGGATTCGCTTAAAATCTGTATATGTGCGGCCTAAATATTGGCATCTAGTTTTATTGCAAAGCACATATACAAACTTTCTGCAAATGAATGTAGGCCGGAATGTGAAGTTGTCAAGCCCGGGGTCGATTTTTTCGCCAAGCCTCAGGGTGTCACCCTCCTGGCGTGGGGTGGCCTCCGGTTGACTTGCCGATCCCCCTCCGATATCATCCGAGACCTTACCGGAGCGCGATTCACATAGGGAGCGGCCCCTCCGTGGCGCAGCGATTCTCCCGGAAAATCGTCATCACCGTCGCCCTCCTCGTGACGGGCTTTGCCATCCTGTTCAGCGTCGGCCTCAAGGGATCCCTGGTCTACTACCTGACAGTGTCCGAGTTCCTGGATCCGTCCCGGCAGACCGATCTCGGAGACAATTTCCGCGTGAACGGCCTCGTGCAGGCGGGCTCCATCCACAGGCTCGAAGGGACCCCCGGTGCGCGCTTTGTCATGACGGATGGCGCCAGGACGCTCCCCGTGGTCTACCGCAAGGAGGTTCCGGACACGTTCGTGGACGGCGCCGAGACCGTCGTCGAAGGCTCTCTCGGCCCCGACGGGACTTTCGCCGCCTCGACCCTGCTGGCCAAGTGCCCCTCCAAGTACGAAGCCCAGAACAGGCAGACGAACAACGACAGGAAACCCGCGGGCCAGGACTCCCCGGCAGGCGCGCAGGAGACCGGCGCCCGGCCGCGATGAATGGCTGACTTCGGGGCGCTCTGCCTGTTCGTCGCCCTGGCGACCTCCGGCTGGGCCGCCCTGGCGTCTTACAACGGCTGGCGCGCACAGCTGGGTGAGCTGGTCCTCAGCGCCGAGCGCGCCATCTATGCCACCTGGGTGCTCGTCGTCCTCGCCGTTCTCAGCCTGCAGTACTGCATCTTCACCGACCAGTTCGACCTCGAGTACGTCGCCTCCTACTCGAACCGCGCCCTACCGTTGCTCTACAAATTCACGGCTCTCTGGGGAGGGCAGGCCGGGTCGCTCCTGTTCTGGCAGCTCATCCTGATCTCCTATGCCTCGCTGATCGTCTTCACCAATCGACGGCGGAACCGGCCCCTCATGCCGCTGGTGGTCACGACCCTGGCCGTCGTCTCGACCTTCTTCCTGGGCCTGGTCAGCTTCATGGCGCGCCCGTTCGTCCGCCTGGCCTTCACCCCGGCAGACGGCAACGGGCTCAATCCGCAGCTGCAGAATCCGTTCATGGCGATCCACCCACCCTGCCTGTACCTGGGCTACGTCGGCCTGACGCTGCCGTTCGCCTTTGCCCTCGCGGCGCTGGCGACCGGACGGCTGGACGACACCTGGTTTCGCACCACACGCCGCTGGACGATCCTCTCCTGGTTCTTTCTCGGCACGGGGGTCCTGCTGGGAGGCTGGTGGGCCTACGTCGAGCTGGGCTGGGGAGGCTACTGGGCCTGGGACCCGGTCGAGAACGCGTCCCTGATCCCCTGGCTGACCTGCACCGCCTTCCTGCACTCGGTCATGATCGAGGAGCGCAAGAAGATGCTGCGGGTCTGGAACCTGTCGCTCGTGATCATGAGCTTCCTGCTGTCGATCCTCGGG
>Ga0070704_100001644_pt1 | contig 12120 bp, 7 predicted proteins | sample KBSK5252metaG_FD_65467 | JGI IMG/M metagenome (GOLD analysis project Ga0070704, IMG submission 65467) | Corn, switchgrass and miscanthus rhizosphere microbial communities from Kellogg Biological Station, Michigan, USA - KBS K5-25-2 metaG | ecosystem: Host-associated > Plants > Roots >... | reverse complement strand
GGGCCGACACGCGGGTCGGCCCCTACGACTACGGGCGAACCGATGGGCCGACACGCGGGTCGGCCCCTACGCGTATGAACCGTGCGGCCATCCTAAAACCGAACGACCGTCTGCAGCGTCGCCGCGCGCGGCGTTTGCGGATTCGTGTACGTTCTGAACGTCTGGGGGTTGTAGAACCGGTTCGCGCCCTGCCGGCTGAACTCCGTGTAGCGGCCTGCGTTGAGGAGATTGAACACTTCAGCCGACAGCTCCACGTTGCGTCCGCCGCCGACACCGATGCGCTTGCCGATCTTGATGCCGACGATGTGGACGTCGGGCGCTCGGGGCTGACCTTCGCCTCGCGTCGGATAGTAGAACCGGATCCGGGTCGCGAGCGGATTGGACTGCCGCACGCCCGTCGGCGAAACAACCGTCGACGGTCCGAACACGCTGATCAGCGGACTGTTGGCCGGAAGCTGATTGATCACCGGTCCCGTCCAGTTGCCCGCGACGATGGTGTAGCTGCCCGATGCCACGAGATCCCAGGGCGCGCGCCACGTGCCCGCCATGCGGACCGAGTACGGATTCCACATCGGGTTGTTGACGAGAGAATTCCCGGTGGCGAGGCTGTTCTGATCCTGCACGCCGTCGGTCCGCCAGATGTTCTTGTTGTTCGGGAACGCGTCCGGCGCGATGAACTGCGCCGGATCCGACGGATTCCACGTCCCCTCGAGGTGCTGCCACTGGCGCTGCGCCGTGAAGAGCACCTGAAATCCGTGCGTCATGTTCTTCGTGAGGGTGGCCTGCAGCGCGCGGTAGTGGGTCGTGCTCCACGTGTTGTTGGTGAGCTGGTAGAGCAGGCCCTGATTCGGATCGACTTTTCCGAATCCGAGAAATGGTTTGTTCGGGCCGTCGGGATAGAAGCCGTTGATGTCGACCTGCGCGTACTGATCGTGGTTGACTTTCACGACCGCGCCGACGTCCATCGCAATCTGACCCGGGAACTGCCGCCGGTACCCCACCGACCACTCGTCGAAGCTCGGTTGATGGAGATCGGGATCGAACTGCAGGCTCGAAATCGTCGTCGCGACCGGCGGCGTGGTGATGACGGTTTCGAAGACGCCGTTCGAGTCCAGATCGTATTCGTTGCGCATCCCCTGCGCGTCGTTGCCGCCGAAGGACGGCACCGGATTGCGCGTGCCCATCAGCTGCTGATGGTATTTGCCGTAGGTGCCGCGCAGCACGTTCTTGGCGTCGGCCGTCAGCACGTACGAGAACCCGAGACGCGGCGCCACTTCCGTGCTCGACTGCCGCTGCAGGTTTCGAAGCACGTCGAACCGCCGCACGAGATCGACGCGGATGCCGAGCGTCGTGGTGAGCCGGTTCGCGCGCCAGCTGTCCTGCGCGTAGAACCCGATGTCCTTGTCGCGGCCGTTCGACTGATCCAGATTCAGATCGCCGATGACGTGCTGCCGGTGGAACGGAACGGTTCCGGCCGCGGCGTTCCGGGGATCCACCATCCGCCGTTCCTCGAGGATGAACCCGTTGTTCAGATAGCGGACGTTCTTGTCGTAGATGCTGCGCGGCATCGCGAGGAAGCCGGTCTGCAGTTGATGCGATCCGCCCCAGCCCTCCTTGTAGTACGTCAAATCGCCGCGAAGCATCGTGATCGACGAGGTATCGAGATCGAAGCACGAGTTGCACGCCGTCGACGACCACTGTCCCCCGCGCAGCAGCAGTCCCGACCCGTCGAGCACGCCCTGATTCAGAAACGCTTCGCGATGAATGTTGGTGAGCGGTCCCTGCTTGTCGAACTTGTAGCTGTCGAGGTTGTTGCCGCCTTTCGTGTTGTAGCTGACGTGGAACGTCGTCGTGAGGTGCTGCCCCCAGATCGACGTCAGCTTGCCGCCGAACATCGGTCCGCCCGTCGACAGCACCTCGACCTGCTCGTAATCCTCGGCGCCGACCACGTTCAGCAGCAGCCGATCGGCCTGATAGATCGCCGACAGATCGTGATTGGGACTCAGCTTCGTCGACACCTTTACCCACGGCTGATAGCCGGTGATCGTGTTGTTCTCCAGGGGAATATCTGGAAAGAACGCCTCGTGATAGGCGAGCTGCTCGGGCGTGCGTCCGGTGCCGCTCTTGTTGTCCGTGTAGCGGAGGGCGCCGAAGAACCACGTCCTGTCCTTCTTGATCGGGCCGCCGAACGACACGTCGTACTGATGGACCTGCCGCGTGGCCGGTGTTCCCGACGTGACGTTGTTGGCGTTCCAGTCGAACGGCTGGTACGCGAGCACGCCCGTTCCGTGATACTGGTTGCCGCCGCTCTTGCTGACCATGTTGATCACGAGGCCGTATCCCATCGGCGACGCCGCGTCGACGCCGCCGGTCTTCACCTCGGTGTCCTGAATCGCCTCGGAGCTGAGACCCGTGCGGTTGATGTTGAAGTCGTTGTAGTTGCCGGCGTACAGCCCTTCCATCAGCGTCACGGCGTCGCGGTGCTCGACCGCGTTGCCGAAATAATTCTGCCGGCCGCTCGCGTCGTTGTGCGGACGCGAGATCACGCCCGGCGTCAGCATCAGGAAATCGCTCCAGAATTTGCCTTCGACGACCGGCGCTTCCTTCTGGAACTCCGCGTCGATCGTCAGCACGTTGCTCGGTTTGGTCACCTCGAGCATCGGCGGATCGCCGGCGACGGTCACCGTCTCGGCGATCGCGCCGATCTCCATCGTGATGTCCACCTGGAAGTTGCTGCCGGCCCGCAGCAGGACGCCCTCGCGCCGGAATTTCGAGAACCCGGAAAGCTCCGCGGTGACGGTAAAAGTGCCGGGCGGCAGATTGATCAACCGGTAGTTGCCGGAGCCGTCCGTGAGCGCGACGCTGGGACCGAGCAGCGCATCGCTGGTGGCGGTGACGGTCACGCCCGGAAGTGCGCCGCCCTGACTGTCCCTGACGGTTCCGCGGAGGCTGCCGTCGCCGCTTTGCGCGAACGCTGGTGTGGGTGCCGAGAGGCTCAGCGCGAGGATCGCTGAGGCGGCGATGCAGCGCCGCAGGGTCTGGGTCCTTTTCATCGTCCCCGTCCTTTCGTGAGACCGTGAAACGAGACGCGACCGCCGTTTTGAGAGATGGCTACCCTACCGCAGGCCGCCGCGGGTAGTCACGCCAAATGCACGGACGAATCGAGGTCCTGCATGTGGGTATGCAGGACCTTGGATCGGTGGGCTCGAGGAGTTAGTCGGCGACCACGTGTTCAAACGGCCGGCTTCGCGGCCACAGCGATCTCCCGAACGGGCCGATGCTCTGTCTGCGCAATCGCGCGCATGCGCATCGGTTTGAGCACCGCCAGCGCCATCACGGCGGCGATGATGTTGAGGACGGCGGCGACGTAGAAGACGGCATGCCAGCTGCCGGTGGCGTTCGTCAGCACGTTCGCCAGTGGAACCAACAAAGCGGCGGTCCCTTTCGCCGTGTACAGCATGCCGTAGTTGGTCGTGGCGAACTTGCGGCCGTAGATGTCGGTGCAGGTCGCCGGGAACAGCGAGTAGATCTCACCCCAGGCAAAGAACACGAGGCCCGACAGGATCACGAACAAGGTGGGCTTCGCCGCGAACAGCAGCAGCGCGTAGATGCCGATGCCTTCGACCAGGAAGGCGCCGAACATCGTGTTCTCGCGGCCGATGTGATCCGAGACCCAGCCGAAGAATGGTCGGCAGATGCCGTTGAGCACGCGATCGATCGTCAGCGCGAAGGTGAGCGCCGGCAGCGTGAGGCCGAGGATCGAGACCGGGACGCGTGCGACGTTGAAGTCAGTCGCGATCGGCCCCAGCTGGGCGACCGCCATCAGGCCGCCGGCTCCCACCATGACGAACATCGCATACATGACCCAGAACACCGGCGTGCGGAGCGCCTGGGCCGGCGTGTAGTCGTGCCGCGTCTGCTGAACGGCTGCCGCCGCCGTCGACACCACCTCGCCGGCCGCCGGCGCGCGCAGCATCAGCGCGACGAGCACGACGACGAGGCCTTGTGCCAGGCCGAACCACAGGAAAGCGGCTTGATACCCGCTCGACTGGATCATGTTCGCAATCGGGACGACCGTCAGGGCCGATCCGGCGCCGAAGCCCGCCGCCGTCAATCCCGCGGCGAGGCCACGCCGATCGGGAAACCATTTGAGCGCGTTGCCGACCGATCCGCCGTAGATCACGCCCGCGCCCACGCCGCCAATCGCGGCGCCGACGTACAGCAGGAACAGCGAGTCCGCCATCGAGTTGATGACCCATGCGATGGCGACGAGCACGCCGCTGCCGCTGATCATGATCCGCGGTCCAAACCTGTCGATCAGGTAGCCTTCGATCGGGACGAGCCAGGTCTCCGTCAGCACGAAGATCGTAAAGGCGAGCTGAATCGCGGCCCGGCCCCAGTGGTATTTCTGGTCGATCGGCCCGACGAACAGCGTCCACCCGTACTGCAGATTGGCGATCATGACCATGCAGATGATGCCGAACAGCAGTTGTCGCCAACGCGTGGTCATGTCTCCCCCTGTGAGTCCGTTTTTGGCTTGGCTGCGATAAAATACAGCATCGCACCGCCGCTCGCCACCGGACCCTCGAGCTCGTCCTCACACGACCCAGGGACCCACGGCTGCTAAACGTAACGGATTGCAACCACAGATGCGGATCGCGTCATTTTTCTATGCGCGCGGGGCCCCACCCCTGCGCGCGCTCGCTCGGCGGCCCGGCGCCTCGCTCGGGCCGCAGGCGCTTTTCGTGTGTTTTGCGCTGGGACTCTGCGCGCCGGCCTCTGCCGAATCGCCGTCGGCGCCGGCCGTCTCGTGGGGCCGCGTCGACATTCAATCGGCCACGCTGTCGACCCGCTACCGCTTCATCGAGAACAGCTCGCGGGATGTGACGACCAGCCAGCTGCAGTTCAAGGACACGGCGCGCATTCGTGTGAAGCTCGACGAAGGCGGACGCTTCGCCGTGACCGGCGGGCTGCTGACGGGGAACACGTTCACGAGCGGTTGGGACAACACGGGGATCGGCACCGGCCACCTCGCGGGAACGCAGGGGCTGCGGCATCTGTTCGTATCCGCCGCCGCGCGCGGCCTCGAGGTGCAGGCGGGCGGGCTCTACGTCAACCACGGCGAGAGCACCGAAATCACGAGCTACGACGACGATGGGTATCTGATGGGCGAGCGGCTGACGCTTCGCCGTCCCGCGCACGCGTATTTCGATGAAGTGTCGGTCACGCGCGCCGCGCTCAGCCCGTCGTCGTCTCCGGGCGTTATCCGGCATTTGTCGCTGCTCGGGCATCAGCATTACTGGCAGGCGCAGGTCGTGAAGCGTTACGGATCGGCCATCAGCGCTTCGGCCGATTTCACCGATGCGGCGGGCGCCGAGACGCTGCGGGCGGCGGTGGCCGTGCATTTGCCGAAAGGGGCGCCCGTCTCGTTGCTGCGGTACGAGCAGTATCGGCGCGTGACAATGCAGCCGGCGGATGGATTCGCGGTGTCCGCTGAACGACGCATCGCGCGAGTGCGGCTTCAGGCGGGCTATGCCGACATCGACGCGGAGTACGGCGGCCTCAACGCCGATCGCTTTCAGCGCGGCCGGCGCGTGTTTGCAGCGGCGGCGATTCCGATCCGCGGTCCGCTGAGCGCGCAGCTCCTCGCGACGCGGGCGTTCACGCGCGCGTACCCGATCTCGAACCGCACGCGCGTCGATGCGGTCGTCACGTACGATCTACTCAGAGCCCTTCACCGAAATCGCGCGCGCTGAGGATGACCGCGCTGGTCACGCTGCGATCGCGACTTCAAATGCAACCACGAAAGCACGAAGGCACGAAAACGATCTTTTCTCCGCATCCCCGATGACGATGGTTTCCACACGTCACGCTGCAGCGTGACAAGAGAAAAGAGGTTTTTCGTGCCTTCGTGGCTTCGCGGTTGCATTTCCGTGGACACGATTGCAGCGTGACATGCGCAGTCAGCGATCGACTTCTCAAGAAACCTTCAGTTGAAGACCTGTGGAGCCTCTGGGATCGCGGCGCCGTCGTGGCGCGGCTCTGAGGCGCCGTAGTGTACGCCCGAGCCGTCGCTCATCACCGCTTGTCCTGATCCAAACGTTCCTGTCCGAGGTGCGACGACGGTAATCTCGTGGCCGAGCGCGGCGAGCTCGCGGCGCGTCGACTCTGGCACGAGCGATTCCACGGCGACGTCGGCTCCCGAGAACGTGGCTTTCGTGAAGCGTCCGGCTTCGAGCGCCTGCTGAATATCCATCCCGTAGTCGACGATGTTCGCGACGAACTGCGCGTGGGCCTGCGCCTGGTTCCACGCGCCCATGATCCCGAATCCGATCCGGACGTCGTCTTTCTGCATGAAGCCGGGGATGATCGTATGGAGCGGACGCTTCCGCGGAGCAAGCACGTTGGGGTGCCGTTCTTCGAGCGTGAACAGCGCCCCACGGCTGTGGAGCGCGAAGCCGCTGCCCGGCGGCACCAGGCCGGTGCCGAACCCGACGTAAATGCTCTGGATCAGCGACACGATGTTGCCGTCGCGATCGATCACCGACAGATAAATCGTATCGCCGCCCGCGGCCGTCGTCAGGCCGGCGAACACCGAGGGTTCGACGTGGCGCGCGGCTCTCTTCGGATCGACGAGCGACGCCCGCTCGCGCGCGTGCGTCTTGCTCAGCATCGCGGACAACGGAGCCTCGCCGAATCGCGGATCGCCGGCGTAGCGCAGCATGTCCGCGTACGCGAGCTTTTTCGCTTCGATCATCACGTGCAGCGACCTCGCCGTGTGGAAGCCGTACTCGCCGAGCGGGAACTGTTCCATCACGTTGAGCATCATCAGCGCGGCAATGCCCTGGGTATTCGGCGGCAGCTCGTAGACGTCCCATCCGCGATACGTGGTCGCGATCGGCTCGACCCACTCGGGAGCGAAAGCCGTGAGATCCGCGGCCGTCATCGTGCCGCCGTGTTCGCGTGAGGCGGCGAGGATGGCGTCCGCGGTGCGTCCTTCGTAGAAGCCGGCGCGTCCGTCGTCGGCGACGCGGCGGAGCGACGTGCCGAGCGCGGCGTTGGTGAAGATCTCGCCGGGCCGCGGCGCCCGTCCGTCGATCAGGTACGTCGCGACCGCATGGCGATCGGCTTCGAGCTTCGGCGTCCACGCGTGCCACCGCGCGGCGATGATGTCGGAAACAGGGAATCCGTGTTCCGCGTAGAAGATCGCCGGCGCGAGCAGGTCGGCCATCGGCAGGCGGCCGAAGCGCGCCCGCATCGCGTCCCATCCGGCCACGGCGCCGGGAACGGTCACCGTGTGAATCCCTGCCTGCGGCATCTCGGTCATGCCGCGCGCCTTCAGGAGCGCCGGCGTCAGGCCGGCCGGTGCCCAGCCCCCGGCATTCAGTCCGTGCAGCGTGCCGGTGTGCGCGTCGAACACGATCGCGAAGAGATCGCCGCCGATGCCGTTCATCTCGGGCTCGACGACGCCCATGACCGCGTTCGCGGCGATAGCCGCATCGACCGCATGCCCGCCGCGCTCGAGCACCTGCACCCCGGCCTGCGCCGCCAGCGGCTGACTCGCCGCGACGATTCCGTACGTGGTGGCAACCTTCGACCGACCCGGTATTACAGCCATGGTTTCGGCATCTTACATTCGTCGCGCTGCGATTGTGACTTCTCTCGTCACGCTGCAATCATGTGCCTCCGGCGGTAACCACGAAGGCACGAAGACACGAAGAACTCGAAAGACACCGAACAGAATCACGGAAACACCCGACGCGCCGCGTCGAGCGTCTTCGTGCCTTCGTGGTTGCATTTGATATCGTGTGCAGACCATGAGTGGACGTCACTTCCTCCAGATCCCTGGCCCAACCAACGTACCCGACCGGGTGCTCCGTGCGATCGCGCAGCCGACGATCGATCACCGCGGTCCCGCGTTTGCGACGCTGGCGCGCGGCGTGCTCGACGGCGTGCGGGAGATCTTCAAGACGAAAGGGGCTGCCGTCATCTATCCGTCGTCCGGTACCGGCGCGTGGGAAGCGTCGCTCGTGAACACCTTGTCGCCCGGCGACAAGGCGTTGATGTTCGAGACCGGCCACTTCGCGACGCTGTGGCGGAACATGGCCGTGCGGCTCGGGCTCGACGTCGACTTCGTACCCGGCGACTGGCGGACTGGCGTCGATCCCGAGGTCGTCGAGTCAAAGCTCCGCGACGATCGGGGCCGCGCGATCAAAGCCGTCGCGGTCGTCCACAACGAAACGTCGACCGGCGTCACCAGCCGCATCGCGGCAATCCGCCGCGCCATGGACGGCGCCGGCCATCCGGCGCTGCTGCTGGTCGACACGATCTCCTCGCTCGGATCGATCGACTATCGCCACGACGAATGGCGCGTCGACGTGTCGATCGGCTGCTCGCAGAAAGGCTTGATGCTGCCGCCGGGGCTCGGCCTGAACGCGATCAGCGACAAGGCGCTGGCGGCGTCGACGTCGGCGCGCCTGCCGCGCGCGTACTGGGACTGGGCGCCGATGATCGCCGACAACGCCGCCGGATTCTTTCCCTACACGCCCGCGACGAACCTGCTGTATGGGCTCCGCGAAGCGATCGCCATGCTGCGCGAAGAAGGGCTGGACCGTGTGTTCGCGCGGCACTGCCGCCACGCGGAAGCGGCGCGCCGCGCCGTTCGCGGCTGGGGCCTCGAGCTGGTCTGCCGCAACCCCGACGAGTACAGCAGCTCGCTGACGGCCGTCATGATGCCCGATGTCCCCGGCAACGCCGACGCCGATGCGGTCCGCAAGGCGATCCTCGAGCGCTTCGACATGTCGCTCGGCACCGGCCTCGGAAAGCTGAAAGGAAAGATCTTCCGCATCGGCCATCTCGGCGACTTCAACGATCTCATGCTGGCGGGCACGCTGAGCGGCGTCGAGATGGGGCTCGCGGACGCGCGCGTCCCGTTCACGCCGGGCGGCGTGCTCGCCGCACTCGAGTACCTCTCCGGGAGAGCGCCCGCGGCCCGAGCATAGAAAAAACGTGATCGAATGATCCGTTTGAGCACACGTTGCGCGCGGCTGCACGTGCGCGCGCTCGGCGTCACGACGCTGCATACCGGTCGCGGTCATCGTGTTCGTTCGTGTGCGAGACAGCACCAACTGAAAACGAGATCGGACGGCGAATTCTGCTGGCATCGCCGTTGCGAAATACGAAGTCGTTAAAAGGAGAACGACAATGCGATCAACCGCAACCGCGCTCGATGACGATGTCTACGATCTCCCGAGCATGCCGGCGGCGACCGATCCCATTCTCACGGAGTGGCAGCACACCGCGTCGTACACGCTGGATCAGCCGGTCCGATGTCCGCATTGCGCCGAGCGCATCAGCGCGGTGCACGTCGTCGGATTGACGCGATCGCAGGTCGCCTTCACGTCGACGCTGCCGCGCAAGGGGCGCGTCATCGTGTGCCCCGAATGCGAGCGCCTGCTGACGGCGCAGTTGTAGGGCGGTTCTGAGGTTCGCCGCGCTGAAGGGCGGCGCTACGAGACGGCGCGCTTCGGCCGCAGGATGACGTAGGTGGGTAAGCCGACCGCGTTGAACTTCTGCATCACCGGCTTCGCGGGCGGTGCATCGGGATCCTCGGCCTGGAACTTGACCTTCACGTAGGGCTCGAGCGCCGTCTTCACCGCCGGATCCTGCAGCGTCGTCTTGTCCATCGTCAGGCAGTTCTTGCACCACGTCGCCCACATGTCGATGAGCACCGGCTTGCCGTCGCGTTTCGCGGCGGCCAGGCCCTCTGCGAGCGACGGCGTCCATCCTTCCTTCAGTTTTTCCTCCACGCTCGACGTGACGGCCGTGGCGTCGACCCAGCGATTCGAAAACAAGCTGTACGCTTCGTAGCCGTAGTACGCAGCGGTCGCGAGAATCAGGACGCCGAACGCCTGCTTGACGCGCACCATCCACATGCCGGGCTTCGGCAGCGCCGCCAGCCCCGCACCCGCGATCGGCCAGGGAATCGCCATGCCAATGCCGAGGAAGAACGGCAGCGCGAGCGCGATCGTCGTGCCGGTTGCGTAGAGATTGCTCGAGAACAGCACGACCTGAATCACGACCGGCGCGACGCATGCGCCCGCGAGGAGCGCGGCGATCGCGCCCATGCTGAACGCGAGCAGGAAGGTGCCTTTGCTCCGCTCGCCGGCGCCGAACCGGCTCGAGTAGCTGGAGAAGTCAATCAGCAGAACGTCGAACATCGCGAGACCGAGGATGACGAAGACGATCGCGATGGCGAGGTTGAACCAGGGCGACGAATTGATCGTGCCGAACGTGCTGGCGGTCAGGATGACGACGAGACCGAGGACGCCGTACACGATCGCCATCGCGCCGCCGTACGCGCTGCCGAGGAGGAAACCGCGCGCGCGCGACCCCGCGCGCGCACCGGCGCCGATGATCGCGAGGTTGATCGGAATCATCGGCAGGACGCACGGCGTGAGATTCAGCGCGAGCCCGCCGAGCAGCACGATGAGGAGAATCGCCAGCGGTCCTCGCCCCTCGAACCATCCTTGCTCCTTGATCCCGCGCTCTGCGTTGTGGATGAAATCGAGGAACGCGCGGCTCCCGAGATACCCGCCGGTCGTCGACTGGATCTCGAAATCCGCGAGCTGCGCCACGGCGTCGCCCGTATCAGCGGTCGGCTTTCCCGGTTGCGGCTTCGGAGCTGCAGATTCCGCTGAGGCCGTCGCCGCGGCGGACGGCCGCTGGCCTCGCCCGAAGGCAATCTTGTCGAACACCTCCGCATGCTGCCGCGGCGCGGCTGCGCCGCGCGCGACCGTGATCGTCCACTGCGCCTGCGCCGTCGTCGGTGCGTAACAGATCTTCGCGTCGCACGCCTGGTAACGCAGCTTCAGGGGCACGACGAGTCCGCCAGGCGGCACGTTCGCGGCGATCTTCAGCGGAACGCCGATCGCGAACTCGTGCTCGAAGACGGCGAGCGGCTTCTCCTGTCCCGCCGACTCGAAATCGGTCGACGGCGGCCACACGATTTCTTCGACCGTCACGCCGGCGGGGGCATCGATCGTCAGCTCGGTGGGAATCAGGAGCGGGTCGCGCGGCGCGTTCGATTGCGTGTGGAGCCCTTCGGGCAGCGACACCTTCAACGCCGCGCGCACGGTCGACGCCGGCGCCACGCGCTCGGTCTCGACGAGCGGCGTGACCTCGGCCCGTGGACGGCCCACCTGAGCCGATACCGCGCTCGTGATGACGAGAACGCCGGCGATCGCGATCGTGATTCGCCCGAATCCCATCACTTGACTTCCCTGAGTGCGATCGAACCCGGCGGCAGCGGGAGCGATGTCGGGTCCACCGCGCCCTTCACCGGCGGCAGATCCTGGAACAGGAAATCCCATTTCCAGCGCTCCGATGGATTCGAGGCCTGCAGCCAGTGCTTCGCCGACAGCGGCCGCGCGAACGCCAGCGTCGTGATCCCCTCGAGCGCTTTCTCGGCGCCGAAGCGCGCGGCGATGTCGGCGCGGACGTGCGCCGGGGTGGTGTAGTTGAAGGTCAACCCGGCGGCGGTCGCGAAGTTCACGAGAATCTGCCAATCTTCGAGGGCGTCGGCCGGCGGTGGAATCGCGCGCGCGGTACCTTGCAGACGTCCGTGCTCGTTCGTATAGGACGCCTCCTTCTCGACGTACGATGCGCCCGGCAGCACGAAATCGGCCGCGCGCGCCAGCTCGGTCATGAGAACGCCCTGGACGATGAGCAGCGGCAGCGCGCCCCGCCGCCGGGCGTTGAGAATCCATTCCACGTCGCCGAGCGAGCCTTCAGGGCCCGGATCGAACACGTAGAGCGCCGACACCTGACCTGCTTCGACGGCCTTCCGTAACGCGGCAATATCGGCGTCGCCGACCCTGTCGCCGACGCTGCCCGGCGCGAAGCCGAAGATGCGCGCGCCGTTCACGTTCGGCGCATCGACGGGCGGCACTTTGAACTTCGCATCGGCCGGCTGCGGCTTCTCGCGAACGCGCCAGACGACGCTGACGCTTTTCGTGTCGCCGAGAAGCTCCTCGGTGAGACGGCGGAAGAGGAAGAGCTCTTCGTGGCTGGCGTGCGCCGACAGCAGAAACCGCACGCTTTCAGGATTCGATCGGCCGG
>Ga0070704_100001640_pt1 | contig 12128 bp, 10 predicted proteins | sample KBSK5252metaG_FD_65467 | JGI IMG/M metagenome (GOLD analysis project Ga0070704, IMG submission 65467) | Corn, switchgrass and miscanthus rhizosphere microbial communities from Kellogg Biological Station, Michigan, USA - KBS K5-25-2 metaG | ecosystem: Host-associated > Plants > Roots >... | reverse complement strand
ACCATCTCGGATGCGGGACTGATCGGGGGCGGATCGTATCCGCGACCCGGTGAAGTCAGCCTGGCGCATGGTGGCGTCCTGTTCCTCGACGAGCTGCCCGAATTTCGCAAGAACGTCCTCGAGGTACTGCGCCAGCCCATGGAGGATGGGGTCGTGACGATCGCGCGGGCGGCGATGAGTCTGTCGTATCCGGCGCGCTTCATGCTGGCCGCGGCGATGAATCCCTGCCCGTGCGGCTGGTTCGGCGATCCGCACCATACCTGTGCGTGCGGAATGCTGGTGGTGCAACGGTACCTGGCGCGCGTGTCGGGACCGTTGCTCGATCGGATCGACATTCACCTCGAGGTGCCGGCGGTGAAGTACAAGGCGCTGACGAGCGAAGGCGGCGGGGAATCGAGCGAGGCGATGCGGGAGCGCGTCGATCGCGCGCGGACGGTGCAGCGTGAGCGCTTTGCCAATCGGCCGGGGATTTACGCGAATGCTCACATGGCCCCACGCGACATCCGCGCCCATTGCAAGGTCTCGGATGGCGCGGATGCGCTGCTCAAGACGGCGATCACGCGCCTGGGGCTATCGGCGCGCGCCTATCACCGCATTCTCAAGATTGCGCGCACGGTCGCCGATCTCGATGGAGCCGCATCGCTCGAACCCAAACATGTGAGCGAGGCGATTCAGTATCGGAGTCTCGATCGGCGCGGCGTAGCCTGAGGTGCCTCCGCGGTCGCGACCTCTCCCTTATCGCGTCCACAGCACGGCGTGCACGTCACCGTTTGGGGTCGTACTCTGGCCCACGATCCATCCCCGCGGGTTGATCCCAAAGATCCTGGCATGACCCCCGCCCAAGTCGTCGAGCTGCGTTAGCGTGCCCCGCTGCCAGAGGTAGGCCGAGCAGACGCCTGTGTTCGTGCACTGGTTCAGCGCGACGTCACCGGCGGCGTTGATCGTGGGCGCGTGCTCAAATGGCTCGAATGCTCCGCAAAGGTCGCCGATCGTACCCATGCCGTACCCTGAGAGGCCGATCTCGATTATCTGGTCGCGATCCCAGACGATCGCGCGTCCCTCGCTCTCGCCCAGGATCTGGCCCCGCGAGTTGATGGCACAGGCCCGGCCCACACCGAGGTCCACCGTCGTGCCGTGGTCCCAGAGGATCGCATGCGTGACGCCCAGTTCCACGTGGGAAAAGCCGACAACCTGCCCTTGTGCGTTGATCCCCATGGCGCTGCTCTCGAGGCCGCCGGCCGTGCCGAGATCCGTCATCGTGCCATTGCGCCAGAGGAAGGCGTGTACCGCGCCCGTATGAGGGGCCGGCGCGGGCAAGCTGGCTTCTCCCACGGCGTCGCCCGCGGCGTTCAATCCGGCGGGCGTGCTGAACTTGCCGCCAAGGGTGAGCGGGATCGGCGTGCCTTTCCGCCACAATACGGCAGTTCCACGACACTCCGGCAACGCGATCGTGCACAAACCCATCGCGCCAAGCACGTCACCCGCATCGTTGATCCAGCTCGCGTAGCTGATAGGCGGGGCGCTGAGCTCGATGAACGTCCCACGGTCCCACTCAAAGGCCCGCTCGTTGGAAACGCCGACGATCTGCCCGGCGGCGTTGATGTCGATCCGGATGTCGGAGCGATCGACGAAACACAGGCCGCAGGCGGCCAGGGGAACGATCGGAGTAATCGTACCGTGATCCCACATGACGACGTGCGTCACAGTGCGGCCCACCACCACCCCGGCTGGATTGACGGCGGACGCGTAGGAATTCGCGATGAAAGAAAAAGGTTCACCCCAAAGGTCGACCACGGCGGGACTGACCGTGTTCGCGGCAGCGTTGAGTGACACGCCGCTCGGTCCACGCGTCGCGTCGGTCGTGCATGTCGCAGAGATGAGGCAAGCAGTCAAGATCGGGATACCGCCGCGGATCGGACGTTCTATCAGCGACACCACTTGCGCTGCTCGATTTGTCATAGTGCCTCCCGGATGCGGTGTGCATCGGCACGCGAACTGACCTGCGCCCGTGTACTCGCCGCATTTTCCGTGCGCTGGACGGGGGCCGCACGGACGCACTTCTCCGAGTCGGCGAGGCGATTCGTTGCCACGCCGTGACACTCTTGTGAGATTACCGCTCCAACCTTGGCTCCCCGATCATCCCCATCGGCTCCCCCTGCGACATCGCCGGTGTGCCCACGACATAGAGCACGATGCCGCCGAAGGGCGCCCGGATTTCCGCCTGTTTCTCACCGAAGAAATCGGTGAGGACGCCAATCAACGCACCTTTCTGGACACTCTGTCCGCGCTCCACTTTCGGATGCCACACGCCGGTCGCGGGGCTGCGGAGCACCTCGGTGCGCTCGAAGAACAGCGGCTGCCGCACAAGCTCGACGTCGCCCGGCAGCATGCGGAAGTAGCGGAGCAGCCGGAACACGCCGTCCACGTTGCGCTGGACCATCTCCTCACTCGCGAGACCGAGGGAGCCCGCTTCCGTCGTGAGCGCCGGCTTCCCGCGCAGTTGCGCGGTGTTCTGGGTGTACACCGACGCCCGCACGTCGCGCGGTCGCATCGTGTCGATGACGATGTGATCACTCCCCCAGGCAAGAGCCATCTCGCGCGCGATCGAATCGGCCCGGGCGTTGAGACCGAGTGGGCTCCAATAGCTGTAGGGCCTGAGCGACTCGTTCCCATCGCCCGCGTGAATGTCCACTAGGAAATCGGCCCGCTCGATGATCTGGTTGGTGATGGCAAATGCGATCCGCTCGGAGACGGTCCCGTCCTGCTTCCCCGGATAGACGCGATTCAGGTTCTTCCCGTCGACGGGACTGTAGTAGATCGTGCGCCCGAGGAACGACGGCATGTTCGCTACGTGAACGATGAGCACCGTGCCCCGCAGCTGGGCGGGATCGAGGGCTGCGCGTACGCGTTGTAACGCGACAATCGGTGCGACCTCAGAACCGTGCGTTCCCGCTATCAGGGCGAGCGTCGGTCCCGCTTGCGCGCCGCGCACGATCGTGATGGGGATGCGCGTGGCGGCATCGACGCCGGCAGGAATCTCGATGAATCCCGAGGCTGCCTGGCCGGGTCGCGGTGCGGGCTGCTGCGCGACAGTCACGAGTGCGCCGATCAGAGCGAGCATTGATGTCCTCGGGGGTTAGTGACCGCTGGGATTCTACTCGCTGCTGACCCTGTCCGCCTCCGCTTGCGGAGGCTATCCTGCCGATTCATGCACGACATGCACGAGTTCCTGCGGTCGCTGACCGTCGTCCTGGCGGTCGCCGCCATCACGACGGTCCTCTTCCAGCGGCTGCGCCAGCCGGTCGTGCTGGGTTACATCATCGCCGGGTTGATCGTCGGGCCGCACGTGCCGATTCCCATCGTTGCCGATCCCGGGATCATCCAGACGTTGTCCGAGCTCGGCGTCATCCTTCTGATGTTCTCGCTCGGTCTCGAGTTCCATCTCGCCAAGCTCGTGCGCGTGGGACCGGCCGCCGGCTTCACGGCCGTGATCGAGACGAGCCTCATGGCGTGGCTCGGGTTCCTGGCCGGACGGGCATTCGGCTGGACGGTCCTCGAGAGCGTCTTTGCGGGCGCGATCGTCGCCATTTCGAGCACCACGATCATCGCCAAGGCGTTCGACGAGCAGGGCATCCGCGGCCCGCTGCGCGAGCTGGTGGTCGGCATTCTGCTGATCGAAGACCTGATTGCCATCATCTTCATGGCGGTCCTCACCGCCGTCGCCACCGGAGCCAGCCTCTCGGCGGCCGGAGTCGCGGGCACCGTCGGCCGGCTCGTCATGTTCCTCGTCGGTCTGCTCGTGGTCGGCATGTTGGTCGTGCCGCGCTTCATCCGCTACGTCACCAACATCGGCCGTGCCGAGACGACGCTCGTCGCCAGCATCGGCATCTGCTTCGGCACGGCGTACCTCGCGCAGCGCTTCGGATATTCGGTCGCGTTGGGAGCATTTATCGCCGGATCGCTGGTGGCCGAGTCGGGCAAGGCCGAAGAGATCGAGCGGCTCATCCATCCGATTCGCGACGTATTCGCCGCGATCTTCTTCGTCTCGGTCGGGATGCTCATCGATCCCGCACTGGTGGCGCAGCATTGGGTGGCCGTGCTCGTGCTCAGCGCCGTCGTCATCGTGGGGAAGATCACGGGCGTGTCCGTTGGTGCCTTTCTCGCCGGCAGCGGCACGAGGACCGCGGTGCAAGCGGGGATGAGCCTCGCGCAGATCGGCGAGTTTTCTTTCATCATCGCGGGGCTGGGCCTGAGCCTCGGTGCGAACCGGGCGTTTCTCTATCCGGTCGCGATCGCCGTATCCGCGATCACCACGCTCACAACGCCCTGGCTGATTCGCGCCGCGGGTCCAGCGTCAGAGTTCATCGATCGAAAATTGCCGCGTCCGCTGCAGACGTTCGCGGCACTCTATGGCGCCTGGCTCGAGCGCTTGAGAGCGCGCCGGCCAACAATGGGAGCGGATAGCGGTCGGCGCTACGTTGGACTGCTGGCGCTCGATGCCGGGATTCTCGGTGCGCTGATCGTGCTCGTCGCCCTGGAGTTCGGCCGTCTGCGCGACGCGCTGGCGACCGCGGTCAGCATCGCGCCGCGTCTTGCGGGAGCGATCGTGCTGGCCACGACCATCGCGGCGACCTTGCCGCTGGTCATCGGAATTGGGCGGTTATCGCGCGGCTTTGGCGGGATGCTGGCCGAAACCGCGTTGCCGAAGGCCACCGGCAAGGCCGATATGGACGCGGCACCGCGTCGCGCGCTCGCTGTGACGCTGCAGCTCGGCATTGCCCTCGCCACCGGCATTGTGGTGGTGGCAGTCACGCAGATTTTCCTGCCGAGCTACTCGGGCCCGCTGGTCCTGTTTCTCATTCTGACCGGCTTCAGCGTGGCGATCTGGCGCAGCGTCCGCGATCTGGAAGGCCATGTGCGGGCCGGCGCGCAGGCCGTCGTCGCTGCGCTGGGGCGCTACGCGCGCGCCGGAGCTCCGCCGCCGGGCAGGGAGGCCCTCGCCGACGTCACTCGCCTGCTGCCGGGACTTGGCGAGCCCGTCGCCGTGCGGCTGGAGAGTACGAGCGGCGCCGTCGGTCAGAGCCTTGCCGAGCTGAACCTGCGCGGGCGCAGCGGCGCCACGGTGCTGGCGATCTCGCGCAATGGGGAAGACATCGTGGTGCCGACGGCGGAAGAACGGCTACAGGCAGGTGATGTACTGGCCCTCACGGGCTCTCACGAAGCGATCGAAACCGCGCGCGATCTGCTGGACTAGGGCTGGCCGTCCGCACCCGTCAGGAGCCAATAGGCTCCCTGCAGCTGCTCCCGCTGGCCCACGACGACGAGGACGTCCCCCGCCGCCAGCCGGAATGACGCGTCCGGTGTCGCCAGATCGCTCTCGCCGCGTCGGACTGCGAGGACCAATGCGCCGGTGCGCGAGCGCAGCCCCGTCTCCGCGAGCGTCTGGCCGACGGCAGGCGCGTTCGGTTCGAGAACCATGCGGACGACGCGCATCTGCGGCATCGCTCCCAGCGCACCCGTGAGTGTGAGCCGCGGGCGCGCGCCGGGCCGGAGGGCCTCATAGTGCGACGCGCGGATCTCGCTCACGAGGCGCTCGATCTCGTCGCGCTGCACGTTGTAGTGCGCCAGCACGCGCGAGAAAATCTCGATCGACGTTTCGAATTCCTCCGGAATCACGACGTTGGCGCCGAGTCGCGTGAGCTCGGGGATTTCCACGACATACCGGGTGCGCGCGATGATGTGGACCGAGGGATTGAGGTCGCGGGCGACGCGCACCATGCGCCGCGTGGCCGCCGGGTCGGAGATCGCGATGACGAACATGCGGGCACGGTCGAGACCGAGCGCGTGAAGGATCTCTTCGCGCGTCGCGTCGCCGTAAAACGCGGGTTCGCCGTCGGACCGCGCCCTCCGGACGGTTTGCGCGTTCAACTCGATGATGAGGTACGGTGCGTTGATGGCGCGCAGCGCGGCGGTGAGGTTGCGGCCGTTGAGCCCGTACCCCGCGACGATGACGTGATCCTTGATCGGATCCTGCACCGGGGCAAAACCGCGCGGGCGGAAACCGGGCAGCAGCTTGTCGAGCGGCACCGCTTTTTCGAACGCATCGAGAATCGCCGGCCCGCCCTGGAGCAGGAACGGCGTGATCAGCATCGTGATGACGGCGACACCCAGGAACTGTTGATACAGTGTGTCGGACAGCAGGCCCGCCGCCCGGCCGTCCTTGGCCAGCACGAACGAGAACTCGCCGATTTGGGAGACCGCGACGCCGGCGAGCAGCGCCACGCGGCCGGAGTAGCCCATCAGCCCGGGTCCGACGGCTGCCGACAGCGTCTTCCCGCCCATAATGACCGCGACGGCGATCAGGGTCAGGCCGATGTTGTCGCGGATGATGTCGATCTGCACGAGCATGCCGACGGCGACGAAGAACAGCGAAATGAATACGTCGCGGAACGGCATCAACTCGGCGAGCGCCTGGTTCCCGTAATCCGATTCGGAGATGATCAGGCCTGCCAGAAAGGCGCCGAGGGCGAGCGACGCGCCGGCGGCCGCGGTGCCGAGCGCGGTGATCGTCCCGATCAGGATCACCGCGATGAGAAACAGCTCGCGGCTGCGCGTCTTGAGGATCTCCTTGAGGACGCGCGGGACAATCGTGCGCGCGGCGATGATCACCCCGACGACGACGAGCGCGGCCTTGCCGAGCGCCACGAACAGGCCCGCGATCCCCCCGCCGGCCTTGCCCGCCAGGAACGGCATGATCAGCATGATCGGCACGACGCAGAGATCCTGAAAAATCAGGATTCCGGTCGCGAGGCGGCCGTGCGGCGTGTCGATCTCGCCCTTGTCCGTCAGCACCTTGAGCACGATGGCCGTGCTCGACAGCGCGATCAGAAATCCGAGAAACAGCGCGACGCGCCAGTTGCCGAGAAACGCGAGCCCCGCCCCCAGGGTCGCGAGCACGGTGAACGCCATCTGCGCGGATCCGCCCGCGAGCACTTGGCGCTGCATTTCCCGCAAGCGGCTGAGCGAGAACTCGATGCCGATCGTGAACAGCAGCAGAATGACGCCGACCTCGGCGAGGTTCTCGACCTCGTGCGGCTCGGAAACCAGGCCCAGCGCGTTGGGGCCGAGCACGATGCCGGCGATGATGAAGCCGGGCAGGGCGGGGAGCTTGAGCCGATAGAAGACCAGCACCACCAGCAGCGAGCCGGCGAAGATGACCGCGAGGTCGCGGAGCACATGGAGTTGTTGCACGGTGGCCTAAAATGAGATGCGGCCATACTTTTTTCCACCGTGCGCGACTGGTTGCAGGACCGCGTGGGCTTGAGTCCCGCGATGCAAATGCACCTGCTGGTGACCATCGTCGTCATCGGCGTGCTGTGGATCGTGGAGCGGATCGTCCTGGCCATCGCCTACCGGCGGTTCACGGACCCGTGGACACGGTACCGCTGGCGCAAGTCGGTCACGTACCTGTTCCTGGCGATCGGCGTCCTCGTGATCGGCCGGGAATGGCTCGAGGGGTTCAAGTCACTCGCCACCTTCCTTGGCATCGTCTCGGCGGGCATTGCGATCTCGCTCAGAGATCCGCTCGCCAACCTTGCCGGCTGGGCGTTTCTCGTGTGGAGCGGGCCATTCGAGGTCGGTGATCGGATCGAGATCGCAAAGCACAAGGGCGACGTCATCGACATTCATCTGTTTCAATTCACGCTGAATGAAATCGGCGCCTGGGTGGATGCGGACCAGAGCACCGGACGCATCGTCCACATCCCCAACCAGCTGGTGTTCACCGAGGCGGTCGCGAACTACGACAAGGGCTTCAAATACGTCTGGAATGAAGTGCCGGTGCTGGTGACCTACGAGAGCAACTGGAGCAAAGCGAAGGAGATCCTGACGCAGATTGCGTTCAAGCACGCCGAGCATCTCACCGCGGAGGCCGAGCGGGACCTGCTCGCGGCCTCGCGGCAATACCTCATCAACTACAAGAAGCTGACGCCGATCGTCTACACGAGCACGACGGCGTCCGGTATTCTCCTGACGGTTCGGTATCTCATCGAGCCGCGCCGGCGCCGCGGCACGGTGTCGGCCATCTGGGACGAAATCCTCACCGAGTTCGCCAAGGCCAAAGACATCGAGCTCGCCTACCACACGGTGCGTTCGTTCGCGAATCCGATCGAAGGCAAGATCGTCGGGACTACCGACACCTAGCGGCGATATCGACCACGGACCGTACGAGCAGGTCGAAGTCTTCGCGCCGGCTGCGGTGATTGGTGATCGCCACCCGGATCGCGAAGCGCCCGTTCAGCATGGTCTGGGAAGGAACGGCGATGCCGCTCTCCTGCAGCCGCAGCAGGACTTCGCGATTCAAGTCGTTCAACTCAGGCTGGCTCTTGCCGGGCGGCGCCACGCGGAAACAGACCACATTGAGCGGCGCCGGCGCCAGCAGCTCGAGCAGCGGATGCTTGGTGACGAGGCCGGCCAGATAGTGCGCCTGGCGCACGTTCTGATGAATCAGCTGCGCAAAGGCATCGATCCCGTGCGTCTTGAACGACATCCAGACCTTCAATGCGCGGAACCCGCGCGACAGCTGAACGCCACGCTCGGCAAACGGAAAACCACCAGCCGAGATGCCGCGGTCGAATGACGCGAGATAAGCGGGCGTCACATTGAACGTCGCGCGGTGCGCCGCCTGATCGCGGACCAGTGTGCATCCCACCTCGTAGGGCATGTACAGCCACTTGTGAAGATCGAAGGCGACCGAATCCGCCTGGTCGAGCCCGGCAACCAGAGGGCGCAGGTCGGGGACAAGCGCGGCGAGGGCACCGAACGCACCGTCGACATGGAACCAGAGGCCGTCCGTGCGGCAAATTTGCGCGAGCGCGCGGAGGTCATCCGTCGCCCCGGTGTTCACCGTTCCGGCGTTGCCGACGATGCAGATCGGCCGGCTCCCCGCCTCCTGATCGGAGGCGAGTGTCTTGCGCAGCGCATCGAGATCGATCGTGTAATCCGCGTGGACGGGAATGCTGCGCAGCGACTCGTGACCGAGGCCCAGCAGCTCGACCGCCTTGCGCACCGACGAATGGGTCTCGGTCGATGCGTACACGGTGAGCTTCGGTCCGCCGCTGACGCCGCGTTCGCGGACGTCGAATCCCGCGCGCGCGTGTCGCGCCACCGCGAGACCCACGAAGTTCGCCATCGAGCCGCCCGAGACGAGCAGTCCATGGGTCCCGGCGGGGAGGCCGAGCAGCTCGACTAGCCAGCCGATCACCTGATTCTCTACTACGGCCGATGAGTCATCGAATTCGGCGACCTGCGGATTCATTCCGGAAGCGAGCATATCGGCAAGCATGGCGAGCGGCGTGCCGGTGCCGATCACCCAACCCCAGAAGCGCGGATGGATGTTGCCCGTGGGGTATGGCAGCACATCACGCTTGAACTCTTCGTACACGGTCGCCGCGGCGGTCGGTTCACGCGGGACCGGTCCCGAGAGCCGTTGGCGCACGTCGGCGGGCACGGGCCGCCATACGGGACGCTCGCGGGCGGTCCGCAGGTACGCGAGCATCTCGTCCACCATTTGGTGGCCGAGCCGGCGCAGCTCGTCCCACCCGCGTTCGTCCGCGGGGTCGAGACTAATCTCGGGTGACGACGTCGTAGTGCTCGACGAAGGGCTCGAGCTCGAGGAGGAAGTCGCGGTCTTCCGGATAGTAGTGGGCTTTCTCATAGTCCTCTCCGGCAAACCGCCGGATCGCATCGAATGATTCCCACATCGAGATGAACGTGAATTCGGCGCGATCGTTGTGGATGCGCCGCAAGACATAGACGCCGCGATTCCCGGGCGTAGCGCGGCACTCGCGCACGCCGGTTCGATACAGGTAGTCCGTGTATTCCTCCGCCCGCTCGGCGGGCGTCACGCCGTGCCAGATCCGCGCGATCAGGGTTCCGGCTTTAGAGCCGGTCGAGGGTTGGGACGGTGCGGTCATTGCGGACGTTCCCCGTGTTCAACGTGGAGTTGGGCTCGAACAGCAGCACGTGGGTTTCTTCTTCGGCCACCGGCAGGTGCTCTACGCCGTGGGGAATGATCGCGAACTCTCCCGGTCCCAGCACGAGATCCTTGTCCCGCAGCTTGAGCCGCAGCCGGCCCTTCACCACGAGGAACAGCTCGTCCTCCGTCTCATGGTGATGCCACACGAACTCGCCTTTGAGCTTCACGAGCTTGACCAGGCTGTCGTTCACTTCGCCGACGATCTTGGGACTCCAGTGATCCTCGAACCGGCCGAACATCTCGGCAAGATTGACTCGACGCGGTTTCATGTCGCGCGCTCCAAAACGGTCTTCGTATCGACGACGGTCGAGAACTCCCCGTGCAGATCCGCCAGAGCGACGTCGTGCAGCAGCTCGGATGCGTAGCGCTGACCGTTCGGGCCGGTATTGTCGAAGGTTGCCGTCGCATCCGAGACGACGTACGTCATGAAGCCCAGGTTGCCGGCCATGCGCGCCGTCGTGGAGACGCACATGTTCGTCTGCATCCCCACCACCACCAGCGTCGTGACGCCCCGGCGGCGGAGATCGGACTCCAGCGTCGTGCCGATGAACGCGCTGCTCACCGACTTCTGGACCACCGGCTCCCCAGGCAGCGGCCGGACCTCATCCTTGATCTCGACGCCGGGTTGCCCCGGGCGCAGCGGCGATTGGGGTTCTGTCGACAGGTGCTGCACGTGAATCAGCGGTCGGCCCGACTTGCGCCACGCGCTCTGCAGCCGCGCGATGTTGTGCTCGAGATCCGGGTTGTTGCGATTGTACTGCTTCGCGTAGACGTCCATGCCTTTTTGGACGTCCACGATGAGGAGGACGGCATCTTTGGGCAACGACGTCACGTGGAGGTCTCCGGTTCTGGTCGGACAGTCGGACGGTCGGACAGTCTGACCGGTGAGGCGTTGTCAGTCCGACTGTCCGACGGTCCGACCGTCCGACGCAGCTTGTGCGAAAACTGAATCCACACGACCGCTACCAGGATCATACTCATCGCGATGAACGTGCGGGCCTGAACGGGCTCGTGCAACAGGAGCCATCCCAGCAGCACCGCGATCACCGGATTCACGTACGCGTAGGTTCCGACAATGGTGGCCGAGGCGTGACGCAGGGCGTACGCGTACGCGCTATACCCGAGCACCGATCCGAACACAACGAGATACGCGATCGCTCCGATGCCGCGCGCGCTGAGATGCCATGCGGGCCATTCGCCGAGCAGGGTTCCCACCAGGGCGACCGTCGAGCCGCCCACGATCATCTGAAACGCGGCGCCCATGTATGGACTTGCCTTGGTCGGATGGCGCTTGGCGTACACGGTGCCGAGCGACCACGACGCGCTCGCGATCGTCAGCGCGATGGGGCCCCGTTTATCGGCGGCAATGATCTCGGCGGGCGTGGCTCCGATCAGAAGGAGCGTACCGACAAACCCCAGGGTCAGTCCCGCCATCACTTTCCAATTCAGCTCGCTCTGGCCGCCGGGAATGATCGCGTCGAAGAGGGCGGTCCACATGGCGACGGTAACGACGAAAATGCTCGCGATCCCGGACGCGACGTACTGTTCCGACCAGACGACGAAGGCGTTGCCGCCCGCCAGAAGCATGAGACCGACGATCGCCAGCGTTTTCCAGTCCCCGCGACGGGGCAGCGGATCGCCGAGCGCGCGCGCGATCGCGAGCAGCACGAGGCCACCGATCAGAAAGCGCAGGCCGGCAAACAGGAATGGTGGCAGCTCCGTCACGCCGATCTTGATCGCGAGGTAGGTGGAGCCCCAGAAGACGCAGACGATCAGGTATGCGATGAGCGCTTTGCCTTTGAGCGCGGCCATTAGTCGGGCTCCGTGGGAATGAAGCCCGGCTTTTCGAACAGGGTCGAGAGCACAATGGTCGTGCGCGTGTTCATCTGCGCGTTGGGTCCGCGCAGATCGCGCAGAATTTCCTGTACGCCTTCGAGATCGGGCGCCACGATCTTGAGGATGTAGCAATCGTCGCCAGCGATATGGTGGCACTCGAGCACGCCGGGATGCTTCTCCATTTCGCGCATGCGAGGCTCGTCGCCGACGTAATCGCTCGATCCATAGCGCACGGCGACGAATGCCGTGACCGGAA
>Ga0070704_100001637_pt1 | contig 12143 bp, 10 predicted proteins | sample KBSK5252metaG_FD_65467 | JGI IMG/M metagenome (GOLD analysis project Ga0070704, IMG submission 65467) | Corn, switchgrass and miscanthus rhizosphere microbial communities from Kellogg Biological Station, Michigan, USA - KBS K5-25-2 metaG | ecosystem: Host-associated > Plants > Roots >... | reverse complement strand
TTCGCCCGACCGACCACTCCGCCGAAGGCGTCGGTGAACAGGTCGAACGTGCCATTGGACTCGGCCAGGCCGTCTCCATAGTGCAGCGTGGCGGTCTGATGGTCGGGGGTCCCCGGGTCGGTGAACGTCCCCTTGGCGGTCACGGTCACGCCCTGAACGGCGAACGGGACGTCCACGCCGATCTTGAGCCCCAGGCTGTCGAAGACGCTCAGGTCGGTGATGATCGGCGGCACGTTGGTGACGTGCACCGTGGCCACGGCATTGCCGACGCGCCCGTCGTCCGGGTGGCGGGCCTGCACGGGAACGCTCACGTCGCTCGGCCCGTCGAGCCCGGCGCCGCTGAACGGGGCGATCAGGCTGTTGGTCTCGAAGGTCCCGTTGCGGTCCAGGTCCCACAGGACATCCATGAAGGCGCTGTAGTAGTGGCTGCAGTTGTCCCGGAACTCCACCGAGGACAGCTCGTCGTCCATGCTTCCCGAGTCGGAGTCGTTCCGGACGATGCGCAGGTTTTCGTCCTCCTCCGGCCCGCCGGTGCCGTCGAGAGTCTTGGTGTGCTCGCCGGGGAAATCGTCGTCGCCGAAGTCGTCGTCGTTGGCGCGGATTGAGCAGGTCTTGGGCGCGAACCACTTCCAGGAGCTGGGCTCGTCGGTGAAACCGGCATGCAGATCGACCAGCGACCCGTCGAGGTCGCTGAAGTTTTCATACGACTCCTTGGCCCAGTCCTCGAAATCGACCGCGATGTAGCGGTCGGTGAAGTGGAAGCCCGAGAACAGCTGGATCCACGCCTTGGTGATCGGCGGCCGGCCGATGCCGGTCAGGACCGTGTCCCCGCCTTCGGGAACCTCGAACGGCCCGAAGAGCTGCACGCTCGGGTTGTAGGTGGGGCTGTCGTGCCGCACGATGTCGACGTGGCGCCACTCCCCCGCCTTGACCGACTCGTCCGGGCCGTCGTTGTCGTGCTCGGTGCAGTAGAAGAGCAGCTCGCCGCTCGGGCTGATGTAGAAGGTCGACGCCGCGGCGAAGTTCGCGACGTTGTTCCCGGGAGTCGCCAGGAACGTGTCGAGGTTCGGATGGGAATCCATGAACTGGGTCGAGACGTGCTTCAGGCGGATCTGATCGCCGATGGTATCGACCCGGTAGAGGTCCATGATGTCCTCGGCAGTCGGGTCGCCGGCCACACCGTGCGCGCCGGCCAGGTAGAGCGGCCCGTTGATGTCCCCCTGGCGCAGGAACTGCAGCGTCTGGTGCGCCGGATCGTTGGGCCAGTCCTGCTCCAGGTAGTCTCCGTCCTCGGAGCCAATGTCGGGCTGCCAGATGTCCTTCAGGAACCAGCCCAGCGTCGGGCTGTTGAGCCTCGTCGGAGGGCCGTTGCGCGTGCCATCCGCCGACAGCGACTCGTAGAACCACACCTTCTCGTTGTGGCCTCCCGTGACCACCAGCATGTAATGCCCGTTGGCGAGCGGCGTGATGCCGGCCGACCCTGACTTGACCCCCTCTTCCTGAGGGTCGAACGCGCTCTTGAATACCGGATGCTCCGGATCGGAAATGTCATAGAACATGAACAGCGCGTCGGGGCCTCCGCCATAGGGGCTTTCCAGCGGGACCACCAGGACGTTGTCCACGACCTGCATGCCGCCCGGGTGCCCGTAGTTCGGGAAGCCTTCCACGGTTCCGTCGTAGGTAAAGAAGTTGACGGTCGTGTCTTCCGATGGGGGCGCCGTATCGGAGATGTCCCTGTCCTTGTGCAGGCGATTGCTCCGCAGCCGCTCCCCGTTCTTGTCGCGCGACCCCAGCCGCACGATGAGCAGGTTGCCCGGATCGTCGCTGCCGAAGCAGATCACCCCGGCGATCCCCTCATCCGGCACCACCCCGCTGCGCGTGACGATGAAGTAGGGCGTCCCATCGGCCGCCTCGACGCGCACCATCCCCTGGTAGTGCTTGCACAGCTCAGGGTCGGGAGACGACCCCCGGAAAAACCCGAACGGATCGGGCCGCACCGACAGATCGTTGAACTGGGTGATGACGTCGGGCAGGAACCGCATCTCGTTCTTCGCCCAGGCGGCGGGTGAACATACGACAGCGAGGATTACGATTGCCGAGAAAAACAACTTACGCATGAGCTTGCCTCCAAATTGTGGGCGCCAGATCGCGAATATTCGTTTGTCTCACAAGTCGGAAGCCTGAGTCAACGCTGTTCATCAAGGCTTCGCGCCCTGGAAAACGTCTGGACTGAAGCGTCGCAGCGGCAGGCCTCGCGGAAGATCGCCCGAAGGGTTCCGGGCGCCAGTTCCGGATGCAGCGGTACCGTGAACGATTGACGCAGGCCCTCGGGCGTCGTGTGCCGGAGCTTGGCGTGGGTGCCGCGGGCGGCGACGACCTCGAAGCAGAAACGGCCCTACGCGTCCCGCGACGAAAGTCGCCGAAGGCGTGAGGACATCCATCGGTCCGAGCCTTGACCTCTTAGGTCAGAGGGTTTCTCGGCTCGCGTACGACCCCGATGAGCGCCGGATCCTCGCCCTCGGGGTGGAGCATCGCCGACTCGTTCAGGCTTGCGACCAGCATTTCGAGTGTCCGGCCCTTTGTCACGACCGCGAGCTCAAGGCACTCCACTCGGCAAAGCTTCAAGCCATCCGACTCGATCGATGATCTACCCGGGTAGGTCACCGCACCAGGCCCGGTCGCCTACGAGGGCGTGCCCCTGGTTGAGCGACTCCGATGCCTCTGGATACTTCTTGAGTATGATGCGCACTTTGGCGAGATTGCATAGGACCTCTGCGTCAGTTGGAGAGGCGCTCAGGGCTTTTAGGAAATAGTTCTCGGCAGCAGCCCAGTCCTCCCTCACCGTGCATTCTGCACCAAAGGCATTATAGGCAGCAGCCCAGTCTCCTCTCACTGCGGAGTCCACCCCAAGCGAGTGATACACCTCACTGAGGGCTTTCTTGGCAAGATTCCAATTGGGCTCAAGTCGTGCAGCTTCGAGGAACTGCTCCAACGCAGCGCCCTTGGCGCCCCTTTTCATCAGCACCTCCCCTATCAAGAGGTGAGGTCGGGCAGCCGCCGGCAATATCTGAGAAGCCTCCCGGAATTTTGCGATTGCTTCGTCATAGGCTCCCTCCTCTTCAAATATTTCTCCCATTACGATTCTTGCCCGCCAGGATTTCGGAGAATCACGACATGTGGTGCTCCACAGACTCCGAGAGTCACGCCAGATGTCGATCCTCAACACACTACGAACAGTTGCCAGCATGGCAAGGATCGATAGACCAATCACCCAGGGAGGTGAGACTAATCGCTTATCTTTTCGAGCGGCGGCTTCTGCTAGTAGGTCGAGGATGGCCGCGCCAACGAATGCTGCTCCTAGCGACGGGAGGTACAGGTATCGTTCAGCAACGAAAAAGTGTGAGATCGGCACGATGTTTATCACCGGCAGCATAGTGGGTAAGAACCAGACCAGCCCAGCGCTCATGAGTGGAAGCCGTTCAGCAACTCTGAACCCTAGAGCCACAGTTCCTAGAAGGAGAAGCACACCAAATGCTCCTTGGACGATCCCCACAAGCCCACCGGGCGGGACTGGATGATCCGCCGACAGCCGTAATGGGAAACACAACAAACTGAAAGAACGGTAGACCCCGGCCAAGGAACGAACCACCCAGTCCGCAGGCGTTTCGATCAGGCCAGACGAGAGATAGGCTAGCCGATCGGTCGCAAACAGCTCAGGTATCGGGAGAAGATAGCGCTTGACGACGACCGTTCCAACGAGCAAAGCGAATACAGGGATGATCAGGCAAGCAACGACCTTGTAAGCGTAAATATGTTTCCTGTCCCGCGACGAGCGTAACGACACCAACACGAGGAGGCAAATCACCCCTATGACACCGAGCGCTGCAACCTCTTTCCCGAGTGCGCACAAGAGGACCAGCACAGTTGCGGCCAGCATCCGACCAATGCCGGGAAATCTTTTGCCCAACAGAGGACGACACAGAACAGCTACTGCCGCAATTCCGAAAGCGAATGCAATAAGATCTTTGCGGTTGGCGATATTGGCAACCGCCTCGACATGCACCGGATGGACGGCAAACAGCACCCCAGCGCATAACGAAATACGCCGCCTGCCCGATATCGCGTAGGCCAATAAGACTACGAGCGAGGCATTGAGAGAAGCCCACAGAACAGAATCGAGGTGGTAGCCCCATGCTTCACGCCCGAACATCCACTCGTCGAGCGCGAAGGAGAATGTCCGCAACGGTCGCTTGAAGGAGAGCAGGGCACCCATGAAATCGTCACGAACCAGATCGCCGGCCCCGGCGACAACTCGAGCGTCGTCGTAGGCGAAATCGAAACAAAGTGTGCGGAGATTGGAAATAAGCACAATCATCCCGGGCAGAATAAGCACGAGAAGAAGTGGCAACCATTGTCTCCCTGTCGCAACCGCCTCAGTACGGGGGAGCGTACGAACCTTTTTCCCAGGGTGTAGGGCCGTCAATCTGTGGGAGCTCAATGTCTGCCGGCGATGTGACATGCGCTTGCCCCTCATGACATTCGTCGCACAATTGAAGGGGCACTCGCCGAAGTATCATGCCTGGGATCCCGGATCCTGACCCGTGCCTGCCGATGCAGCTCGTGCAGCCATAACTCCTTCACCCCAATCTCTTCGCACGCCTGCTCCGCCCTCACGCTGCCGACGATCGTCTCCCGCGGACGACAGTCAAGAATCTCGAGTCTTTCCAGCTGGCTCACGTGTCCCACCCCCAGTACGGAGGGCTCGTCGGCTCACCACGTCGCTTCGGCGTAGTGGGCTGGGCTCACCTGTGGTGGAGGTACTCGGAAGATGAGATCAGCGCGAAGTGTGGGCCGGTACAAGATCAGCACTTCGACCTCGAGAACCCGGTGCGCAGTGTAATGTGGCGCCACGCATCTCTCAGGATCCCTCCGGCACCGCCAGCTTCGCCTGCGATGCCAGTGAGATACTGGGCCTTCTCCCGTAGGCTCCCCATCTCTAATAGGTAGAATCGGGGAGACTCTGTGTGGTTGTGCCGTTGCGTTAACGCGAGGCGACGGGCGGCAGCGAGATTCCAGGCGAGAGAGAACACGGCCCGTCGAGCCATATGAGGGCGGAGGGCCAGGAGAAGCGAATCGACCGGGGCTGCCTCGGTCAGGTCCCTGGCCAGGAGCAGGGCGTGGTACGCGGATGCACCGAAGCGCAATTGACGGATCCGAGCGATGACTTCCAGTTCGTCACGGATAGCGGCATCGCGCTGCAAAGCCCAGCGTATGTCGAACAGGAGCCTCAGTACTGTGAATCCGTGCTGATTGGCGTGCAAGAGCAGATGGAGCAGCATCGCCTCCGGTCCGGGAACACGCAGGATTCGTCCACCGATAATCAGGTCTCTTGCTGTGTGCCAGACCCAGTTCTCCTCGACCCCCGGGGGACCAAGGTTCACGAGGCGGAAATGAAGCTCAAGTGGCCGTCTGCCCCTCGCCATGAAGCGGATCTGGCGGCCAAAGTGCGCCTTACGCAGGGCTTCCTGGTAGGTCTGCGGCAAAGGCTCCACTGGAGCGTATCCAGCCTCGCGCAGCGCCGCCACGGTGCCAAGATAATCATTCTCACCGACGCACAGATCAATGTCGCCAATGGGGCGCGTGCCTGCATCAGGCCAAGCGCACAGTGCGAGCCATGGGCCCTTGAGATACATCGCCTTGATTCCGCGCGCAGCCAGAGAGTCGTGGACTACCGTGAGGTTCCGCACCAGCGACTCGTTCCGCAGTCGGTGGTGAAGGTACGCCAAATGCCATTGTTCCGAGAGCCAGTCCGGGATGCTGGGGGACGGCGAGCAGACAGTCACCTCGTTCCCATGTCTCAAACGCCACCAGCACAGGGATTCAACTTGGTGGCGAGCGGCCAAGTCGCCGGCGAGCCCCCATTCCTTCACTTTATAAGCGGCCACGGCAGCCCGATCGAAGTCCCCACATGCAAGCGAGACGACGAAGTCCGCTTCGATCCTCATCCCGACGCCTCGGAGGCCTCTGTGAATGCAAGGTCCACAAGCTCCACAGCGGCTACAAGGTCGGAATAGACCAAGTGGAAGCATGGCAGGAGGCGCACCAACGAGATCACGAAATCCAGCCCTACCACCTTAAATCTCGGCTGGGAGCAGGAAGCTTCCATCAACGCAATCAACGCAGGACCCTGCCCCAACCGTTCCAGGCGGGTTGGCTCGCGAGCCTGGAAGTTTGGGAAGACGACGAGCGAAAGAGCTACTTCTCCACGAGCACGGACCGTTCCGAGTTCCGCCGCTGACACCCTGCGCGCTGCATCGTTCATGGAATGCCCTTCGACTTCGTCCAACGCCAGCTCCTTCCAGACGTCCGGCCGGATTAAAAGCGCCCTCGGGTAGTTGACCAGCCGTCTCGAACTCATGTCAAACGCTCCTATTTCATCGGAGAGCACCTCAAAGCCCCGCCGCGCTAGGCCAGCCGTAAGTGTCGATTTCCCGCGGCCGGGTTGTCCCGGCAAAAGAACTCCTCGATCTCGTCGCGCGACCGCGCCGGCATGGAAGACATAATAACGGCCCGTCCGATCCACGACCCACTGATTGAGCGCTCCCGCGAGCTGCGCGGGGTCAGCCACCAGGAGGTCGTCTCGCGTGTGCAGTGCGAATGGTGGGTCCGTACGGACGACCCAGTATTTCGGCGGGCCAGGCTCGAAGGCGTCGGCTCTTTCAACGAAGATCCGCAGATCGTAATGTCGAGCACCTTCCGAAGGCACGCCATCTCGTCGTGATTCGAAACAGGCCCAGAAGCCCCGAGTGAATTCGGGATCATTGCACTCGAACCGAACCGTCTGATCGAGGAGATCAAGCAACCGAAATCCGGACTGGCTCGACGGTTCGCTAATTTCCCGGGTTGGGTTCACCGTCACGGTGCTCCTCTCGGACACTTGAGCGAAGCGGATTCAGAAATGCGCGCAGTCACTCAAGTCGGGGAAGGTCGAGAGTGTCACTGAGTTGTCCCACGCAGTGAGCCGTCGGACCAATTGCTACCCGCACCATTAGTTACCTTTGGATCCACTCCCCGGACGGGGACACACGACTAGTGTCGAGGTGCGCTCCACCCGACGCTAGTCATGGCCAACAGCGCAGAAATACCCTCGAGCGCTCAAGTCGTTCAGGGCCTTCTTGACCTCACCGGCAATACTCTGACCGTCGACCTTTAACATCGCCGCGACTTCAGCGGCGATTTCGTGCGACTCGCGTGTCCCGTCGCACAGGTCAAGGACCGCCGCGGCGGATGCATTCAGCAGCGCGGTGATGTCCGTGACCGGATCGTAGACAACGAGATCTTCCTCCAACTGCCGGAAGATCAACTCCGCTCGGAGCTTCGGACGTGTCGTATGCATAACCTCAAGAGTGCGTCGTCCAGGGACGCAGCATAGATGCGTACAGCCCGGACGCTCAACAGGGCCCCTGAATCCTGCGGCCGTCTGTAAACTCTCTTCAGTTAGGCCAGAACTGTCTTTCCGCGCAGTCGAACACCTTCGACGCCGCTAGCAACTCCTGACGCAGGCCTGAAACGCCGCCAAGCATGCCAGAACTTGATTTTTCACCAGTAATGCGCACACGATGGCGCACCCTGCGAACAGGGCGTTGCCCACGAACGGGATCGCGAGCAGATACTTGCAGACGTCGATACATGCCTGGAATATTGTAAAGGGCTTGTTCAAACAGGCGGCAAACTCTCGAATGCATCTCACCACGCACGCGATTCTCGTACCGAAGATTCTCTGAACAAAAGTCCTGATCCCGCTGCCGAGGTTCTTGACGAACTGAACTCCCTTCAGAATAAGCCCCCCCAGCTTCCTGAGCAGGCCGGGCGCTGCGGGAGAGCCCTCCTCGTCCGTCTCGAGCTCGAGACCGCCGTTCGCGTTGTCGAGCTCCGCCTGGTTGTTTGTGATGATCACCTCAGCCTCGTCGAGACGGCTGAGGGCATTAGTCGTCAGGCCGACGACTAGCGCGCCATTAGCCTGATTCAGCTTGTCGACGATACTTGTCTTTAGCGAATCCGAGGGGCCGATCAACCCTGCGGTCATGTCTCTCAGGGAAGTGATGAGGTTCGAGGCAGTCACGTCAGTGTCCTGGAACGACAGAGCCGACGCAGACTGGGCGTACGCTTTGATGGCGGGCGCGAACGCGCCGCCCAACGCGGCGGCACTCAGTAGGACACCCTTGATGATCGATCGTCGGTCGAGGCCCGATTTGTTGGGTTGAACGGACTCGGTGCTTCCCTCTGGAGTTTTGGCTTCGTCCACGGTTTCCTCCTGTCGGCTCGACCCGCCACGTCGGCGTGCTATGGGCCGACCTGATAGTGAGCGCTCGTTGCGCACCGCACCGCTTCCACGATCCCAGCGTTTCCTTGTTGTTCAATGATGCCCGCTCGGCACAAGGCGTGCAGCAATCGATGAATACGGGTTTCGACTTCTTCACGGTTGGTTCTGAACACCTCGGCCGCCACTTCGACCAACTCAGCGACCGGAGTGTGTCCATCGCAGAGGCGAAGGATTGCCTCGGCCTGGGGATTCAGGAACAGGGGCCCCATCATGCCCGGTGCAAGGGCCACACAATGTCCCCCGACACGACGTACTATGAGCCCCGCGGTCGCCCTCGGGAGATCCGGACTGCCAGCCATGTCGGATGGCGGTTCATCGCCCACGAATGACTGTGCCAGCAGATCGTGCCCCGCGGGGACTCCTCCACCCGGGCGGCCAGACCAAGTGAACTCTGTGCAACCAGAAATGAATTCAAGCAGCTGTTGGAGGCCGGCGCCGGGGTCCGCCCCCCACGAAACCGCCGACGACAGGATCCACGGCAGGGCGTCATTTGCGGTCAACTGTTCCTGGACATGTAGCGAGTCCTGAGTGCGATTCTCGTGCAGGACCACCCGGCCGGGTCGTTGCAACGAGTTACACGCGAATTGCAGTGGCAGGGCGAGCCGCAACCTTGCCGAGATGCGGTCTTCCCGGAGACGATCGCTCATTCCAAGTACCAGGAGCTGATGCGTCGGCCGAATGGTCTTCTGCCGCCGTTCCTCAACCCTCACGGGCGATTCTCCGGATTCAACGGCTATTTCCAGGACGGTTCGTTGCCCACTACCGTATACACGAGCCGGAAGAATGACGGCCTGAAGGAATCGATTGATCACCAGTAGCGTAATTTCCGACAGGAGATGGTCATCGAACTCCGTGCGGCTCCTGGCGTTCGCGATCAGTCTGCCGTTGCGGCAGATAAGCCAGCCCTTATTCGGCTCGTGCCATAAATATAAATGCTGAGACGCCCTTACATTAAGTGGCGGGCCGTTGCCTTTCTCCTTCACGGGCATGCCCAGGAGAGGCTCCGCCAGGCCAAGTCGGTTTGCTCGCACCCGAATCGGCCCGCCCGGGAGCGGGTAATCATGCTGGATTGTCCAGCATAGTTTGAGATTCCCTTTGAGAGTCGCTGCGCGAAAGTAATGAACCGCCATAGAAGCACTTCCACACGTCGCGAGGACGCGTCGGCGAATCCAATCGAGCGCTACTGATCAGTATTGCGGCTGTGGCTGTAACCGATTGCTTACCGTACGGTGAGATCTTCGGTTTGTCAAGAGTAAATTTGCTCTCACAAATGGGACCGAATGCATGGTGCTTGTTGTCACAAATGTGGGGATGATTCGAGGAGTTTTGCCAGCTTAATTATGGCCGGCTGACTTGAACTCTTTCCGGAGCCATGTCTCCGTCCCGCCGGCTTCGCGCGCAGGGCGCGTCGCTTGATCGCGGCAAGCCCGCCCGCCGGTCCTAGCAGTCCGCCGTGGAACCGGGCCTTGTCACGCAGAGCGCGATTCTCGAGTCGAATTGTGACCAGAGGAAGCTCGCGCCTAAAACCCACCTTGTACTCTCGAGGCTCTGCGGCGTCAATAGGGTCTGCACCCTATTCGGTCCAGACCAGCGTTTGGACCTCTAGCGAATCGTGAGCGGGGCCTGCCTGGCCGTGGACGAGATCCACGCAGCCTGCGGGTGGCCGGAGGGGGCTAGCAGAGCCAGGTACTTGAGTACTTTGATAAACGGGCGATCACCTGAAGCGGTGAAGCCAAGGTCCTTCAGACAATCGCGGTTGAACACTTCTGGGACGCCAGCCTTCTGCATCTGGTCCAGTATTGTCGGTACGTTCGTGATGGAAAGAATGTGGGGGACATCGGTGTCCATCCAGCCTCCTTCGTTTGCGCGGCACTACATGCTGTAGCGCGCGTGCACCGCAGGCACTCCGCTCCCGACCTCCCGCTCGCCGCCACCTTCAGCTGGTTGTTAATAGGCGCCAAACCGTCTCAAGCAACCGTGTCGCCAGGCGCCGGTTGTCCAGGCACGGGGGCCGGTGCAGCTGCCTGCACAGGCTCCGCTCGCGTGGCAAGAGCCTCACGAATCTGACGTGTAACTCGGTCCACAAGCTCGGTCACCAAAGGCGCCTTTAAGACAATACCAAGTCCAAGTACCTGCTCGACGCCCACCGCTGCCCTGGTTGGGATCGCTTGAAGTTCCTGGTTGCGAATCATCGTCTGCGTAATAACGCCGGCAAACCGGTACATGCTACCGATCTCGGCGAACACTGGGCTTCCGCTGGACCCCGGAAATACTTGGCCATCTATCACGAACTGCTTTCGACCAAGAAAGTCAACCGTCGGCATGCTGGCGATGTGGCCGCAACGAAGAATTGGGAGGTTGTGCGCCGAATCGAATCGATTCTCCGGATAGCCAATGAACCACACACTGGCCCCCGGCATGAGATCGCCCTCTTGAAACGTTGCGACAATGTCAGGATGGAGGCTTCTGAAAAAGACGCGATGCTCTGGTTTGGTGATCTCTGATACGTTGATACATGCGAGATCAACATCAGGATCAGGGTGTTCCACGTAAATACCCCGAAAACCATCGCTCTGAATGTTAACGACTGCCCCTAGATTCGGACCGGAATTGTCGTTCTTGAGCTGATGGAAGCTTACGCGGATCCTTCGCTCAGGGTTCTGGTACACGTGACGGTTGGATATCAACAACAGGGCAGAGCTATTATTCGCGTCGCCTATCGGCGTGTTGAACAGAAAGCCGGTTCCAATCGACTCACTGGCCCCATCGTGGCCGCTAATAGTGATTCGAACAGTCGTAAAGAAGATCTGCTCTTGAAACCGCGCTAGATTCATCTCGTTCGTCCCTGTGGCACCTAACAGGTTGCTGAAAAAGTCCTCCGAGAGGGTTCATCTGCCCGGATCGGAGAGCGGCTCGAAAACAGGAATCGTGGAATCACGGCCCCTTCAGAGGACCCTCTCCATTGTGAAGCCAGACTTGGAGGGGTTCCAAATGAGTTTTTCAGCAACCTACTAAATGGAATTCGACCGCCTAAACGCAGAAGGGGGCCAGTTCGGCCCCCTTCTAATTCTTCGAGTCCCCCCTTGTTTTGGGAGGACCCAATCCTGATATCGAGCCGATCCCTATCTCACGAACACCCGCTCGTCGCGCCGCAGTTCAGGCACTTGTAGCACGCCGCGTTGCGGACCATGATCGAGCCGCAGTCGGGGCACGGCGGGGCGTCCTCGTCGGGGCGGAACGCGAACATCGAGCGGGACGGGTCGGAGCCGGCGGCGCCGACGGATGACGGGCCGGGGCCGGGGGCCGAGCCGCGCGGTGAAGGCACGCCGACCGGGCCGGTGATCGTGGTCGTGCTGATGGGGCCGGCGGACAGGTTGACGGGCATGAGGCCGGGGCGCGCGGGGGTCTCCCCTGCGGGCTGGCCGGCGGGCTCGCCGGTCTCGTCCTTCACGTGCACGCCGATGGCGCGCTGCTGGTCCTTGTTCAGGAACTTCGAGGCGATCCATCGGAAGATGTAGTCGACGATCGACTTGGCGATCGGGATCTCGGGGTTGTTGGAGAAGCCCGAGGGCTCGAAGCGGACGTGGCTAAACTTGTCGACCAGGACCTGGAGCGGCACGCCGTACTGCAGGGCCATCGAGACGGCGGTGGCGAAGCAGTCCATCAGGCCGGAGACGACGCTCCCCTCCTTGGCCATGACCAGGAAGATCTCGCCGGGCTGGCCGTCCTCGTACATGCCGACGGTGACGTAGCCGTCGTG
>Ga0070704_100001636_pt1 | contig 12144 bp, 12 predicted proteins | sample KBSK5252metaG_FD_65467 | JGI IMG/M metagenome (GOLD analysis project Ga0070704, IMG submission 65467) | Corn, switchgrass and miscanthus rhizosphere microbial communities from Kellogg Biological Station, Michigan, USA - KBS K5-25-2 metaG | ecosystem: Host-associated > Plants > Roots >... | reverse complement strand
GTCCGCCGGCTGCGCCATTTGAATTGTAACAGGCATGGTCAGTAACCGTAATCGTCGTAATAATCGTCACCGTAACCGCCGCTGTCCCAGGTGCCCGCCGCCGAGCCAAACCCGCCTGATACCGGGCCGTTCATGCCGTAAGCCTGACCGGACACCACGGGCGCACCGCTGATGTCCAGCGCGGGCGCGCCCCATTCGTACGAAGAACCTCCCGCCGGCGTCTGGCCGGGCAACGTCGCCGTGCTGTAGCTCGGAAACCCGAGCGCATCCATGCCGCCACCGCCCCACGCATTGGAAGGACTGGCCCAACTCACGCGCGGCGAACCGGAGTTGTTCAAGCCCTGCTTGGCCGCGTTTAGGGCCATCATTTGCTGCTGGAAAGCCTTGTCCTGTTCCTGCTGTTGCCGTTGAAAAATCTGCTGTTGAATGTTCGCCTCGTAACTCAGGTTTGCCCCGGTCTGAAATTCCGGGTTTTGGGACGTGTTGAACCCGGGCGTGACCCCCAAAATGCTTTCCAGATTTTTCTGGCCGCTGTCCTTCAACCCCAAGGAAGTCAGGCCCAATGATCGCAAATAGGCCGCGTTGCTTCCGGCGCCCGTGCTGACGTTTCTTTCCGCCCCCTGCTGTTTGAGCAGGTTTATCACGTCCTCGGGCACCTGGCCGGCGGTTTCCTGGGCGATGTTTGACCCGATATTGGACATGCTCGTCATGTAACCGGGCAGCGCGGCGGATGCTGCCGCATTTCCAGCGTTTGCCGCCGAACCGGTTGCGGCCCCAGCAAGATCGAGAGGATAGGAAGTTGCCATAGGTCAAAGAATTTTTCCCACACCCGCGCGCGCCAGTGTGGCGTTGCCAAACGGACGAAACTGGATGGCCGGACTGTCAATTCCAAGGTAACGACTGGTCTGGCCGATCAACAATCGGACCGCCTGCAGGTGGTATTCCCGTGCCTGAATCTGCGCCTGCGCTGAATCATTCTTGCTCATGCGGATGGACTGCGCCTCGAGAATCAACGCGCTGGGCTCCTGAATGAGCAAATAATCGGTGTCCACGGCCACGTCCACGTGCTCCAGCATGGCGATCCCGGTGCAACGAACAAAGTTTTGGGCCGGATCCAACGCGGGCACATCGCAGCAATTCCACGGCAATGGGTCGAGATGATACCGCCGATACCACGCCGTCTGTTCCGACGGTTCCATGGTCAGGATTAGCGTTTGCGCGCCGGTCGTGGGGTCCACCTGAAAGACCTGAACCGGTCCCGCGGTGACATCCTTCTGAATCCCAGAGATGCGGTTGAATTCCATCGGCGCCATCGCAAAGGGGCTGGCGAACGTCACAAAAACGCCGGTCACATTGTTCAGACCATCCTGCGTGTAAATGGGTGTGTCCGACGTGTCGAGTCCTTGGAACAAAATCCGCTTGCCGATGTCCACCGGGTTGGTGACGTAAACCGCCAGTTTTTGAGGGGCCGGACCAAATTCAATCTGGGTCACCGCGTTGTTCCGGGAGTAAGCCGCCGTCGGGAGACAGCTTCTCCGGCAACCCTGCGCGTTGAGGCCACGGGACATCCGCCCGTTCCCAAATTCGAGATATTCGTAGAATTGGTTGTTGACGGACACTGGCCGGCCGCACACGTCAATCTGTCCCAGCCGCGCCACTTCCCGCGGCAAAACCACCGTGGGGGAAAGTCGGCTGGCGGTGAATTCGATCTCCGCCCAAGTGCCCCACCACCCCTCGTCCCCCGCCTCCTTGCAGTGCAGCAAATTGGTTTCCGCCCGGTTGCACACCGCCGCCAGACCCTTGATGTCGCCCACGCATAATCCGACGGCCTCCGGAAGATCGGACATTCGGAGGTCGTAAAGGCGAAGGCGCATATTTGCTTATCCTGCTTTTAGACCGTATTCGCAAGCGTTTTGCATGACGATCAAAATGACGGAGTTAAGGTTACCTTCAACGTCAAGCCGGGTGTGAGCACGGAAAGGTCGCCCTGCATCGTAACCAGAACGGCCACAGTGCCCCCCGCACCACCGGTTATCGGAATCGCAAAATTGGTGACTGCCGCCCCTGCTCCCGTGCCGGCAACCGTCAAGGTTGCCGGTAAAAAATCAGGATCCGCATTGTCCCAATACTGTACGTTCCACGCATGATCTACGGTTAACGCCGGATCGTTGAATTCAACTTTTACATTCCCGACGATAGGCGCCCCTTCGTAGGTCAGCGTGCCGAGAAAGACGCCCGGGTTGTTGGCGGTGCCGCAACTGGCAACGGAAAATCCACCGAACACGGCCCCGCCATCAATCATCACCTGGCTTCCGGAAAACACGGTGAACACAAATGCTCCGCCTGCGGGGGCGTCGGTGAAATGGCCCCAAAGATTATCATTCCAGTTGAAACCTCCCTCGACATGAATCGTGGACGCCACTTCGCAGGTTATCCCGGTTCCCGCCTCGGTAACACCAAGCGTGAAACTGTAATCGCCCGCCAATGTGGGTGTGCCAAAAATAACTCCAGTCGTGTCCAGTTGAAGGCCGTCTGGCAACGCGCCGGACTCCACGCTGTAAATCGGATTGGTGACCGCCACCGGAGTCAGAAATTCCTGGTACACGTCGCCCACCGTGGCTTCCGGCATCGGGTTGGTACCGCTGATGCCCATGACTCGGATGGTGACATCCTTCACCATGAAATCACCGCGGCTGTCTTCGACCTGTACGGAGAACGTGTAAATCCCGGGGACAGTGGGAGTGCCGAAAAAATGAAGGGTCTTGCTGCCCGTGAAACAGTCCTCCGAACTGTCGAGGTCCGTGTCCAGCCCCGGCGGCAGGCTGCCGAAGATGGACCAACAGGTCGTGTCGTTTGTCAGGAAATTGCCCGAAGCCGTCACGGAATCGCTGTACGGCACATCCGCGCAAATCTGGCTGCGGCCAAGATTGCCGATGCAAACCTGGAATTTGGAGGCGTTCTGCTGCGCGTCGTTTAATGCGGTCGCGTCGGCCAATGCCTGGCTGAACGCCGCGTAACGGTTGGCGGGCACCGTGTACGTGAACGGGTTGCCATCGGGACAGGTGACGGTCGCGCTTTGTTCCTTGTTGCGGAACACCGGCCGCCGATGGTAAATCGGAACGGGATTGCCAAACACGTCGAACCCCGGCGTGCTGGTCGGCCAGACGATGGACAGGCATTCCACGTTGCCACGGGCCGCGCACTGGTCCGCGTCCTCCTGGGAGACTTCCGATTCACAAAACGAAGTGCAGCCGACCTGAAAAAAGTAGTCGCCCAACGGCGGAAAGGACGGGCCCCAACCCGTGTTGTAACCGATGAAGATATGCTTGTCCGGCGCCTCCGCCGAGAAATTCTGAAACGGAGTAGATGGGTCAAGGCAAAGAGATTTTGAGGCGCAAGGGAAAATTGCCATGACATTCAATCGTCAATCTGCCACAATACTGAAAATTGCACCGGCGCTGCTTCAACAGCCCGGCGCGCGGCACCGATCAAACCAACTGACCAATGCAACTCACCCTTACACCCGAATACCTCGCCTCACAAGGATTATCGCCCACGTTCCCTGCCCGCTTTTGGTCCAAGGTCAACAAGGAAGGACCGATACCCGAACACATGCCACACTTGGGGAAGTGCTGGGTGTGGACGGGAGGATTAGACAACAATGGTTACGCCAGAATCCGATCAGGCGGAACACCTTCAAAAAAGATTTACGCACATAGAGCGTCGTGGACCCTAGCGAACGGAAGGATTCCAAGCAATCTTGATGTCTGTCATTCTTGCGATAATCCATCATGCGTGAATCCGAATCATCTTTTCACCGGAACAGCCAGACAAAATGTGCAAGATTCGATTTCAAAAGGAAGGTGGAAATTTACAAAATGGAAGGGCGGGGAGCTTCACCCTGCGAGCAAGATAACTGATGCCAAGGTTGCAATTATACGAGCAATGAAGGCTAGCGGTGAATACTCCCAAACGGAGATAGCCAAAAATCAGGGAGTAAGCAACGGCATCGTCAGCATGATTGTTCGAGGACTCCACAGGAAAATCAACCAGTCAATTTAACAAGAGAAGCCACCAGCCCATTGAATTTGCAGACCAGCATACGGTACAAACCGCGTTTCACGGGTTCAGCAAATAGTTGCAATCCTCTAACTCTACAATATCCACGAATGGTTAAACGCACCTGGAATTGGAACCCAACCGTTGTGGGCCTTCCGGCACTTTCAGCACAAGTCGCTGGAGGTTTTGGAAGACCCATAGTTTGTTTATATCCGTCTCCGTAATCCTCAAGAGGGTAGCACTGAGGTTCAGTGACGTTCTCGCAAGAGTTTTTTGCACTACAAACTTGCCAGGTGTGCCAGTCCGACCAACAGGTCTGCCCGTCAGGTCTGTATTCAGCATGAAACAGGACTTCGCCAAAAATCCGGTCCACCCATAACTCGGCGCTCACGAGCTTTTTCAACTCAAACTCGTCGCCCCAGGTGAACGCCGGAAATTCGATCTGCCAGTTGATTCTCGCCTCGCCCGTGGGGTTTTCCGGGGAAACATTGGCATTGGTGTCGAACCGGGCGTTTTTGACGATTTCGTAAAGTTGGATGGAACCCTTCGGTGCTGCCGGCGTGTCTATCCCGCTGACCGTAATGGCAAACGACCGTTCAAATCCGAAATCGCCGGTCAACATCTGGAGGATCTGCAATCCCTCGTGGTGTCCTTCCCAAGCCGGCTGGAAGTTTGAACCAAATTTGCTGATGGGCAGAAAATCCAGCGGGATCACCGCGTCATGGACCACCCCTTGGGGAAGCCGCTTCGGCAGGCTGCTTTGCAGCAGTCGTTTGTCGAAATAAATTCCCGTGGCAAACGACAGCAGCGACCGGTCCACGAACTGCAAGATGCGGTTTTCCGCGGCGCTCAAAGATCCATTTCCGGGCTGGTTGAAATAACGGACGGCAAGATTAAGTGAGGCGATGCCCGGTTCCTGGGTTTGATAGTAAAGATCCCCGTCCACGACGACGATGCTCCGGTCGTTCACGGCGCCATTGGACAACTGGACAATGGTTTGCAGAGGTTGATTGTTGTTGTCGGCAGCGATCCAATTGTTCCGGGTGATCGGCACGTACTGGGAATAAATCGCGCGCCGGGCAACCGGAAGCAGATTGCCCTGTCCCAGCACGGCGTTAATCTGGATGCTATGCACCAACGCGCGAAGATTGCCCGCGCTGTCCGGCACCGTAAAATCGTCGCCACCCACCACCAGCGGATTTTCGGTGACCTCCAGCACGGAATCTCGGAATTGATAAACTACCGTTCCAGACGAACCTTTGACGATGTCTCCGGCGCCGTACTGGCGCCCCCGTTCGTACCAAAGCCGGTTCATGAAGTAATCCATCGCACCAGCCGCCGGTATCTCATTCACTCCCGGCGTCCCGGGAGCTACCGGAACAGTGGTAATGCCCTTGCTACGACGTAACAGGGTGCCGTCCCAAAACAGCGGCAACGTGGTAAAATCACCCGCCTGAATCACGGTGAACTGTTCCGGCTGGCTCCAGGGAAAATAAAAATACGGCTGGGTGGGCGGCATACTCATGCCAGGAAACTTTACGGACAGGTCAACAATTCCCACCACGTTGTCCGGGTTGACCTGTAAAATGTGACCGTTGATGCAGACGATCAGATAGGGATTCCCCGCGTCCGGCTGGTACATGACCGCCCCTTGGAACAGGCCGGACGGGTTGGAAATTGTGCCAAGATATTTGTAGCCGTTGCGCGGACTGATGCCGCCGTCGCGCACGGTGCCGTTGACCAGCCACGCGAGTTCGTTCCGTTTCAGGCCGTTGGGATTGCGCTCGCTGGCAATCGTGGTGACCGCCAGAGAATTGACGCCCCCGCTGAAATCCAGGCTGCCGTCTGTGCCAAAAGTCTGGCCGGCCGACAATTGCATCGGCCACGTGTACTTGCGCCCATGTGAAAAGGCAAGTAAAACAAGGTGTGGCCCATCTCGGCAAATCATCCGCCAAGCGCGTTTATAAACTGGACTGGCCCAAGTATCTTGACCCCCTCGAACTGGAAATGGCGATGGTGCGCAAGGGCGGCCAGTGGAAGGGTAAGAACGGTGTAACCTACGGCGAAGGCTTGTTTTTTCACTTCAAGAAGGTGCTGCAGTACATTTCCCCGGACACCAAATGGCATCCTTGGATTGATCTCGTGGTCGAGAAATATCTGCTGCACCGGACCATCTGCATTCTCGGGCCTTCGAGTTCAGGCAAATCGTACTCGGTCGGTCTGTGCCTTTATGCGGATTACTCCATTTTTCCCGACTGTACCACCGTGCAGGTTTGCTCCAGCACGCGCGAAGTGCTCGAAAACAAAATTTGGGGTGAGATAAAATCCATCCATCGGAAGGCCAAAAGCCTTTATCCGTGGCTCCCCGGACATCTGATTGAAGGCCGGCTACGCATTGTCACCGACTCGAAGGACGAGGTAACCGAAGGCCGCGATTTCAAGAATGGCATGATGGGAGTTCCTTGCAAACTTGGTTCCGACACCAAAATTTCCTCGGACTTCATCGGTGTCCACAACAAGCGCGTGCGGGTGGCTGCGGACGATTTGCACACGTTGCCAGCCTCCTTCATTCACATCATCTCCAACGTGGACAAGGCGCCAGATGCCAAGGTCATCGGCTCGGGAAACCCGTGCGACACCATGGACGCGCTGGGCCAGTTGGGCGAACCCGCCGCGCATCTCGGGGGCTGGGATGGTGGCATTGACCAGACGCCCGGAACCAAGTCATGGGAAACGCGCCGCAAGGGCGGTGTCTGCATCCAGCTTTACGGCGAGGATTCGCCGAACCTCGACGGCAAGCTGGGCTGCGGGCTTATCAGCCAGGAGGCCATTGACCGGGACATCTCCTTCTACGGCACGGACAGCATGAATTACACGCAGATGAACCTGGGCATGATGCCGCGCGGCCTGGGTTCCAAGCGTGTTCTAACCCGTCAGGTGTGCCAGAAGTTCCGTGCGCTCGACGAACCCAACTGGCTGGACTCAAACCGGACGAGAATCGGGTTCCTCGATGCCGCGTACGGCGGCGTCGGCGGCGACCGTTGCATTTTCGGAGAACTCCAGTTTGGCCGCGAAGTTGAGCCGGTGACCGTGGCGGACGTGGCGGGCTCCGTCATCAACCAGACACCGCTCAACGCGAAGCGCCGGCAGATTCTCTGCCTGATTGACACCGAACTCGTGCCGGTCAGCGTGAAATTGACGGACCTGCCGTGCGACCAAATCGTCAATTTTGTGCGCGAAGAATGCGAAGCGCGCCATATTCCCCCCGAGAACTTTTATTACGACGCGGGCATGAGGTCCGCCCTCGTCAACGCCTTTGGACGCCTGTGGTCGAACAGTTGCAATGCCGTGGACTGTGGGGGCACGGCTTCCGAACGCAAGGTGTCCGCCGACATTGACGTAACGGCCAAGGACTACTACGAGAACAAGATCACGGAAATGTGGTATTCCGTCCGGCTCATCGTCGAGGCCGGCCAGTTCCGCGGCATGAGCCAGGAGGTCTTGCAGGAATTCTGCCAGCGCGAATGGGGCCAGGTGGGGAAGAACAAGATTCAGGTCGAGCCCAAGGCGCAGATGAAGAAGAAAACCGGACGTTCGCCTGACTTGGCCGACGCCGTCGCCGTGGGCGTGGCCGGCGCCATCGAACGCGGCTTCCTCATCGAACGGCTAAAAAGCGTCCATCAGGCCGTCCGGGACGACCGGTGGAAACGCGAGTTGCGGGACAAATCCTCAAACTTACGGGCGAAACAGTTGACCCACTCGACTTAGCGGATTACGTAACCGGCCCGGAAATAAAACTCTCTCGTCGTGTTGGTGTAGGGCACCCGAAAAGTGCCGCCGTTGGTGGGATACGGCAGTTGACCGACGAGTGACCATGCACCTGTTTTCAAATTCGTCCGCACTTCCATAATGGCCGTCAGGTTCGTGAGCTTGTTGCGCGATGCCAGCGGTATCGGTGGAAAATCCGCCGCCAGCGTCACGATCTTCGGCGGGGGCGGCAACACCACCAGCGGTTTCACCATCGCCTTGCCCGCCAACGCCCGCGTGGCGGCATCTTTCGGGCTGATTACTAATTTTCTACTGATTGTTACCAAATTAGTAGTTGGCACTGTGGGCAATGGAGGCAATGGCGGACCTGATGCTCCAAGGCACAAAACAGCCGCCAAAATCAGGCTTGAATAATGTTGTATTTTGCGCCCCATATTTGAGAAAGTATGCAGACCTCCTCCTCGGTTAGTCCCCGGTTCCAGATTGCCAGTTCGGCAATATCGCCAGTCAAAAGACCTTCCAATACTGAGGCCACCGAGTACGCGCCGATCATCAGGCTCAATCCGCCGTTGGCAAAGGTGCCGGAGGGGGTTCCTCCTAACGCGAAGGCGTTGTTTTTGTACACACGCGCCGGGTTGAACGCGATGCCGTCGGTGCGGGTGAATACTCCGACCGCGTAATCGTCCCAATCCAAAATCCCGTTCACTCTCGACCCCCCTTCGTTGCCGCTGTCGAAATAGGTGTCCCCGTCGGGGCTGTACGGCACAAACAGGCTCAACGCGCTGTTGGCAGGATCGTCCAACGGCGTGCTAATCAAGGGATTCTCGTTGGGGTTCGAGTTCGTGGATTTGAACACGGCGGCAATCGTAATATCGGTGCCATTCTGATTGAACGCCTCCGCGAGGGTCAGGGGATTGTCCATGAACGACGTGGACCCATTGAAACGCAGCACGGGAAACCCGTTGACCTGGTTCAACACCAGTTCCGGCTGGTTCGCCCCGTTCGCCTGCATGGCGTTTCTGGCATTTCCAGAAAGATCATCCCATTGGGCAACCCCCGTGCCGATGGTGATGCCGCGCGCGGCCTCCAACCAAAGTTGCAGGTTGCCAAAGTTTTTCGGGGTCCAGTTGTAAAATGGGAAGTTCATGTTTTTTTAGAGTCGCTGACGGCTTGCAATAATTGTCCCTTGGCCAGCAGTGTCAAACCTTCGCAGTTTTCAATTACCGAAACCAACAATTCACAATCCGGCGTGTCCAAATCCAAAGTTTCCCCTTGGGAAAGTTTCATCGTCCATCCCCAAATTTTCAGGACATGGTGCTTTTGCGACGAAGCCGCCAGCGCCCCCGCCAGAATTTTCCCGGCCAAGTTGCTCTCACCGCTCAATTCCTGCCCGTCTGAAGTTTTGAATGCGAAATTCAGATTTATTTTCATCATGCAATGGCCACCGCAATTCCGCCTATAAATTGAATGGTAGTGTTTGGCGCAGTGATGTCAAATGTTTGCGTCACTCCAGGAAGTCCTCCTGCCTTAAAAATGCCACTTACTGTTTCTATGTCACCGACTGTTGTCAGCCCTGAAGCTGAAGTAATATTTACACCGGGATGGCCATGCACACCGATGACAAAAAAGTTGCTTGACCGGTCGTATTTGAAAAATCCGCCATTGTCCACCACCAGCGCCCCAATGGTGAAAAATGGATTGCCTGCCGCCACGTCAAAACGGCAGATTTCGGCATCCACGCCAACACCCCCACCCGGCCGGAGCGCATACAACAGTGTGGCGGCGTCTGCTGCAACTCCCAAACCCATTCGCGCAAACTGAGGGGTCAGGGTTGTTCCCAAGTCCGCGTTCACCATCGCCCGGAACGTGGGTGCCGCAGCCCCGCCTGCTGCTGGACCGACATAAAACAGATTTGCCGCTTGGTTCACCGCTGTAAAAGACAGCGCAGGCGTCGTGCTGGCTGTGGCCACGCTGGTCGTGAACAAAGGGGAAAGATTTCCAGACGAAAAACTCGTCACCGTACCGCTGCCTCCGCCGCCACCCGTCCCGCCAGCGTTCAAAATCTGGCAAAGCAGGTAGGTCTGGATCTCCTGAAGGTTGCCCGCCTGGCATTTGAAGCACTTGGCGGCAGCAGCCAAGGCATTCGGATCGCAGTTTTCAGCCATGCTAACTGCCTCCCGCTATCTGGCAGATCAGCCGCGTTTGAATTTCCTCCATGGTGGAATCAGGAAGGGACTGGAACTCCTTCGCCTGCTGCGCCAGCGTGTCGGGATCCATCGAACCTCCCGCCAACCGGGCCAGCAAATACGTCTGTATCTCCATCAAGTTCCCGGACTGGCACTTGAAGCATTTTGCCGCCGCCGCCAGATCATTAGGTTCGCAGCTTTGAGGCATACCCAAAGTTTGAAGCAACTGGCACAAAAGGTAAACCCTTACCTCCAGCAGCGTCGCCTCGCTCAAGCATTTGATACACCGGGCTAGTGCTGCCAGTTGATCGGGATTGCAGGTAAGCGCCATTCATGCGTCCTCAATCGTAATCCGATTCCCCGCCTCCGCCCATCGCGGCCGGCATACCGGCCTTTTCGCCCGGTGGCGCGGCCTCGTCGCTTTCTTCCTTATCCTCGCCGTAGATGCACTTCACGGAAACCTGGTCGCCGTGCATCTGCGTGATTTCGACGGTTTCCCGCTGGCCAACCTTCAATTCGCGCCCGCCAAAGAATGCCGTCGGCAGCATCGCCTCGGTGCTGTCCTCGTTTTTGTCGTCCGGCTTGGCGGCGCCGTCCTCGTAAAGATCCTCATCGGCCGCACCGTCGCGCGCCATCGGTGGTTGGGCATCCATCGGCATAATCGTAAAAAGTTGGCCTGCGAATTGTGCGAAGGTTTTTTAACAGGCAGCCCCGCGCGCCCACCAGAACGCGCGGGACCGTCAACCGCATGATTTTTAGATGTCGGGAATGCCCGTGAACGTGCCCAGCGGCGGGCTCGTGGTCGGGACCGGTCCATCCTGCGTGCCCGTCGGAACACCCGTCCCAAACGGTGCCAGCGTGTAGATCGTGTTCTGCACCGCCGGACAAACCGGCAGGGTGCTGCTGTACTGCTGGCTCGGGTAGCCGGGATCGGCACTGCAAGGCAGGAGTTGCGGGATGCAATACTGCTCGCCCTGGTGGAAGAAGGCTTCCATGAATTCCGTGTGCCGGGGCTCGGCCCAGTACTTGAACCACGCGCCAAACTGGCCCTTGTTCTTCCACTTGTTGGTGATGGCCCGGCCGTTGACATCGTCGCCGAAGTCGCTGTCGAGCCATTGCCATTTGCCGCCGAAATCCCGGTGGCCAAACTTCATCTCGCCGTTGATGACGGCCGCGCCTGAGTCCGGAGCGCGCAGGATCATCCCCAGCTTGTGGTAGATGAAGCTGATGCGGAAGTGTGCCCGGTCGAAATCCGGGTTGGCATCGTCGCCCAGGCCCGCCGCGCCGCCCGCGCCCGTGGTGATGCCGTTCTTGTACGGCAGCACAATCTGATAGCGGTAACGGTTGCCGTTGCCGCCGTTCGCCGCCGCCCCGAGGTCGGTGACGTAGTTGAAGCGCAACCCCATTTCGTCCACGCGGACCATGAAATTGCCCACCTGACCGCTGAAACCGTACCGCCAGTATTCGCTGGCAGCGCCCCATTCCGTGAACCGCCAGTTGCCGGCAATGCTCGGCTGACCGGATCCAACCCCCTGGCTGCCACCCAAATGATCAAGGTTGTGGACTGTGTCCATGTCCGACACGAGTTCGATGAACGGGGCCGTGTCCTTGAACGGGTTTTTGCCCGCGTAACCGATGCGCATGAGCGGCGAAAAACGGTTCTGGAGCATCTGCGGCACCAGCATGAACACGTTGTTCGGGTTGACGTTGCAGTCGAAATAAATCTCCTCGTCGAGATTCGGGCCGCCCAGCGTCCACTGGTAGGTGAACTGCTGCAAAGTGTTGTTGGCGATATTCTTCCGTTTCGCCCAAAACAGGGTCCGCTTGCGGAGGAAGGCGCTCTGGATGGCCGCGGTCGCCGGGCGCAAAATGTCGTTGATGATCTGGTCAACGTGCTCGCGCGCCTTGGTGATGTGCATGTCCTGGTCCTGACACAGCAGCGGGGTTTCCCACACGATCTGCTCGGCGTAAAACGTCAGCCGGTCGGCGCCCCAGCCGATCTGGTGTCCGGGCACGTCACACGGCGCACCGGTGCAGCCGGGGCCGTTGGCGACGACCTTCGTCCACTGCTTGGTGACGTTCGGGAACACCCCGCGGAAACGGTCCTGGGTGATCTCGACAGGCGTACCGG
>Ga0070704_100001635_pt1 | contig 12149 bp, 11 predicted proteins | sample KBSK5252metaG_FD_65467 | JGI IMG/M metagenome (GOLD analysis project Ga0070704, IMG submission 65467) | Corn, switchgrass and miscanthus rhizosphere microbial communities from Kellogg Biological Station, Michigan, USA - KBS K5-25-2 metaG | ecosystem: Host-associated > Plants > Roots >... | reverse complement strand
AGGCCGCGGCGGCCTGCGCATCGCGGCCAGCGCGGACGTTGCGCTCGCCTTCGAGAAACGCCTTGAGCGCCGGCAGCGAGCGAGTCGTCACCGCAGCCAGTCGCGTCAGTGCGGTATCACGACCTCCCGTCAGGCTCGCCAGCAGTCTTCCTGTGAGATCATCCACGAGCTCGAACAGATTGGTGCTGTCGCCGGAGACACTCGCCGTAGCCAGGGCCTGCGGATCTCCACTGACGTCGTGGAGCGCGCCGTTGATCTGGAGACGCCCCCCGACGGGGACGGCGTCGCCCGTCACATACCATCCGGCTCCCAGGCGGCGGGCGGCGCGCGCGAGTGCGGCCGCATCCCGAGTGCTGGCGGACTCGGCGCGGACGCTGGCAATCGCGCTGCGGGGATCGACCGCGCGCAGACCGACCGCGCCATCCAGTTTCGCACTCAAGAGATCGACCATCCCCTCGCGCAAGTAGTCGTGTCGCTCTCCGCCATGAACCGCGAAGGGGAAAACCGCAATCATCTTGTTCGCGGGATTCGCGCGGCCCTCGCGACGGTCGTAGGCGATCGCGCCGGACAGTGTGAGCAGTGCGAGTGCGGCGGACGCGAGCAGTGCGGGACGCAGACGCCATTCGCGTCTTGGGAGGACAGGGCGCGAGATCGATGACGGCTGTGGAGGCGGCGTGTCGGCCTGGTCGGTCACGGCAACCGCAGCACCCGAATCCCGTTCGCGACGCTGTCGCATCGCCTCAACCAGTCGCGCGGTTTGCGGCGCGGGCTCGGTGTCCAGCTCGGCGTGCAGCCACTTTACATAGTCCTGATAGGCCGAGAGCGCGCTGGCAACATCACCCGCGCGCTCCAGGAGGACCAACATCGCCCGGACGTCCGCCTCATCATCGGGTCGCAGCGCCAGTGCGCGGCGGGCGGCTCGCACCGCTCCCGCGGCGTCGCCGCGCTCGGCCAGCTGCTCGGCCGCTTTCCGCGCAGCGACGAGGGCTCGCTCCCGCAGCTCGCGCCGCCGCGCATCGAGCCACTGCTCCAGCTCCGGCGCTCCATTCGTAAACAGCGTCGGGCAGAATTCTCCGCGATACAAATCGAGCGCGAGTTCGACGTCGCCGCGCTCCAGCGTCTCCAGAAAGATCGTCGCGTCACACCACACTTGATCGGCGCGAACGCCCACCACGGTCGCACCCCGGCTTTCGATCACATCCGTGCCGAGCGCTTGTCGCAGATGATGCAGCGCCTGGGACAGTGCGTTGCGCGCATGCCCCGCATCGGATTCAGGCCAAAACAGCGCCAGGAGACGGTCGCGCGACACTCTCCCCCCGAGCCGTGAGCTCTCGAGGGCGAGATACACGAGCAGCGCGATGCGTTTGGGCTGGCCGAGGATCTCGCGAAGAGGGTGGCCCCTGCGGTCGCGCAGATCGATCGCGCCAAGCGTCGTCAGGCGAAGCAGCAGACCCCCCAGCGGTTTACGGGTCTTATCCCAGCGGTAAGAGCGGGATGGAAAGGCGGATAAGCCCCCGGCACTAGCGTGGTCAGAGTTACCGCTGGAATGACACGCTGACAAGCTCAGGGGGCGAAGTGGCGGATCTTCGGGGGCTTACAGACTGGGATCAGCTCAAAACTCTGCTCGACAAGAAGGCCGCCGAGACGGGGATCGGGCGCGTGAACGAGGCGGCGCTCGTCGCGCACATGCAGTCGCGCGTCAAGGGTCAGGACCCGATTGTCCAGGACGTCGCCCGCTTGATCCGGCTGCAGATGGCGAAAAAGCAGAAGGACCGGCCGATCTGCAACCTGCTGTTCCTCGGTCCAACGGGAACGGGCAAGACCGAGCTGGCGAAAGCCATCGCCGAGTTCCTGTTCGGGGACGAAAAGGCGATGCTCCGGTTCGATTGCTCGGAGTTCACGGGGCCGGAAGCGAAGACCCGGCTCGTCGGCGTCCCGCAAGGGTACGTCTCCGCCGAAATGGGCGGACAGCTGACGCGTCCCGTGATATCCAATCCACGCCGGCTGATTCTCTTCGACGAAATCGAGAAGGCCTACTCGCAGGTCTTCGATCTGTTCCTGCAGCTCATGGGTGAAGCCCGCCTGACCGAACAGGGCTCAGGCAAGACGGTCGATTTCACCCAGACGATCATCATTCTCACGAGCAACGCGCACGCCGAGGAGATCGGCAAGATCCAGCGCGACGTTTCGGATTACCACGAAATGCTCAACGCGGTCAAGGGCTACCTCGCCGACGCCAAAGTATTTCGTCCGGAGATCCTCGGCCGCATCGACAAGGTCTACGTCTTCCAGCCGCTCGAGGGGATCGTGATCGCCGAGATTGCGCTCCTCAAGCTCGCGAAGCTCGGTCGCGAATACGGTCTCCAAGTCTCGTTTGTCGCTCCCGAGCTGATCATGCGCGCGCTCCTCGCCAACCAGAAAATCAGCCGCTTCGGCATCCGTGAGCTCGACAGGATCGTCTTCGACATGTTCGCGCCCCAGTTCGCACAAGCCAAGGACGACGGGGCCAAAACCGTGACCGTTGGGCTGGGCGCCGACGGCAACGCCGCCGTCGTGCCCGTCGAGGCCCCGCCAGCGGCGCCGGCGAGCTAGGGAGGTCTACCGTGCCACGTGCCGATCAGCCCAGTCCCAAACCGAGCCCGCAGTCGGATGCGTTGCGGCCCGCCTCGGGCTCGATGCGTCCGATCCGGGACGGCGGGCAACCGTTGCTGTCCGACGGCTCGCGCCAGGCGGTCGCCTATACGCCAATGCCGGATCAGCCCGCGGCCGGCTCGCGCTCCCGCCGTTGGATGCTCGTCGCCGCCATCGCGGCCGCGGCGATCGCTGCGGCGATCGGCATTCCACTTGCGGGCCGGAGCTCGGCGCCCGGCGGCCCGTCGCGGCCACCCGCCGTCGCGCAGCAGGACGAACCGCTGTTGATCGTGGGCGCGCACGATCTCGATCGCGAGGCGACGCGGGCCGCGCAGACGGCGCTGGCCAGCGGCCGGATTCCGGAGCTGACCGAGAATCCCAGCGACGCCGAGCGCGATCGCATCGGGCGGGCGGTCGCGGCCGCGCTGCCGGATGCGGCACCCGCGGTCACGCAACGCGTGGCCCACGTGCTGGCGCACGCGACAGCACCAATGCGCAAGGCGTTATTGAACGGGCGGCAGGGGCTCTTCCGCCTTCGGGTGCTCGACAACATGGCGGAAGACGGTGACGTCGTTTGGCTCGGCCTGGATGGCGTGCCGTTCGGCGATCTCGTGCTGCGCAACGCAGGCACGGAGATCACCGTGGCACTCCCTGTCGGTACACCGGCGCACCTGCTCATCGTCGCCACGCGCGACGGCGGCGGCGGCGTGACTTTCGGGGCAGCCTCCTCGCAGGGCGAGCTCCGCAGCCGGGTGATGAACGTGGGCGACAGGGAAGAATGGACGGTGGTGGTCCGGTGAAAAGCCAGATCCATCCTTTCCTTCTTCTCTCCCTGGTGCTGTCGCTCGGCGGCTCGGTGATCGGGCTGAATCGCCTCAGCATCTGGTTCGCCCCGGCGATGCTCGGTGTGGCGATTGTCGGCGTGAGCGGCGTTGCGCTGTCGGCGCGCCGCGAAGAGCGGCGGCGCCGCGGTGCCGCGGGTTCCGTCGACTACAGTCGCCTCATGACGACGCCCGTCGCGCAATTCATCCCCTGGCTCAAGGACAACGTGCGCGGCCACGATCGCGTGGTCGACGCCATCATGGCTGAGCTCGAGCGCAATCTCCGGCTTGCAAAGACCGGCCGGCATCTCGGCGCATTTCTGCTCGTCGGGCCCACGGGAACGGGGAAGACGTTCCTCGCGCAGCTGCTCGGCCAAGCCCTGTTTCCGAATGTCGAGCCGATCATCCTGCGGATGAACCAATACAAGCACCCTGACGACGTCTACACGCTGATCGGACCGCCGCCAGGAATGCCGGGCTATGAAGTCGGCGGCACGCTCACCCGCCCCGTGCTCGAGCATCCCTATCGCCTCGTGCTCCTGGACGAGCTCGAGAAATGCCACGCGGACATCCACCACTGTCTGTTCGATATTCTGGACACGGCACGCTGCCGCGAGAAGAGCTCGGGACGCACAGTCGACTTCAGCGGTTGCGTGTTCTTCGGCACGTCCAACGCCGGCGTCGAAGCGCTGCGCGCGCTGTGTGAAGCCGACGAATCGGGCCGCGCGCCGGATCCCGCGCGGTGGCTCGGACGCAGCCGCGATGCGCTCGCCGAGTCCGCGGGGTTCGACAAGGCGTTTTTGGCGCGGTGGAGCGGCATCCACTTCATGGACGAGCTGCCGCCCTTGCACGTCGCGGAAGTGGCCTGCCTGCAGCTCGCCAAGCACTGGCGCGAGTACGGCATTGAAGTCGCCTACACCGCTCCGGAAATCGTTCTGCGCGCCGTCGAACGCAACGAAGAGTTCCGCGCCTACGGCGTACGGCAGCTCGCGTCGTACCTCCAGACCGCCACAGCCGATGCCATTCTGCAGGCCCGCCAGTCGGGCGCTCAAAAAGTGATCCTCGGAGTTTCGTCGGACGGTGCACTCACCGTCGCTCAGCGTCATGACAAGTCCCGTTAGGAAAGGAGTCGGTATGTCCCGGTTTCACGGTTGGTCCACGGCCGTAATCGGCCTGCTGTTGCTCATCGCACCGGCGGTGCAGGCGCAGGGCCCTGAAGAACAGGCGTGTCGCAGCGGGGACGCCCAGGCGTGTTTCCAGGTGGGGATGCGCTACCTCGGCAACATGGACAATGCGCCCAATGTCGAGCGGTCGATGCAGTATTTCACCAAGGCGTGCGATGCCGCCGTTGCCAAAGCGTGCTTTGCGCTCGGAGGCATTTACCAGACCGCAGTGTCAACGGGATTGAGCTTCCCGAACGACATCCCGCGCGCACAACAGCTGTTCCAAAAAGCGTGCGACGCCGGCTTTGACGCGGGGTGCAACAAGGCCGCCCAGTTGCGGGACCCCAATTACACGGCCCAGGCGCGGCGGCCGACCCCGGATGAAGAAACGGCATGCCAGCGCGGCGACGGCGACAGTTGCTGGACGGTTGCGCTGTACCTGTCCGGCGACGGCTCGGATGCGACGAAGATGGCGCAGGCGCAACCGGCGCTCGAGAAGGCCTGCGTGGGCAACGTCGGCAACGCCTGCACGCTGCTCGGCGTGATGTTCGAGAACGGCACGGGCGTCGCTCGGGATCTTTCGCGCGCGACGTCGTTCTACTCGAAGGGCTGCGATCTTGGTGCGTCGGTTTCTTGCCAATACAAACAGAAACTGACCAGCGCCGGCGCACCAGTTGCGCAGGTGCAGCCGGTCGCGGCATCGGCTCCAGCTCCGGCACCCGCCCCGGCGCCGGCCCCAGCTGCCGCCCCAGCGGCGGCCACTTCGTCCGACGCCGCGTTCGAAGGCATCCGCATCGGCATGTCACCTGACGACGTGCGCCGCAAGCTCGGCGATCCGGATAATCGAGTCGCCTCGAGCAGCGGCACGGGAGAAACCTGGGCGTATCGTGGCCGTGGGATGGGCGTGAGCTTCAGCGGTGGTGGCCGGGTTTCCGGTATGCTAGCCATGCCCTCAAGCTCCGGCCGATTCGAGGGCATCGGCATCGGGGATAAGGCGTCGAAGCTCAAGGAGCTGGCGAGTCGGCGCGGCTGGAAGAGCGAGGATCTCGGCACGCTGGTCATGGTATCGACGGCCGCGTGGACGCTGCTCGTGAACACGCAGAACGACAAGATCTCCATGCTGACCTGGTCGGCCAACGAGCAGTAGCGTGCGATCTGTCGCGGCGTCTCCGTGGTTTCAGCTTTTCATGTCGCTCGGGATCGTGGCGACGGCCGTCGGGACGTATAACGAAGTGACCGCCCGGAGTTACAGCCGAGCGTTGGGGGCCGGTCGGAGTGGTGGGGGCGTCGCAGCAAAAGAGGAAGGCGCCACGCCCCCCCCTCCACCTCCCCCGCTACCTCCTCCGCGTCCGGCTCCCGCTCCCGCCCCCGCCCCCGCCCCCGCCCCCGCCCCGGCGTCGAGCCCGCGCGCCACCATGACGGTAGCAACGCCTGGTGGCGCAGCGGTGGCGGCGCTCCCAGCCGCACGCGACGTCGTCGATCGCGGCGCGCTTCGCACGCTGCGCGATCCGAGCGGTGGCGTCACAGCCGTCGCGTTTGTCCCCAACAATCCCGCGCTCATCGCCGCGGCGGGCGAAGATCGCACGGTACGTCTTTGGAATGTGAATACCGGCTTGGTCGAACGCTCGTTCACCGGGCACGACAGCAGCGTCACGTCCCTCGCCTTCAGTCCCGACGGTCGCTTTATCGCGACCGGCAGCGCCGACAATACGGTGCGGATCTGGGATGTCGCGTCCGGGGAGTCGCGACAGGTGCTCACCGGCGCTGACCGCTGGGTGTTTTGCGTCGCGTGGTCTCCGGATGGGCGCATGGTTGCCGCAGGGTCGGGTGACGGGACGGTGCGGCTCTGGGACGCGCGGTCGGGCGAGCCATTGCGCACGCTCGTTGGACATCAGCGCTGGGTGAGTGCCGTGGCCTTCTCACCCGATGGCCAGCTCCTCGCTAGTGGGAGCGGTGACTTTGTGGTGCGCTTGTGGCGGGTCAGTAGCGGCGCGGAGCTCCCGCCACTCCGACTTCACACAGGCTACGTCAAAGCCCTGGCATGGGCGCCGGATGGGAAGACGATCGCATCGGGGAGCGCGGACAACACCATCGCGATCGGAGATCCGTGGAATGGCACACAGGTTCGACTGATCACGGGCGGCCAAGGCGCTGTCTACGCGGTGGCGTTTACGGACGACCGAACTCTGGTTGCCGGCGCTTATAACGGCCGCCTGCAATTCTTCGATGTCGCCAGTGGCCAGCCGCTGCAAACGGTCGCCGCACATCTGCAGACGATCTCCGGTTTGTCCGTCGCGCGCGACGGCCGGCGTGTCGTGACTGCTGCGGCCGACGGCGTGATCCGCGTCTGGCAGGTTCGCGCGCCATGATAGCAACGAACTCCGACCCAGGGATGGCATGTGCGATTACGGCGAGGGCATGACATCGGCAGTGCAAATGCGGCCGCGGCGGAACGACGCGGTAATCGCATCCTGGCGGACGCCGCATTGCTGGGAAGTTGGTCGGCGACGCGATGGCAGTACCGGAGTCGGGCAAATCCCGAGTCCGTGGTGGACGTCGTGTGCGCGCTCGGCGCAACTGTGACCTTGAGCCTGTCTGAGGACAGTTACGTCCTCACGTGGAGCCTCGCCGACCAGCGGAATCGCAGTCTGGGCGGAGCGTTCGCGGTCCAAGGCGAACGGCTTGAGCTCCGAACACCGGACCAGAACCCACCCGAGGCGCTGACCTACCGCCTGGCCGGGGAGACACTGGCTTTGAGCAGTGAGTCGTCGGAATGGGACTTCGATGGCGACGGAAAAGACGAGGCCGCGGACTTTGTGGCCGTCCTCGTACGACTCTGATTACGCCGGCGATAAGAGAACGGGCCGCCCCGCGGGGCGGCCCGTTTTTCAGACGGCTACTTCTTCCCGTTCACCGCCATCTTCAGCTGCTTCCCGGCGCGGAACGCGGGCGCAATCGACGCCTTGATCTGAATGACGCCGCCGGTCTTCGGGTTGCGACCCATCCTCGCCGCACGCTTGCGTGCTTCGAAATTGCCGAAGCCGGTGATCTGCACCTTGGAGCCCTTCTTCAACTCTGTCGCGATGATGCCCTTGTCGTCGAAGAGTGCCTCAACGGTGCGAGTCGCATCGGCCTTCGACATCTTGGTGCGCATCGCCAGAGCGGAGGTGAGTTCAGCCTTGTTCACAGCGATCTCCTTGAAGGGGGGCGCGAAAACCCGCATGAACACTAGAAGAACTATGGGATATCCCTCGGAAATCCGCAAGATTCCTAGCTTTTTGGGGGGTACCCGATGGCACGAGGCACGTTTGCCCGAGCGGGCGACCGTCGCTAGCGTTCTCGCGCTCGTGCCGACGTGCAGACATGCCGACGTGCCCCGTGAGGTGTAAGTGTTCCAGCAACCCACCCGCCCTGGATGGATTGAAGTCATTTCCGGCGTGATGTTCAGCGGAAAATCTGAAGAGCTGATCCGCCGGGTGCGCCGCGCGGTCATCGCGCGCAAACAGGTGCAAGTCTTTAAGTCTCACCTAGATGCACGTTATGCCGGGCTCTTCACGGTCTCCTCCCACGACGGCGTCACCGTCGAAGCCGAGCCCGTCGACTCGGCCCAGGAGATAGCGCGGCGTCTGCGCAACACCACCGAAGTCGTCGCCGTCGATGAAGCCCAGTTCCTGGACGACGGCATCGTCGATATCGCCAACGACCTGGCCGACAAGGGCGTGCGCGTGATCCTCGCGGGCACGGACGTCGATTTCCGCGGCATGCCGTTCGGCCCCATGCCAACCCTCATGTGCGTCGCCGAGGTGGTCGACAAGTTCCAGGCGATCTGCGTGGTGTGCGGCGGACCCGCGACCCGCAACCAGCGCCTCGTCAACGGCAAGCCCGCGGTCTGGGATAGTCCGATCATCATGGTCGGCGGGCGGGAGTCGTATGAGGCCCGGTGCCGGCATTGCCATCGAGTGCCGAGGCAGGATGAGGATCAGACTGCACTTCTCTAAGCCCCGATGTTAAACGTCGGCCTCACCGGCAACATCGCCTCCGGTAAATCGACCGTGGTCGACCTCTTCAAGAAATGGGGAGCTACGGTCATCGACGCCGATGCGCTCGCGCGCGAGGCGCAGGCGCCAGGGAGCGCCGTGCTCGCGGCGATCGCCGGACGCTTCGGCGCCGACGTGCTCGAGCGTGGCGGCAGCCTCGATCGCGCGGCCCTGCGCGCCAAAGTCATGGGCGACGACGCGGCGCTCGCCGCCCTGAACGCCATCGTCCACCCCGCGGTCCAGCAGCGCCGGCTCGAGCTGCAACAGGTCGCCCGCGAGCGCGGCGATGCCATCGTCGTCAACGACATTCCGCTGCTGTTCGAGGTGCTCGATCCGACACAATTCGATGTGGTGGTCCTCGTCGACGCTCCGGTTCCGTTACGGCGCACGCGGCTGCGCACGCTGCGCGGGCTCTCGAACGAGGACGCCGATCGCATGATAGCCGCACAAATGTCCGCCGCGCGCAAGCGTACGCAGAGCCAGTACATCATCGAGAACGCGGGCACGTTGGCCGAGCTCGAGAAGCACGCGCGAGCGGTGTTCGCCGAGCTGCGCAAGCAGGCGGCCAGCGCCGGCGTGCGGAACGAAACGCCGGGCCAGACCCTCGTGCTGTGTGCGTTCGGGGCAAAGGACGCCGCCGCGCCGGTGCTCAAGGCCATCGAGCGTCGCTACACGGAGGCGGGGATGCGGATCGAACAGACAACCGTCAAGACGCTCGGCAAGATCTTGAAGCACGTCACGCCGCTCTCGATCGTCGCCACGGCCGACGCCGGCGACGGCGCGCGCGAGGCGTGGGATGCGGCCGTGCCGCCGCGGCCCTGCCGCCTCTATCATCTCTCACCCGATCCCGATCCAATCGCCGTCCGTCTCGACTTGCGCCCGTGGGGTCATGAGCGCGTGGTGCTGAGTGAAGAGGATGGCGCAGGACTGGCGCCCCGAGCGGACCTGTTGTAGGCTCTCGTCCCATGTCCAGCATCCCGAAAGAGCTCCGCTATACACAAGACCACGAGTGGGTACGCGAAGGCAACGACCCGCAAGTCGTGGAAGTGGGTATCACCGACTACGCGCAGGGCGAGCTGGGCGATGTGGTGTTCGTCGAGCTCCCCAAGGCGGCGGCCGCCTTCAAGCAGCGCGATGTGTTCGGAACAATCGAAGCGGTGAAGGCCGTGTCGGAGCTGTATTCACCGGTCGGGGGCACGATCGTCGAGGCCAACAAGGCGCTCGAGCAGGACCCCGCGCTCGTGAACCGCGATCCCTACGGCAAAGGCTGGATGGTCAAGGTGAAAATCAAGGACCCCAAAGAATTGGAGGGGCTGCTCCGCGCCGAGGCGTACGCGAAGCATGTAGGAGAGTGAAAGCGACATTCCACGGACACGCCTGTTTCGTCTTGGAGCGGGACGGGAAGCGCGTCATCATCGATCCATTCCTTACCGGCAATCCCGCTGCGGTCATCGGGCCGGATACGCTGCCCCACCTCGACGCCATCCTGCTGTCACATGGCCACGGCGACCACCTGGGCGACGCGATACCGCTCTCGAAGAAGCACCAGGCGACGATCGTCGCGACCTACGAGCTGGCGCAATTCTGCTCCGACCAGGGCGCGACGAGTCACGGGATGCATATCGGCGGGGCGCACGAGTTTCCCTTCGGCAAGGTGAAGCTGGTCCCCGCGTTCCACGGTGGCCGCGTCGAAGGCGACCCCACGGGCAAATACACGACCAATCCCGCCGGCGTCGTGGTCACGATCGGCGGCAAGACGGTCTACCACACCGGCGACACCGGACTGACGCTGGAGATGCAGCTGCTGGCCGGTCGTATCGACCTCATGCTGGTCCCGATCGGCGACAACTACACGATGGGAGTCGAGGATGCCGCCCGGGCGGTCGAATTCGTGAAACCCAAAAGCGTTATCCCAATGCACTACAACACCTGGGATCTGATCAAAGCGGATCCGCAGGAGTTTCGCCAGCGCGTCGGGAGTAGCGCCGCCGTCACGATCTTGAAGCCGGGGGAGTCCTTCACACTCCAGTAAGATGAATAGCGATCGCGATCAATTTCAGGACAGACATATCGGCCCGTCGGCTGAGGACCAGGCGGCGATGCTCGGCACGCTGGGCTACGAGTCGCTCGACGCCTTCATCGACGCGGTCGTCCCGGCCGACATCCGGCTGCGCGAGCCGCTGCGGATACCCGCAGGCATGACGGAACAGGAGGCGCTCGACCAGTTGCGGCTGCTCGCGGCGCAGAATCAGGTCTTCCGTTCCTACCTCGGCATGGGCTACCACGACTGCATCACGCCCACCGTGATCCAACGCAACGTTCTCGAAAACCCGGGCTGGTACACGGCGTACACGCCCTACCAAGCCGAGATCGCGCAGGGCCGGCTCGAGGCGCTGCTGAACTTCCAGACGATGGTCTCGGACTTGACCGGGCTCGAGGTCGCGAACGCGTCGCTGCTCGACGAAGCCACGGCGGCAGCCGAGGCGATGCACCTCACCGAAGCGGTCTCGAAGCACGAGGGAAAGCTCGTGTACCTCGTCGACGCCAACTGCCACCCACAAACGCTCGCGGTGGTCCGCACGCGGGCGGCGGTCCGCGGGATCGAAATCGTGGTCGCCGACCCCGATGCCTTCGAGTTCAAGGGCAACGTCATCGGCGCGCTGCTACAGTATCCCGCCACCGACGGCGCGGTCCGCGACTACCGGTCGGTCTGCGAAGCGGCGCATGGGGCCGGCGCGCTCGTCACCGTTGCCACCGATCTGCTTGCGCTGACGCTGCTCGCGCCCCCGGGCGAATGGGGGGCGGACATCGCCGTCGGCAACTCGCAGCGGTTCGGCGTCCCCCTCGGCTACGGCGGCCCCCATGCCGCCTTTTTTGCGACCCGGGACGAATACAAACGCCACCTGCCCGGCCGGATCATCGGCGTCTCGAAGGACCGCTCGGGCCGTACCGCGCTCCGGATGGCGCTGCAAACGCGCGAGCAACACATCCGGCGGGAGAAGGCGACCAGCAACGTCTGCACGGCGCAGGTCCTGCTCGCGGTCGTCGCGGCGATGTACGCCGTCTATCACGGCCCCGAAGGATTGCTGCGCATCGCCCGCCGGGTGCATCGCTACACGACATCGCTTGCCGCCGCGCTACAGAAGCTCGGCTACGGCATCGCCTATCCGCACTACTTCGACACGCTCGCGGTCGACGTCCCGGCCGAGGTGTTGTCCCGGATCATCGACGTCGCCCGCGCGAAGCAGATCAATCTGCGCACGCTGTCGCAGAACCGGATCGGGGTCGCGCTGGACGAGACGGTCACGGACGACGATCTCACGGATGTCGTCGAAGCATTTGCGGCACCGTTGGGACGTGTTGTCGGGGCCCAGCATGCTGCCCCCCTACCCAAGGATTCCACGATTCCGGAATCGCTGGCCCGCACGACGCCGTTCTGCACGCATCCGGTCTTCAACACGCATCACTCCGAGACCGAGATGCTGCGCTATTTGAAG
>Ga0070704_100001632_pt1 | contig 12155 bp, 8 predicted proteins | sample KBSK5252metaG_FD_65467 | JGI IMG/M metagenome (GOLD analysis project Ga0070704, IMG submission 65467) | Corn, switchgrass and miscanthus rhizosphere microbial communities from Kellogg Biological Station, Michigan, USA - KBS K5-25-2 metaG | ecosystem: Host-associated > Plants > Roots >... | reverse complement strand
GGCAATGTCGGCGAGCTTGAGGCTCGAGGTGTTGGAAGCGAGGATCGCGCCGGGCTTCGCGGCCGCTTCGAGCTTGGCGAAAAGCTGCCGCTTGGCGTCGAGGTTCTCGAAAATCGCCTCGATGATCACGTCGGCGCGTGCCGCGCCGGTGCCGGAAACGTCCGGAATCAGGCGATCGAGCGCATCGCGCATGCGCCGCGGGTCAAGCACCCGCTTCTCGAACAGCGTTGCGGCGCGCTGCAGCGCGGGGGCGAGCCGCTCGTGCGACGTGTCCTGCAGCGTGACGGTCAGGCCGCGCATCGCGCAGACCGCGGCGATGTCGCCGCCCATCACGCCTGCGCCGACCACGTGCACGTGGCGGGCCTGGAAGTCGGAGCCCTTTCCCTGCGCCTTCAACCTCTCCTGCAGGAAGAAGATACGGATCAGGTTTTCCGTCGTCGGGTGCTCGAACAGCGCGGTGATCGAGCACGCGGGATCGTTCGCGGCGGCGAACGGATCGCCGTCGTACTTCTGCCAGAGCTCGAGGATCGCGTACGGCGCAGGGTAGTGCTCGCGCCGGGCGCGCTTCGCGACCTGCTTGCGCGCGTTCCAGGCGACGATCGGCCTCAGGGCGAGCATCACCCGCTGCGCGAGCGGCAGCGTGCGGCGCGGCCGCGCTTCGAGCGTCACGATCCGGGCGGTGTTCTCCAGGATCCGCAGCGGCACCGCCTCGTCGACAAGGCCGATACGTTTCGCGCGTCGCGCATCGAGCGCTCTTCCTGTAAGAAGCATGTCGAGGCCGGCGGCAGGGCCGACCTGTTTCGGCAGCCATTGCACGCCATGCCACGCCGGCATGATCCCGAGCATCACCTCGGGAAAGGCGATGCGCGTCTTCGGGTCGTCGAGCGCGACTCGGTAACGGCAGGCGAGCGCGAGCTCGAGCCCGCCGCCCATGCAAAAGCCGTTGATCATCGCGGTGGTCGGGAAAGGCAGGTCGTGCAGCCGCTGGAATACGTCCCAGCCGAGCTTGACGAATGACATCGCCTCCCCGGGCGACTTGAAGCGCGTGAACTCCTCGACGTCGGCGCCGGCAATGAAGCCGTCCTTCGCCGAGCGGATGACGAGGCCCTTCGGCTGCGCGGCGGCGATCGCTTCGAGCGTGGCGCCGAGCTCCTCGAGCGCGGCGCGCGAAAATGTATTCGCCGACTCGCCCTGCTTGTCGAACGTGAGCCACGCCAGTCCCTGCGGATCCTTCTCCCAGCGCCAATGCTTCGCGATGGCCTGCGCGTCGACTCGATCCATGGTCTCCCCTAGGCGGTCTCGACGAGCATTGCGCCGCCGAGCCCTCCGCCGATGCAGATCGAAGCCATGCCGCGCTTCGCGTTGTTGCGCCTGAGCGTCTTGAGCAGATGCAGCACGATGCGCGCGCCGGAAGCGCCGACCGGATGGCCGAGCGCAATCGCTCCGCCGTCGACGTTGAGCCGCGCATCGTCCAGCTCGCCCATCGCCGCATCGAGTCCCAGCTCTTCCTTGCAGTACTTCGCATCCCTCCACGCGGCGAGGCAGCCCAGCACCTGCGCGGCGAACGCCTCGTTGATCTCCCAGTAGTCCAGATGGTTCAGCGCGAGGCCGTTGCGCTTCAGGATCGGTGTCGCCGCGTGCACGGGACCAAGGCCCATCTGCGCCGGATCGAGCCCGGCCCACTCGGAGTCGACGATGCGCCCGAGCGGCGTCAGGTCATGCCGTTTGACCGCTTCCTCGGACGCCAGAATCAGCCACGCGGCGCCGTCGGTGATCTGCGAGCTGTTGCCCGGCGTCACGTTGCCGTACTTGCGGTCGAAGAACGGCTTCAGCTTCGCCAGGTTCTCGATCGACGAATCGCGCCGCACGCCGTCGTCGAGCGGGTGAACGTCGCCCTTGCGCTCGTAGACGGGCTCGACCTCGCCGCCGCCCGGAGCGAGCCATCCGCCGTCCTGCGCCGCGGCGACGCGCTGGTGGCTCCTCACCGAAAACGCATCCATCTGCGAGCGCGTGATGCCGAAGCGGTGCGCGAGATTCTCCGCGGTCTGCCCCATCAGCAGCCCGACCATCGGGTCGGTGAGACCTTTCATGATCCCGATGATCGGCGCAAGCAGCGCCTTGAAGGGCAGGCGCGCAAACAGTGCCGCGCGCTGGCCCGCGGTCCTTGCCGCCGCCATGTCGGCGAACCACAGGACCATCGCATCGGCATACAGCAGCGGCGCGCGCGAGAGCGCATCGACGCCGCCCGCGAGTACGAGCTGCGAGCGTCCGGCGATGATGTTGTTCACGGCGGAGTCGAGCGCCTGCATGCCGGATGCGCAATTGCGCATGACGGTCCATCCCGGCACTTTCTGGCCGCATCCCATGCGCAGCGCAACCACGCGCCCGATGTTGACCTCGTCCACAGACGGCGCTGCGCAGCCGAGGATCACTTCGTCGAGCTCGTCCGGTGCGAACTTCTGTCGCACCAGCAGCGCACGCCCGGCCTGCGTCGCCAGGTCGCCGGCCGAAAACGGGCCCGGGCGGTTTTTCGCCTTGAGAAACGGCGTACGCGCGCCGTCGATGATGTAGATGGGTTTGTTGAGCATGCTCAAGCCGCCTTGGCAGTCGGGACTTTCTCCTGCGCGAGCCGCGCGAGAATCTCGGCGCGTCCGAAGTCCTGCGGAAAATCATCCACCTTGATGACCTGCTTGCGCAGGTTTTCCTTGCGCAGCCATTGGCTGTGCTCGTCGGGTGTGATGAGGTCCTGCTCGCGCGCGAGGGTGCCGAGATCCACGCCCGGCCGCACGACCACCTTGCCCTTCTTCACCGCCTTGCGCAGCTTCTCGTCGATCGGCTCGCAGGCAATCGTCGCGAGAAACGCGGCTTCGAGCACACCGGTGGGATCGGATTCGCCTTTGCCGATGTACATGCCGGCGGTCAGCCGGTCGCGTGCGATCCCGGGCTCGAGCAGCATCTGCGCGCACTCGCGGTTGCGCGAATCGAGCGGCGGGCGGAACGACATGCCGAGCGGGAAGATCGTCCAGCGCAGCAGTCGCGCCACCGGCTTGACGGGGAAGTTGGAGAGGATCTGGTCGATCGCGTACTGCGCGGAGTAAAGCGCGTCGCGTACCACCCAGCGGATCAGCGGGACGTCTTCCTTGCGGCGCCCCTCGTCCTCATAGTGCTTGAGCGTTGCCGACACGAGGTACAGCATCGACAGCACGTCGCCGAGGCGCCCGGAGATTTTTTCCTTCCGCTTCAGCGCACCGCCCATCGCGAGCATCGAAACGTCGGCGAGGAACGCGAACGCAGCCGCTAGGCGCGAGCTGAAGCGAAAGTAGTGGCGCGTCTCTGCGGCGCCGTTGCGCGGCACCTGGCCGAGGCGCGAGCTGGTGAGGCCGTGCACGAACGCGCGCACGCCGTTCGAGATCGTGTGGCCGATGTGCGACGTGAACGCATCGTCGAACTCGATCGAAGCCTCTTTGCCTTGCAAGTCCTTCGCGGCGCGCATCTCGCGCAGCACGTACGGGTGACAGCGAATCGCGCCCTGGCCGAAGATGATCAGCGTGCGCGTCAGGATGTTCGCGCCTTCGACCGTGATGCCGACCGGGATGACCTGGTAGCCGCGCCCGACCCAGTTGTTGGGCCCGAGGCAGATCCCTTTGCCGCCGTGGATGTCCATTGCGTCGTCGACGACGCGGCGCGCTCGCTCAGTCATGTGGTACTTGGCGATGGCCGAGATCACCGCCGGCTTCTCGCCGAGATCGACCGCGCCAGCGGTCATGATCCGGGTCGCGTCCATCATGTAGGTGTTCGCAGCGATGCGTCCGAGCGCTTCCTCCACGCCCTCGAGCTTGCCGATCGGCGTCTTGAACTGGCTGCGTACGCGCGAGTAGGCGCCGGTGATGCGCGCAAGCGCCTTGGCGCCGCCGACCGACGACGTCGGCAGCGAGATCGAGCGGCCGGCCGCAAGGCACCCCATCAGCATCATCCAGCCTTTGCCCGCGTACTCCTTGCCGCCGATGATCCAGTCGATCGGCATGAACACGTCCTTGCCGGAGTTCGGGCCGTTCTGGAACACGGCGTTGAGCGGCAAGTGCCGCCGGCCGATGTTCACCCCGGGCGTATTGGTCGGCACGAGCGCGCAGGTGATGCCGAGGTCTTCCTTGTCGCCGAGCAGGTGCTCCGGGTCGTAAAGGCGGAACGCGAGACCGAGCAGCGACGCGATCGGACCGAGCGTGATGTAGCGCTTGTCCCACGTCACGCGCATGCCGAGCACTTCCTTGCCCTGCCACTGGCCCTTGCACACGACTCCATAGTCCGGGATCGACGCGGCGTCCGATCCGGCTTCGGGCGAAGTAAGTGCGAAGCACGGCACTTCGAGCCCCTTCGCCAGGCGCGGCAGGTAGTAGTTCTTCTGCTCGTCGGTCCCGTAGTGCAGCAGCAGCTCGGCCGGTCCCAGGGAATTCGGCACCATGACGCTCACCGACAGCGCATTCGACCGGGTCGACAGCTTCATCACTACGGCGGAGTGGGCGAGGGCGGAAAAACCGAGGCCGCCGTACTTCTTCGGGATGATCATGCCGAGGAAGCCCTTGTCCTTGACGTATTGCCAGACGTGCGGCGGCAGGTCGTAGTACTCGTGCGTGACTTCCCAGTCGTTGGTCATGGCGCACACTTCCTCGCAGGGGCCGTCGAGAAAGGCCTGCTCCTCGGCCGAGAGGCGAGGCGCCGGGATGGCGAGCAGCTTGTTCCAGTCGGGCTTGCCGGAGAACAGATCCGCGTCCCACCAGACCGTTCCCGCGTCGATCGCTTCCTTCTCGGTCTGCGACATGTCCGGCAGGATGCGGCGATAGATGCCGAGCACCGGGTCGCTGATGACGAGACGCCGCAGCGGCCGCAGATTGAGGAGCGCCGCGATCACCAGGAACGCGGCGCCGAGAACGAGGTTCGTCGTCGTGCCGAAGGCCGCGACCATGCTCAGGTATGCAAGCAGCGCGCCGCCGGCCACGGTCCAGGCGAGGATTGGCGCCTGAAAGTACGCGAGGATAAAAAACGCTGCGACTAGGCCTGCGAAGAATCCGATCATGACGTCTCCCCTCCCGAGCCTGTCTTAGGCGGCTTTACGGACGCCGCGCCGGCCGTGCAGCGGCGCGACGAGACCCGCATTCAGGAAAGCGGTCAGCCGGTCCTCGAGCAGCGCCGCATCGTAGCGGTCTTCCGGCTTGCAGCCTGCGATCAGCTGCACGGTGTCGGTCGCGGCGAGCGTATACGCAAGCGTGCCGAACATGAAGTGCATGCGCCAGATCAGCTCGTCTTTCGGCAGCTCGGGCAGCGCGCGCTCGAACGCGCTCTTGTAGCGCGCCATCGCCGGCGCATAGAGTTGCCCGATCAGCGCGCGGATCGGTTTCGAGGGCTCGGTATACGCGCGTCCGAGCAGCCGGATGAAGTTGCGGCCGCCGCTCTTGGCGTCCTCGATCATCGCCAGCGAAGCGCGCAGGAACGCGCGGATGATCGCTTCCGCGGAGAGCGTCGCTGCCGGCGCCGCCGCCTCGAGGCGGTCGAGCTCGGCGATGCGGGCCGCGTTCATGGGGTCGAGCCTGCGCCGAAACACGGCCTCGATCAGTGAGTCCTTGGAGCCGAAGTGATAGTTGACCGCCGCGAGATTCACGCTGGCCTTTGCGGTCAGCGTGCGCATCGACGTGCCCTCGAAGCCGTGCTGCATGAAAAGCTCTTCGGCGGCATCGAGGATTCGCGTGCGTGTTTCGTGAGGCGGCTTGATCGAACGAAGGTTCATGGCGCCTGCCGATAGTCAAACGAACGTTTGAAGGATAAGCTTGCTTCCCTTTGCAGTCAAGCGATTGAAATAGAATCGCCGCCTCCTTCATGGCCACCCGTCACCACAGCTCGGCACCGACCCAATCGCTTACGGGCAAGGAGTGGCGCGCCGCGGCGAGCCTTCTCCCCTACCTCTGGGAATACCGTTGGCGCGTAGCACTCGCGCTGGCGTTCCTCACGGCCGCCAAGCTGGCCAATGTCGCGGTGCCGCTGGTGATGAAGGAAATCGTAGACGGGCTCGACCCGAAGCTTGCGGTAGTCGCGGTGCCGGTGGCGATGCTCGCGATCTACGGGATCCTGCGCTTCTCCACAACGCTCTTTGCCGAGCTGCGCGATGTGGTGTTCGTGCGCGTCGTGCAGCGCGCGATCCGGCGGGTGGCGCTCTCGGTGTTCCGGCATCTGCACGGCCTCTCGCTGCGCTTTCACCTCGACCGGCAGACCGGTGGCATGACGCGCGACATCGAGCGCGGCACGCGCGGCATCTCGTCCCTGCTCAGCTACATGATCTTCTCGATCATCCCGGTGATCCTGGAATTCACGCTCGTCGCGGCGGTGCTGCTCAACAAGTTCGACTGGCGTTTCGCGGCGGTCACGTTCGGCGCGGTCGCCATCTACATCACGTTCACGGTCCTCATCACCGAGTGGCGGATGGACATCCGGCGGCGCGCCAACGAGCTGGATTCGAAAGCGAACACGCGCGCGATCGACAGCCTGCTGAACTACGAGACGGTCAAGTATTTCGGCAACGAAGAGTTCGAGGCGCGGCGCTACGACGAGAACCTGCAGAGCTTCGAAAGCCTGGCGGTGAAGCAGGAAGCCTCGCTCGGGCTGCTCAACATCGGCCAGAGCCTGATCATCGCCGCGGCGGTGACGCTGCTCATGTTCCTCGCCGCGGAAGGGGTCGCCTCCGGCGCCTTCACGATGGGCGACCTGGTGCTCGTCAACGGGCTGCTGATCCAGCTCTACATCCCGCTCAATTTCCTCGGCATGGTGTACCGCGAGATCAAGCAGTCGCTGCTCGACATGGACCGGATGTTCCGGCTGCTGGGGGAAAACCGCGAGGTCGAGGACCGGCCCGGCGCCCCCGACCTGCCCTCCGGGCCGGCGACGGTCGAATTTCGCGACGTCGACTTCCACTACGAGTCGGCGCGCAAGATCCTGGAAGGGGTCAGTTTCACGATCGCCGCAGGGCACCGGGTCGCGGTGGTCGGCCACTCGGGGTCGGGAAAGTCCACGCTCGCCCGGCTGCTCTATCGGTTTTACGACGTCACCGCAGGTGCGGTCCTCATCAACGGCGTCGACATTCGGCAGGTCCGCCAGCAGTCGCTGCGCGGCGCGATCGGAATCGTGCCGCAGGACACCGTGCTCTTCAACGACACGATCCACTACAACATCCAGTACGGCCGGACCGAGGCGAGCGCCGAGGAAGTGGTCGAGGCCGCGCGCGCAGCCCATATCGACCGTTTCATCGAGTCGCTGCCGCAGAAGTACCAGGCCATGGTGGGCGAGCGCGGGCTCAAGCTGTCCGGCGGGGAGAAGCAGCGCGTGGCGATCGCACGCGCACTGCTCAAGGACCCGCGCATCCTGATCTTCGACGAGGCGACCTCGGCGCTCGATTCAAAGTCCGAAAAGGCGATCCAGGCCGAGCTCGAGCGGATCTCGGTCGGGCGCACCACGCTTGTCATCGCCCACCGGCTCTCGACCGTTATGGATGCAGACCAGATCCTCGTGCTGTCCCACGGCCGGATCGTCGAGCGCGGCACGCACAGGGCGCTGCTCGAGGCGCAGGGCGAATACGCGCGAATGTGGGCGCTGCAGCAGCAGGAGGCGGCCGCGGAGGCGGTCCTGGAGCGGGCGAAGGTGGCATGACCCATGCATGCTCAGTTCATATCGTTTCGAGCAATTTGTAACTAGCACGTTATTTTTCTTGCATGTTTTGAAAACCTTCGGATACACTCGCGCGACCAAAAGGGGAGTCAGGTAGAAAGAAACTGCATGACGCCAGAACCGCGAACCCTGCACCGCCTCGAAAAAATCATCGCCCTTTTTGCGCTCGCCGCGGCCCTCGCGCTGACCATCGGCTTCGCGCAAGCCGGCCAGAAGCGCAAATTTCAGCCCCTGCCACCTGAAGACACGGAGCACCTGTTCCTGCGCTCGAGCGTAGCGCTGGTCCAGGACGCCGTCAGCGGTGAAACCGTGTTCGCGAAGAACAGCGGCGCGGTGCTGCCGATCGCGTCGATCACCAAGCTGATGACGGCGCTGGTGATTCTCGACGCCAAGGTCGATCTCACGCAGCGCGTCGCGGTGAGCGACGATGACTACGACCTCCTCAAGGGGACGCGTTCGCGGCTGCGCCCGGGCGCGGTGCTGACACGCGACGAGTTGCTGCTGATCGCGCTGATGGCGTCGGAAAATCGGGCGGCCGCGGCACTCGCGCGCACCTACCCGGGCGGCACAGGCGCCTTCGTGCGGGCGATGAATGCCAAGGCCGCGGCGCTTGGCATGCAAGATACGCAATTCTCCGATCCAACCGGGCTCTCGCCGGCGAATGTCTCGAGCGCTCGCGATCTCGCGCGGCTCGTCCTCGCCGCGCAGCGGCAACCGATCATCGGCCAGTACTCGACACGCGAGAGCGCTACCGTGTACGCGCTCGGCCGGCCGCTTGCCTATCGCAATACCAACGGCCTCGTGCGCGGCGGGATGTGGGACATCGGGCTCTCCAAGACCGGCTTCATCAGCGAGGCCGGACGCTGCCTGGTCATGCGCGTGCGGGTGGCTTCGCGGGACATGGTCGTCGTGCTGCTCGACTCCTGGGGTAAGTATTCGCGCATCGGCGACGCCAATCGAATTCGTAAGTGGCTCGAGCACACCGCCGCCGTAAAGGCGACCTAGCCACCCGAGGCGTAGTCAGGTTCTTTGGCTCGGTCGTCGTCGCGGACAGCTTCCGCGAGGACGTGATTGCCGGGCTGTCGCTTCCTCAGAAGGCCCTTCCTCCGAAGTATTTCTACGACGCCGCGGGCAGCCGCCTGTTCGAGGCGATCTGTCGACTCGACGAGTACTACCCGACGCGCGTAGAGCTTGCGCTCACGCGCTCGCACCTCGACGACATCGCGCGCTTCGCGGGCGAGCGCTGCCAGTTGATCGAGTACGGCAGCGGCGAGAGCCTGAAAACGCGGCTCCTCATTCGCCGCCTGCGTCCGTCCGCGTACGTTCCGGTGGATATTTCGGAGGCCGCGTTGCAGGCCGCGGCGAAACGGCTCGCGCGCGCGTTTCCGTGGCTGAACGTCCTCAGCGTGGCCGGCGATTTCATGCAGCCGCTCAAGCTGCCGGTGTATCGCGGACGCAGCAGCGACCGGCGTGTTGTCTACTTTCCGGGCTCGACGATCGGCAACCTTACCCCCGAAGAAGCCCATGCGTTCCTGCGCATGTCGCGCGGACAGATCGGGCGGCGCGGCGCGATGCTGGTCGGAGTGGACCTGAAGAAGGACGCCAACGTCCTGCACGCGGCGTACAACGACGCGAAAGGCGTCACCGCCGCGTTCAATCTCAACGTGCTAGCCCGCATCAATCGTGAGCTTGAGGGTGACTTCGACCTGCGACGCTTCAAGCACTACGCGTTCTACAACGTCGCGCTCGGGCGGATCGAGATGCATCTCGTCTCGCTCGCGAGGCAGACCGTGAACGTCGGCAGCCACCGCTTTCGCTTCGGCGTTGGCGAATCGATCCACACCGAGAACTCGTGCAAGTATTCGATCGAGGAGTTTCGGACACTTGCACGAAGCGCGGGCTTCGAGGCCGAAAAGGTATGGTGCGACAAACGGGGCTACTTCGGCCTTTTCGGCATGAGCGCCGCGTAGCACTCGCAGGCGTATCAAGCGCCTGCACGAGAAAAACGCGTAGGCACGCGCTTGATCGCCTGTACGCCGCCTACGCGCTACCTTCGCTATGGCATTGCCGGGCGTCTCACGAGCTCGCTCTCGTTCGTACCTGCGCCGGCGGGATGCTTGGCGCTCCGCTGGCCGCTTACCTTGACGAAGCCGCCCGTCTCGGGGCTAAACCAAGTCACGTTCTCGGTTCCCAGCGTGTCGGTGAAGCGCACCTTGTAGGCCTTGAATGTCCCGGCGCGAACGGTGACGTCCTCGTACGCCTCGACCTTCCAGTTGCCGACGAATTCGGTCGAGGTGTTGTTCGCGTGATTTGTTACGCGGTGCTTTCGCGCCCACGATTTTCCAACCTCGAGGGGGAAATCCCACCCGAGCGCCGGCTCCCAACTCACGGTAGGCGTGTCGCCGCGCGCGAACGCGATCCACCGCCCGCTCTCAAGCTCGGTGACGACCGAGCCACCCGTGGTGGTGTTGTCGTATACGAACGCCTTGCGCCCCTGCCACATGCGCTCGCCCACGACACGAGTGCCTTGCTCGGCGTTGACATTGCCGAAGCTGCCGGTATTGCGAACCGCGTTCACCCAGGTGGTCCCCTGCGCGTGCGTGTTGGGCCGGTTCTGCATGGCGGCGCATCCAGCCAGCAGCATTCCTACCGCAATGCTCGCGCCTGCTATTGCCGCTCTCGAACTGAATCGAAGATTCATTTTTCTCTCCCAATGCCTGTTCAATGAAAGGCAGGCGTGGACGTAGCGGGATGCGATTGCGGGGCTGTTCCCGCGCACGGCACGCTTGCCGCTTCGCAGGGTGGTACAGGTCTGCACCGAAAAGGCAGGGCCCTGCGGGCCCGAAGACAAAGCCGTGGATCGGCTCGAACGTCCGATTCTTAGTGTGTTCTACAGCCAGTCAAGTCTACACCCGGAATGACGGCTTCGGGTCGAACTGCGACTTACCATCGTGCGCTTTCGGGCAAGCAAACCATGGTGTTAACCCGAGGGCTTATCGATGCGGAGTTGTCTCGGGGGAGAATAGCAATATCCGTCGACGTCAAGCCTGCTCAATGCGACCCGATCCGGGAGACAGGCCGGTGCCCGACGGCGCGAGAAATCCGCTCCGCCGCCTCCTTGACGAGCGCGCCCGAGCTCGCCTTCATGCGGTCGGCAGGCGTAGAGATCGACAGCGCGGCGATCTGCTGGCCGCTGTCGTCACGCACCGCGGCGGCGACGCAGCGCACCCCGATCTCGTATTCCTCGTTGTCGGTCGCCCAGCCCTGGCGCTGGATGCGCTCGAGCTCGCGCTCCAGCGCGGCCATGCCCGACAGGGAATTGCGGGTATGCGGCGCAAGGCCGGTGCGCTTCGCGTAGTCGCGCAGCTTGCCGAACCCTTCCTCGAGCAGAAAGAGCTTCCCCGCGGCGGTGACGTGCAGTGGCGCGCGCGCGCCGATCATGTGCACGATCCGCATGGCCGAGCGTCCGGAGGAAGTCCGCTCGACGTAGACGATCTCATCATCGTGGCGCACGGACAGGTTCACCGTCTCGCCGGTCTGCGCGTGCAGCTCGCGCATCATCGGCAGCGCGAGCTCGCGCACGCTGATGCGGGACCGGACCAGCGTGCCGAGTTCCAGCAATCGCATTCCCAATCGATAGCTCCCGGGCTCGACGCGATCGACCAGCCGATCCGCGGCCATCGCGGCGAGGATGCGGTGCGCGGTAGAAGGGTGCAACCCGGTGTACTGCGCGATCTGCTTCAGCCCGAGCGGCTCGGGATGTTGCTCGAGCGTATCGAGCAGCTTCATCATCCGCTCGATGACCTGGATCGGGCTTTTCGGCTCGTCTTTGGCTCGCATGAAGCGCGGGAGTTTATCTCACGATATGAAATGGACGCTATGATTCGGACCATGCGTGTCGGCCTGCTCGTGACCTGCCTCGTCGATCTCGTTCGCCCGCGCATCGGCATCGCCGCGGTGAAGCTTCTCGAGGAGGCGGGTTGCGAAGTCGTCGTCCCCGAATCGCAGACGTGCTGCGGGCAGCCCGGCTGGAATTCGGGCGACCGCCGCTCGGCGCGCGCGCTCGCGCAAAAACTCATCGAGGAGTTCGAGCCGTGCGAGTACGTGGTTGCGCCATCCGGCTCGTGCGCCGGCATGGTCAAGCTCCACTACGCGGAGCTTTTCCCCGGTGAAGGCGCGTGGCTCGAGCGAGCCGAGCGGCTCGCGCGGAAGACGTACGAGCTGACCGACTTCCTGGTCAACGTCGCTGGGATTACGCGCGTGCCCGGAGAATATTCGGGAAGCGTCACCTACCACGATTCCTGCTCGGGGCTGCGCGAGCTCGGCGTCAAGCGCCAGCCGCGCGCGCTGCTCGCCAAAATGCCGGGCGTGCAGCTGAAGGAGATGAAGGATGCCGAGACGTGCTGCGGCTTCGGCGGCACGTTCTCGGTCAAGTTCGGCGAGATCTC
>Ga0070704_100001631_pt1 | contig 12159 bp, 10 predicted proteins | sample KBSK5252metaG_FD_65467 | JGI IMG/M metagenome (GOLD analysis project Ga0070704, IMG submission 65467) | Corn, switchgrass and miscanthus rhizosphere microbial communities from Kellogg Biological Station, Michigan, USA - KBS K5-25-2 metaG | ecosystem: Host-associated > Plants > Roots >... | reverse complement strand
CGACCGGTCCAATCGGTTCAGCTCATCCTCAGCCGATCTGCTTGGCATGAGTTCTTGCTGGAACAATCGTAGGATCCCGACCGGCTGTTGGCCGACCGGGGTCGAGGGCACTTGCTTTGAAACGGGAAATTCTCATCAGCGGGACCGCACGCGAGACGCGCGTCGCGATCCTGGAGGACGACCGCCTTGTTGAGCTCTTGGTGGATCGTCCGGATGCCCGCCGCATGGTGGGCGACATCTACCTCGGCACGGTCGAGGCCGTGCTTCCGGGGATACAGGCCGCGTTCGTCAACATCGGAGCGGAAAAGAGCGCCTTTCTCCACGCCTCGGATCTGATCGAGGCGGAAGACGAAGACGAGGCGTCCGATCACGACGACGACAACGGCAATGGTGGCGGGAGCGGCGCGGGGAACGGCGGCACCCGCCCGGCCCGGCGCCGGCTGCCCAACATCGCGGACGAGCTGAAGCGCGGCGAAGCCAGAATCGTCCAAGTCATCAAAGAACCGATCGGCACCAAGGGACCGCGCGTCACCGCGCAGATCTCTCTCGCCGGGCGGTTCCTCGTTTATATGCCGTTCGCCTCCAAAGTCGGCGTCTCCCGCAAGATCGAAAACAGAGAACAACGCGCCAAGCTGCGCGAGATGGTCTCGAAGCTCGTTCCCAAGGATCCGGGCGCGGGCGGATGGATCATCCGCACCGTCGCCGAGGACCTGACGGAGCAGAGCTGCAAGCGGGAAATCGAGCACCTCTATGGCTTGTGGAAGAAAATCAAGCGCAAGTCGGGCTCGGTCCGGGCGCCCGCCCTGCTGCAACGGGAGACATCGCTCACGCGCGGCATCATTCGCGACCTCTTCTCGGATAAGGTCGACTCGCTGCTGGTCGATTCCAAGGTGCTGCACAGCGAGGTGGTGCAGTACCTGAAGCAGATCGACCCCGATCTGCTCGACCGCGTGAAGCTGTACCAGGCCGAGACCTCGCTGTTCGACGAGTACGACATCGAGGCGGAGATCCGGAGCCTCTTCAAGCCCCGGGTGGAGTTGCCGACCGGCGGCTATCTGATCATTCAGCCGACCGAGGCTCTCACCTCGATCGACGTGAACACCGGCCGGTACACCGGCAAGAAGGACCCCGAGAGCACGATCCTGAAGACCAACGTCGAGGCGGCGCGCGAGGTCGCCCGCCAGCTGCGGCTGCGCGACATCGGCGGCATCATCGTCGTGGACTTCATCGACATGGAATCTCGCGGCAACCGGGACAAGGTGCTCCAGGAGCTGCGCACTCATCTGGGACGCGACCGGGCGCGCACCAAGGCGTTCGCCGTATCCGAGCTGGGATTGATCGAGATGACGCGGCAACGGGTGCGCCCGTCGCTGTGGCAATCGATGACCGCGGAGTGCCCGACGTGCCACGGCACGGGGCGCGTGTTCCGTCCCGAGGTGGTGGTGCGGCGCATGGAGCGGTCGCTCAAGCGGGCCGGTGCGGAGCACAAGGAGCGCCAGCTGGCCGTACGGCTGCACCCCGATGTAGCCCTGTACCTCGTGGAGCAGGAGCCTAACTTCTTGCGACAACTCGAGAAGCAAACGGGACTCGAGCTCGAGGTGCGCGACGACCCGATGATGCGGCTCGATGAATTCCGGATGATGGCCAAGCCGGCGGGCCGAGACGTGACGGAGCTGTATGCGGTGGCTTGACCGAACCACAAGTCCCGGTTAGAGTTCGCGCCTCATGACCTACGCCATTTTTGCCACCGGTGGAGCCCAGTTTCGCGCCGAGCCGGGCGTCACGATCAAGATCCCGCTGCTCGAAGCGGAGCCCGGCAGCAAGGTGACCTTCGACCGGGTGCTGCTCGCGAGCGACGGCAAGCACGTGCATGCGGGGAAACCGGTGGTGAAGGGCGCCAAAGTCACGGCCGAGGTCGTGCGCCACGGGAAAGGCGAGAAGGTCAAGATCTATCGATTCGCGCGTCGCACCGGATACCGGCGCCACGCCGGGCACCGGCAGCCGTTCACCGAAGTGAAGATCGCGGACGTCAAGCTCAAGGACTGAGTGACGCTGACATGGCACATAAGAAGGGTGTCGGTTCCTCCCGCAACGGCCGCGACTCGGGGCCCAAGTACCTCGGCGTGAAGCGCTTCGCCGGGGAGTTCGTTACCGCGGGGACGATCATCGTCCGGCAGCGGGGCACGAAATTCCATCCCGGGACCAACGTCCGGCGGGCGTCCGACGACTCGCTGTTCACGGTGGTGGACGGCCAGGTCAGGTTCGAGCACAAAAACAAGAAGCGATACCAGGTGAGCGTGTATCCGACGGCGGCGGCGAAAAACTAGGCGGCAAATAAAAGGGCGGCAACAGGCGGCAATGGGCGGCAAGCATTTGGCTTGGCCGCCTTTTTTCGTCCCCGTGGGCGAGGGATTGGTTAGCCAGCCGCTACCGGTCGGACTACATGTTGATGTCGTGCCCTCCTACGAGCGCTTCGCGGCCTGGAAGCGATCTTACGAACTCGTCCTAGCGGTCTACGACGCCACCGATGCGTTCCCAAAGAACGAGCTGTACGGACTCACATCGCAGACTCGCCGCGCTGGGTTCTCAATCGTAGCGAATATCGCCGAGGGGTCTGCGAAAAGAGGAGGACGGGAGTTCGCGCGCTACCTGGACATCGCCCTCGGCTCACTCACCGAGCTTGAGGTAGCCCTCCGCCTCGCTCGCGACCGTGGGTATGTGACTCCCGAGCGCTGGGGAGAGCTCGAGGGCTTGCGGAATCACTCCGGCGTGTTGACTTGGCGCCTCTATCGATCAATTCGCGACGGGGGGCGGGACCCGTGAGGCCTTTGCCGCCCATTGCCGCCTTCTTGCCGCCCTTTGCCGCCCTTTGCCGCCCTAGTAGCTCGGTGGCAGGCTCTTGTATCGCTCGAACAACTCCGTCTGGCGGCTACGCAACGGGATCTCCTTCCCCCGAATCAGCACGTGCTCCACGCCGGTCGTGAACTCGAACGGGTCGCCCGACCAGACGACGACATTGGCAACCTTCCCCGGCTCGAGCGAGCCGTAGCGATCCGCCACGCCGAAGATCTCCGCGGGAGACAGCGTCACGGCGCGCAGTGCCTGGTCCCACGTCATGCCGTAGGACACGGCGTTCCCGGCCTGCTGGCGCAGGTTGCGCGACTTGTGGGTGTCGGTCTCGAGCAGCGCGACTTTGACACCGGCCTTGGCGAGGACCGCCGCGTTTGCGTAGCGGACGCCGAGTGCGTCGTAGCCGGGGATGTTGTTCATCGGCTCCACCAGGACGGGGACGCCCGCGGCCGCGATCGCCGCCGCGATCTCCCAACCCTCGGCCGCACCGGCCAGAATGAGCTTGATCTTGAACTCCTTCGCGAGCCGCAACGCCGTCTCGATGTCGCTTCTCCGGTTGGCATAGGTGATGAGGGACACCCGCCCATGGAGCACCGGCAGCAGTGCCTCGAGATCCTGGGCCGACGCCGACAGCGGGCGCATCTGCGCGCGGCCGAAGTCGACCTTGCGGCGCTCGTACTCGAGGGCGTCGCGAAACACGCCGCGCAACCGGTCCGCCACCGCCGCGCGGGAGCCGCCGGCGTCGTCCTTGGCGCTCTCCGACAGATCGGCGACAATCCCCACCGGTGATTTCACGAGCATCTGCTCGATCGTGGCGCCGTCGAGATCGATCAGGACCGCCTGGCCGCTCACGAGGTTGCCGGTGGGCACCGCGAGGGCGGTGGTGATCCCTTCGATCCGCGTGACGGGGATGAGCGTCGAGGCCGGGTTGATCCCCTCCGCCACGTTGAAGGCCGCGGCGATCGTATCGCCCTGAACGGTCGCCTCGCGCGTCCCCGGCACCGCGCTGATCTCCACGAGGCCGAGCTGGCCCGCCCCGTCGATCAGCCCGGGGGTAATCCACTTCCCGGCGGCGTCGATGCGGGTCGCGTCCGGAGGAATGGGGACGTTCGTTCCCACGGCGACGATCCGGCCGTCGCGGATCAGCACGCTGGCGTTGGCCAGCTTCGGGCCGGAGACGGGGTACACCGTTCCACCGGTAATGGCGATCGTCTGGGCGAGCAGTAGCGCGATCATCGGTCACTCCCGGGCGCGGGCACCTCGCCCAGCTCGAAATCGGTGCGCGGCTGATGCGCGGGATCGCTGCGATCGTACGCGAGCCAGCCGTCGTTGTAGACCTGCACGGCCTTCGAATAGACCGAGAACGGATCGCCGGACCACACCACCACGTCGGCCATTTTGCCCGGCTCGAGCGTGCCGACGATCGAGTCGAGCCCGAGCGCCCAGGCAGGATTGGCGGTGATCCACCGGAGGGCCTGGTCGCGCGTGATCGGAATGCCGGACCGTTGCCCGGCGTACATCGCCTTGGCGGCTTCCTGGTTGAGCCGCTGGATGCCGCCCGGATCGTCCGAATGGATGATCGGCCGGCCGCCCGCCTGTTGGTTCAGCGCGGCGTTTTGCTGGATGCCGTCCATCGCCTCTTCCTTGAACCCCCACCAGTCCGCCCAGACCGAGACCGATGTCCCTTCTTTGGCAAGCAGGTCGGCGATCTTGTACGACTCCACCGCATGGTGGAAGGAACGGATCTTGAATCCGAACTCGTGGGCCAGGTCGAGCATCTGCGCCATCTCGTCGGCGCGGTAGCAGTGGTTCTGCACGTACATGTTGCCGCGCAGCACTTCCGCCAGCGACTCCGACCGCAGGTTCCGCTCGGGCGGATCGCCCTTGTGATCCTTGTTCCAGGCGTCCCACTTGCGCCGATACGACTCCGCCTGGATGAACGCGGCGCGGTAGCCCGCCATGTTGCCCATGCGGGTGGAAGGCCCGCCGCGCGTGCGGTACACACGCTTGGGATTCTCGCCGCAGGCCATCTTCAGGCCGTAGCGCGCCCCGGGAAACTTCATCTCCTGCACGGTGCGCGCCGGGATGAGCTTCAGAATCGCGCTCCGCCCCCCGATCAGGTTCGCCGAGCCCGGCAGCGCCTGAATGGTGGTGATGCCGCCGGCGATCGCCAGCGGGATCTGCGGGTCCTGAGGCCAGAACGAGTGCTCCGCCCATACCTCTGCCGTCACCGGGTTCGTGGCCTCGTTGCCGTCCGACTCGGCATCGGTTCCCGGCGCGGCGTACACGCCGAGGTGCGAGTGGTCGTCGATCAGCCCGGGCGTCACGTACTTGCCCGTCCCCTCCACGACCACGGCGTCCGCGGGGGCCTCGACCTTCGCACCCACCGCGACGATTCGCCCATCCTTGAGCAGGATCGAGCCGTTAGGGATCTCCTGACCGGTCGCAGTCATGATCGTGGCGTTGCGGATCAGGACCGGTGGGTTGGGGTGTCGCGTGTACGTGGAGGAATACTGCGGCCGCACGACGCTGGTGCTCTCGGGCGCGGCGGCTGGCGTCGCCGGCGCCGCTGGCGCGGGCGCCTGCGCGGCGCTCGTCCCCCGTCCGGCCGACGCGCACGCACCCGTGAGTGCGAGTAGCAGAGCCAACAGTGACCGCATGCTGGTGTCCTCCCTGATCCCCGAGTTACTTGACAAGCTCGACGACGAAGGGCTGTCCCACGAATTCCGTTTTGAGAAGGCGTCGGGGGGCGTCCGTGCCGACGTACATCGTAAACGGCACCCGTGAGCCGGTCACGTCGATGTGGAATCCCTGGAACGTGCCGGCCGGGACGGTGACGGCCTCCGGCGCACCCACCTTGAACGTGAGCACCTTGACGGCATTCTCGCTCGGCGTGAAGAAGGTCATCGCGAACGTCTTCCCGGGAGCGAGCGGCAGCGCCGGCACGACGAACGGCACGGCGTTCTCGTCCACCGTTCCCGGCGGCAGCGCCGTATCGATCTCAAAGCGCTTCACCGAGCCGTCCGGCTGCGGCGCCGCGCTCGTGCCCTTCACGCGGCCTCCGGCGTAGGTCAGGTGGGTCTCGGCCTTCTGGCCCTGCTGGGTCGTCACCTGATCGACCTGCCGGACCAGACCGGTGGCGGGCTCGAGCACGAGCGTGGTCTGTTGCTGGAACGCGCCATCTCCCAGACTGGACCGCTCCGCGTACACCAGCGAGTCCGGGGGCCGCCGAATCTCGGAAACGGTGAACCCCATGGGACTCCCCTGGATGAGGACGCGCGAGCTGTCGGTGTGGACCGCGAATTGCGCGGCATCGAGCGCCACAGGCCCCGCCGGCGGGGCGAGAGCGGCGGACGTGAGAGGCTTGCCGTCGACATCGACCATCCGAATGGGAGCGATGGGTCGGAGCCTGTCGTACAGCTTCGCCCCGTCGCCCACCACGACGATCGTGAGGGCGCCGCGCCGGTACAGGCGTGCGGCGGCCGCCCGCGCCTGGAGCGCCGTCACGGCACCCAGCCGGTCGCGGTACAGCCGCAGGTACTCGTCGCCGAGCCCGAGCAGCTTCACGCTCGCGACCTGGCTCGCGATCTGGCTCGGCGTCTCGATCGTGAGCGGAAACGTGCCGACCAGGAATCCCTTCGTCGCGGCCAGCTCCGAGTCCGGAATCGTCTCGGTCCTGATCCGATCGATCTGATGGAGCAGCTCCCGCAGGGCACTGTCGGCCACGTCCGTGCGGACCTCCGCCGTGGCTTGCCAGTAGCCGAGCCCGCGGTAGCGATGGAGGGACGCGTACGCGCCGTACGTCCAGCTCTTCTGCTCCCGCAGGATGAGGAAGAGCCGCGAGTCCGCCCCGCCGCCCAAGACCTGAGTCGCGACGCGGCCGGGATAGTAGACCGGGTCGGTCGGCAGGATGGTCGTGTTGCCGAGCGCGACGTTCGCCTGCGCCGAGCCGGGCCGGTGCACGAGCAGGATGTCGGTCGCGACCCGCGTGGCGGGAGCGGGCAGGGCGGGGCTCGGCGGCGGCGCGCCGCGCCATCCCGCGAACGCCTTCGCCACGAGCTCCCGCACCTGGGCGTCGGTCACGTCCCCCGCGACCACGAGCAGCGCGCCGACCGGCCGCAGCCGTTGCCGGGCGAACTGCGTCACGTCGTCGCGGGTGACGGCGCGATAGCTCTCGCGGGTCGGGCTTCGGCCGTAGGGGTTGCGGCCGTAGATCTCGCTCCCGAAGAACCGTTGCGCCACCGCGGCCGGCTGGGACAGCTGCAACGCCAGCGCGGAGAGCGCGCGCGTGCGCGCCAGCTCGAGCTCGCTCTCCGGGAAGGTCGCATGCAGCGTCACGTCCCCGAGCAGATCGAACACGAGCTCCGCCTGGTCGCTCAGCGCGTCGGCCGAGATCGTGAGGAAATCGTCTCCGGAGGACGCCGAGAGGGTGCCGCCCACGCCTTCGATCGTGGCGGCGATCTGCTCCGCGCCGCGGCTGTCCGTACCCTTGGAGAGCAGCTCCGCTGCGAGACCGGACAGCCCCTCCTTGCCCGCCGGATCGTAGATCCCGCCGGCGCGAAAGGAGAGGGTCACCGAGACGACCGGCTGCTCGTGATGCTCGATGACGACGAGCTGCAGGCCGTTGGCGAGCGTCGCCTCCTTGAACGGTGGGAAGCGGACGGGCGTGAGCGGCGTTGGCTTGGGCGGCGCGGTGGGGAAGCCCTGGCCCGCGAGGCGGTATGACGGAAAGGCGGTAAGCACCACTGCCGCCGCGAGACTTGCCGCCTTCATTGCGCCCCCCCGGCCGCCGCCGGCTTCACGACGATCACCATCGCGTTCGCCGGATCGAGATACTTCGCCGCGACCCGGCGAACATCCTCCGCCGTCACGGTCAGGACGCGCTCCAAATCGCTGTTGATCTCGGCCAGCGACGAGTGGAACATGTCGTAGTGATGCAGTTCCTCCGCCTTCCCCAGCGTGGTCTCGCGGGTGTGCACGAAGCCCGCGCGGAAGGTGTTCTTCGCCTTCGTCAGCTCGTCGTCCGTGACGCCCGTCGTCCGAATGCTGTCCAGCTGGGCCGTGAGGAGCGTGTCGAGCTTGAGCGGGTCCACGCCCTGATTGGCAATAGCGAGGACGAGGAGCACCCCGGGCCCGCGCCGGGAATCGAACGGGTTCAGGACCACCTGGATGCCGACGGCGGCCTGCTCGCGCCGCACCACCGCCACGTTCAGGCGCGAGCTTTCGCCCTGGCCCAGGATGACGTTCAGGAGCTCGAGCGCGCGGGTGTCCGGGTCCGCGTGCGGCGGGGCCCGATAGATCCGCAGCACCGCCGGCAGGTTGGCGTGTACGTCCGTCACCTCGCGCCGCCCGATGCCCGGGGAGAGGCGGCTGGTGCAGCTCACGGGGGGTGGCTCGCTGTGGCGCGGAATCTCGCTGAAGTACTGATTCACGTACCGCCGCAGCTCGAGGGGCTTGAAGTCGCCCACCACGACCAGCGTGGCGTTGTTGGGAGCGTAGTAGGTGTCGAAGAAGGCCCGGACGTCGGCGAGCTGTGCGGCGTTGAGGTCGTCAATCGACCCGATGACCGTGTGCGCGTACGCGAAGCACCCCGCGCTGTCGAACGGCCAGGTCATGCCATCGATGAACGCGGTCGAATACGGCTGGTTGTCGACCCGCAGCCGGCGCTCCTCCTTCACCGTCTCCCGCTGGTTGTGGAAGTTCTCATCGGTGATGGCGAGCGACCGCATGCGGTCGGCCTCGAGCCAGAGTGCCAGGTTCAGGCGATTCGAGGGCAGCGTCTCGTAGTAGTTGGTGCGGTCTTCCGCCGTGCTGCCGTTGTCCGAGCCACCGGCGCGCGAGATCAGCTGGAAATGCTCGCCCTTCTTCACGTGGGCCGAGCCCTCGAACATCATGTGCTCGAACAGGTGCGCGAAGCCGGAGCGGCCCGCCCGCTCGTTCCGTGAGCCGGTGTTGTACCACACGTCCACCGACACGATGGGCGTCGAGTGATCTTCCGAGTAGATCACGCGCAGACCGTTGGGAAGCGTGAACGCTTCGTAGGCGATCTGGCCCGACTGGCCGGGCAGCGCCGGAGCGAACGAGGCGCCGAGGAACAGCAGTCCTCCGACCACGGACGGGACGCGCATACGACCTCTCATTCGGGGGTCGGGATCACGGGCCCCGACCGCACCAGCTCGAACGAAAAGGCCCCGTCCAGGGTCTCGCCTTTCACCACGCGCCGGGGCCCGGTGCGGGTCGCGTAGATCCGGAAGCCGCCGCTGCGCACCGGCAGCACGTCGAACCGGCCGGCGGGGACCTCGATCGTGGCGGGCGACTCGGCGATGAAGCTGAGGGTCACCAGCGAGTCCTCGAATTCCTTGTACGCCGGAACGGCGAGCGACTCACCCGCCACGGCGTTCGAGACGGCGCCCGCGAGGAACACGTAGTCCGAGAACACGGTGCCCGGGGCGAAGGGCCGGCTCACCGGAACGATCTTCACGCTGCCGCTCCTGGTCCCCACCCGGCGGCGACCGGAGATCTCGCCCCGCTTCACCTCCAGATCGTGCTCCACCATCACGGTGTCGCTCTGCGGCGAGAAGAGATCGATGTGGTGGAAGGTGGAGATCGGCTGGCCCGTCAGGCGGTTCACCACGACGCGCAACCGCTCCTCTTCGACCGGCCGGAATTCCGACGTCGCCGTGTAGACCAGCTCCTGGGTCATCTCGAGCGGCCGGATCTCGTACTGCCACACCGCCCACCCCCGCTCCTCGCCCCGCAAGCGAAACACGAACGAGTCGCGCGTCGCGGGGACCTGGGCGACATCGAACTGGAGCGACTTGGGGTGGGTGGAGGGACCCGACGTCTGAGCGGTCGCGGCCGACGGGAGCGGGGGGCTAGCGAGCAGCAGGAAACAGAGCCAGCGCATTGGTCTCGAGAATCGCCTTCTTGTGCGGGTCGCTGAGCGGCAGCGCCAGGAATTGGTCGATGTTGATCCGCATGTCCTTCACACCCGGACTCGGCCAGTCCGTGCCCCACAGGACCCGATCCGCCAGCTCCGAGAGACGCGGAAAGTACTCCAACAATCGGGCGGGCGGTATCCCGGAGACGTCGAGCCGCATCCCCCGGTGGCGTCGCAAAACGAAAAACGCCTCCTCCATGTAGAGCGGCCGGCCGCCGTGCGCCATCACGATGCGGAGATCGGGAAAGTCGATCGCGACGTCGTCGAGCTCCATCGGATTGCCGTACTTGGAGCGGGCCCCGGGGAAAATGCTCGTGCCCGTGTGGATCATCACGGGCAGGCCGCGCTCCTCGCACCGCCGGTAGATCCTCCCCAAGGCGTCGAGGCCATTCGTGTACGCGTTCGCCGGCATGCCCTGGTGCGGTGGATGGATCTTGACGAGCCGCGTGCCCAGGTCGGCGAGGCGGTCCACGTCGCCCGACGGGTCCTTCGTGAAGCGGGGGTGCACGCCGCCGTACGGCACCAGTCGCTCCGGATCGGCCTGGGCGTATTTCGCGGCGAAGGTGTTGCTCGCATCGGTGAATCCCATCACGTCGGGCGAGGGGTAATTCACCAGGCCCACCCGCCATACGCCCGAGCGATCCATGACCTCGAGCAGCGCGCGCGGGTCATCCATCACCTGGATCATCAGGTCCCGATGCGCGTCCTGGCCGCGCCACATGAGCTCGAGGATGTGGGGCTTGAGCTCGCGCCACGGCTGGACGTGGATGTGAACGTCGGTGATGCGGGTCAGGGCCTGGCCGGTTGCCAGCCGGGGGTGATTCATGGGGCGCAGAAGCTACCCTGGGACAGGAGCGGGTTCAACTACGCGCTCGTCCGCACGCCGAGCGGTTGCCACACACGGAGTTGCGCGTCCGCGACACGCCCGGAATGTCGTTCCCCTTCGGAACACAACCCCGAGCCGATCCGCTCTGAGATGCGTTTGCCGGTCCACGTGGCTTGCACGCAGCACTGGGTGCGGAATTTGCGCTCCCGCGGTGTCGCGCGACGTGCGTCCTGAGCGTCTCTAGAACTCCACAAGATTCGGAGGAGAACCCAATGAGGTCCACGATTCCCATGCTCGCCGGCATCGTGCTCTTGGCATCCTGCAATGACAGCAGGTTTCCCTGGTCACCCGCTCCGGCGAGCGGCGTCAACGCGGTGCAGTCGGTCAACGGCGGACCCTTCGGGTTCGTGAACTTCGAGCTCGGCGCCGCGCCGGGGACGGTCTGTCCGGGCCCGTCCGGCTGCACCAACGGCGCTGCGGAGCCCGCGATTCGCGCCGACGCCACGGGGACGTTCTACGTCTCCTCGGAGCTCGGCCTGTCCGCCGGCACGCTCGCCTGGAAGTCCACTGACGGCGGGCTGCATTACACGGCGCTGATTTCGCCGAACCAAATCTCCCAGGCGGCCGGGGGCATCGCACCCGGGGGCGGGGACACCGACCTCGGCGTCGCCCCACAGGCGAACGCGAGCGGCGTCCACAACGTCTACGTGGCGAGTCTCAGCCTCGCCAATGTCACGGTGAGCACCAGCCAGGACGGCGGGAAGACCTGGAACAAGAACGTCCTGAGCGCGACCATTCCCGGCGACGACCGCGAGTGGATCGCCGCCGATCAGGCGACCAAAGTCTGCATCTCGTACCACGACGTCGTGACGTTCAACATCGACGTGAACTGCAGCCTCGACGCAGGCGCCAGCTTCACACAGGTCGGGTCGGCGATCGACGCCGCGCACGCGTTCCTGTTGGAAGAAAACTCGACGGGCAACCTGGTGATCGACCCGAACTCCCACGTCATTTACCAGGTGTTCAGCGGCATCGCGAACGCCACCGAGGCGGTCGTTCCGACCAACTTCCACGCCGTCTGGATCGCGATCTCGCGCGACGGGGGCCAGACGTTCACCGACTATACCGTGTATGTGAATCCAAATACCTCGGCCTCGTACGGCCACCAGTTCATCAACGCGACCGTGGATCAAGCGGGCACGATCTACGTCGTGTACAACGATAACCACAACCTCTTCTACAGCTTCTCGACGAACAGCGGGCTGACCTGGACCGGGCCATTCCAGATAAACCAGCCGCCCTCCGCCACGGCGATCATGCCCTGGAGCGTCGCGTGCGCGCCCGGTCAGCTGAACGTCGTGTGGTACGGGACGTCGTTCTTCGACGGCTCGGCGCCCGACAACTATCCGGCCTCGGCGGCGTGGTACGTGTACTTCGCGCAGAACCGCAACGCGGCCACCGTCGGCAGCAAGTTCACGCAAGCCGCGGCCACGCCCATCGTCCACTTCGGTGGAGTGTGCGAGGGAGGGGTTTCGTGCACCGG
>Ga0070704_100001629_pt1 | contig 12170 bp, 8 predicted proteins | sample KBSK5252metaG_FD_65467 | JGI IMG/M metagenome (GOLD analysis project Ga0070704, IMG submission 65467) | Corn, switchgrass and miscanthus rhizosphere microbial communities from Kellogg Biological Station, Michigan, USA - KBS K5-25-2 metaG | ecosystem: Host-associated > Plants > Roots >... | reverse complement strand
TATCTTTTGCAGGATGCCGACGATTGGTCCGCCAACACAAGACTCGAATTGCTTTTGGCCGAGGCCGAGCGCACTGGCGCTGACGTTGTAGGTAGTCAGGAGATACGCATTTACTGTGAGCGAAATCAAGTGAAAGCGATCCAGTATCCTGCCGACGTCAACGCAGCCCTCGCTCCGGGGCAGCCTGGTTGCGATGCGCTGTTGCATCCCACCTGTCTTCTTTCACGCGAGATCCTAATGCGACTCGGCGGCTTTGCTACAGGTTTGCGCTTCGGCGCGGACGCTGAGTTTCTGCTGCGTGCAACGTACGCGGCGCGCATGGTGAACATCCCCTACTACTCTTATTTCCGGCGCAGAAGACCGGAATCGTTGACCATGGCTGAATCGACCGGCATTCGTTCTCCAGCACGGCGTGAGTTGAGCGCCGCTCTGGATGCGCGAGGAAAGGTAAATGAGATCGCGTTTTTAACCGGCAAGGCGCCCGATCTCAGGCCGTATCCGATGGCCAGCCCGGTGAAATTGATTCACCTCGCTGGTCCACAGTTAAGGGAAGCATGAGCAGCAGCATCGCAATTATGGGCGAGACCGCCTCCGAAGTGGGTGTTGATCTCAAGCGCTTACAGTTTCGCCGCCAATTTCTGCTGGGCGGGGAACGCTTTGCGCCCAATGAGTACTGGTCCGCGATTCAACTCCGTCGGGGCCTGCACTTGTCTGTTCACAAAGATCTCACAGTTTTTTCGGCAGGGCACGAACAAATCACTGTGACGCTCCTGGGACATGCGATTGATCCTTTGCACCCGGACCGCACCGAAGCCGACATACTTCAATCCTTAATTGCAGAAGCGGAGGACCTTAAATCGATTATTGATTCAGCGGCGCCGCTTGTCGGCCGGTGGATAATCATCGTTCAGGATGACGACGGAACGTATTTGTTTACCGATCCGTGCAGTTTCCGTTCGGTCTACTACTACTCAGACGGTAAAAACGTTTGGTGCGCCTCACAGCCGGAACTAATCAGAACGAAGTGCGAACTATCTCTGAACACGGACGACACTCTCGGATCCTTTTTGACAGACCTGCGACATCTGCGAATGGAGTCGGCGTGGATAGGTTCCAGTACGATTTATGAGAACTGTTTTCACCTCATGCCAAATCACTTCGTGAATGTGGAGAGTGGTCAACAAACTCGTTTCTATCCCACCGGTCCAATTAAGGAAAAAAAGCTGGCTGATGTCATTGAATTAAGTTGCGCGATCCTCCAGAGCACGATGACTGCTCTGGTCGCGAGGTATGGTGTGATGGTCGCCCTCACTTCAGGATGGGATAGCCGCGTTCAGCTGGCAGCTTCAAGACATGTGCGAGACGAGCTCGAGTACTTCGTATATAGCCAGAGCAACGTTCAAGAGGACCATCCGGACATCTGGTTGCCCCGCCGCATCGCAAAGAGTCTCGGGCTTAATTTTAATGTGAAGCAATCTCCCGATGAGTTACCGGGATGGTTTGTTTGCCTTCTTTCTCAGAATGTCACGTGTGCTCGAATTCTGCCGAAGACCGGACCGATATACGACAAGCTTGTTAACGGTGAAACTCGCATTAATGTGAATGGTAATGGAAGCGAGATCTGCCGAAATTTTTTCGACAAGTTCTGCAACCGAAACGTTGAAGTGGTTTCCGCAAAAGAGCTCGCAGCCCGGATGTTTGGTGAAGAAAAGGCGTCGCCTTTGTTTGTTATTAAGGAATTTCAAAAGTGGAAAGACGGATTCAATTACCCGCCTGCCGAGAATCTCAACATATTTGATTTTCTTTATTGGGAGCAAAGACTGGGAAACTGGGGCGCACAATATCCGGCTGAGCAGGACATCGCCGTGGAGGAGATTAGCCCTTTCAATTGTCGCCTGTTGTTTGAAACTTTATCAGCAGCGCCCCGGCGCTTGCGTGCGGCACCCGATTACCAGCTCTATCAGGACATGATGCGGCAGATGTGGCCCGAGGTCTTATCGTTTCCAATCAATCCTAAAACAAAAGATGATGAATGACGCTCTTCAAATCTATCCCGAAATAGACTTTGCGCCCGATTGTCCGGTAGACGGAACGCCGCTTCATATCGAGAGCACGGCGATTCCGGGCATGCGCAGTCTGGTCGAGGGCGTCTGTCCAAGCTGCGACGCACCTTATTACGTTGACCTGCCTGTCAGTCATGCGTTGTGGAACAGAGTGACTTTAAACCCAAAAACACTGGAGCTCTACAACAGTCGTGAACCGAATTGGATTACCAAAGCATTGCTAAAAGGATTTTTGAATCAGGACCAGCGGGAGATAATCCCTGTCGTTCATAAATTCCGTGACGCTGAACGCATCGTGATTCTCAACTGTCTCGATTACGTCTACGGTCATGCACTACTAAAACTGATGAATGCACAAAGGCACATCGATAATACTCCCGAAGTTGGATGTTGTGTGCTGGTGTCTCCGGAGTTGAGCGATCTCGTGCCGGATGGCGTCGCTGAGATTTGGGAGTTTCCAGTGCAGGTCGGTGAGTATTGGAAGTGGTACCCGTCACTGCAAAGATGGGTTAACGCACAATTGAGAGAGCGAAAAGAATGTTTTCTCAGCTTCGCCTATTCCCATCCTTCTAATAACGTCTTTGATCTGCGGCGCTATGTACGAAATCTGCCGGACGTGTCGGCAGAATTGAAGGGTCACAGTCCGGTGATCATGTTTTGTCATCGGGAGGATCGATTGTGGGGACGCACGTTGGCGGAACAGCAGCACAATTTGCAAACGTTGCTTGACCAGTTGAGCGACGTCTTTCCTGAACTGGCTTTCATTCTGCTTGGCTTTGGCCGCGAAACAAAATTACACGCGCAACGGGCGAAGCTCATCGATGTAAGGGTAGACAAGTTTGAGAAACAGATGGCTCGCAAGTGGCTGGCCTACATGCAAAATACCGATTGTTGTATCGGTGTGATGGGTTCGAACATGTTGCTGCCGTCCGGCCTCGCAAAGTCGACAGTCGACTTGGTGCAACGTACTCGCTCGCTCAATTTTTTTCAGGACGTTCTTTTTACAAATTGCAACGAAGACGTGCGGCTGGCGTTTCTGAAATACCGCTTCGTCTTCGGAAATGCGAAGCTCAGTGATGTGAAGGTGGGGCAGGTGATAGATGCCGTAGCGAGCATCTTCGCACACAGCGAGCGCAGCAGTTTCTGGTTTAGAATCGGCGAGGAAGATAGCGTTGAATTTCGAAAAGCGGCTCCGAACGTGCAAGCTCAGGCGCTTGCATACCTGCGAGCCGAAAGAGCGAAAGAGCACAATTTAGGGAACTACCGCGCGGATGAGTTTCTTGACCCTGCGAATGGGCTTTTGTAACATACGCGCGTTACTCTCTTTACTTATTTAACTAATAAACAGAAAACAAGAAGCCAGGGGGGACTCACCACGTGGACTTCATCGTATTCGTACTCGCATCGCTCCTCCCGATCGTGATGCACAGTACATTCGCACAGAACCAGTCAACCATCACGGCAACATTTGCCTATGGCGAAGTTGTCGAGATCAAACAAGATGCCGGTCAGATCCTGATCAAAACCAAAGAAGGAAACGTGACGGCGTTATTTGATCAACAGACTGAGTTCAAAAGAGTTGCGCCTGGTGCAGAGTCACTTAGCGCAGCCGAGCCGATCAAGTTAACGGATATCAGCGTTGGCGATATCCTCATGGCTCGCGGAAGAGTTTCCGACGATAAGAAGTCAGTGGTGGCCCGACAGCTTATCGTCATGAATAAGGTCGCCATTGCCGAGAAGCAAAATCGCGAACGCGAGCAGTGGCGGGCCAACAGTCTGGTGGGACGCGTCACCTCGGTCAATTATCAAAACAGAGAAGTAGTCCTGAGTCTGCGCACTGCTACCGGCGAGCAACCCGTAACGATCAACGTGCCTGACGCAGCCGTCGTCCGGCGTTATGCGGCCAGCTCAGTTAGATTTGCCGATGCAGTGCCGATTACTTTGCAGGACATAAAAACCGGGGATCAGTTACGCGTTCTCGGCGAAAAGAACGGCGCCGGGTTTGTCGCTCGGCAAGTGGTTTCCGGCTCGTTTCGAATCTTAGGTGGTCCAATCGTCCAGGTTAATCCTGAGCGTTCTGAGATTGTGATCAATGACGTGGTCACACAAAAGCCGGTGACCGTGGAAATCAAAACCAACTCAACGCTGCGCAATGTTCCACCTGAGCTGGTAGCGTCGCTCGCACAGAAAAAGACTCAGAGCAACGGTGCGGCACAATCGAACACTGATCTCATCGAGATTTTCGACACCCTTCCCCCCATCACCATTAGCGAGCTGAAAAGTGGTCGCATGTTACTCATCTCGAGCACGACGACTACTAATCCTTCGCGTGTTACTGCTGTCCTGCTTGCGGCAGGACTCGATCCACTCTTCAGTCGCCCGCAAGCGCCGGGGCAACGCACGATTGTCGGCGCAGTCGGTCTACCGAATGGTGTGTTCGATGGTTTTATCGGGAATCCGTAGTGTGACGAGGAGCTGAGATTGTGTTCTCAAAAAGTTTTTTCTGTTTGTGCCGCACTTTAGCCGTCCTTCTGCTCTCCGTTGGCTTCGCAGCGGCGCAGCAGTCCAATGGCAGTTTGCGCGGACGTGTTGTCGATCAGCTTGATGCATCGATCGTAAATGCTACGGTGACCGTGGTTGGTGTTGAGGGCGAAAAAAGTGTGGTTACAAATAACCAGGGTGAATATCTCATCGCGGGAATAAAACCTGGGACGTATCTGGTGCGGAGCACGGCGCCGGGATTTGCGCAGTTTGAAAAAACAGATGTGGAAATCAGCGCGGGCCGTCCGCAGCAACTCGATATCAAGCTCTCCATCACTGTAAAAGAGAACGTAAACGTCGGCTCTCAAACTGCCGGCTCGCTTAGTGCGGAGAACAATGCCGGGGCTGTGATACTGAACCGTTCGGATCTGGAGGCAATGCCGGAGGATCCGGACGATCTCGCGGCTGCGTTGCGCGCCATGGCTGGACCGGTAGCCGGCCCGAGTGGCACACAGTTCACAGTAGACGGTTTTACCAACACTGGCCAGCCTTTGCCCTCGAGGGAAACCATTCGTGAAGTCCGTATAAATCAGAATCCGTTTTCGGCGGAAAACGATAGGTTAGGTTTCGGATTGGTCCAAATCTTTACCAGGCCCGGAACGGACAAATTGCACGGAGACGGTGCTTTCAATTTTTCCGACGAGAGTTTGAACTCACGCAATCCGTTTGCACCGACGCGCGCGCCTTTTCAATCCCGGGTCTACAGCGCCACTGTGAGTGGACCACTGGCTGCAAAGAAAGCATCCTTTTTCTTTTTCTTTAATCGCCGGGAATTCGATGAAAACGCATTCGTCAATGCGACTGTGCTCGACCCCGCTTTCAATATAACAAGCTTTCGCGACACTGTTCTGACACCGCAAAGTCGCATGTCATTTCAGCCGCGCATTGACTACCAGTTGAATCCCAATCACACGCTGGTGGTGCGCTATTCCTACTTCAATTCGAAGTCGGATAATTTCGGCGTCGGTGGGTTTTCACTTCCGGAACGTGCCTACAACGTCAGGATGACGATTCAAACTCTCCAGGTTAGCGAGACTGCCGTTATCAATAAAACGTCAGTTAACGAATTTCGCTTCCAATATATTCCGGAGACGAGGGACGACTTCGGTGATAACTCGATTCCAACCATTAACGTTCTCAATGCTTTCATTAGCGGCGCTCCAGCAGTTGGTCCATCAAGCAATCCCGAACGGCGTTTGTGGTTCCAGGATAATGTAACCTGGATTGCAGGCAATCACACATTCCGCTCAGGTGTGCGCGTTCGCCACTCAACCATCACAGATATCTCACCGAACAACTTCGGCGGAACTTACGCATTCGCCGGCGGACCTGGACCGCAATTGGATGCGTTCAATCAACCGGTTTTAGATCCGCAGGGAAATCCCGTAATCGTGCCGCTGTCGAGTATCGAACGTTATCGACGCACGCTTGTCTTTCAGTCTCTGGGATTATCACCGGCAGAGATTCGCGCACTCGGCGGCGGCGCCTCACAATTTTCACTCGCCGCGGGGGATCCGGAAGCGCGCGCAAAGCAGATCGACTTCGGTGCCTTCATACAGGACGACTGGCGATTACGGCCGTCTCTGACTATAAGCCTGGGGATGCGTTACGACATTCAGACGAATGCGCGGAAGACGCTTAACCTCGGTCCTCGAGTTGCTTTTGCATGGTCTCCAAACCTGAAAGGCAATCAACCACCGCGGACTGTGGTGCGCGGCGGCTTCGGCATATTTTACGATCGCTTCAACGAGGGTTTGGTAATTGATACCAACCGTTTCAACGGAGTCACCCAGCAGCAATTTGTAACCTCAAATCCCTTAATTCTAAATCTCTTTCCCTTAGTTCCTGATGCAGAAAGTCTGGAGGCTGTTTCTCTTCCCCAGACAATCCTGCGTCGTGAATCGAATCTACGACTCCCTTACACAATCCAGGGCGCCTTCAGCGTCGAGCGGCAGTTACCGTTCAGAACTACGGCCACTATCAACTTCGTGAGCACACGGATATTGCATCTCCTGCGTTCGAGAAACATCAACGCGCCTGTGCCGGGAACGTTCGTGCCGGGAGTGCCGGCAAGTGGTGTACGGCCCTTCGGAAATATTGGCAACATCTTCGAGTATGAATCGAGCGGTCGCCTCAATCAGAACCAGCTCATCTTCAGTATCAACAATCGCTTCAGCAACAAAATGTCTTTCAGCGCAGGCTACACGCTGAACAAAGCGCGCAGCGACACCGATGGTGTGGGAACGTTTCCCGCCAACAGTTACGATCTGACCACCGAATATGGCAACTCCGCTTTCGACGTGCGTCATTTCTTTTTTATGACCGGTACCTTCGAAACGTTTTACGGTGTGCGCGTGAATTCCTTAATCGTTGCCTTCTCAGGTAACCCGTTCAATATTACTACCGGAGTCGATTCGAACGGGGATCAGCTTTTCACTGAGCGTCCGGCATTGGCTACAGATCTGAATAAGCCCGGAGTGGTGATCACGAAGTACGGTGCTTTCGATCTGAATCCGGGGCTGGGACAAACAATCATCCCGCGTAACTTCGGTCGGGGGCCCAATTTCTTCACGATTTTGCTCACCGTTAGCAAGGTCTTCAGATTTGGAACAGTCGGTGGATCAGCAGCGACTGGGCAGGCCAACGCTCCGAGACCTTCGGCAAACGCGAGCACCGAAAAGAAATATTCATTGACCTTATCTCTGCGCGCACTGAATCTCTTGAACCGAGCAAATCTGGCGAGCCCCGTAGGTGATCTCAGTTCACCTTTCTTTGGAGAGTCGACGGCCACTGCCGGAGGGTTTGGGTTCAATGCGAATGTGCCGTCAGTCGGTAACCGGCGTATCGAAGCTCAGATCCGCTTTAGCTTTTAGCGAAGCTCGTTTGCGATCTTCACGTACTCACGCGCGCTTTTCTCGAGAGTGAAGTTCTCGAGGATATACTCTCGCGGCGCAAACCGTCTTCTGCCCAGCGCATCTAGAAACTCTTCCAGACGTTCGTGAAAATCGTCTATACCTTTAAACTTCACGCCACAGCGATTATCCCAGTCCGGCACGGACGATACGGGTGAGAAACGCACCTTATGAGGATAATAAGCAGGATGTTTCCAAAAGCCTCCGGGCTGCCACGCCAGCACCGGAACGTCAGCGGAGTGAGCCTGTAAACGCGCTAATCCCTGAGTTTCATGTTCGGAAAGAAATATCGCGGCTTTGGTTTTTTTCAGCAACGCGCGAAACCGTGTCTCCCGGTAAAAACCGTATTGGAGAACGACGATCTTGAGTCCACGTCTATGCAGCTCCTTGAGGATTGGGCTCAGCAGTTCCTTTCGGTGATGTTCATCATTTTTCTTCAACTTGTCATAAAGAATGATGTCGATCGGTTTGTTTTTGCGTGCGCCCGGTGTCCAGAGATCGGTATCGACACCTCCACGCCAGAGAACGATCAAAGGTCCCCATGCTGGTTCACACATCTTTCTGAACCATTCACTCGCAATGAGGATCCTTTTTATAGGCAGACGTTCAAGGAGATCCGGATCTTCTAACGGATGATCGTAAACGTTGGGACCGTAAAGAATCGGATTCTTCCACGGCAGTTTATTCAATACGTTTTCCTTGCCGAGAATGCAGGCGAGTTCTTCGGGGTGCTGTTTGATATAGTCGTAATCATTCTGGCGATAGGGAACTCCGATCTGGTCCAACCCCTTGCAGAGGTTCACAAAAATACGCATTTGCCCTGCCGGCGCGAGGCCACGTTTCACGATTCGGTTCAAGCGTTGCAGATATCGATCGTACGGAAACCGCGAGTCACGTTTTGGAGGTTGCTTGTAAAATAGATTCAAAGGCTGCATTGATTTATAGGTTTAAGGAAGCTTTGAGGAATTCTAACAAGTCTCGACAAGCGCCTAAAGGTGAAAGTTCTCGTCTCACAATATTTCAACCGGGCTTAGTACTGCTCTGCTCGCTGACCGGTGCTGCACTGGTCGGACTTTACCTGTTTCGTTATGAACACGTTAGAGCAAGTGTTCTCGATCCCGGAGGCACCTTCTGGTACTTCGTGCCGTTGATGGTCCCTTGTTTCGCATTCATGATCGAGCGCGTCCAACATGTGCGGCAGGCCAACTTCTTTCAACATGGATTTGATTTCCTGGTGTTTGGATTAGCTGTCGGGAGAGTAACGGGAGGCGATATCCGGTATGTATCGGGCCATACTCTGTTGCTCAGTTATATGTTGGTGAGTTCGAGATCTAACATCGTTCGTATTGCAGCGATAGTGGTCCTGGGCCAAACACTGTACTTAAAGTATTACGTCTGGGGTGATTTCGTGACTTCCAATGTGGGGATGGTGTTAGGTTGCGCCCTGTCTTTGATCGTCTGGTTGGTCTCGAGAAGATCGCAACACTGACCCGCACAAGTAAAGCTAACAGGGAAGGGACGCTCGTTTGATACGAGCGTCCCTTTTTATCGTTAAGTCAGACTCCACGCGACGGCGACATACTCGTTAACACCGTCGAAGCGCCAGTTATGGACCTTGATCTGGTAGCTACCAGAGGTCGCGGCTGTGAAATCAACGATTTCATAGCTGTTGTCCCAACTCACCGAATACTGCGCCTGAGTTGGACCATACACATACAGATCGAGATCGGCTTTGAGTGGATCAGTCAGATAGTCGCTCGTCGGAGTTGAATCCCAAACAAGCGCTACCTTCACGCGTTGACCCGCGTTGACCCAACCCATATCGATCGTGATGTTACGGCTCGCGTCGAAACTCGACGGTGTGACGTAACGCCACGTGAAGCGATTGTTGATTACGCTGTTATAAGACGTCAGCGCATTTACGCCACCCGCTCCATCTTTTTCGCTGAGACCCGCAACACCTTCAACGTTGTCAGTGGCCCCGGCCAGAATCAGTGCCTTTACAGACTCAGGAAACACACGCAGACCAGGACGCGCCTGCATCAGATCTGCGGCGAGTCCCGCCACTGCCGGCGCTGAGAAACTGGTGCCTGATCCGATTTCATCGTTGTTGCAGTTGAAATTAGGAGCCATGATCGTGGTCTTGATGTTGGTGCCCGGGGCTGCGACTTCCGGTTTCTCACGATCGCCGTGCAGCGAGATCGGATCTTCCCAGCTAGACGTCGACGACATCACGTTGTCGGCTGAATCAACCGTGCCGTTGTCGTCGTAATTGCCAACCGCGATCGTATTGAAGCCGGCGCCTACGCTGTTCACATATCCCTTTGACGAGCAAAATCCGTTATTACCAGCCGACGCTGTCACAGTGTCCCAAATGTAACGGACGATATAGTCGGCCTGGCGACCCCAAACGTTTACTGAACCATCGTAACCACAACCGTCCAGGCCCCAACTGTTGTTGGAGACATCAGCGTTTAGCGCGGCGGCGTCCATAGCTGCCGTGATATTGGCGAAGTTGGCGTAGCTCACAATGTTGGAACTGTAGATACCCGCGCCCGGAGCAATGCCGCTAAAGTTATTGTGTGTGCTTGTGGCGATACCGGCGCAGGCCGTTGCGTGATCGTCCACATTCGGATCGTTGGGCACGCGCGTGCCGAGATTGTGTGCAGATAGACAACTGTTGTTGAAGTCCACACGGCTGTCTTCAATGATGGCGATGCGCGACCCGGCGCCGTTGACCCCGAGGTTCCACAGCGCGTCGGCTTTGATCGAAGGACCAGCGACGTTCATGTGATCTTTGTACTCTTCGTCCTGGGCCAGGTAAACAACCTCAACATCCGCGCGGTCCGCAAACTGTTTGACCAAACCTGCGGGCAGCGTTGCGAAGACCATTGGTGCACCTTCACCACGGCGCTCGACAGTATTGCCAGCTTGTTCCAAGGCGCGTGTGAGTCCTTCCGTGGCGCGCGATGTGACCGTCTTCACCTGGTCCATGCGTCGCTCCAATAACGCATCCACTTCATCACTCTTCAGATCGGTGCTGCCGTTTCGCGGATCTTCTCTGTCTAAATCCTCGGTAGCATTGACCCAGAAAGCAACATTGATCTTCTGATCGGCGCGCGTCTCCTCGACCTTCTTGTGCAGCTTCGGATGAAGCTTGCCGTACTTTGCACGATAGGCGCTCTGCTCTTCAGCCTTGAGCGTAGCAATGTCAACCTGCTGTCCCTGATCGTCAATCGAGGCAGCAAGCGTCTGGCCAGTGCCCGTATTTAGAACTTTGGCGGTTTGGATCCGACGTCCAATCAACGGCAGCTCAACAGTTGAGCTCTTAAGCAACTTGAGCCGACTCGCGTCGAGTCCTTCTTGTTTTGCAGCGATTTCCAAGAGCTGTTGTTCTTGCGCTGAAAGTTGATCTTCCCTCTGCGCAGTGACGTGCGGTAATGACGTGAGCATGGCGGCCCCAGCGATTATGATAAGGACGCTGGTGGCGATAAATTTAACTTTCAAGTAACTCATTAATTTCTCCTTACGTACTAAAACATCCAAGCTGATACGTGGAAGAAAGTTGCTGAACTCTCGAATGTATTACCTTCAATGCCGAAAATTTTATTTCGTGAGGTTGATTACCTGGAGAGTTTTTTGACTTGCTTCACATACATGCAAACCTATCTGCTAAACGCGAATTAACCGCGAAAGATGGATCGCTGCTGTTCTGAAATTTTTGTGAAAGTTTTGATTGAGTCTTGGCAGGTTATTGCTGGTTGTTGCTGGAAGTAGACATGTCGCTGGCGTCGACTGCGAAGTAAAAGCCGTCGTAGAGGTCCGCGCGTGCCTGTTGCGCCTAATTCTTAGCCCTAGCTTGTTGGATTGTTCGACTCACGTAGACGCGGCAATGAAGCTACGTTTATTGAGAATGACGGGTACGGAGCCGGCATTCTTAAAACTGAGTATCAGCTCGAGGTTCAAGTAGCCCGGACTACATGACTTCTCCTTCGAGATAGCTGTACTAAGTAACAGGCTAGCCTGCGGATCGATGGGTTTTTGCCTGTGCCGCTGCGCGACGCTAACGTTACTCAGAACTGTCCCGCATACAAGCACAAGAAATAAAAATGACGCTCTCATTTTGTTTCTCCGGCTGAAAGTAGCGAACGCCTTCGGCGTATCATCAATAACATCACGGCGAGGCAGCCGGTGGATCGAATCGCTGATCGTCCAGCGGAGCGTTCTGCTTGATATCCGTGAGCACGCGAGTCGTGCCGAAGTGATTGTCATCAAGGTAAGAGGTGCGGACGGTGAAGGGCAGCCACAAGCCTTCAATGGTACGATAATCTTCATAATCAGTTTGTTCAGGATCGAGACCCAGCTTGATCTCGGTAAACACAATGCGCCTGACGAGAAACCCGGTTTTTACTTCGAAATATAACCGTTCAGCTTTGTTTCCGACTGACTGCGCTGCCAATACATAAACTTCGCGCTCACCGAGCTTTTCTCTGGCTGTCACCGAGGCTTTGGCATAGCGCTCCTTTAACTTAAGACTGTCATAAAGATCTGCCTGGCGTTTAATCCACTCCAACTCGACAGCGGTCATCTGTCGTTGCTCTCGCCCCGTTCTTATCCAGCCAACAGTACCGTTGAAGCCTTGATTGATAACTCC